>WBZR01000993.1_pt2 | contig 26849 bp, 20 predicted proteins | sample 5204231 | NCBI WGS metagenome assembly WBZR01 (sample SAMN12412403, study PRJNA552823) | activated sludge metagenome | isolation source: activated sludge from anammox sidestream of wastewater treatment plant... | place: USA: Virginia | collected 2017-08
CGCTGGCCACCAGGGCATCGCGATTGTCGCCGGCGCTGGAGAGCACCTGTTCATGCTCGATGTACTCAAAATCGGTTACCCGGAGCTGATCATTTTCACGGGTAAGGCAGACGGCCTTGAGAGCGCCGTTGCCAACGTCGATACCCCAAGCAAAGCGGGGGGAAGCCATAGGTGTCTCCTCTGTCGCAGCGACTGATTCACGCTATTGCCAGCCAACGGCATTGGCGCTAATCAGGGCGGCGTAGCTGGGGTCTGGGATAAGCAGTGGTGCTGATCAACGCCGAACCCGGGTGCATTGTTTCATGAATTTACCGGCTGTAGCGAACTTGTTCAACCTTGCCGCCACAGAACAACAACTCTATTTTATCAGACGCCAATCGTGCAAAAAAAGTTCCGTGTGGCGTCAGGTTGCAACCCTGAACCAATCGAAAGTCGTATTGTAACGATCCCGTTCCGCTTTTAGAGTGATTTTGCTGGCGATGGTCGCGTGTGATGAAGACATTTTTTATCCAAACTCTGGGTTGCAAGGTGAACCAGTATGAAAGCGAGCAACTGGCTACGCTGTTGCGTGCGCGTGGGTTGACCGCTTGCGCGCAGGATCAGGCGGATTTACGGATTATCAATAGTTGTGCGGTCACGCGCGAGGCGGTGAGTAAAAGTCGGCAACTAACCCGTCGGGCGCTGCGTCTACCGGTTTTGGCTGGTGCAGGGGCGCACAATGGTGGCGCTGAGGCGGACATGCGTGCTGCGGCGGAGGCTGGTACTGACGAAAAATTGCCCACCAGCACGAAATCAACCTTTGGCGACACCCCAGCGGTTGATCATTCAGTTGATGCTGATCAAACAACCAGACCGCGCCCCCGGGTGGTGGTGACGGGTTGCTGGGCGACAAGCGATGCGGCTGCGGTCAAGGCGATTCAGGGGGTGGACGCGGTTGTTGGGCATCATGACGATGTGGCGGCGGCGCTTGGGGTGTTGCTTGATGAGTGGTTGCAACCGTCAACCGGCGATGCAACATCTGGTTTGGACGGTGTGGCTGGACAAAACCGGGATTTGTTCGTTTCGCACTCGGAATATCGGCCGGGAACAATGGCGCTGCCGGTTTTAACTCAGCATGTGGCTGATCATGCCCGTGCCTTTGTTAAAGTGCAGGATGGCTGCGATGCGCATTGCACGTACTGCATTATTCCCCAGTTGCGGTCGCAGTTATGGAGCAAGCCAATCGATTCCGTGGTGGATGAGGTCAAGGCGCTGGTTGACGCAGGGCATCAGGAGATTGTTCTGACCGGCATCTTTCTCGGCGCCTATGGCCAGGAAACAGCGCTGCGGCGCAGACAGAAAACTGATCCATCATCCATCAGCCCGCTGGGAGAATTGGCGCAGGCGCTGTGTCACAAGGTTGCGGGTTTGAAGCGGCTGCGTTTCAGCAGTCTGGAACCAATGGATCTGACCGCCACGATGGTGGACGTTTTGCGCGATCTACCGCAGGTGGTCCGGCATTTTCATCTGCCGCTGCAGTGCGGTTCGGATCGATTGCTGCGGCGGATGAATCGCCAGTACCGCCGTGATGATTATCTGCGCATGCTCGATCGTGTTTACGCAGCGTTTGATCGTCCTGCCCTTACGACGGACATTATCTGCGCTTTTCCCGGTGAAGACGAAAGTGATTTCGCCCAGACGCTTGAGGTGGTTGAACGCGCCAGATTTATTCATATTCACGCCTTTCCCTTTTCGCCCCGGCCGGGTACGGCAGCGGCGCGCTGGCGGGATGAATTTGTTGATGCTGCGGTTGCGGCGGATCGTGTCAGCCGGTTGCAAGCCAGCGCCCAACAGCACAGTTTCGCCTTCCGCCAGCAGTTCATCGGCCAGAACGTGGAATTGCTGGTCGAGCGACAAAGTGCAGCCATGCGTGAATCGGGCATTGGGCATGGTCGCTGCGCCCGTTATTTTGAGGTGCATTTTTCGGCGGATGATGTGCGCTGGGGACAGATTGCGACCGTGCGGATTGATCGGATTACGCGCACACGCACGTTTGGGGTGCTGGTTGGTGTCGATCAGCCGTCGATCCCAGCGGATGGGGGGACGATAATATGATTGCGGTCATTCAACGGGTACTGGCCGGTAGCGTGAAGGTAGAGGGGAGGCAGATCAGCCAGATCGAACATGGGCTGGTTGCGCTGGTGTCGGTGGTGCGCGATGATACGGAAGTTGATGCCCGATGGATCGCGCGAAAAATAGCACAACTGCGCATTTTTCGGGATCACAGTGGTCAGAAGCATTTTGATCGGGACGTGCAGCAGGTTGGCGGTTCGGTGCTTCTTGTCAGCCAGTTTACTCTGGCGGGGCAGACCAGCACCGGTCGTCGGCCGGGGTTTGATCGCGCCGCTGCGCCCCAGCAGGCGCAGCCGTTGCTCGAGCTAACCGTGCAGGCGATTCGTGAAGCGGGAATCCAAGTGCAGACCGGTCAGTTTCAGGCGGATATGCAGGTTGCCTTGATCAACGACGGACCGGCGACATTTATTCTCGATTCGCGGCAATAGCAGGGACAATTGAATTGGCGGGTCAAGTCGTCGATTGGCCTGCCGGCAGGTAAGGATCATCCAACCGGCGCAATTTGACTGTCAGAATCAGACACAACATCCACATCACAACGAAGTGCCAGAAACTCGACCCCCAGGCGTCCAGCCAGTCCATTCCATCGCGACCAAAGAGGCCCCGCAGCAAATCGCCGCTGGTTCCCATCAACCACAAGAGACCGGCGACGAATACCCATCCGCAGCGGGTGCGTGTGCGCTGATCCAAGCGGCTGCAGAAAATCGCGTAAATGGCTGCGAAATGAGCGATCATCAGGTGTACCGCGTGGTGATCCCAGGTGCGCTGACTCAGTAGCAGCATCAGGGCACTGATTAAACCAAAGTGCAGCATACGCCGTGGGTCGTCGCGATTCAGGCGTCGCCAACCCATTGCCCAGCCGCTGATGATCAGCAGGAGTGCTTGAAGTACCCAGAGAAGGTATTTTGCGCCCAGAGGCCCCAGATCATAAATGGCGATGCTGGCGTAGGCGGGCTGGGCGGTGGGGGGCAGATCGACATCCATGAGATAGTTGCCGCGCAAGCCGCCAATGAACAAACGCGCGATCATTCCGTGCAGCGACTGGTTGTTGTTGGTGGGCCACCACGACCCACCCAGCGTCGCCGGACGGATTACGTAGGTCCACCAGCTCAGCAGATCCTCCACCAGACGCTGCCAACCCAGTATCAATGCTGGTGAGAGGGTGAGAATGATAAATGCCACGCCGCTGGTGATCAGCAGTTTCCATTGGCGCTGATACAACCAGTAAACAGCGAAAAGTGCCGGGGTCAGTTTTAGGCAAATCGCCATTGCCAGGGCAGTACCCGCGGCGATGTCGTGCTTGTGGTGATAAAGCCACAAGTGCAGCACGATGAAAAAGGCGGTAAAGATGTTGGTGTTGGCGTGGGAAATATCGCCATTGAAAAATTTCCACGCTGCCACAAACGCCAGCAGGGCAGCGCCGCCGCCAAGCAGCCGGTGCCTGGCGCTGATCAGTTGCAGTACCATCAGCAGGGAGACGACCCAGGCGATCAGTTTGATCAGGGCGTAGACTCCAGCGATGGCCGGCGCGGGTAATAGCACAAACGGTGTGAGCAGCACAACGACCAGCGGCATGTTGGGATGCTCGACCGGCCAGCCATCGCGTTCACCCGTCACTTGCTGACCGGTGGAGGGGATGGGAAGGTAGATATTTTCGCCCTTCCAGAATGCCTGAATATCGTTGCGCCACCGACCCAGAGCGCCAGCCATGATCGGTTTTGCTTCCAACCCCCTGGCGATATCACGCTGATTGCGCGCCATTTTGCGCAATGGTTCACTGGCTTCATTGATGACCGGTATCAACACCATCAATGCCATGAGCAGCAATATCATCCGCATCGGCCAGGGGCGGTTGGCCGCAGATTCCAGCGGGATGGTAAATCGTCTGTGTTGACCCATACGTTCGGTGGTCAAAGCTTACCGGCGAATCAAAGGTTATAAAAGGCCAGTTGTTGCCAACCATGCACGGGCGATCAGCATATGCCCGGTGGTGGTCGGGTGTACGCCGTCATTGGTCCACTGGAGGTCAGGCCGCTGCGCCAGAGCCTGAAGGAACAGGTTGTGCAGGGGAATAACCACATTGGCCCGATACTCCTGAGCCAGCATATTAACAGCCTGGACATATGGCTTGAGTACCTTGTTACCATCGGCAATCGAAGCTGGCGGGCAGATGACGCTGGGTTCACACAGAACCAGTGCGCACGTGGGCAGCGTCGAGCGCAGTTGCTTGAGAATGTTGCGGTAGGTGGCGGTATAAACCTCCAGCGAAGTCCCGTTTTTTTTGCCGTCCAGCCCATGCCAGACATCGTTGATGCCGATTTTAATCGACAGCACATCCGGCTTGAGATCCAGTACATCCTTCTGCCAGCGCTGCTGCAGATCGGTGATACGATTGCCACTGACACCGGTGTTCAGCACGACTGGAGCGTTTTCGGGGTCTTTGGCGCGCAGATAATCCCGGATCAGACGTGGGTAGCCGCTGCCAATACCTTCAGCCTCTTCGCGCCGGTCGCAATCGGTAATACTGTCGCCGATGAACAATAGACGTGAATTACGATTCAGATGGATCTTGGTCATGACAATAAGTTGTTGTAGCGATTGATCGACAAATTGCCACAGGTGGCGATGTCTGCTGATGGCCGGTTAATCGCGCCCGAATCATTGCCAACCAACGGGCTGGATTTCATTCCGGCGTGCCTTTGCTCAGGTCATAAACCCACGAGGCGATGGCGGGTTTCCAGTCGATCAGTTCTTCGGGTTTGAAGAACAAGCCCAGCTCGCGCGTGGCGCTTTCAGGGGCATCAGAACCGTGGATCAGGTTGAAGGAGTTGCTGACGCCGAAATCGCCGCGGATCGTTCCGCTTTCCGCTTGCGATCCGAAGGTCTTGCCCATCATCTTGCGGGCAATGGCGATGGCGTCCTTACCCGCCAGGGCCAGCACCACCACCGGGCTGGAGGTCATGAAATTGACCAGGCCGTCATAAAAAGGCTTGCCCTTGTGCGGTTCATAATGTGTCTGGGCGAGTTGGCGTGAAATCTGCATGAATTTCATACCGACGATCTGCAACCCCTTTTTTTCAAAACGGGTGAGAATCTCGCCGCACAGACCACGCTGGACGGCATCGGGTTTGAAAATAATCAGTGTGCGTTCCATGAATCATGACTCCTGAAAAAGTTTGAGTTGCGGGTTATATCGCCTTGGCTGCGTCAAGCCAAGTCGCCGGAATCAACCGTCACTGGAAAACTGCGAAAATAGATCATCGATCACGGGTGTCCGGCCGTGATAAATCAGCCAGCCAATGAACAAAGAATCCGACATCCCTCCGCCAGCCGCTCATCGGTTGTGGCGTAGCTGATGCGAAAATGCGTGTCACGGGTGCTGAAGACATTGCCGGGAATAATCAGCACATTGTTGGCGATGGCTTTGGTGCAAAAATCGCTGGCGGTGATACCGTCGGGCGCTTTGGGGAAGATGTAAAAAGCCCCGTCGGGACGATTGACCTGGAATCGTTTGGAGAGCAGATCGTAGGCAATATCACGTTTGCGCTGGTAGGCGCTGCGTGCCTGCTCCATGGGGCTGTCAACCACCGCCAGGGCGGCATATTGCAACGGCGAAGGGGCGCAGACAAATGTATATTGCTGCAATTTGGTCATCTGGGCGATGATCTGGGCTGGCCCGGCGGCGTAACCCAGGCGCCAGCCGGTCATGGCGTGACTCTTGCTGAATCCGCGCAGCAGGATGGTTCGGTCATAATCACGGGCAGGCGAAGGCAGGGGTGTGCCGGGGTTGGCTTGGCGCTGGTCATATAAAAAAGGTTCGTAGATTTCATCACTGAGAATCAGCAGGCCATGCTGGCGGGCGATACGCACGGCGTCATCGACCTGTTGCTGGCTCATCACCATGCCGGTGGGGTTGCACGGGCTGTTGAGCATCAGCATTTTGGTGCGCGGCGTAATGGCAGCAGCCACTTTCTCGGCGGGGAAGCCAAAATCGGGATAGGTATCAACCAGCACCGCCTTGGCGCCAGCCATGGTCAGCAGATGTTTGTACATCACAAAAAACGGATCGAGTACGATCACTTCATCGCCGGGGTCGCAAACCGCCATGATAACCAGCAAGAGCGCACCGGAGACGCCGGAGGTAATCAGCACATCGCCCAGATCGCGTCCCATTTCGGCGCTAAGTCGTTGGCGCAGCGCTTGGCGCAATGGCGCAATGCCCTGGGTCTGCGTGTAGCGATTCTGCCCGGATTCAATGGCTTGAATTGCTGCGGTTTTTCCAGCTTCGGGAACATCAAAATCAGGCAGACCGATCGACAGATTGATCGGATCGGGCATTTTGGCAGCCAGATCGAAAACTTTACGAATGCCCGAAGCATCAATGCCCAGGGCGCGATGGGAAACAAATTCATCAATCGAGCGCATCATCATAGTGTATCAAAAAGTTCAAATGGGTGAGTAATCCTGACAGCCATCTTCTTGGAACCGGGTCGCTCCAATAGCGGTTGCAGACCTGATTAATCCGGCTGGTGCATCAGATAAGACTGCACATAATCGCGGATGCCATCTTCCAGCGTGGTGAATGGTTTGGTGTAACCGGCGGAACGCAATTTGTCGGTTTTAGCTTGGGTGAAATACTGATACTTGCCTCTCAGTGTTTCGGGCATATCGATAAAACGAATGTTGGGTTGACGATCCATCGCCTTGAATAGTGCCTTGGCCAGATCGATCCAGGTACGGGCCTGGCCGGTGCCGATGTTGAACAATCCACCCCCTTTGCGCTGGCTGGCGAAGTGGAGCGTAGCATCGACGGCATCCTTGACGTAGATAAAATCGCGTTTCTGCTGGCCGTCGGCATATTCCGGTTTGTAACTGCGGAACAAGGTAATTTCGCCGCTCTGTTGGATTTGATGGTAGGCTTTGTGAACCACGGAGCGCATATCCGCTTTATGGTCTTCATACGGGCCGTAGACGTTGAAATATTTCAGGCCGACAATGCGATCAAATAATTGATGTTTCAGTGCCCACAGATCGAAAAGATGCTTGGAATAGCCGTACATATTTAATGGGACGAGCGACGGGGTGACGCCATCATCATCGCTGTAACCTTGGGCGCCATCGCCGTAGGTGGCAGCACTGGAGGCGTAAACAAAGCGGGCATGGTTTTCCAGACTCCACTGACAAAGCGTGCGTGTGTAACGGTAATTGTTTTCCAGCAGGTAGTCTGCGTCGCGCTCGGTGGTGGCGCTGCAGGCACCCAGATGGATAATCGCCTCGGTTTCCCATGAACTGCCGGTCAGGTGCTGGAGATATTGCTGGGGCGAAATAAGGTCTTCAAAGCGCAATCCGCGCAAATTGCGCCATTTTTCGCTTGTTTCCAGACGGTCAACCAGAAGCAGGTCGGTCATCCCTCGCTGATTCAATTCAGCCACGACATTGCGCCCAATGAATCCAGCAGCGCCGGTGACAACGATAAGTCTTGACATGGACGGCCATAATACCGCCTTTGGCTGAACAGGTGTAGACCGACTCATGGTCATAATTCGCATGTCGGCCATGTATTTGTCTGATAACCAGGTTGGTCATTATAGACAGCCTGCCGACAGGCTTTACACTTGCGTAATCGTTCCGCTTTGACAGTGAACGGCAAGATTGGAGCTGGTTCGATGGACTGGTTTATTGACCTGTTTACGCAGGATTCGGTTGCCCACACGGTTTTACTTCTGGGGATTGTTGCGGCCATCGGGCTGGCGATCGGGAGTATCCGTGTCAAGGGTATTGGTCTGGGCATCGCGGGGGTGTTGTTCAGTGGTTTGATCGTGGGGCATTTTTACGGCGCAAGTTTCTGGACACCGCCGACCGATGGGCACTATTCCGGTGGATTAAACGACCATGTGCTGCATTTTGCACAGGAATTCGGGCTGATTCTGTTCGTTTACACCATTGGCGTGCAGGTTGGTCCGGGTTTTTTTGCCAGTCTGCGCCGCCAGGGTCTGCCGTTGAACATCATGGCAGCCTCGATTGTGCTGCTGGGCGTTGTGGTGACGGTTGGGATTCGTTACATCGCCAAGGTGGAAACTCCGGCAGCTGTTGGTTTGTTCAGCGGGGCATCGACCAATACGCCCAGCCTGGCGGCAGCGCAGGCGGCGCTGAAGGATCAATCCACCAGCAAAATAAATCCGGCGACCGGTCAGGTTTATAGCGAGGAAGAAACCCGTCTACTGGTGAACAAGCCGGTGCTGGGTTACGCCGTTGCCTATCCGTTTGGCGTCATTGGCATCATTCTCAGCATGTTATTGATCCGCTTTATTGGCAAAGTTGACCCTCACAAGGAAGCCCAGGCGCTGGCCAGTCTGAACGGGCCAAAAGAGAGCTTGCTCGACACGATGAATATCGAGGTGCAGAACCCCAACATGAACGGCAAGCGCATCGTGGAGATACCGGCGTTGCCGGAGCTGGGGGTGGTGATCAGTCGCGTTTTGCGGGGCGAACAGGCGACGATCGCCCGGCGCGATACGGTGCTGCAGATAGGGGATGTGCTGCTGGCGGTTGGCCAGTCTCATCGTCTGGAACAGTTGCGCGATGTTCTGGGATCAAAAAGCCAGGTGGATGTCAAAAAATTCCCCAGCCAGATTGTGACCCGTCGTGTGGTCGTTACGCAAAGTCCGGTGTTGGGCAAGACGGTGGCTGAGCTTGATCTGGCGCGGCGGTTTGGGGTGATGGTGACCCGGCTGGCGCGGGCGGAGGTGGAGATTCCGCCGTCGCGTACACGGCTGCAATTTGGCGATACGTGTCTGCTGGTTGGCGATGAACCGTCGATCAAAGAGGCGGCGCTGGTTCTGGGCGATCAGGTAAAAAAACTCAGCCATCCCCAGGTGATTCCGATTTTTGTGGGGATCGTGCTGGGCGTAATTGTCGGAAGCTGGCCGATGACACTGCCGGGAATGCCTGCTCCGATCAAGCTTGGTTTGGCCGGTGGTCCGCTGATTGTGGCGATTATTCTATCGCGCCTGGGGCACATCGGTCCGCTGGTCTGGCACTTGCCAGCCAGTGCGAATCTGGCAATCCGTGAAATCGGGATCATTCTGTTTTTAGCATGCGTTGGTTTGCGCTCCGGCGATCAATTGCTCGATACGCTGATGCGCGGCGATGGGTTGATGTGGATGGGGATGGGGGCGCTGATCACAATCATCCCGCTGATGAGCGTGGGGTTGATCGGGCGGTTTATTTACAAAGTGAACTTCCTGACGCTTTGCGGTGTTCTGGCGGGTTCAATGACCGATCCGCCGGCACTTGCATTTGCCAATACGATCAGCCAGTCCGATGCGCCGGGCGTTTCTTATTCAACGGTTTATCCATTGACCATGCTGCTGCGGGTGCTGTGCGCCCAGGCCATGGTGCTGATGATGACCTGATGCGCTGCCCAGTGTGATAAAGCGGATAACGGATTTCAGACTTCGAGAATTTCCTTGCGCTTGGCTTCGATCATGTCATCGGCCTTGGTTTCATAGGATTTGGTCAGCTCTTGAACCTGTTCCTTGCCGCTGGTCAGGGCATCTTCGGAAATGACGCCTCCTTTTTGTTCGGTTTCGAGCACTTTGTTGGCATCGCGGCGCGCGTTGCGAATGGAGATTTTGGCGGCCTCGGCGTGCTGCTTGCACTGGCCGACGAGCTGGAGTCGTCGTTCCTGGCTGAGCGGAGGCAGAAGCAGGCGAAGCTGTTTTCCGTCGGAATGGGGTGTCAGACCGATTTTGCTGTCGCTGATGGCCTTTTCGATGGCTTTGAGGTCGCCGGGGCTGAAGGGTTTGATCAGAATCTGGGCTGCTTCGGGCACGGAGATCGACGCGATGCTCTTGAGTGCGGTGGGGGCGCCGTAGTATTCAACTTGAAGATGTTCAACCAGCGCCGGCGAAGCCCGCCCGGTACGAATCGCCCGCAACCCGTGGCGCAGGTGTTCAACAGCTTTATCCATTGCTTCTTCGCAATCCAGTAGCACATCATCAACCGGCATTGGCAATATCCTCGTAATTAGTGTGGGGCTAGGTTAACACAAAGAGGCTTGGGATGGCAGTAGTTGTTCGTCGCGACGGGATTGATCGATGGGATCAGGCGATTCGGCAGGTGTGTTGATACGATTCGGTTGCGGCGCGGGTGACCTGCCTTGGAGCAGTGTTGCCCCCGGCAGCCAATGGCCACATGGTTCGGCAGCGGTCGGCGTGCTGGTTGACAGATGACGGCTGGGGGAATATCACTAAAGCAGTTGGGAACCAGGTTGGCTGTTGTAACCGGTGCAATAGCCACGACAGAGCTTTTACAGAATCAGAACACAAATATGACTGAGCTTAGTACGGCGATTAACGAGCGGGCCTCTGAAGAATTCTATAAAAAGGCGCTCGACGCGGAAAAAGACGGAAATTACGGAAAGGCTGTGGATTTTTACGAGCGCGCGCTCAGTGAGAATCCGGATCATGAAAACGCCTGTTTTCGTCTGGCGGTTTTGTACGATCGTCAGGCGGATGATACGCAGGCGATTGAGCTGTACGAGCGGCTTTGCTCCGGTTCGCCGGTCTATCTCAATGCCTTGGTGAATCTGGCTATTTTGTATGAGGATAATGCCCATTACGAAGAGGCGCACCGTTGTCTCAAGGCGGTGTTGCAGACGAACCCCAATCATCCCCGCGCCAATTTGTTCATGAAGGATGTCGATTCAGCGCGGTCGGTCTCTCTGGAGGAGGATATTGACCGTAATGACGGGCGTCGGGACATGATCCTGGATATTCCGCTTACGGATTTTGAACTGACGGTTCGCAGCCGCAATTGCCTGAAGAAAATGAATCTGAATACGTTGGGCGATCTGCTGCGCACCACGGAGCAGGAATTGCTGACGTATAAGAATTTTGGTGAAACCAGCCTGAGTGAAATCAAGGCGCTTCTGGCCAGCAAGGGATTGCGCCTGGGTCAGGCGGCGGATGAGGGCGATGGTGATTCGATGGCGCGACGGCCGACATCGATCGGCGGCGACGTGCCGGATGAGATTCTCAACAAGAGTGTCAACGATCTGGAATTGAGCGTTCGCAGTCGCAAGGCGCTGCAGCGCTTGAATATCAACACGGTTGGCGACCTGGCATCACGGACTGAAGATGAGCTGCTGGGATGCAAGAACTTCGGCCAGACCAGCCTCAATGAGGTGAAACAGCAACTGGCGACGCTGAGTCTGAGCTTGCGTAAGCTCGACGATTAAATAATAAGGTTGTCCATTGACCGCAGGCGACTGTCGAGGCTCCATCCCAGTGGCGGATACCAGGAGCTGAAAACAGTCGCCTGTTTTGTTTATATTATTTTGTTTTGTCGACGCGGCGATGGACGCATTGCATCGATCAATACGAATTATATCGATTGGATAGGTGAGACATTTTCTGGAAAAGCACGAAATTAAAACCTACGATTGGCTGAACAGTTGAACGGAACGAAAACAGCCCCGGGAATCAACAGCGGGAGTCCGTGGCGAATGCCGGCGGTGATAAGCAGCGCGTTAATTGTCATCGCAGCGCAATCGGTTACAATTGTTTTGTAGGTCGATAATCAGAGAAGCTAAGACAGGCTGGATAAATATGTTAAAGACACTTGATCAGAAATTACAGCGGATTCACGCTGATCCAACGGGCAGCAAGGATTTTATTCTCGCCGATGCCAAGGATGCAGATATGGCTGCGGGCATGGCAGCACCGGGCGTGGATGCACGAACACGCAAAATGCGTTCGCTGGCGGAATACCGGCAGTTGATGCGTGATGTTGTGAAACAGGGGTTGGTGGACATCATGCTGATGTCAGCCAGCAGCAGCGAGCAACTGACGATCCAGGAACGTTTGTTCGACTCGTCGGCGGTTACGCCGGCCTGTCGCGCTAATGACACCACGGATATCCACCTGATGACAGGGGGTATTGCCCCGACTGAGCCTTCGCGGCCGTTCCGTACTGCCACGATTGACCAGATTCAAAGCGCGCGGGTCAATCCCACGCCCGAACAGCGCCGACTCGGTGCCAACCTTGGGTTATATTCGATTACGCCGAATAATCAGGTGGAATTTGATTACCCGATGATCGAGGCGTATCGCGAGTTCCGCATCGAGGCTGAGATCAAGGGATTTCGGCATTTCCTGGAAATTTTTGATCCCAACGCCTGCGGCGAAGCCTGCCCGGAGGATATGGGCCGGTATATCAATGATCTGGTTGCCCGAACATTGGGCGGCGTGCCGCGCGCCGGCCGGCCGATCTTTCTGAAGATGGTTTACCACGGGCCTAAGGCACTGGAAGAACTGGTGACCTACGATCCGCATTTGGTGGTGGGGCTTTTGGGCGGTTCCAGTGGTACGACGCTGGATGCCTTCAAACTGCTGGAAAATGGGCGTAAGCATGGTGCGCGGGCGGCGCTGTTTGGGCGCAAGATCAACAATAGTGAAGATCAGTTGACGTTCATTCGTTTCCTGCACACGATCGCCAGCGGGCAGATCGGTGCGGTTGAAGCGACCAAGGCGTATCATGGTGAGTTGCAGAAACTGGGTATCACGCCCTATCGCAAACTGGAAGATGATCTGCAAGAGACGGTGACGGTCAGCAGTTACGCGGGAACCAGCACGACGGTGGTTGTCAAACCGGGTGGTGCTGATAAAGCCAAAGCGGATGGCGTCGCGATCGGGAATGCGAATCTGCCGACCCGTGCTGATGGGACACCGGACTTTTCCAAAATGAGCCTGGCGCAGAAAGTGGCGTATAACCGTCAGCGCATCGCGCGAATTTAGTCAGTTTGGCAAGGCCATTATTGGCAACCGAACCTTGATCGGCTGGCGTTAAGCGTCAGCCGATTTTACTTGCGCGCAGCGGCGATGGTTTATTATCGTGGCACTGGTCAGAGCGATATTCAGGCTTCGATCATGGCGCGGGCGGCGGCTTTGGCGGCGAAGAGATTTTTAGCCTGGCCGACAAGATAGAATGAACCGGTGATGCAGATCAGGTCTTCCTTGGTGACCGCGCGATTGGCAATCGCCAGCGCATCTTCCAGCGTAGCGGCGACCTGGGCCATCTTGCCGTACTCCTCGGTGTACTTGGCGGACAATTCGACCGGATTAGCGCTGCGGACGTTGTTGACCTTGGTGAAAATAACCTTGTCGGCTCCGGCGGCGATGCGCTCGAGCATGCCCGAAACATCCTTATCGCTGCAGCAACCGAAAATAATGACCATGGAATCGTAGGGAATATGCTGGCCGATGGCTTTGAGCATGGCATCGAGACTGGCAGCATTATGCGCACCATCCACGAGGACGCGCGGCGTCTGATTGATCATTTCCATTCGACCAGGAATCTGAGTCTTCTGCAGACCCTCCATGACCGCCGCATCGCTGATGGCCAGGCCGCGGGTCTTGAGCCGGTCAATAATCGACAAAGCCAAGCCGCAGTTGATGGCTTGGTGTTCGCCCATCAACGGGACAGCCAGATGCTCAAATTTGCTGTTGGGTGTGGTCAGACAGATACGATTGTGCGGCCCCATCAGGCGGGACGACTCAAACCGATAGCTGAATTCAATCGTGCGGCCGGTGATATCCAGCGGAGCGCCGACCGTGGTCGCGACTTCTTTGAGGACGGTCTCGACTTCCGGCGCCTGCTGAATGGTGACAGCGGGAATGCCCGGTTTGAAGATGCCCGCTTTTTCACGGGCAATGGCGCTGAGGCTATTACCCAGCTGCGCCATGTGATCCTTGGAAATACTGGTGATCGCGGTGACTTCGGGTTTGAGAATGTTGGTTGAATCAAGCCGCCCGCCCAGACCAGTCTCGACGACGGCGATTTCCACTTTCTGCTCGGCAAAATATTTGAAGGCGACAGCGGTCAACACATCAAAATAAGTGACGGGGGGTTTGATTTTGGAGGCGATGGGCTGAATTGTACGCACCAATCGGCCAAAATCGGCTTCGCTGAGCATTTCGCCGTTGATGACGATACGTTCGCGAATGTCGGTCAGATGCGGCGAAGTGTAGACGCCGACCTTGTACCCGCAGGCTTGGAGCATGCTGGCAACCATGGCGCAAGTGCTGCCTTTGCCTTTAGTTCCAGCAATATGCACCGAGCGGAATGCGTCCTGGGGATTGCCCAGTTTCTTTAGAAACGCGCGCATGCGATCCAGATTGAAATTCACGGAGTTATAACGAACGATACGAAGGCGTTCGTAATCAGCCAAGGTTAAAAGATAGCGCAGTGCCCGCTGGTAGGGGCTGAGCGCAGTCGGTACAGCGCGTGGTTCGACGGCTGTTGCACTATTTTTGCGACTGTTTGTAGCTGTTGAGCGAGAAGAAGGCGCAGAATTAGCGTTATTTTGTCCTGCTTTTTTGGCAGGCCGTGCAACGGCTACTGCGGGTGACCTTCGACGGGCTGTCGTTTTCTTTACTTTGCTACTGGTCGCCATAGATTTGGCTATCGTACCAATATCGGGCTAAAACCGCAAATTTCAACGACAAATCACGACAATGACAGTATTTACGAGCGGTTGGCGATGCGGTTTTGACCAGTTTGAGGCGAAAAAACAGGCCAAAAAAGTCATTTTTGCGGCAATTACCCTAATTTCCTATAGTGTTGTAGCGAAATGGGGTGTCAGCGGAGTTTGATCGTCGCCAGGGCCAAGGCAGCCAGCATGGCACTGATCAACCAGAACCGGACGACAATCTGGTTCTCTGTCCAGTTTTTTCGCTGAAAATGATGATGCAGGGGGGTCATCAGAAAGATTCTGCGACCTTCGCCGAAGCGCTTGCGTGTGTACTTAAAATAGGAAACCTGGATAACCACTGAAAGTGCTTCGACAACAAAAATCCCACCCACCAGAAACAGCATCAATTCCTGACGGACGACAATAGCGAGATAACCCATCAACCCGCCCAAGGCCAGCGAACCGGTATCCCCCATGAAAACACGGGCTGGATGGCAGTTGTACCAGAGAAAACCGAGACAAGCACCGACCATCGCACCGGCCATAACCGCCATTTCGGCGCTGCCTTTGATGTGTGGCAGGAACAGGACATTCAATACCGGATCATTCCAAGGCGTCAGCAGGCCGACGACCAGGGTAAGCACCAGAAAAGTGAACGCCACAATCGCCATTGTGCCCGAAGCCAGACCATCCAAACCATCGGTGAGATTGACGGCATTGCTTGATCCGGTGATGACGACCGTACCGACAGCGATAAAGGCCCACAGACCAAGCGGAATCTGCCATTGCTTGAACAGCGGGAAGTAAAACGTGTGGTTGGCTTCGATATTCTGGCCGTAATTGAAGGTGAAATAAGACAAAACTGCGGCCAGACCAACTTGAAACGCCAGTTTTTCCAGGCTGGTCAACCCCTGGCGGCTGCCGTCGCGCCGGCTGGCGGTTAATTTCAGCCAGTCGTCGATCATTCCCACGCCCCCCAGAACCAGCACGCAGACCAGTCCCATGCGTACATAAAAATTCGTCAAATCCGCCAGCAGCAAGGTGGTGACGGTAATGGCTGCGATAATCAGCACGCCACCCATGGTTGGCGTACCTTTTTTGCCTTCCATCAGTCGATTGACTTCCGCTTGATCAAATTCAGCCGTATCGCCGATTTTCTGTCGTCGCAGCCAATTGATCACCATTGGCCCGAAGATAAGCACCAGCAGGAAGCTCAGAAAAGCAGCAATGGCGGATTGAAAGGTGCTGAAGGTGAAGACGCGCAGCGCCCCCAGGCCATGTTCTTCCAGCCAAGGCAGCGAGTCTCGTATGAAAAGATAGAGCATGTTGCTTTCTGGTTCGGACTCTATTCAACGCCTTATTAACGCTGCTTCGACCCTGCTGATAGATTATGTTCAGTCAGACCGGTGATGACTTGTTCCAGTTTCATCCCGCGCGAACCTTTTATCAGCAGCAGATCTTCCGCCTGTAATCTGGGAATCAGCGCCTCCACGGCTGCTGAACTATCGGGCACATGGACGATCTTCGACGCATCAAGTCCCGCATCTTGAGCCGCAGCAGCCAAGTGCTGCACCTCGATACCGACACAGATCAGCAAATCCAGATTGCTTTGACCAGCCAGTTTACCGACCTGCTGATGCAGTTCGTGGCTGGCTTGGCCCAGTTCGCGCATGTCGCCCAGGATGGCGATGCGCCGTTTGGCTGTCGGCCAGTCCGTCAGTGTCTGCAACGCGGCGGCCATGGAGGCGGGGTTGGCGTTGTAGGCGTCATTTAATATGGTCATTTTGTCAAGGTGCTGCAAATTCAGGCGCATCTCCGGCCCGACTGCGTGCGCCAACCCATCAGCCAGCGCCTGATCCGTCACCCCCAGACGCCGGGCCACGGCCAGCGCTGCCAGGGCATTGGCTGCGGTATGTCGGCCTAACAGAGGAACAAACAATTCCGTTTTGCTCGTGTTGACGCGAAAGCGGACGCCGGTTGCGTCGCAATGGATATCGGTTGGGAAAAGATCGTTGGTGTGACTGAAACCGAATGTCACACGCCTGCCTGTAAATGGTTTGGTCATCTCCAGCAGCCCGGCGTCGTCGCCGTTGACGATCAGGAAACCATCCGCCGTCAAGCCGGTGATGATGCTCGCTTCTTCATGGCGCACGCCCTCAAGATCGCCCAGACCTTCCAGATGCTCGGCCGATACGTTGGTTATAACCGCGATATCCGGCTGGGCGATATTGGTCAGCACTTTCATCTCGCCAGGATGGTTTGTTCCCATTTCCAGCACGAGGTAGTCCTGCATCGGCTCGGCTGCGAAAATCGTCAGGGGAACACCAATATCGTTGTTGAAGCTTTTGGGAGAAATTGTCCCGTGCAATGATGAGCTGAGTGCCGCTTGGATCAGATGCTTGGTGGAGGTCTTGCCGTTACTACCTCCCACGCCAATGACCTGTCCGCGCAGTTGCTTGCGCACGGCGGCGGCCAATTTGCCCATCGCCAGGCGCGTGTCGGGCACCAGAATCATCGGCACGTTGCCGGAGAATCCGGCCGGCGCGTGATCAACCAGCGCCGCGATAGCACCACCAGCCACTGCCTGAGACAGATATTGATGGCCGTCATGGTTTTCGCCACGCAAACAGATAAACAGTGATTGGGGCGACAGATGGCGCGTGTCGGTACAGACCGCGCTGATGATCGGTTCAGCCCCGATGATCTGGCCGATCATTTTGCCGCCGGTAAACCGTCGAATATCGCGAATGGTCAAGGGTTTCATCTTGGTCCCTGAAAAATCAGCCTGCACTTGCCGCGGTCAGCTTTTTGTTTTGCTGCCACTGGCTAACTGGCGGCGGATCGCTTTTGCAGTGCCAGTGTCGCCTGCTCAACATCGTCAAAGTGGTGCTTGGTTGTCCCGAGTATCTGATAATTTTCATGTCCTTTACCAGCCAGCAGGACAATATCTCCCGGCTGAGCATCAGCGATGATCTGATTGATCGCCTTCTGACGATCCGGTTCGACCAGGGCTGACGATGATGGATTCAGGCCGGCGCAGATTTCGGCAATGATCGCCTGCGGGTCTTCGGTGCGGGGGTTGTCGCTGGTGATATAGACCACATCAGCCAGCCGCGTCGCGGTCCGGGCCATGCGCGGGCGCTTGGTGCGATCACGATCTCCACCACAACCAAACAATACGCGCAATTGTCCGCTGGCCAGCGGGCGCAGCGCGGTGAGAACATTCTCCAAGGCATCGTCGGTATGCGCATAGTCCACCAGAACCGCAAATGGCTGACCGATTTGCACCACTTGCAGCCGCCCGGGCGCGCCGGTTGCGTCACCAAGACCGGCCGCAATTTGCTTCAGTGTCAAACCCAGCGCCTCGCCGGCAATCGCAGCGGCGCACAGGGCATTTTCGATGTTGTGTTGTCCGATCAGCCGCAGGGAAGTCTGCTGCTGTCCATGAGGGGTGGTCAATAAAAACTCGCTGCCCTGGGCGCTGGCGCGAATATTGGTGGCTTGGTAATCGCCGGGATGCGTTATGCTGAATTGAGCCCGCCGCGCCGACGAGTGGCGGATCATATGGCCAGCATATTCATCGTCAGCATTGACGACCGCGACCGCATCGCGCCCAAGCTGAGTGAACAGCCGCGCCTTGGCGTCGGCGTATTGCTGCATGGTGTGATGGTAATCAAGGTGATCGCCGGTGAGATTGGTAAAAGCGCCAGCAGCGAAGGTGATACCATCCACACGGTGCTGATCCAGGGCATGGCTGGACGTTTCCATTACGCAGGCGTTACAACCGTTGGCGCGCATCTGGCTGAGCAGACGCGCAACATCAATGGCGGATGGAGTGGTCATTTCCGCAGGGGTGCAGGTGACACCATCATCGATTTCGACGGTCCCGATCATGCCGCAGCGCCGACCGGCTGATTGAAGCAGATGACGGATCAAATAAGCGGTGGTTGTCTTGCCGTTGGTGCCTGTAATTCCCAGCACCTTCATCGAGCGGCTGGGGTTGCCGTAAAACTGATTAGCCAGGATGGAGATTACAGCCGCCGGATTCTCCACGATGGCTTGTGCCACCGGGCATGATTGAATCGGTTGGCTGGTGATGATCGCTGCTGCGCCGCGCTGGATGGCGCTGGCGATGAATGCAGCACCGTCGGCCCGCGTGCCGGGTCGTGCGATGAACAGGCTGCCCGGTACGACCTGGCGCGAATCTTCGTGAATTGCGGTGATGGGGATATTGGCCAGTGACGAAAGATCAACCGCCAGCCCACTGGCCTGCAAAAGATCGTGCAGCAGCATCGGGTGCATCCCTTCCATGAGAATGCTGTTTTACTCCTAAGCAAAGCGACCCACATCCTTGTGGATTGCGCCTGTAAAGTAGCAGCGATAGCGGGGAGTTACAATCTTTTATAATTAAGTGTCAAAGTATTGTACGTTTGTTGTGGTATTCAAAGGGTGAAACACATTGGCCGGTGGGGGGCGCTGCGCCGATGGTTGTTGGTTTGCGCGTGGTAAGTCAGGCGATCTGTAATCAAGCTCTCACAGCAGTATAGAGGGCGGGGCGATAACTGCGCCGGCACAAAGCGTACAAGCGTTATTGCCAAACCACCTACCTCATCTCATCCGTTTTTATCGGACGGAAGCAGAAAAACTACTGTTTCAACCTCTCCAAAGCGTCAACTATCTCAAGTTACGGGTCGATGCTTGGCATGAAGCGATAGACTGGGAAAGATCGCTAAAGTAGTGACGGGAGAGAAAATCAGTAGTTTGGAGAATGTAGAGAACTTTATGCGGCTGCGGTCGTATTAAAGCTGGAGGCGGGGAGCCTCAAATCGCTCTGACTGATTACTGAATCTCACCCAACTGAATCTGACGCAATTACTTCAGCGTCGATCAATCACTCCCGACGATCTTTCCGCGGCCAGGCCCGTCATCTGTCACTTCTTGGTTTTCGCCGTTTGTGGGAGAAAAAATGCCTAAGCGTACTAATAACCGTAAGAACAATGCGCAGCGTGTCAGCACGTTTGAACAGCTTGAACAGCGCCGATTGATGGCGAGTATCAATGTCGCCGACTTCGGTGCCCGGCCCAACGACGGGGTTGATGATACGTCTGCGATTCGCGCTGCGATCAATGCCTCCAGTGCCGGTGATACTATTGTCATCTCCGGTGGCCGGTTTGATATTCGCGATACCATCGAACTCAAGAGCAACCGCACCTATACCGGTGGCGGGACGATCAAGCGTCCGGCTGGTCAGGGGTTTGTCCTGGCAGCCGACGGCGCCAATACGAACATCACGGTCAATAATCTGACCCTGGATGGTGGCGGTCTGTCATGCACCAACGGCAAGGCTAACGGTCTGACCGTTACCAACAGCACGATTCAGAACATCACGGGTGGCTGGCCCAATGGTAATGGCATTCTGCTGACGGCGGGTGCGGAAAATACCAAGATCAATAACAACAAGTTCATCAACATCATGGGTGAAACGGGTATTTATGGTTTTACCCGTTATCACAATGTCGAGATCAGTAACAACTATTTCGACACGGTGTTTGAAGGCATCCACCTGGCGTACGAAAACGGTGGTGACAACCTGCGCGTGACCAACAATACGTTCATCCGCACGCACCGCATGGCGGTCGAGCTGCAAGGCCGCAACGCCACCAATACGCTGGTGGAGGGGAACAAGGCCAGCGAGTGGGTCAATCCGTACGATGGTTCGTTCTTCCTGTCGATCGTGAACATGGGACGCAACACCATTGTCCGCAACAACCATGCCTCCAGTGGCAAATTCGGGCAGATTGATCCGCGTGCCAATGATGTGCCGGTTGGTCTGGAAATCAGTGGTTGGGGCGTGACAGTGGAAGGGAACGTCATTGAAAACTTCCGTGAAGGCTGCCACCTGATGAATATCCGCGATGCCGTGGTGCGCAATAACAAGTTCTACAACCAGACCTGGATGGGTATCTGGCGCACCGGTATCAGCACTGGTGATTTCAACGGAACCAATCTCACCATCGAAAACAATGAGATTTACAACCCGAAGGTGACGGCGTTCATGTTCCATGGGCGGTCAACGGGTACGATCCGCAATAATGCGGTCTATCTGTTCGGCAATGCCAATGAATACACCGAAGCCAGCGGCGGCGCGTTCAATGGTGTGAACCGTGCAGGTAATCAGGTGAGCAAACCGGCGGGTAGTGCCAAGCCGTATACAGGTACGACCCCACCGGCTGGATCGGGTTCCAACGGCAATTCTGGTTCGACGACGGGCAGTGCGCCGGTTGCACCGGGCAACGTGAAGGCGTTGGCGGTGGGAACCAGCCAAATCAACGTGACCTGGTCGGATTATGCCAACAATGAAAAGGGTATGAAGCTCTATCGCCGTGACAATGATGCCGGCGATGATAACGCCTGGGTTCTGGTCGCGACGCTCGATGCCAATGCGACGACGTACAACGATGGTGGTTTGAAGGCGAATACGAATTATTCGTACAAGATCATGGCGTACAATGAAAATGGCAGCTCCGGTTGGAGCAATGAGCATAACGCTGTGACCGCCTCGACCGCTCCGACGGCGCCGTCGGCCCCGACGGCTCTGGAAGCGACGGCTAAATCGCCGACGCGGATCGATCTGACCTGGGCGGATAACGCCAATAATGAAAGTGGCTACCGCGTTTACCGCCGGTTGGCGGGTGGCAACTGGGAATTGATCGCGACCATGGGTGCTGGCAGCAATGCCTACAACGATACCACGGTGGCTGCCAGCAGCAGCTACACCTACCGGGTGCTGGCGTTTAACACGGTCGGTAACTCCGACTGGAGCAATGAGCGCAGCGCAACAACTGATGCTGCTGCGGTGGTGTTGACCAAACCGACGACCCCCAGCGGTCTGCAGGTGCAGACGCTGAGCAGTGGTAATGTCAACGTGAAATGGGATGACAAGAGCAATAATGAAACCAACTTCAAGCTCTATCGTCGCGACAACAATGGTGGCGATGACAATGCCTGGGAGCTGATTGCGACGCTCGATGCCAACACCACCAGCTATGTTGATGGTACGGCGGCTGCGGGCATGCACTACTCGTACAAAGTGGCTGCGGTCAACGCCGCGGGTGCTTCAGGCTGGAGCAATGAACATGATGCGCGGACCAACAACAATGACAGCAATCCGCTGAATCCGCAGGCACCGACGGCGCTGGACAACCTGACAGCGCGCGTGCTCAACGCCAAGGTGGTTGAGACGAACTGGGGCGGTGTGACCAATGATACCCGTGGTGTGAAGGTTTATCGCCGCGAAGGCAATGGTCAGTGGGTGTTTATCGCCCAGATGGATGGACAGGCCAGCAGCTACAAGGATGGCGCGATTGAAGGTGGCAAAATGTACACCTACCGCGCGGTGCAGTTTAACCAGTTGTTCCACAGCAGCGCATCCAATGAAGGTACGGTGACAACGCTGCCGGGCGCGCCCGATGCCACGCCGTTGATCGGCAATGGCAATGGTCTGGTGGCCCAGTATTTCAACGGTGAAAACTTCAATACGCCGGTTCTGACCCGCAGCGAAGCCGTGAACTTCAAGTGGGGCGGCAGCGCCCCGGCGGCGGGCGTGGGCGCCGACCACTTCAGTGTCCGCTGGACGGGCCAGATTCTGGCGCGGTACTCAGAGAACCATACGTTCTATCTGACGGCGGATGATGGCGTGCGTCTGTGGGTCAACGGGAAATTGATCATCGACAACTGGGGCGCCCAGCCGGAAAAGGTGAGCGTCGGCAAGATCGACCTGGAAGCAGGCAAGGCCTATGACATCAAACTCGAATACTTTGAGAATGTCGGCTATGCCTCGTGCGTGCTGGGTTGGGCCAGCCGTAGTCAGGCGTATGAAGTGGTTCCGACGACGCAGTTGTTTTCGGCCACGGCCAGCACCTTGGCGGCTGCTGCCTGAAAGCGATGAATGGAATCTGTGTCGTGGCCGTTGTCCGACAGCAGGCGAAAGTGGCTGCGGTTCGGCGATGGCGCTGGACGAATAAACGTGATTGCATCATCAAGCGAGAAATCGCCTGATAACACAAGAGCCTGGCAACATCTGCTGTTGTCAGGCTCTTTAAGTTGAAATTGCGTGCTGGATGGCCGATTGATCGCGCGACGTTTTAATCGCTGTTGCGCGGACTGATGCTGAAACTGACCTTGCGCGAGCGATCCTGCGGGCTGACGGTAACACCTTCGGGCAGATCGAATTTGACGGTTTTTTCGCGTGGCTGGGCTGCTGGCGGGGCATCACTGGCTGTGAGTTCCAGTATCGCTTTGGGCGCACCGCCCTGGAGGCGGCCTTCACGAATGGCATCGATGATTTCACGGCTGCCGATGAGTGTGACACGTTCGAGGAAGGGGTCGTACTGCACTTTGAATTTGTCCAGCGTGTCGGCGGGGTGCGACAGGTAGACGGGCATGGAGTTCATGACATAGGAGATATTGGCGGCATGGACCTGCAGGATGGCGTTGACCGTGGATGGCTGAAAGGTCGGATTTTTATCGCGTAGCTCCGTGCTGGGGATCAAAGGCAGGGCTTTGAGATCGTAGGTTCCGGGTTTGGATAAATCGCGTCCGGACAAATCGGGGTAGACTTCCAGGGCGTCGCGATCGGCCAGATCCTGCTTGCGCGCGGTGACGCGCACAAAGGGGGGATCATAGACGGATTCGGCGTCGAGATTGGAGTACTGCTCGGCGGGGGGATTACGAACCGGCACTTCGATTGTTTCCAGCTCGCTGACGACCACGGTCAACTGTGATGGTGACACATCGGAAATCGTGACACCGCCGTAGGGACTGAAAAACTCGCTGCGCTGCAGGAGCGTCTGAGTGGTCAGGGAGTAGGGATCAGCCTTGGGTTCGAGTTTGGGGTCAAGGTCGAGAATGATGCGGTTTTCAAGAGCGCGTTGAGACAGGGCGGAGCGAATGGCATCAAGCTGCTTGCGCGGGCCGGTGAGGGTTACAACCACGTTGCGTTCGCGCGGGATCAGGATATTGCCGACCTTATTGGTTCCGGGCAGGCGCACCTCGATGGGCACGGTCTGGCCGACGAGCTTGTCGAGCTGTTCGCGTTCAGCCCAGATCCAGATCAAGATGGTCAGCGGGGCGACCCATGCCAGTGTCTTGAGGGCATCGATTATTTTGTCGTGGGTAAAATGAGTACGAAGATTGGCGGGGCTGGCCAGCGACAACAGATACTTCATCAAGTTGGAACGAAACAGACGTGTCAACGCGCCAAGCGCCGCACCGGCGTGCCTGCTGTCGGGATCGAGGTTGTTTTTGTTTGATTCAGCCATGGTTGGCAACGCTCAAGCAACAGAGTCGGATGAACTGTCATCCGACGACTGCGACGATTCAGTTTTTTGAGTAAGCAGGCTGAGCAGCAACCCGCGCAACCCATCCGGAGTAAGTTGACGAATCAGTTTTCCGCGCTCGGCAACGGACACATTCCCGGTTTCTTCCGAAACCACCACGACCACGGCATCGCAATCCTGACTCAAGCCCAGGGCGGCCCGATGGCGCGCGCCCAGCTCCTGCTCCAGATCGCCCGGTTCTGCCATGGGGAACTGCACACCCGCGTAGGAAATACGCCCCTGGGAGACAATGACACCCAGATCGTGCAGCGGGGAATTGGGCCAGAAGATTGTTTCGAGCAAAGGGGCACTCAGATTGGCATTGACGTGCGTCCCCGATTCGGCCAGCGTGGCCAGACTGATATCGCGCTCGATGGCGACAATCGCACCGATTTTGCGTTTGGATAAAAAGGTTGTGGCCTGAATGATTTCATCAATTTCCGCGTTGATCTGGTTGGAAAAACTGCGGAACAGGCGTGTTTCGCCCAAGTGCATGAGGGCGCGGCGCAGCTCCGGTTGGAAAATGATCACCATGCCGAAAGCAGCGATCACCAGCAGGCGCTGATAGAGATAAGCGATGCGCTCCAGATCGAGTTTGTCAGCCACGAGCTGCACGACCAGGAACAGTCCGATCATGAAAAAGGCCATTCCCTGAAGCATGCGCGCCCCGCGCGTGCCGCGAAGGAATCTGATCAGCCAGGTGACGACCACGCCGATCAGCACCAATTCCAATAGAACACGCCACCAGCCGTAGCTGGCGACACTCCTGAAGAAACTGGTGAAATCCCAAAAACTGTTATCCATTGGCCATCAGTGGAAATACGTCTTTAATCGACAAAGCCCATGCTGACAAGCATCGGACAAGTCCGCGTGAATCATACAAATAAAGTATTGGCCGGGCCAAGGCGCGGTGCGCGAAGTTTTTAGCGCGGTGTTGGAGGGGAGGCGATTGCTTCGAGAACCGCCCGCACCTGGGCGATGGGCTGAACATCGTGAACACGGAGGATGGACGCGCCCTGGGTGATCGACCAGGCGCAGGCTGCTGCCGTACCCATCAAGCGGCGGGTGGGGTCCGGTTCGTGGGTGATCGCCCCGATGAATGCCTTGCGGCTGACGCCCATGAGCAGAGGTTGACCCAGTGAGGTCAACTGATCCAGATGGCGCAGCAGTAAGAGATTGTGCTGAAGCGTTTTGCCAAAACCGATGCCAACATCCAGAATGATTTTGGCCCGATCAATACCGGCATCAACAGCAACCTGGCGGCGCTGAATCAGAAACTGACGCACTTGTGCGACAACATCTTCATAATGGGGGTTTGCCTGCATGGTCTGCGGCGTGCCCTGCATGTGCATGAGAACGACGGGCACCTGGCGACTGGCCAGCAGGGGCAGTAAGTCAGGGTCGAAGCGGCCGGCGGAAATATCGTTGATCAGATCAGCCCCGGCGTCGAGCGTCTGGCGGGCGATGACCGCGCTGGTGGTGTCGATGGAAATAGAGACATGGGTCCGAGGCCGGATGGCCTTCAGCACGGGCATGATCCGTTGCAGTTGCTGCTCGTCGGAGACCGGCGCAGCGCCGGGGCGGGTCGTTTGTCCGCCAAGGTCGATCAGATCAGCCCCTTCGTCAACCAAGCGCAGCGCTTGCTCGATGGCACGATTGGGATCAAGAAATTGTCCGCCGTCGCTGAAACTATCCGGCGTGATGTTGACAATACCCATCAGCAGGCAGCGACGCTGATCATCGGCCAGCCAGTGGTTCAGGTTTGGGCTGATGCTGGCCATTACGCCATGGATCGACTGGATTGTTTGCGGGATGATTCGATGACCACGCCCAGATCGCGGAAGCGTTCATAACGGCGGGCCAGAAGGTTTTCGGTCTTGCAGCGTTTGAGATCGCGGAGTGTTTTGGCGATGTACTGCTCGAGGCTGTAGGCAGCGGCGCGCGGGTCGCGGTGTGCGCCCCCCAGAGGTTCGGGAATGACCGTATCGACAATTCCCATGGGTTTGAGGTATTTGCTGGTGAGCTTGAGTGCTTCGGCGGCCTCGGCGACGTTATTGCCGCCTTTCCAGAGGATGCCGCTGCAACCTTCGGGGCTGATGACGGAATACCACGCGAATTCGAGCATCGCCACCTTGTCGGCAATCGCCAGTCCCAGCGCGCCGCCGGAACCACCTTCGCCAGTGATAATGCTGATGATTGGCGTGCGCAAACGCGACATTTCCATGAGATTGCGCGCGATGGATTCTGCCTGTCCGCGTTCTTCAGCACCAATACCAGGATAGGCACCGGCGGTATCCACCAGCGTTACCACGGGCAGACCGAATTTTTCCGCCAGCTTCATGCAACGCAGTGCCTTGCGATAACCCTCGGGATGAGCCAACCCGAAGCAGCATTTGATTTTTTCCTTGGTATCCCGCCCCTTATGCGTGCCGATCAGCATGATCTTGTGACCAGCCAGCCGAGCCAGGCCACACTGAATGGCGGGGTCTTCGCCAAAATGCCGGTCGCCGTGCAGTTCGCGGAAATCGCGGCAGATCATTTCAACATAATCGCGGAATAACGGTCGCTGGGGATGACGCGCCACCTGCACCGTTTCCCAGGCGCTTAAATGTCCATAGGTCTTGCGCAGCAGGGCGGTGTAATTGTTACGAAGATCGCGCAGTTCAGCGGCGTAATCGACGCCGTTTTTGCTCTGCAACCCCTCGACTTCATGAATCTGCTGTTCCAGGTGGGCCAGTGGTTTTTCAAACTCCAGCACATGGCGCAGGTTGGAAGCACCGGCTGAAGCAAACGTGTCAGTTTGTGATTCTACGATTGTCGTTGCCATAACTTTAATTCAGCCAGCCGAGTCAATAAAGGCTGGTTCTCCTGAAGGCTCCCCCGCT
>WBZR01001640.1_pt1 | contig 26847 bp, 13 predicted proteins | sample 5204231 | NCBI WGS metagenome assembly WBZR01 (sample SAMN12412403, study PRJNA552823) | activated sludge metagenome | isolation source: activated sludge from anammox sidestream of wastewater treatment plant... | place: USA: Virginia | collected 2017-08
CGCTGAATTCCTTCCAGTCATACTGGAGGAGGACGTTGGACGCGCCGGCGAGATCGGCGACCAGGGTCAGTTCATTTGAAGAGAAGCCGGACGACGAATCCATCGTGACGTGATAGGCGCCGATCGGACCGTTGGCGCCGGTCACCAGGATGCGGCCGGTGCTCGACTGGCTTGCGATCCAGTGGGTGCTGAAAGGCGAACCAGCCTCAAAGGTATCGGTGAACGGAAATGCGGCGGGATTGAGAATCGTGATGGCGGCGGTGGCGGCATTTGAGGGGATGTCGCCGTCGGTCGCGCGGTACATGAACGAATCGCCGCTGTCGTAGCCCATGTTCGGCGAGTAATTCACGACGTTTCCACCGCCGAGCAACACGTAAGGAACCGATAGGATCGCCCCGCCGTTCGGGTCGGACAGCGTGCCGCCAACGGGCAGAGAGACGATTGAGTAGGTGAGCAAATCCATATCCGCATCGGTGGCGTTCAGGGTGACGCTCACGGGGTTGTTGACGGCGGTGGTCGCAAAGACGTTGTTGGCGAAGGGCGGCATGTTGCCGGAGGGCGTACCGATCGCCCAGATGGAGACGTCGTCGATGTTCCATCCGGCGCCGGTGGTGTTGGTGTCGGTCGGGCCCATGCCCCAGCGAATCAGGACGAAGGGCTGGTTGTCGGCGATTTCGCCGATGTTGTAGGACTGCTGGCTCCAACTGGTCTCGAACAAGTCGCTGGTCGGGTTGGTGAAGATCGTCGTCCAGTTGACGGCGTCGGTGGAGACCTGAATCGTGGCCTTGTCGAAGGCGGCATTTTCCACGCCGAGCCAACGCGCGAACTTAAGCGTCACGCCATACAGGCCGGTGCAGTTCAGCGGCGACATGGTCAGGTAATTCGCCGCGAGATTATCCGGGTATGCGCCGGCGAGGTTGTAGCCGAAGACGGTGAGGCCGGTGAAGCCGATGGTGGGGTCGCCCCCCTGCCCGCCGGGTTGGCCGAACTGCCAGCCGCCTTCCCGCGCCCAACCGGGATCGGTATCGAGCGGATGATTCTGAATCATCACCGGGGTGCCGATGGTGAGCTTCACGTTGGCGGTGTTCGAGGCGAGCGAGCCGTCGTTAGCCTCCCAGGTGAACGAATCCGGCCCCTGGTAGTCCATCGCCGGGGTGTAATGCACGAAGTTCTGATTGCTCGCCAGGGTGTAGGGGACGGAGTTGATCGCCGCGGCGAACGGATCGACGAGCTGGCCGTGCGCCGGCAACGAGGTGATAACAAAGCTCATCGTGTTTCCGGGATTGGGGTCGAGGGCGACGAGCCCGATCGCGGTGGTCATGTTCGCGGGCGATGAGGCCGACTTGTTCTTAGCGACCGGCGGCAGGTTGACCTGCTCGGCGACGGTGATCTTTACCTCGTCGATAAACCAGCCGTCGCGCTGGTAGATGCCGTCGCTGACGATATGCCAGCGGACCTTGATGACCTGCCCGGCAAAGGGAGACAAGTCGTAGGAGCGCTGGGTCCAGTCGTAGTCACCGCCGGTGTCGGAATCGAGGTAGCCGATGATGTTGTCATTGAAGTCGACGATCTCGAGGGTGCAGGTGTCGTAGAAGGTCTCCAGCAGGCACCAGTCGTAATACTCGAGGATGACCGGTGAGGTGACGCCGGTGAGATTGATCGGCGGCGTCTGGAGCCAGGCATCGGTGCCGGGATCGTAGGTGTAGGTGAGATCGGTGCCCCAGCACTTGTTTCCGGCGATGGCGCGAACGCCGCGGGTGCCGGCCATGGGGCCGCTGCCACCGACGGCCTGACTAAAGGCGACGTTGACCGCGGTCGGGGTTCCGCGCTGCCATTCGTCGTTGATGCCGCCGTGGGTCCAGCCGGGGTCGGCGCCTTCGCTGTTGTCGTTCAGCAAGAGCACGCCGTTGCGGATGATGTGGGCTCGAGCGCCGAAGCCGTATCTATTCAAGCTGCTTACGGGGTAGGCGCTGTAAAAGAATGCGCCGTTGGTGGCGCCGACGTCGGTGTACACGCCGGGGGCGCCGATGTACTTGACCGTGACGCCGGTCGTGACTTCCTGGCCGAGGGAGTAGGTGACCCCATCGGTGGGCATCCACTTGAACGGCTTGGCGGAGCGGACGACGAGAGTCGCGGCGTAATCGTTGGGGGGCGGGTTCCAGGTCACGATGACGTCGTTGCCGCTGCCGGTGGCCGCCAGGGTCTTGATGCGGTCGGGCCAGCGCGTGCCGGCGTGGGCAGCGGTGACGGCGAGGCCCGCGTCCGATCGGCCGAAGCCGAGGCGGTGACTATGCCCTGTCACCGGATCGAATCGGCCGTAGGGCTCGTCGATGCGGACGGCGTTGTGCTGAAGGATCGCCCGGGCCTGTGCGGCGGTCATGGCCGGGTCCTGGGAGATGATGAGGCCGAGGATGCCGGCGGCGAGCGGCGTGGCGGAACTGGTGCCACCGAATGCGTTGGTGTAGTCGGGCTCGGAAGGAATCCCGTTGTAGCCGCTGCTGCCGGTGTTATCGACGGTGGTGATGTCGATCCAGCCGAAGCGGACGCCGTCATCTCCGCGATCGTTGGTGGGCGTGGTGATGCCGACTTCGGGGCCGATGTCGCTGAACTCGGTGTGGGTGGTGTTGCTGTTGGTGCCACCGACGGCCATGGTCGTGGAGAGTTGGGCCAGCGCGGAAACGCCGTTGACGGTGTGGTCGTTATTTGCAGATGCGAAGAGGACGATGCAGCCGAGGCCGTTGCGGCCGCTATTGGCGGCGTAGCCGATCGCCGCGACGGTGTCGGTCGGGGCAAGCACGCCGTCGCCGAAGCCCCAACTGTTGCTCAGGATGGCCGCGCCGTCGCTGTGGTCACCGTTGTCGTCCGGGTCGACGGAGAAGTAAAATCCTTCGGCAATTTCGGCGACGCTCGCGCCGAAGAATTTGACGCCAATGAGTCCGCAATTCGGGCATGCGCCACGCACGCCGATGCTGTTGCCCTTGGCGACCGCGACGCCGGCGCATGCGGTGCCGTGTCGCTGACCGCCGTCGGGACTGGGATCATCATCGGGTGGAACGTTGTCGAGGTCGATGCCGGCCGCCCAATTGGGGAACAGGTCGGGATGCAGCTTTTCGACGCATTCATCGAGGATCGAGACGCGGACGATTGACTGTCCCTGGGCGTTGGGACCGTTGGAGTCGTCCCATGCGGCCTCAACGTTGATGTCGGCGTTGGGCTGCGCGCCTTTGCTGGTGTCGCCGTCGAGGTGCCACTGCATCGAGTGATAGAGCGGGTCGTTGATGACCGGGGGCGCGTAGGCAACCATGGGCAGGAAGAAATCCGGGTGGGCGTACTGGGCGAGGTCCTTTCGCTCATGGAGCGAATTGGCGACTCGGAAGAGCGTCTCCACGTTCGGGACATTGATGCGAAGATAAAACCTGTTCTCTCCGCGCGGGGCTTTGGCCACGGTGCAACCGGCGGCGTCGGCGAAATCGCTCAGGGCCTTCTCGGCATCGGCGGAGACGATCGTCGTGACGATTCGAAGTGTGGGGTAAATCGGAACGTCGCTGCCGACGCGATACAGCACGGGCAGGGCGTACTCGGTGTCGGGCAATTGCTCCACTGCCGCGCGTGTGACACCGCGGACCAGATGCAGATCGCGCTGCAGCAGGCGGTCCTCCAGGCGCGAAACGGATTCCGGCAGGTCGGCGGGCCGGGCCAGGGCCGGAAAGGCGGCGGGCCGATCGCCCGCGGCTCGCCTCGTTGAAGGCTTCGGCTTGACGACGAAGGTGTCCAGCGACTCGACGAGGGAGAGTTTCTCGTCTCCCTGATACATGAACAGGGCCGGAGCGGCGGCGGTGGGCGTCGCGGCTGGCTGATCGACAGCCCATACCAGGGACCCCGCCGAGAACGTGGCCAGAACGAGCGCCGAGACAATCTTGAAATGGTGCTTCACGAGACGACCTCCGCTTGCCGCGCAGTCAGTTAGTTTTTGAGAGTGCACATGAACGAAGACGGACCGCTCAAAGAGGTCCGTCCGGTAGCCCCCGGGACGGAGAACCATCCGACCTTTTATTGCCTATCACTTTCGGCTTGAGTCTTTAAGCCGAAACGAGTATCTTTACTATAACGTTAACAATGGCGGGGGGAAGAAGAATTCCATCCCGCAGCCAAAATTTCATTCAGGGGGAGAAGTCGACTCTGTGGAGTCGCCAAGGAGCATTTCCATGTCGAAGTCTGACCGAACCCCGGCGCACCGTCTGCTTCGGATTGGCGTCGCAAAGATCCTTTGCCTCTTGGTGGTGGTATCCGGAGCCGACGCCGCTTATCCGCCGCCGGCCAACGACACGTCGGCCACGGCGGAAGTCCTGGGGGCGGCGCCGGTCATTGCGTTCGGCTCCAACGTCCTTGGGACCAACGACATCAACGCCACGACCATCGGCGGGCTCGCCTCGGTACCGGGGCCGGATGTCTTCTACAGCTTCACGCCCAGCGTGACGGGCTCTTACTGGGTGATGATGGTTCCGTGGGACCAGGTGCCTGTGTATGGAAGCACGGGCGGCACCGTACCGGTCCCGGACCTCTGTGTTTACATCCGTGAGAAGCTGAGCGGCACGTTCATCGGCGGGGCCGACGCGAATCCGCGCTATCAACCTGAAACCGTGATCGCCACGCTGACGAGCGGCACGGAATACGAGATCATCGTCGACAGCGTTTTTGCTGACGCGCGGCTCAATCAATACGAGTTCATGCTGATGGTGGCGGCGGCGCCGAGCGGTTCAAGGGAGAACTGCGTGAGCACGGGCATCATCGCCGGGGTGACATTTCCTCATGTGCAGGTCGGGACGCTGACCGGCGCCACTGATGACGTTTCGTTCGTTGAAGGGACCGGCCGCTGCGACGTGGGCAGTTCCATCGGCCTCGCGACGGCCGGTGTCGATCACGTTTACGCCTTCACCACCGGGCCGAATCCGTCGGACGCGGGTGAGTACATGGTGAATCTGATTCCGGCGGGCACCGCCTGGAATGGATATGCCTACATTGTCGACTCTTGTCCGCCGTTTTACCCGCTGGGCTGCTTCGGGGCCGCGAGTCACGGCTCGGCGACGTCCAACCAGGCCGAGGCGATCGTTGTCTCGCTGGACTTCGACAAGACCTATTACATCGTGGTGGACGCGGCGACGGCGTCGACGCCGAATGCCCGGTATGCCCTGATCATTGATCGTGCAACCGGTTACGGCGTGAGCGAGATTGAGCCGAATGACACCGCCGGACTTGCGACACCGTTAACGGTCGGCGCACAAGACGGCGGGCAGATCGCCGGCGCGGCCGACATCGACTATTACTCGCTCACGGCGACGGGCGGCAGCAAGCTGTATGCATTCTGCGACAACGGCAACGTGCTTCTGTCCGGCATCGACACAGAGCTGCGCGTCTTTGCGCCAAACGGCGCCACGATGATTGAGCTGGACGACGACGACGGTGAAGGCGCGGTCTCGCCGATTCCGACGCTTTTCCAGCGAAGTTCGGCTTTTTCCGCGGCGGTGGCGGGCGTCCCGCTGACGACGACGGGGACCTATTTCATCCAGACGAGTAACGATGGATCGACGAACACCATCGCAAGGTATGCGCTGCACTTCGGCATCGAGCCCGCCGGGAGGCTGCCTTCGCCGGAGTGCGAGCCGAATGATACGCCGCCGGCGGCGGACGGGAGCGCCAAGGAGTATTACTCGGGCGCGATCAGCGCATCAGGCGACGTGGATCACTTCACTTTTTCGGCCACCCAGGGACAGCGCGTGTTCATCGCACTGGACGGCGATCCTGAGCGCGACAGCGCCGGCGATGAGAATGACGATGCACAGTCGCTCGACGGCGCACTGGCGGTCCGCGATCCAGACGGCGACGTGCTCATCAGCGACGTGGACGACCCGAACACGGTCGGCGCGGGTCAGCTTCCCGACTATCCCGCCGAAGTCTGCGCCTTCGAAGCGCCCAAGACCGGCACCTACACTATCGCCGTTTCGGGCGGCGGGGCGAACGACTTCGGACCGGGCAAGACCTATGAACTGGCGATCTTCAGGGACGACGCCCCACCGAGCCTGTCGGAGGGCACCGATCCGGTCATCGACAGCATCACGCCGGATTTTGGCAATGACACGCTGGCGGTCGTTGCGTCCGACGATGCCCCGGGCGACAGCGGAATCTGTAACCTGAGCCTGTCTGCTGATTCGACGAACCTGTCGATTGACGCGAGCTTCTCCAACGGCGATCCGACCGTGTCATTTACCATCGAACTGGTGAATCCGTCGCTCAGCGGCTTGGGCAAGATCATCATCACCGATTGCGCCGGTAACACGACGTGCCAGTTCGTGCAGATCGACGCTTCCTCCCCGATCTGTTCGGGCCTGGCCTCGCCTGACCCGCGACGCACGTATCGCAGCACGCACGGCCCGAAGCACATCCCCGATAACCAGCCGACCGGCCCGGGGATCGACGGGATCATCAATATCCCGGATTCGATCACGATCGACGATCTGAACGTGACGGTGACGATCGAGACGATTTACCCGCTGGACATCGACATCTTTCTACGCAGCCCCGAGGGCACGGTCCTTGAAGTCGTGACGGATCGCGGCGGTACGAGTTCCGGCTTCGACATCACCAACGCCACTTTTGATGACAACGCCACATCGCTCATGTCGCTGTTGAGCAGCGACGCACCTTATACCGGCACATGGTTGCCGGAGGGCGCCGGCGGCATGGCGGTGTTCAACGGGCAAAACGCCATGGGCAATTGGACGCTGAACGTTCGCGACGACTCCGGAAGCAGCAGCACGGCGAGCGGCGGGGCCCGGCTCGTGAGGTGGTCGCTGGATGTGAAGGGTGATATCCCCTCGCCGGAGTATTTCGAGGGCAGCGCCTCCGACACCATGGGCGTCGACGGCGGCATCACTTCGATTGTTCTGACCGGCGCTACCAACGTGGTACTGGAGGTCGATCCGACGTTTGTACCGGGGGACCTGACCATCGAGTACGCCGTTCGACTGGTGAATCCGGCAATGAATGGATCGGGCACGGTCATCATCACGGATACGTCTGACAATACCTGCGAGCAACCCATTTCGCTGAGCGGGCTTTCGGACGAGACCGGGCCGTCCAATACGGGCAATGTGAGTCGCAATATCGAACTGGCCCGCGAGGTGCAGCAAAACGTGCCGTCCGCCGTCCCGGCGGGTGTCGTCTCGTCCGTTACGCTGCCGGACTCCGTGAAAGTCGGCGAGGTGGAGGTTGACCTCACCGTCGATTCGCTGGAGATCGGGCAGATTGCCTCGACTCTCACCCACGGCGGTCAATTCGCCTCCCTGCTCAATCGCGTCAGCATGGACGAGCGCGGCGGCATCGGACTGGTGAAGGACAATATCGAGATCACGCTCGATGACGACGCGCCGGCCGCCGACGATGCTCATGAGGAGCCGGCGCTCGGAACGATCGAGTTCCTGGGCCTGCATCAGCCCGACGGACGCGGGGAGTTTGTCGGCGAAGGCATCACCAGCGATTACCGGGACAACATGATGTTCGCCCTGGAAGGACTGGACTCCGCCGGACAGTGGGACATGTACGTCTCGGACTGGCGACTTCAGGGGGCCGGCAGTCGCAAGTCGGTCTTCCGGCGATGGAAGGCAACTATCAAGTCGCCAGGCGCTGCGGAGCGCTACGTGGGCAAGGCGAAGGATGAATACCCGCAGTCGGGGATTTGCTCGGTGACGCTGGGCATCGGCTCAACCAACCTGAACCTGGCCGCGACTTTCACGCCGGGTGACAGCGAAGTTGACTACGCCGTTTCACTGGTCAATCAGACCCAGCCCGGCAATGGAACGGTGGTGATCACCGACTGCGTCGGAAATATGACGGTCGTCCCGATTACCCTGTCCGCCGCGTTGTCGGATCAGACCCTTCCGATTGTTACGGGGGCGGTCAATCCCATGACGCAGCAGTTTGAAGGCTCGGCCACCGACAGCCAGCCGGGCGATTCGGGCATTGTCTCGGTCGAATTGCTCCCCTACTCCACGAACCTGACTCTGGTGAGCGTCAATCCCAATCCGCCGGGAGGAGCGGGCTCGGTGGACTTCGCCGTTGATCTTGTCAACCCCGCCCAGAACGGCCGGGGATATGTTCGCGTGACGGATGCCGTGGGCTATCGGCGACACATTCTGGTCCATCTCGACCAGGTGGAACCGGCCTGCACGGGATTCGTGAGCAAGACGAAGCGCTATCGCAGCACCGACCTGCCGCAGGGGATTCCGGACAACAACCCCGGCGGCGTGGTTTCGACGATTATCGTGCCTGACCTGGCGGTGATCAGCGACGTCGACGTGACCATCAATATCACCCATCCGTTCGACGATGACATCGAACTGGCACTGACGTCACCGGCGTTTCTGCCGCTGTTCGGCGACATCGGCTCGACCGGCAACGATTTCATCAACACGACCCTGGACGACGAAGCGGCGATGGTGATCCCGGACAGCTCGGGCGCGGCGCCATTCACGGGGCGGTTCCAGCCGCAGGGCGGACCGATCCTCTTTAATCTGGACGGCGGGCCGGCCGCGGGATCCTATTCGCTGCAGGCTGCTGACGATGCCAATTTCAACATCGGTTCATTCGACAGTTGGTCGCTGACGATTGAGTCGCTTTCGTTTGCCGAGCGATTCCAGGGCGAGGCGACGGACAACGAGGCGCTCGGCTTCGGCATCGCCTCCATCGAGCTGCTGGACGACGCCTGCAACGTTGCCCTGAATGTCGATCCGTTTACGCCCGGGGCCAGGCTCGTCATCTATGAAGTGAGCCTCGTCAATCCGCAGGGGTGCGGAAGGGCCACGGTGCGCGTCACCGACCTGGGGGGCAATACCTGCGATCAGGTGGTGACGCTCAATGGCGTCCATTGCGGGCCCGGTGACGTGAATCACGATGGGGCCGTGGACTTCGCGGATGTCGGCCCGTTCGTGGCGGAAATACTGGCCGGGACAGGCAGTTGTGAGACGGATATGAACCTCGACGGCAAACTCGACGGGCTGGATGTCCAGCCGTTTACCGATGCGGTCGTGCCATAAGCCCTTATGTGGCAGAGGTTACAGGAAGTCAGCGACTACCTCGTGCAATAGCAAAATAGTTGGAAGATACTGCAGCCACGAAGGTTGTATTCTCTGCGATGAATCGTTAGGATATCGTTAACAATCTTGAAGTTCGGGGATTCCCGGAACTCACGATTACAGGGATTCCAATTTCGGTGCGCAGTGGAGGAATCCAGGCGACACCGAATGGCGATCAGGTCAGCGACGCCGCAAGTTTCGGAGGAGATAAAGATGCGTTTCTCATTGGTAACACTTATTGCTGTTTCGACTCTCGCCTTGACACCCCTACGGGCCGTGCCGCCGGTTGTTCAGATCCACCCGATCGTACTAGAGGGTGATGTGGTCGCGGGTGTTGGAAACATCAGCAGCGGATTCGGGGCCTCCGAGAATCACTCGGTCAACAATTCCGGCGAGTGGCTGGTGGAGTCGGACACGAACAACCCGAACACGGCCATTGACGGAGTCATTCTTCGTGCAACGGGATTTACTCCCGGTGCTTTGTTCCTCCAGCAGGGGCAGGCGATGGTGTCTCCGGCCGGAGCGACGCTGTCATCGTTTGATTCGGCGAACATCAACAATTCCGGCAATACGAGCTACAACCACTTCCTGGCCAATACCGGCGGCACGAATAACGATTCCGGCGTGTATTACAACAACGATCTGCTCATCCAGGAGAGCGACATCGCGACGGCCGCCGGCTTTGGCCCGAATACGCCGTACATTGGCTTCTTTGAGACCAAGATCAACAATAACAATCTCGTCGCGGTCATGGCGAGCATCGACGATCCCAACGTGACCAGCTCCGTCGATCGCGCCATTGTCACGGTCAATCCGTTCTCCTTCGTACAAACGCGAATCCTCGGCGAAGGTGACCAGACCCTGGTCGCGGGTCGCTCGATTACCGATTTTCAGACCGGCCCGCACGACATGGCGCTCAACGACAGCGGCCACATCATGTTCGTCGCGGATATCGATGGTGCGACGACGGACGACACGATCACCGCGCGATACAACGGGGTCGGCTTCGACATTCTGATGCGCGAAGGTCAGCCTTCGCCAGTCGGCGGCCGCAACTGGGGTACCTCCGCACCCGGCGCCATCGACATGAACAATTCCGGCGCCTGGGCCGCCCTTGCTGATCTGGACGGCAGCACTTCCGACGATGCATTGATCGTGCGCAACGGCGTCGATGTCATCGCCCGCGAAGGCATGAGCCTCGCCTCGATCGGCGGCGTCTTCAACTTCACCAGCTTCGGCAGCGGATCGATCAACATCGACGACAGCGGCAACGTTATCTGGTGGGGCGACTGGAACGACCCCGACACCACCCGAGACACCGGAATCTTCTGGAACGATCAATTGATCGTTCAAGAGGGCGTGACCTTGATCGACGGTTTCACACTGAGCGCCATCTCCGGCGTCGAATCCAACATTTCCATGAGTGACAATGGCCAGTGGGTTATTTTCGAGGGTACTCTTTCCAATGGTCTTGACGGCGCGTTCATGATCGAGATACCTGAGCCGGCAACGGCGGTGTTGGCGCTCCTCGGCGCGTCGATGTTGATTCGCCGACGACGGATGCTTTAATCCGGCATCAGATCGCTCGATTTAACTGGTAATCAAGAAAAGGGAACCTCTGTTATTTCAGAGGTTCCCTTTTTCATGATAGAAGGAAATGGGAATCAGGCCCGCGCCGTCTCCATTTGAGCCCGGCGCTGGTTCTTTGAGACTCACGACTCCGGGCCGCTGACGGTCACCCGGCCGACCCGCTCTCGCCACTTCGCCGCCTCACCGGGTTTATTCCACAGCGTGTACATGGAGATGATCCGGTTGATGGTCGCCCGGCTGGTTGGATGGTCGGGACCGACCGTGGCCTTGAGCTGTTCGTAGCTCTTCAGCAGAAACGGTTCCGCTTCGTCGAATCTGCCAAGAGAGACCATGATCCCGCCGAGGCTGCTTCGCGCGGTCGAGATCAGGCTGTGTCCGGAGGGGAGCGTCTTTTCAAAGGTCTTCAGCGCCTTGCGGAAGAACGGTTCCGCCTTCGCCAGCTTGCCGCGCTCAAAGAGGACGACCGCGAGTTGGTAGGTGGTCGTCGCCGTTCGGGCGTCGCCTTCTCCAAAGACCTTTTTGCGGCCCTTCATGGCCCGGCGGAAGTTCTTCTCCGCCTCGTCGAGCTTGCCGAGGCCGTACTCGATCTGGGCAAGATTGTTTACGGCGGTGAGCGTTCGCTCGTCCTCATTGCCAAAGGACTTCGAGGATAGCTCGACCAGTTGCCGGCAGATCGGCTCGCCCTCGGCCAGTTCACCCTGATTGTACAACTGGGCCGCGAGATCATTCATCAGCGAGATGGTCTCGGAGTCATTGTCGCCCAGTTCTTTCTGTCGAATCGCCAGAGCGCGCCGCAACAGCTCCACGCCCTTGCCGTGAGCGCCAAGCCCGCCATACGCGGCGCCAAGATGACTCAGGACCGTCGCCAGCGATTTCGGATCCTTGGCAAACCGGCGCAGGGCTTCTTTGTTCGCGGCATCAAGCAGGTCGATGGCGGACGGCGATCGCAAACTCAATTCGTCCGTGGCATGCAGGCCGAAGATGTTGACGAGGAACCGGGAGATGTCGGCGGCCTGATCGGTGCTGGCCTGTGCAGATGTCACCTTCTCGCTCAGTTGGCCGATTTCGCTCTGCAGCTTGCCGATCGTGGCGGCCAGCCGCTGGCTTTCCTCCTCGACGGCAAGGCGGCGCTTCTTCTCGGCGTCCCTCTTGCGGATGGCAAGGTCACGCTGCTCGGCGGCGACAAGTTGCGCGGCCTCGAGTTCGGCGGCGCGCTTCTTGAGCTCTTCCGATACCGGATTGGCAATTCGCACGGGCGGCAGGGTCGGTGCGACGGTAGTCGCGGGCGGGATCATCGCCTGGACTTTCGCAGGTAGCATCTCACGCACGCCCGGTGACAGCAGTGCGCCCGCGGCAAATGCGCCGACCGCCAGCATGAACATCGCAGCGGCCAGAAGGACGATCGGCGCGACGCCTGACTGGCCGGCGCCCACGCGAATGCCGCCCGAGCGGTCACCGATCGCGTGGGTCAGATCGAGAATCATCGCTCCGACGCTTTGATAGCGCTTATCCGGCACCTTCTCCAGCGCCTTCATCAGCACCGACTTGACCCCGCGAGGCCACTTGGCGGATTCCAGTTCGCCGCATTCGGGGACGACCTCGGATATCACTTTGAATATTTCACTGTTGCCCTCGACTTCGACATCGTAGGGCGGTTGATTCGTGAGCAATTCGAACAGTAGAACGCCCAGGACATATACATCGCTGCGCGTATCGACGTCGAGGCCGACGCCGCGCACCTGTTCAGGGCTTCGATAGGTGTAGAAAATGCGAGATTCGCGCGGCGAGACCTGGCCCATGGGGAATCCGAGGTCAAAGTCCGTCAATGAGGCAACGCCGACGCCGGTCAGGCGGGGTTCGCCTCGCGCCCCGATGAGAATGTTCGACGGCCGCAAATCGCGATGGACAATGCCGTTTTGATGTAGTCGCTCGACCGCGCTGCACACCTTCACAAAGAGCTTGATTCGCTCCTCGACCGACAGGTGGTGGGTCTTGGCGAATTCCAGCATCGCCTGTCCGCGAATGGCCTCCGAGACGAAGAAGTGCTGGCCGTCACTGGTGGTCCCGACATCGACGATGGACGCAAGACACGGGTGCCGCATGTGCTTTAGGCGTTCGATGTCGAGCTTGCGGGAGATGGGAAACTCCGCGGCCCGGTCGGGATTACCGTCGACCACTTTCACGATCACGAGCTTGCCGGCATCCTGGTCTTCGGCCTTGAAGACGATGCTGCCCGGGTGCTCGCTGATCTTTCGGATGACGCGGTAACCACTCAGCGCTTCGACCAGCGCCTCCGGAAGCTTGGGCGGGGGCGGCTCCACGATGCCGACCACCGTGGTGTCCGGCGATTCAACCGAGAGATCGAAATCTTCCAGCGACTTTTTGGATCCGTCCATGATGATTCTGATTCCCCGATCTAGTTCGCATATTCAACGGTTGACTCTTCGCTGCCCCAGGGACCGTAAAGCGGCAGCTCGGCGAGCGACTGTTCCTTCACCTTCGCAGCGGTCTCACCGGCTGTCGGTTCTTCGGAATCCGTCTCCCCCACCGCTGCCTTCGCGGTGCGGCCTTCGAGCAGGCCCAGACCAAACAGCTCAAAGTCATCGGGCTGTCTCATGTCGGCCCCGGGCGGCGTGACGACCTGCTGCGGATCGATGGCCTCGACCAGTTCAGGCGTGACGAGCACGACGAGTTCGGTCTTGTCGTTGCGATATTCGACGGAGCTGAAGAGGGCCCCGATGACCGGGATATCGCCGACGCCGGGTATCTTGGATGAGATGGCCCTTACGTTGTCACTGAGCAGGCCTGCAATGGCGAACGACTGGCCGTTGCCGCACTCGACGGTCGTTTCCACGCGACGGGTCGTGAACGTGAAGAGCGGCAGGGTTCCGACGACGCGGGAAGTCTCAACGGCGTCGCTGACTTCCGACATCACGTGCAGGCGCATGAGCTGGTTGCCGAGGATGGTCGGCGTGAAGGCGAGGCGAACGCCGAACTCCTTGTATTCGATGGTGATCGCACCGGCGACCGCACCACCCTGGGTCACGGGGATCGGCACTTCGCCGCCCGCCAGGAACGAGGCCGTCTGGCCGGAGATGGCGACCAGTGTCGGCTCCGCCAGGGTGCGGGCCAGCGAGTTCTCGCGCAGCGCGTTCACGAAGAACTGAAGCTCCGCCCGGGGAAAGCCAAAGGTGACGTTGGTCAGCGGGCTGGTTCCGACGGGGTTTACGGCATATGTCATCTGTCCGGTGGTCACGTCGGGCAGGCCATTGCTGCCGAAGTTCGTCGGATTGAGCTGGCCGATGTTGTTGGCGAGGAAGAAGTCGCGCGACAGTTTCGATCCGCCGACGGCCCAGTTGATGCCGAGCGATCGCAAGGCTTCCTTGTTCACTTCCGCCACGGTGACGCGGAGCATGGTCTGCTGAACGCCGGATACCCAAATGTGATTGAGCACATCGCCGCCCTGGAAGACCTTCGCCATCTCCTCGATTTTGCGAGCGGTATCGGCGTCGGGAGCCCGGCCGGAAAGGACGATGGTCCCGTTGAGGCCGTCGACGCGAACGGAAGACTGAGGCGAGACCGCCTGAATGAGATTCTGAAGCGGCTTGTAGTTGGGGCCCACCATCACGGTGCAGTTCTGAATCTGGCCCTCGCCCATGATCGTAAACTGCGTGGAGCCGATCGCCTTGCCGATGATCGTCAACTCCTGGGGAGACGTGACGCTGACATCGACGATGGTCGGGTCCGGCACTTCGACGCGATCGAGTCGAATGCGGGACTTGATGACCAGAGACTCGTTCAATTGAAGTCGAAGGAGCTTGGACGGCGCCTGGGGGCTGAGATCCAGAACGCCGATGGCCGGCGAATCGGAAACCTCGACCATCTGGCCGGTCCTGGGACTTGCGCCCTGCTCGCCATTCCCATCGGTAACCGGCTGCATCTTGATGGGCTCGCCGCCTGCCAGCAGAGCGCTGCCGAAATCGGTCATGCCGCCTGAACCCTGTCCGCCGAATTCCTTGATTCGGGCACGCGGCATGCGCGGTGTGGAGACGGCAGGCGTTGCCGGGGCATCGGAGACTTCGTCAGACGCGGTCGCGTCCGTCTGTTCGACGGGCTTCATTTCCTCGCTGTCGGATTGCTCGTTCTCTGTATCGCGCTCAGGAGGACCGGAACCGATCATCTGCATCTGTCCGGTCGGCTCGTCAGCGGTCTCGTGATCGGTGTCGGAATCCGCCCGGTCGTCGGTCATGCCGAGCGTCAGGATTTCGTCCTCTGAATCGGCAACTCCCCCCGACACGGGCGTCATCAGTTCAAGCCGGATCGGGCGATTCGACGCGACGACGCGGGACACGACCGGCGCCGGTGCGGGCTGCTGAGTCGGTTTCGACGACACCGTCGTCATGTCCGGCAGTAATTCGCAATCGGGGTTGATCGAGGCGAGCATGTTCTCCACGACCGTGTTGGCGTCGAATCCGGGCTCGCTGGGGCAATCGCGCTCAGCCGGTCGCGCGGATGGCACTGCCAGGGCCGTCGCCAACATGCGGCCGGGGTCCTGACAGGACAGAGCACATACGCCCGAAAGAATGAACTTTACAGCCAACATGCATTTCACCTTCTTAATGAGCCCTCGGACGTGCCCCAGCGCCGCTCTCTCGACGCCCCACTTCGATGCTCATTGAGAGAACTCGATTCGAATACCTACCTTGAAGCCACCAATGGTCTGGGTGCAGTGGATAATTCGTCCTCTGAACTGCCAGTGCCGAAACTCGCCGGGGAAAACGAACTGGACCCTGGCGCCTTCCGGCACTTCTTCTCCGGTCCAGCAGGTCACACCGCCCGCGGAGATCTCCGTGATCTTCACAAGCCGACTCGTGACATCGTCGCTGCCGTAAATTTTTAGCTGAATGTCTTCGAAGCACTCAATCGGTTTGCGCGGGCTTTTCCGCCTCGCGTCGTGATGGAGATGGTCGGACTCCGTCTGTTTGACGAACTTGTCCCACTCGCCCTGCGAAACTGGTTTTAATACTTCAATTGGTTCGCGCATAAACAACGCCCCTAATCACGGTTCCGTGGCGTCTATCGGTCAGGCTGATTCGACCCATAAGAATTGATTGGCCCCGCGGACGCGGCCTTTGGCGGGAGGCGAAGTTATTGGACGCCGACGGTTTCAGGACGCAAGTCGCCCCCGGCGCGCGCCGATTGGGGGGATGGAATTGCGAGTCGACCCGACGGCTTGCGACGACGCCTCGTTTGCGACAACCCTGATGAACCAGGAGAGCTTGGGTGGCCCGTAATCGGATTTGTGTTCATGGAATCGACGATCCGGTCGTGTCTGAACTCACGGATTTTCAGATCGTGGGGTCGACGTCGTCGCGCGATGAGCTGCGCACGATCATCGCCATGGAGCAGGTCACCATCCTGCTGATCGACCTGGATCAGGATGAGGCGCTGGATACGATCATCGAAGCGCTGGAGATCAAGTCGGACATCGCCGTCGTCGGCGTGACCGGCAGTCAGGACGTTCAGAAGATCATCATGTCCCAGCGGGCGGGATGCCGGCAGCTTGCCGGGAAGCCGCTGAACGCCGAGGACCTTCGCGTCGCCATCAAGAGAGCGATTAACCACTCCGAAGATCTGAAGATGCTCGGCAAGTCGATCTGCGTGGTCGGCTCGGGCGGCGGCGTGGGCTCCACGACGTTCGCCTGTTACCTGACCATGGCGATCGCCGAGCTGACGAAATCGCCGACGGCGATCATCGACTTCGATCTCGAATTCGGCACGGTCGCACGGTCGTGGGACTTTCAGCCCAAGTGCACCATCGCGGACGTCGTTCAATCGGGGTCCATCGACCGCCTGCTCCTGGAAGACGCCATCGTCGATCTTCCGTCCGGTGTCGCCGTGCTTGCCCGGCCGATGCAGATCGAGCAGGCTCACCTGCTCAACGAAGGCCACGCCACGAAGATCATCGAGGCGACGCGCTCGATGTACCCCTACCTCGTCATGGACCTGCCGCGCAAGCTGGACGAAATCTGCGGCGCGGCGATTCAGGCGTCGAAGAAACTGATCGTGGTCGTGGAGATGACGGCCAACGCCGTCTATAACGCGGGGCGGCTCAGCGATTCGCTGATGAAATTCGGCCTGCCCGCGGACTCCATCGACTTCGTGGTCAACCGCTATTGCAAGGGCGTCCACTCCCTTTCCATCGAAGCGCTGGAAGAGCGGGTGGGCAAGAAGACGATCGGCGTCATCCCCAACAATTACAAGGCCCTTCTGGCCGCCGGTGACATTGGCGAGCCGGTGTCGGACAAGAGCCCGGTGCGGAAGAGCGTGCTGGAGATCGCCGCGAAGATCTGCGGCGTCGAGGCGCCGAAAATTCGCAAGTCGTGGATGCCGAATCTGTCGTTCACGAAGTAATACGACTTCCCCGATCATTTTGTCGCTTACCCCGCTCGCGTTACATTGCCGGGCATGTCCGCGCCGCGTCGCAATCCACGAAAGGGATCGACTCCGTCTGAGCAAGCGGCGGTTCGCGCGCGAGTGCCGGTCTGGGCCATTGCAATCGCCCTGCTCATCTTTGGCTGCGCCTGGGCGAACTCGCTGGGCGGGGCATTTCTGCTGGATGACCTTGTTCACATCGTCGGCAATCCGAAGATTCGATCGCTCTGGCCGCCGTGGGAATGTTTTGGAGACAGTGCACGACCGATCGTTGATCTGTCGCTGGCGGTGAACTTCGCCATCGGCCGACTCGATCCGGCGGGCTACCACGTTGTCAATCTGTTGATTCATCTGGCGACCGGCGCGGCGATCTATCTGCTCGCCTGCCGGGTTCTGCGGGCTCGACGCCGGGAACGGGAGTCCGACGGGCACGATGCCGCTGTTGCATTTGCCATCGCCCTGCTCTGGCTGGTTCATCCGTTGACGACGCAGGGGGTGACTTACGTTATTCAGCGCGGTGAGTCGCTGATGTCGCTGTTTTATGTTTTGACGCTGTACTGCTTCCTGCGCGGTGAGCAGGACGCGGAGCGCGGCGTGTGGTTTACGGCGTCGGTGGTCTCCTGCGCCGCCGGTCTCTTGTGCAAAGGTGTCATGGTGACGGCGCCGGTCGCGGTGCTGCTGCTCGACTGGGCGATCGTATCGGCGACGTGGAAAGAGCCGTTTATGCGGCGATGGAAGCTGTACGTGGGGCTGGCTGCGACGTGGGGCGTGCTCTTTGCCCTGGGGCTGGTGCAGCTCTTGTTTCGGCCGGAGACGCACGGGGCCGGGACGGTGGGCTTCAGCGTCAGCAGCGTGACACCGAAGGAGTATGTGCTCACGCAGGCGGGGGTGCTGGTTCACTATCTTCGGCTGAGCGCGTGGCCGGACACGCTGGTGTTTGATTACCTGTGGCCGCCGGTGACGGACTTTCGCGATGCGATAATTCCGGGGATCGTGGTGTTGTGCATCCTCGTGGCCGGGCTGATTCTCATGGCTCGCAGGCGGGCGATCGGATTCGTCGTGCTGACGTTCTTTCTGATCCTCGCGCCGACTTCGAGCATTGTGCCGATCTCGGACCTCTGCGTGGAACACCGGATGTATCTGCCGCTGGTCTGCTTCGTGGCGATCTTCGTGCTTGCGCTTCATGCCGTTGCGCGTCGAATCCGGCCGGGCAGCGCGACGGGGTTTCTCGTCGTTGTTCTGATCATCGCGGGGCTGCTTGGATTGCGCACGCACCTGCGGAACCGGGATTACGCGAGCGACGAGATCATGTGGCGGTCGGTCATCGCTGAGCGGCCGGAGAACTACCGGGCAATGGACCACCTGGGCACGACGCTGATGGAGAGCGGCAGAGTTGAGGAAGCGATTTCGCTTTTCAAGGAAGCTCTGCGGATCAAGCCGGGGATGACGGTCATCGAGAATAATCTGGCCAATTGCCTGGCCCAGTCGGGGGAGTTGGAGGAGGCGATCGCCCTCTACCGGAAGATTCTCGTTGACGATCCGGCGCTGCCGCGGACGCATCTGAATCTGGCGCTTGCGCTTCAGATGGCGGGGCGCGACGGCGAGGCGGTGACGCACTACGACGCCGGGATGTCGAACGATGTGCCGGAGGGCGGGGCCTGGCGGAACTACGCGCTGGTGCTGCAAAAGGTCGGCAGGCTGGCCGATGCCGAGGCGGCGCTTCGGCGGGCGTTGAAGCTGATGCCGGGGGACGCCGAGGGGTATCGGCTGCTGGGGTCGGTGCTGGAGCGGCGGGGCCAGCCGGCGGCGGCGGTGGACGCGTATCGCGCGGCGCTTCGCATCGATCCGACAAATGCGGCCGCGCGGGCGAGGCTGGATCAACTCGGCGGCGGGAACGGCCAGGGCCCTCGGTAGCGGTTTTTCGTGCGATGGGCGGGGCAATTCCAAGGTGACATAAGGTGACACAGGCCTCTCGCGAATTGTGCCAACACTTGTGGCGGGCATGGGTTGGGGCGGCAGGTGGAAACGTCGAAAAATCGAAAAGTCGAAACGTCGAAATGGTGCGCGGCGGCGGGGTTGCGCGGGGGTATTCGAGAGGGTCCAGGAAAATGCAGAGGCGGCGGCACTGATTGCGTCGGCGCTTGGCGGTGGATGGGATTGGGGATCCGAATTTTCTGGTACCGCTTGCTGACGCGCGCGGCTCGGATCGAGTAAAAAGCGAACGAATCGGATTACCGAGACCGATTGATTGCGCGAGTCGGATCACGACGCCGGCGAGTACGAGAGCCCACGCCACCCACAAGAGGTGGCGCTACGGGGTGGGTGCGTCGGGAATAGGCGGGGGGTCTTCGCATCGCAGAGGAGATTTTTGCTCCGTGCGCGCGGATTTTGGGGATCTGAGTGGTCGAAAGCGGAGACAGATCTGAGATGCGCGGTTAACACCGGCGAGAAGGGGTCGCTCTATTGAGACTCATTTCGATGAAATGAGCGTTTCGTAGTCGTCGTGAGACCCAATCCAGAACCAAACGATCGAGCTACCAGCTTTCACACCCAGTGCGCGATACGCCTGTGTGATGCGCACGGAGTAGGTCGGAGGAACAGGTATGACCTGCTTGAATCTCAAGCTGGGATGCCTGTTGTCTTCTCGCCATATCTGGTAGGCCTTGCGGGCGGATTCCTGGATATCGCGCGGGAGTTCGGCAAAGAGGCGTCGAAAACGCTTAGTTGTGTGAGAGGTCACTGTCCGACTCGAATGACTTGGTTTCGCCCCGATGGTGTTCTTCAAGGGCCTCGTTCGCCATGGATGCGAGCGTGTCGGTTGATCGGGAAAGCAAGCCGGCCCAGCGCTCCTCGGCCTGCAACTCGGAGAGGATGAAGGCGGCGAACTCCTCCTGCTGTTCCTGCGGGAGTTGGTTGATGCGATCCAGGGCGTCTTTGAGCGATCGGACCATGCGTGAATTCTATTCGCGGGATCGGGACGAATCAAACGTTGTCGAATGATGGATTGCCTGTCCAAAAATGTCGGGCGGGTACAGCAGGGATGCGATTGGGCGCGGATTTGTTGGCCGGGTTAATGGGTGGAGGGGAGTTGCCGGTCATTGATCGGGGGCTAGATTTGTGTGGGGATAACGGTCGCGCGAATGACAATGCCAACGACGACGACGCCACCCACAAGGGGTGGCGCTACGGAGTTCGGGATTGCGTTTGCGCGAGGCGACGCACGAAGTTTGGGTGCACGGCAGCCCGCGCCACCCACAAGGGGTGGCGCTACGGGGATGCGCGGGGCGGAGTACAGGGAGTGCGCGGATTACTTTCGTTTTTTGGCGCGCTTCGTTGATGTCTTGACGCGATTTTTTGGTAGGCCGGATGACTTTGTCGCCGGTTGGAGTTTGCCGCGGAGGAGGTTGTACTGCTTGGCGCAGCGGGGGCACCTGGCGGACTTTTTGACACGGCCGAGGCGCTCGCCGCATTCGCAGGCCCAGCCGGACTGTTTCGCGGGGACGCCGACCATGAGGGCGTAATCGGGGACGTCGGCGGTGACGACGGCGCCGGCAGCGATGAAGCAGTGACGCCCTAGAGTAATCCCGCAGACGATTGTGGCGTTGGCGCCGATGCTCGCGCCGCAGCGGACGACGGTCTTCACGTAGTGGTCGGAACCACGCTGGGGGTATTTGCAGCGCGGATCGCGGATGTTGGTGAAGGTCATCGACGGGCCGCAGAAGACGTAGTCCTCCAACTCGACGCCTTCATAGACCGAGACGTTGTTCTGAATCTTGCAGTGATCGCCGATGCGGACGTTTGAGGCGATGTTGACGTTCTGGCCGATGGAACAGTGCGAACCGATCCGCGCGCCGGGCTGGACGTGGGAAAAGTGCCAGATCTTCGTTCCGTCTCCGATCTTCACGTTTTCATCAATGATGCTGGAGGGATGGACGTAGTAGCCGGTTTGTTGTGACCGACGGGGGCGGACTTCGACGCCGGAGAGCAGGCTGCTGGTGGCGTCTTCGAGAATCTCGAGGACTTCCACGCCGCTTTTGCCATCGGCGATCTGCGGCGGGCCGCCATCGAGGCGATCGATGAAATACTCAAGCTCGGCGGTGAGGGGCATGCGCCGCTCAAAGTCGATGACCTCGGTCGCGCCTTCGCGCGGGATCGGCTCGCCGCGAATCCAGTCGATGCCCTTTTCGTAGAAGAGCAACCTGCCGCCGTCGGCGCTGTCTTCGAAGGTGAACATGCCCTTGGCGCCGATGATGACGAGGCGGTGCTCCTTAAAGGGGTGCAGCCAGCTCACGAAGATGTGGCCGGAGATGTTGTCGGCGTAGCGCAGACTCGTGAGGGTGGAGTCGTGGATGCCGGTTTGCAGGAAGGCGGCGCCGCGCGAAACGACCTCGACCGGTCGCGTGCCGATGAGATGCTGAAAGATGGAGATGTCGTGCGGGGCGAAGCTCCAGAGGATGTTCTCCTCGGTTCTGACGGTGCCGAGGTTGAGTCGGTTGCTATAAATGTATTGGAGTTTGCCGATCTTCCCTTCGCTGATGAGCGAGCGGATGCGGCGGATGGCGGGGTGGAAGAGGAGGACGTGGCCGACCATGAGATTGACGCGGTGCTTCGCGGCGGATTCGACGAGGCGGCGCGCCTCGGCGGCGCCCAGGGCCAGCGGCTTTTCGACGAGGACGGAGTGACCGGCTTCGATGATGCGACTGGCGACGTCGAAATGGGTCTGGGCGGGGGTGGCCACGACGAAGGCGTCGAAGCCTTCACGGAGCGCAACATCGAGGTCGGGCGCGGCCATGGCGGATGGATACGACCGGGCGGCGCGGGCCAGGGTATCGGCGTCTGAATCGACGAGACCGCCCAGGGCCCCCAGTTCGTGGAGCGTGGCGGCATGACGGCTTCCCCAGCGACCCACTCCGACCACGCAGATTCGTTTATTCATTAAGACCTCGGATCGGGGGGTACGGGGTTTGGCGGCCGGAGGCTTGCCTCGGACCCGACCCCTGCCTATATTGATCGATTCGGCAATTGTAGGGAGCGGCGGCCAGTCCATGAAGCGCCGCAACGGCACGGCCCCCGGGGGCCTGGTCGCCCCCGCAGGAAGCATACATCGCTAAGGAGTTATCAGTGGGATCGAACGGAACGCATCGGCGCGGACGGCACCTTTTCACTTCGGAATCTGTCAGCATGGGTCATCCCGACAAGGTCGCCGACCAGATCAGCGATACGGTCCTGGATGCGCTGATCTCCAGGGACCCCAATGCCCGTGTGGCGTGTGAGACGCTGGTGACGACCGGTCTGGTCGTTGTGGCGGGCGAGGTCACGGTTCATAACAAGGAGGCCGAGCTGGCACTGAGCGGCATCGAGGCGGACATCCGCCAGACGATCGCGGACATCGGCTATACCGATCCGGGTTGCCAGTTTGACCATAAGAGCTGCGCGGTGATTCGCACGATTCACAGCCAGTCGGCGGACATCTCCCAGGGTGTGACGGCGGGCAAGAAGAAAAGGCAGGGCGCCGGCGATCAGGGGCTGATGTTCGGCTTTGCCTGTCGCGAGACGAAGGTGCTGATGCCGCTGCCGATTCACCTTTCGCACCGGCTGGTGGAGAAGCTTGCCGAGGTTCGGATGGACGGGACGATCCCGTGGCTGCGGCCTGACAGCAAGAGCCAGGTAACGATCGAGTACGACGGGTCGAAGCCGGTGAAGCTGAAGACGATCGTCATCTCCACGCAGCATCAGGAGCGGCCGGAGCTGCTCGACCGCCAGGGCAACGTGAACGACAAGTTCAGGAAGACCATCATCGAGAAGGTCATCAAGCCGGTGTGCCTGGCCGAGTGCCCCGAGCTTTGGAGCAACGATATCACCTTCCACATCAATCCGACGGGTCGATTCGTCATCGGCGGTCCACACGGCGACTCGGGCCTGACGGGCCGGAAGATCATCGTGGACAGCTACGGCGGACGCGGCGCGCACGGCGGCGGCGCTTTTTCCGGCAAGGACCCGTCCAAGGTGGATCGCTCGGCGACCTACATGGCGCGGCACGTCGCGAAGAACGTGGTGGCGTCCGGGCTGGCCGATATCTGCCAGGTTCAACTTGCCTATGCCATCGGTGTCGCGGACCCGGTGAGCGTGCTGATCGATACGGAATGCACCAATCGGATTCCCGAGGAGAGAATCGAAGCCCTGGTGCGGGAAAACTTCGACCTGACGCCCGGCGGGATCATCAAGTATCTGAACCTGAAGCGGCCCATTTACCGCGAGACCGCGGCACACGGGCACTTCGGCCGAACCGGTCCGGGCTTCACCTGGGAAAAGACCAACATGGCGGAGAAGCTTCGCAAGGCCGGCTCGCGCTGGATGAAGTAGTCGATCTCATGTGAGAATGCGGGCCCCGCCGGGTGTGAGGCCTCGAGCAGGCACGATCGGATTGACGCGTGCTGCTCGAAGCCTCGACGGAGGCGGTGGGTTACTCCGCTTTGACGGCGATCTTTCTTGGCAGGACGTCGACCGACTTGGGCAGGCGCAGGGTCAGGACGCCGTTCTTGAAGTCCGCCTCGATGCGCCCGGCGTCAATCCCCTCACCAATCTGGAAAGACCGGTGGTAATCGCCGACGCCGTATTCGCGGTGCAGGTACTTACGGCCGGCCTCGCGCGTCGGGCTGACGGCGGCATGGATGGTGAGCAGGCCGCGCTCGAAGGAGACTTCGATATCTTCGGCGCGCACGCCGGGGATGTCGGTCATGAGCACGAGCTCATTTTCCTTTTCGATGACGTCGCAGCCCGGCATGTAGGTTCGGGCGCTTTCGGATCGCCCGGCCTGGGCAGCCGACGACTCGTTTTCATTCTTGTTTTCGTTTTTGACAATATCGCAGACCATGATACGCCTTCCTTTCGAATGTCTGACACCGAGGGCGGTTCACCCCGGCGTGATTGTTTCCAAAAACCGCAACCAGCCCAACCCGAACACGATGGCGTGTTACGAATTGATCAGGATCTTTCGCGGCTTGGCCTCTTCGGCCTTGGGGAGCACGATGGTCAGGACGCCGTCCTTCAGGGAGGCCTCGACCTTTTCGGAGTTCACCGGATACGGCAGCGTGAGGACGCGTGCGAACGTTCCGGCGGGGCGCTCCTGCCGATGGTAAGAGACGACTTCCGACTTCTGATCGCCGCGCTGGCCCTTGATGGTCAGCTCGTCACCGACGACGAAGAGCTCGAGATCGCTCATCGCGAGGCCGGGCACTTCCGCTTCGGCATAGAGACAATCGGCATCCTCCCAGACGTTGACCGCCGGGAAGGCGCGCCTGCGAAACGGATAGACGGAGTCACCGTCGAAGATGGAATTGAACAGACCGTCCATTTCCTGTCCGAGCCTTCCAACCATTGGAAACGTGTATCGATTCGCCAACATCTCAAAGTCCTCCTGTGATGCACAAGGCCTGAAACGCTAATGCCACGACAGTCGTGGCGGGACACTGATAAGAGAGGCAACGAGCGTGCCACGGCCGGGGGCAGGCGGATCACGCGGTGAGTAAATGACTGTGAATCAATGATTTGCGGCAATCGCCGGAGAGACCGGATAAACCGGATTCGGCCAGTTTGTCACTGACAGGGGCTGCAAGAAAGGCAGGAGCGCCGCGGGCAAAAAGCCTGGCGCCGCTGACGTCGGCGCGAAAAGCGCGCCGACGCCGACGGCGATGATAGCTGGATCAGCCGCACATCATGGGGCGAGCAGGACGCCCAGGAAGAACTGAACGTCGAGACCGTCGACCGACATGTCTTCGTTCACGTCCGCGGCACAGAATTCGTCACTGCCGATGAAGAGGTCCGGCTGCAGGGCCACGAAGACGAAGAACGGGATGTCATCCTCGTTCACCAGGTCGTCGCCGCTGACGTCGCCGGGCCGACGATTCGGGCACGGGTCACAGACATCGCCGACGCCGTCGCCGTCCGTATCGGCCTGATCGACATTGGGATCATTGGGGCAGTTGTCGCAGGCGTCGCCGATCCCGTCCATGTCGGTGTCTTCCTGGAGCGGATTCGGCGTGTCCGGGCAATTGTCGTCGATGCCGCAGATGCCGTCGGAGTCGGCGTCGTTGGTCGGGTCGTTCGGGCAGGCGTCGCAGGCATCGCCGATGCCGTCGGAGTCGCCGTCGGCCTGATCGGGGTTGGCATCATTGGGACAGTTGTCGCAAGCGTCGCGGAAGCCGTCAGAATCGGTATCCGGGCCGGCGTCGGGACAGGCGATGAGCTGGATCGTCGCGACGGCGGAGATGTCGCCGACGATGTTTCCGAAATTGCAATTGATGACGTCAGTATTGTTGATGGCCTGGTCGTCGTCGAGAAGACTCACCTGTGTGCCGGGGGAAGCGGACAGGGCTTTGAACCGGAAGATGGTGGCGAGGCGACCGTTACCGCCGACGGCGCTGAGCAGGCCCATGCTGCCGGCCTGCCAAAGGGCTGCGCCGTCGTTGCCGTTGTTCCAGCCGTCGGGGTCGCCGGGGAAGAAGCCATCGAGCAGCCAGGCATAGTCGGCGGTCGAACTGTCGCTTCCGAGCAGCTCGAGGACCGCGGGGTCCCATTGGACGATGGCGTCGATGGACTGGAAGAACTCTCCGGTCGGCGTGCCTATCGGGGGATCCTGACAGAGTGGATCGGCGATCGTTCCGTCCCAAACGGCGCGGAGGTGAACTTCGACGATGGTATCGGAGCCGGGCTCAACGGGCACTACCGTCACCGGCGCGGAAAGCACCAGATCGACATTCGCCGAGGCGATGCCGGGCAGGATCATCATTACAGCCAGCGAGGTAACGATGGCAAAAGACGCGGAAACACTCTTCCTGGACGATTCAATCCTGAGCCTCATAGGTCAACACTCCCTTGCTTTGTCCGTAAGCACGAAACGGGCGAAGCGAACAAAGTAGCCAAAACACCCCCAGCACCGGCGCGGGAAGCCGGCCTTCAGCAGACCGGGTCATGTGAACGAGGCGCGGCGCCCTTTTGCGGCGTGCGACCTGCGTTCACATGACCCGGGGCCCTCTTAAGCGAACGGGCGGAATCAGGGAGTAGCCCTATAAGTCGCCGGGCATGAACCCCCGATTATACCCCTCGGCTACGGCGATTTCTCCGCCGGATCGAGAAAAATCCCAGGATCGTGGCGGAGAGAGACGCGGCCACGCCACTCGAGCAGGCCGGAAGCTTGGTGCCTTCTGCCTGGAGCTGTGACCAGTCATCAATATCCACCTCGCAGTCCAGGTTTACGTCGAACCGCGGCCGGCCGTCGGGCCGAACGCGGAGGCTCGGATCATTGAACGGACAGACGTCGATGCAATCGACCACGCTATCGCCGTCCGAGTCGAGGGTGTCATCTTCGCCACAGCCGCAGAGGCCCGGTTCGATCTTGAGGGGATCTTTCGGACAACCGTCGTTGCAGTCGAGGACGCCATCGGAATCGGAATCGACGTCGGCAACGCCACAGCCGCACTCGCCGGGCTCGATCTTATTCGGATCTTCCGGGCAGCCATCGTTGCAATCGGGCGTACCGTCGGAGTCGGTGTCGACGTCGGAAACACCGCAGCCGCAGACGCCGGGATCGATCTTGTTCGGATCTTCCGGACAACCATCGTTGCAGTCGGCAACGCCATCGGAATCCGTGTCGCCGGTTTCGGGGTTGCCGCAGCCGCACTCGCCGGGCTCGATC
>WBZR01001642.1_pt1 | contig 26829 bp, 19 predicted proteins | sample 5204231 | NCBI WGS metagenome assembly WBZR01 (sample SAMN12412403, study PRJNA552823) | activated sludge metagenome | isolation source: activated sludge from anammox sidestream of wastewater treatment plant... | place: USA: Virginia | collected 2017-08
ACGTCTCGTTCTCGGGCATCCTGACCTTCCGCAACGCCGACGCGCTGCGCGAAGTCGCGCGCTGGGTGCCGCTCGAACGCTGCCTGGTCGAGACCGACGCGCCCTACCTCGCACCGGTACCCTACCGCGGCAAGATCAACTCGCCGGCCTACCTGCCGCAGGTCGCGGCGGCGCTGGCGCAGGTCAAGAGGATGCCGGTGGAGGAGGTGGCACGCGCCACCAGCACGAATTTCGAGACCCTTTTCAAGGTGCCGGCGCTCGCCGGCGAGGAGATCTGCCGATGACGCTGCGGCGACACGTATTGCCGGCGCTGGCCGGTGCGCTCGCGCTGGCCGCGGCGCCGGCCCGCGCCGGCGCCTACGACGACTTCTTCCGGGCCGTGCGCGGCAACGATGCGCGCACCCTGCGCGCGCTGTTCGAGCGCGGTTTCGATCCGAACACACCCGACGAGTCGGGCCAGGTGGCGCTGTATCTCGCGCTGCGCGAGGACGCGCCGGCAGTGACCGAGCTGCTGCTGGCGCAGCCCGACCTGAAGGTCGACGCCGCCAACGCCGCGGGCGAGACCCCGCTCATGATGGCCGCGCTGCGCGGCCAACAGGTATGGGTCGAGCGCTTGCTCGCGCGCGGCGCTTCGCTCGAGCGCGACGGCTGGACGCCGCTGCACTACGCCGCGAGCGGGCCCGCGCCCCAGATCGTCGCGTTGCTGCTCGACCGCGGTGCCGCGATCGAGGCCCGTTCGCCGAACGGCACGACGCCGCTGATGATGGCCGCGGGCTACGGCGCGATCGACAGCGCCGACCTGCTGCTGCGGCGTGGCGCCGACCCGAAGCTGCGCAACGCCAACGGTCTCACGGCCGCGGACTTCGCACGTCGCGCGGGCCGCGATGCCCTGGCCGCGCGGCTCGACAGCGGCGTGAAATAGTCGCGGCGCGCTGCCGGCGCGCTGCCGACGTACGTGTCGGATGTCATCGGACAAGGGCTTTGGCGGAGCGCCGGCTTGGGCATATGGCGCTCCGGGCCTACAGTTGCCGATATCGCATCGTCAAGCGACTCGCGGAGCATCGAAATGACCCAGCCGATCCCCACCGAGTACAACCCGTTCATGCTGCTGCTCGACCCCGCGGCGGTGCTGGCGGCGGTCGAGAAGTCCGAGCGCCTGGGCCGCTTGAATCGGCACCTGTGCCGGCCGCTCGACCGGCCGACATCGCTGTCGGCGCAACCCGCGGACGCAGCCGACGAGGGTGCCGATGCCTCTGTCGTCGGCGACGAAGCCGAGGGTATCGGCGAAGCCTTCGACGAACCCGGAATGTCGCCGACGCGCTGGTGAGATCGCGCCGGGCTTCGGCGCCACCCAGCGGCAGCGACCCGGGCCGCTCTTGTTGCTCTCATCGCGCCTGCCTGCGCGTGCATGAGGCGCTCGGGCGGTGGCGGCTCGAGCCGCGGATGCGGCTGCTTGCTATGCACGACAATGTATATTATGTTGCCTTGATCATGGTCGGCCCGGAGCCGGGTACCGCCAGCGCCGGAACACGCTCCCCGTGACCCGGCCGCCGCAATGCGACCATCGCGTTAAGCTTGCCAAGATGTCCAAGCCGATCTCCGTGCTGCTCGCGGCGAGCGCCCTGATCGTCGCATGCTGGTCCGCACCCGCAGCAACGCCCGTGCACAAATGCACCGTGAGCGGGCGCGTGACGTATCAGCGCGATCCCTGTCCTTCTTCGCAGACACGCCAGGTTCCGACGATCGAGCACCTCAACTCCGAGCAGAGGAAGCGACGCGCCGCGCCAGCCCCGGAAACGGCTTGGCCGGCGACGGCGGGCGGCTCCGCTCGGGACGCCCAGAGCGTCGATCGCATGCCCGCCGCTTCGCCCGCTGCCGCAGCGCACACCGGCGCACGTGCGGATCGGCAGGCGGCGTCGGCGCAGGCCTTGCGCTGCGACGGACGGCGCTATTGCTCGCAGATGACGTCCTGTGCCGAAGCCAGGTTCTTCCTCGCCAACTGCCCCGACGCCGCGATGGACGGCAACCGCGACGGCATTCCGTGCGAGAGGCAGTGGTGCCGACGATGAGCGCTGCCGACGGGCCTGCGGCGCGCGCGCCCGATGTCGCGTTCGCGCCAGGCGACATCGCCGTCGCGCCGGTCGGCTCCGCGGCCGGTGCGCAAGCGTTGCCCGAGCCGCTGTGCCCGCTGTGCGGCAGCCCGAACGCGTGCCGGCCGGCCGCGACCGGGTCCCTCGGCGAGGCCTGCTGGTGCCGCGGCGTGACGTTCTCGCCCGAGCTTCTCGCGGCCGTGCCGGGGCCGAAGCGCTCCATCGCCTGCATCTGCCGCGCCTGCGCCGAAGCCGCATCGGCGAGCGTCGACCGAGCATGAAGTCCGCACCGTAGGCGACGCGGCGCCCGCTCAGGGTCCGTGAAGTCAGGAATCACGCCTGCGCCTCATGGTTTCACGGGCTTATTCGTACTGCGCAGCCGCGGCGCGCAGCCGATCCCGCACCGCCTTGCGCAGCGACGCCGGCTCGAGCACTTCGACTTCGTCGCCTTGGCGCAGGATGTCCATCACGAGCTCGGTCTCGCTGCCATAGGGCAGGCGCAGCTCGTAGCGGCCGTCGTCCAGCCAGTTGCCCTGCTGCTCGGGGTGCCATTGTTCGCGGCTGGCCCAGAGCGCCGCGTTGCAGTCGAAACGCAGCAGCGCCCAGCGGCGCTCGCGCCGCTGCCCGCCGAAGACGCCGTAGCCGGCGTCCATCGCCGCCTCGACTTCGGCCAGCGGCAGCTCCTGCGCCGCGCGCTCGAGCAGCGCCGCGTCCTCGATCGCGTCGAGCGCGAAGCGCCTGAGCCCTTCGGCGCGATGGCACCAGGCATCGAGGTACCAGGTGCCGCGGTGGTGCACCAGGCGCTGCGGCGAGACGTCGCGCTCGCCGCTTTCGCGCCGTGCGCGCGTGTGGTAGCGCAGATGCAGTCGCCTGCGCGTGAGCAGGGCCTCGGCCACGCGCTGGAAATGCCGGCTCGGCACGGGGCGGCTCATCGTGCCGAGCACGCGCACGCGCTGGTTCAAGGCCGCGCCCGCGGCGCTGCCGTCGCTGCTGCCCAGCAGTTCGTGGATGCGCGCGAGCAGCGGCTGCAGATGGCGCGCGAGCAGCCCTCCATCGTCCAGCCCGGCGAGCAGGCGATGCGCCATCAGCAGCGCGTACAGCTCGGCGTCGTCGAACCACAGGCCGGGCAGTTCGTGGCGCGGCCCGGCGCAGGCCTTGCCGAAGCGGTAGCCGTTGGCGGCGGCGTCGTATTCGATCGGCGCGCCCAGGCGGCTGCGCAGGTACTCGAGGTCGCGCTTGAGGGTGGCGCGCGAGACCTCGAGCTCGGCCATCAGCGCGGCCATGCCGACGACGCCCTTCTGGCGGATCAGCCGCTCGATGCGGTACAGGCGCTCGGTGTTGGCCAAGGACGTGCCCGACTGCCGCTCAGGCCAGGCCCGTGATGTGTCCGTCGGCGTCGACGTCCATGCGCTCGGCCGCGGGGACGGCGGGCAGGCCCGGCATCGTCATGATGTCGCCGCAGATGGCCACCACGAAACCGGCGCCGGCCGCCAGCCGCACCTCGCGCAGCTGGATCACGTGGCCGCTCGGCGCGCCGCGCAGCGCCGGGTCGGTCGCGAGGCTGTACTGGGTCTTGGCGATGCATACCGGCAGGCGCCCGTAGCCCGCGGCCTGCAGCTCGTCGACGCTGCGGCGCACGGCAGCCGGCGCCGCCACGTCGGCCGCCAGGTAGATGCGCCGGGCCACGGCGCGCAGCTTTTCCCACAGCGGCAGATCGTCCTCGTAGACGAAGCGCAGTACAGGCTGCGGCGCCGCCGCCTGCAGCACGGTGCGCGCCAGATCGAGCGCACCGGCGCCGCCTTCGGCCCAGTGGCGCGCCACGCAGACCGGCACGCCCTGCCCGCCGCCCCAGCGCTGCAGCAGCGCGTGCTCGGCATCGGTGTCGGCGCTGAAGTGGTTGGCCGCCACCACGCAGGGCACACCATAGACCTCACGCACGGTGCGTACATGGTGCTCGAGGTTGACGATACCGCGCTCGAGTGCGCTCAGGTCCTCGTGTTCGAGCGCGCCGAGGGCCGCGCCGCCGTGATACTTCAGCGCGCGTACCGTGGCCACGACGACTGCGACGCAGGGCACGAGGCCGGCCCGGCGGCACTTGATGTCGACGAACTTCTCGGCGCCCAGGTCGGCGCCGAAGCCGGCCTCGGTGACCACCCAGTCGGCCAGCCCGAGCGCGGCGCGCGTGGCCGCGATGGAGTTGCAGCCGTGCGCGATGTTGGCGAACGGCCCGCCGTGCAGCAACGCCGGTGTGCCTTCGAGCGTCTGCACCAGGTTGGGCGCGAATGCGTCCTTGAGCAGCACCGCCATCGCGCCGTGCACGCCGAGATCGCGCGCGCGCACCGGCCGGCGCTCGTGCGTCTGCGCGACGACGATCTCGCCCAGGCGCTGTTTGAGGTCGCCGAGCGACTCGGCCAGGCACAGGATCGCCATCACCTCCGAAGCAGCGACGATGTCGAAGCCGCCTTCGCGCGGCACGCCGTTGGCCGGACCGCCGAGGCCGACGACGATGGCGCGCAGCGCGCGGTCGTTCACGTCGAGCACGCGGCGCCAGCTCACGCGGCGCGCGTCGATGCCCAGCGCGTTGCCGTGCTGCAGATGGTTGTCGAGCACGGCCGCCAGCAGGTTGTGCGCCAGCGCCACGGCGGCGAAGTCGCCGGTGAAGTGCAGGTTGATGTCCTCCATCGGCACGACCTGCGCGTGGCCGCCGCCGGCGGCGCCGCCCTTGAGGCCGAACACCGGCCCGATGGAAGGCTCGCGCAGCGCCAGCACGACGCGCTCGCCCAGACGCGACAGCGCGTCGCCCAGGCCGATCGTCGTCGTGGTCTTGCCTTCGCCGGGCGGCGTCGGGCTTACCGCGGTGACGAGCACGAGCCGCCCGCGCGGGCGCGCGGCGAGCGTGTGCACCAGGGGCAATGCCAGCTTGGCCTTGTAGTGGCCGTAGGGCACGAGCTGGTCTTCGGCGAGCCCCAGGCGCTCGCGCGCGAGATCGACGATGCGGCGCGGGCGGGCACGCTGCGCGATTTCGAGGTCGCTCGGCAAGGTCGGGTTCTCCGGGGGATGCGGCAGCGGCATTCTCCACGCGCGCGGCGGGCGTGCCGGCTGACGGCACGCGCCGCGAGCCGGTTTGCTATGCTTGACAGATGGTTAGGGCATCGAAGCAATCGCCCGCCGCGGCCACGCCCGACGCGCCCGACGCGCCCGACGCGCCCGATGCGCCCGACGCGCCCGACGCGCTGAGCTGCGCACGCCACGTGATGGAGGTCGTGCCGTCGGTCATGGACACCTTGCGCGGCGCGATGCGCGCGCAGGTCGGCGAGCCGCTGTCGGTACCCCAGTTCCGCGCGCTCAGCTTCGTCGCCCGCCAGCCCGGCGGCACGGTCGGCGAGCTGGCGGCGTTCCTGGGGGTGACGATGGCCACCGCGTCGGCGCTCGTCGAGCGGCTGGCCCGCGCCGGCGCGCTGCAGCACGCGGAGGATCCGAGCGACCGCAGGCGCCAGCGCCTGCAGCTCACGGCGCCGGGGCGCGCCCTGCTCGGCGGCATTGCCAGCGGCGCGCGCCGCGAGCTCGCCGGACGCCTGGCCGCGTGTACGCACTCCGAGCTCGTCACGCTGCACGCCGGCCTGGCCGTGATGCGCCGGCTCTCGGATCCCCCCCAGGGCCGCGCTGCCGTGCGGCCGGTCCCCCGTGCGGGGCAGCCAACGCGCGAGCGGGCCGTTGTTCGCCGCGATCGAGAACCCGAAGCGCTGCGCGCCTTCGCCCCCAGCCCTTCACGCCAAGAAGCCCGAGCGAAAGGCCGCCGCACATGATTCCCCGTCCTTCCTGCGCCGCCCTCCTCTGGCTGCTGGGCGCACTCGCGCTGGCCGGCTGCGGCGGTGGACGCTCTGCCGGCGGCGCCAGCGCACCCGCCGCAGCGGCCAGTGCTGCGCCGACCGGTGCCGTCGCGGCATCCGGCCCGCCGATCAGCGTGACGGTGGTCGCCGCTCGCCAGCGCGACGTGCCGGTGCTGCTCGAGGCCCCCGGCACGGTGGCGCCCGTGAGCAGCGTCGACGTGCGGCCGCAAGTGACGAGCGTGGTCACGCGCGTGCATGTGCGCGAGGGGCAATTCGTCAAGGCCGGCGAACTGCTCTTCACGCTCGACTCGCGCAGTGACGAAGCCAACGTCGCCAAGCTGCGTGCGCAGATGGCCAAGGACGAGGCGGCGCTGGCCGACGCGCAGCGCCAGCTCACGCGCAGCCGCGAGCTGCTGGCGCAGAACTTTATCAGTCAGGGCGCGGTCGACACGAACCAGACCCTGGTCGAATCGGCCACGGCCGTCCTCGCCGCCGACCGCGCCGCGCTCGACGCGGCGCGGCTGACGCTCGGCTACAGCCGCGTGGCCGCGCCCGGCGCGGGGCGCGTCGGCGTGATCAACGTCTTCGCCGGCACTTCCGTGGTGGCCAACCAGACGACGCTGGTGACGATCACGCAGCTCGATCCGATCGATGTGGCATTCGCGCTGCCCCAGCGTTACCTGGGAGATCTGCTCGCCGCGCTGCAGGCCCAGGCGCCGGTGACGGCACGGCTGCCCGGTGCGGCCGGCAGCGTGACCGGCAGGCTGCAGTTCGTCGACAACGCCGTCGACGCCGCCTCCGGCACGATCAAGGTCAAGGCGCGCTTCGACAACCGCCGGCTCGCACTGTGGCCCGGCGCCTACGTGGCAGCCTCGCTCACCTTGCGCACGATCGCCAACGCCGTCGTCGTGCCGCAGGCCGCCATCGCCCAGACCCCGCGCGGCAGCGTCGTCTTCGCGGTGGTCGAGGGCAAGGCAGTGGCGCGGCCGCTGCAGGTGGTGGCCACGCTCGGCGAGGAGGCCGCCGTGAGCGGTGTGGCGCCGGGCGAGCGCATCGTGCTCGACGGACGCCAGAACCTGCGGCCCGGCGCGACGGTCGCGGTGCGCCCGCGCGAAGGCGAGCGCGCGGCCGGACGCCCGGCATCCGCCGCCTCGGGGTCGACGGCCGCCGCATCGGGAGCGTCGCGATGAACATCTCCGAGCTCTTCATCCGCCGGCCGGTGACCACCGTGCTGCTCAATCTGGCCATCGTGCTGGCCGGCGTGATCGGCTACCGCAGCATCCCGGTGGCTGCCTTGCCCAGCTACGACACGCCCGTGATCAACGTCTGGGCCGTGCTTCCCGGCGCCGGCCCGGAGACGATGGCCAGCTCGGTGGCGCTGCCGCTGGAAAAGCAGTTCCAGACCATTCCCGGGCTGAACGTGATCAGCTCGACGAGCACGCTCGGCGTCACCTCGCTCACGCTGGAGTTCGACGAGGCGCGCAACATCGACGGCGCCTCGCTCGACGTGCAGGCGGCGCTGCTGCGCGCGCAGCGCTCGCTGCCGCAGGACATGACGGTGCCGCCCTCGTACCGCAAGGTCAATCCGGCCGATGCCCCGGTGCTGCTGATCTCGCTGCGATCACCCTCGCTGGCCCCGTCGGACCTGCAGGACTTCGCCGAACACCTGATCTCGCCCACGCTCTCGACGATCGACGGCGTGGCGCAGGTCAACGTCTACGGCGCCAAGCGCTACGCGGTGCGCGTGCGCGTGCGCCCCGACGCGCTCACGGCGCGCAACATCGGTCTGGACGAACTCGCCGGCGCGCTGCGCGCGGCCAACGTCAACACACCCGTCGGCACGCTCGACGGCCCGCGCCAGATGCTGACGCTGCAGGCCAACCGACAGTTGCGCAATGCGGCCGAGTTCGCCGAGCTCATCGTCAGCAACCGAGGCGGCAACCCGGTGCGCCTGCGCGACGTCGCGGAGGTCGAGGACAGCCTGGAGTCGATCAAGACGCACGGCACGCTCAACGGCGAACCCTCGATCACGCTGGCGATCCAGCGCCAGCCCGGCGCCAACACGGTGCGCGTGGTCGACGCGGTGCGCGCCGCCCTGCCGGCACTGCAGGCGCAGATGCCGCAGTCGGTGCAGATGACGCCCGTCAACGACCGCTCGATCTCGGTGCGCGAGGCGCTGCACGACGTGACGCTGACGCTCATGGGCACCATCGCCCTCGTCGTGCTGGTGATCTTCCTGTTCCTGCGCCGCTTCGTCGCCACCGTGATCCCGACGCTGTCGCTGCCGGTCTCGCTCGTCGGCGCGGTGGCGCTGCTGTGGGGCATGGCCTACAGCCTGGACAACATCTCGCTGCTCGGACTCACGCTGGCCGTCGGCCTGGTGGTCGACGACGCGATCGTCATGCTCGAGAACATCATCCGGCACGTCGAGGACGGCATGCCGCCGTTCCAGGCCGCGCTCCGGGGTTCGCGCGAAGTGGGCTTCACGATCATCTCGATCTCGAGTTCGCTGGTGGCGGTGTTCATCCCGATCTTCTTCATGCCCGGCGTCATCGGGCTGCTGTTCCACGAGTTCGCCGTCGTCGTCGGTCTGGCGATCATCGTCTCGGCCTTCGTCTCGCTGACGCTGGTGCCGATGCTGGCCAGCCGGCTGCTCAGCGACGAGGCGCACAAGAAGCAGCCGGGTGCCCTGGTGCGCAGCTTCGAGCGCGGCTTCGACGCGACCTTGGCCGCGTATGCGCGCACGCTGGACTTCGCGCTCGCCCACCGCGGCGTCGTGCTGCTGGTGGCGCTGGCCACGTTCGTGGCCACCGCCTGGCTGCTGTTCGTCATCCCCAAGGGCTTCTTCCCCGAGGAGGATATCGGCCAGATCACCGTCAGCACCGAGGCCGCCGAGGACGTGTCGTTCCCCGAGATGATCCGTCTGCAGGAGCGGGTGGCCGCGATCATGCGCGCCGACCCGAACGTCGCGGCCGTGAGCTCGTTCAACGGCGGCAGCGGTGCGCAAAACAACGGGCGCATGTTCATCACGCTCAAGCCGCGCGAGCAGCGCCAGGCGATGAAGCAAATCATCGAGAGCCTGCGCCGCAAGGTGCGCGAGGTGGCCGGCATCAGCGTGTTCATGCGCCCGATCCAGAACCTGCAGCTCGGCGGCCGTCCGAGCAAGGCGCAGTTCCAGTACATCCTGCAAAGCGTCAAGGCCGACGAGATCAACGACTGGGCCACGCGTCTGATGGAGCGCATGCGGCCCGATCCGATGTTCCGCGACGTCACCAGCGACGCGCAGCTGCGCAGCCTGGTGGCGCAGCTCGCGATCGACCGCGACCGCGCCAACACGCTCGGCGTCTCGATCGACGCCATCCGTACGGCGCTGTACAGCGCCTTCGGCGAGCGCCAGGTCAGCACGATCTACCTGCCCACCGACAGCTACCAGGTGATCATGGAGCTGGCGCCCGAGGCCAAGCGCGACGAGAACGCCTTCGGCAACATCTTCGTGCGCGCGTCGACCGGCGCGCTGGTGCCGCTGGCCGCGTTCGCGACGGTCGAGCGCAAGGTCGGTCCGACCTCGATCAACCACGTCGGACAGCTGCAGGCGGTGACGGTGAGCTTCAACCTCGCGCCGGGAGCGGCCCTGGGCGACGCGACCCGGCGCATCGAACAGCTGCGCCAGCAGCTGGCGATGCCCGATTCGGTGATCACGCGCTGGGGCGGCGACGCCGCCGTGTTCCAGAGCAGCCAGGGCAAGCAGGCGATCCTGATCGTCTCGGCGCTGCTCGTCATCTACGTGCTGCTCGGCGTGCTCTACGAGAGCTACATCCATCCGCTCACGATCCTCGCCGGGCTGCCTTCGGCGGCGGTCGGCGCGCTGGCCACGCTGATGCTCTTCGGCATGGATCTCACGTTGATCGCGACGATCGGCATCTTGCTGCTGATCGGCATCGTCAAGAAGAACGCGATCATGATGATCGACTTCGCGCTCGACGCCCAGCGCCACCACGGCATGGCGCCGGCGCAGGCGATCCGCGAGGCCTGCATCCTGCGCTTTAGGCCGATCATGATGACGACGCTGGCGGCGATGATGGGCGCCGTGCCGATCGCGCTCGGCATCGGCGCCGGCGCGGAGTTGCGCCAGCCGCTCGGCCTGGCGGTGGTCGGCGGCCTGGTGTTCAGTCAGGCGGTCACCCTCTACATCACGCCGGTGATCTACCTCGCGCTCGACCGCTTCAGCGGCAAGGGGCCGGTGACGACGCCCGAAGCCCGGCTGTCGACCTGAACCCGGCCGCCCGACGATTGGCCCGGATGCCGTCACGGGTATCCGGGCCGTACAGCGGCGCCGGCGCCGCGGCTCCGCCACACTGCCGGCCCGCACGCCACTTCGAGGAGGCCAGTCATGTACGGACCCGTCACGATCCCGTTCGGCGCCAAGATGCTGTTCAACCTCGTGCGGCTCAGACCGCAGTTCACGATCGACGACGTCGAGCTTGCGCTCGCCGAGATGTGCAACGTGGTCAAGGAGAACTACGGCGGCAGCAAGGGCGGCTTCTACGCCGGGCAGGTGTTCCGCCTGGCCGGCTTCGTCTCCGCCGAGGGTTCGCTCGGAGGCGGCGGCGGCGCCGGGACGGCAGAGCACGATCTGGCGATCGTCACCTACTGGCGCTCGTTCGAGGAGCACGAACGCTCGCACGCCGACGCCCTCTTCCGCGCCAAGTTCGGCGCCTTGACCGAGTTCTGCACCGATTCGCGCGAACTCGGCTACGAGATGATGTGGCAGGGCGCTTACGAGGAGCCGCAGCCCGCGGCGCAACGCGAGCACGCCTGAACAGGAGCGTCAGCGCGCGCCGCTGCCCCTCGGTTCGGGCCGCGCCGCGATCGCGGCCTTGAGTTGCGCGTGGAACCCGGCGTCGATCGGGTATTTCCACATCACCAGCATCGCCGCGATGCCGCCGGCCAAGGGCACCAGACACATGATCGCCAGCATCGCGTCGAGCGTCTGCGCGCCCTGCGGCTGATTGGCTGCGAAGCCCACGCGCGTCAGCAACTGCCCCAGGAGCAGTGCATTGATGGCGACCGCAACCTTCTGGGCGAACGCGGCGAAGCCGAAGATCGTGGCCTCGCTGCGAACCCCGCGTTTGAGCTGGTTGTACTCCACCGTGTCGGGCAGCATGCCCCAGAACATGATCGGCGCGGCGCTGCCGCCGATGGCGCCCACCACCAGCACCGCAGCGAGCAGCCCGGTGGCGTGCGGATTGAGGAAGTAGAACGCGAGCAGGGCCGCGAGGTTGATGCCCTGGCCGAGCCAGAAAGCGTCGCGCTTGGAGGTCCTGCGTGCGAACCAGTTCCACAGCGGGGCACAGGGCAGCAGCACCAGGGCCGGCAGCGGCAGGATCCACGCCATCGCCGCGGGCTGCTTCAGGTCGTAGGTGATCCAGTAGAGCAGCATCTTGCCGAACATGCCGCTGATGCCGCCGACGACGAGCGCGATGAACAGCAGTCGCAGCGGTCCGTTGTGGCGCAGCGTCGCCCAGAAGTCGATGACGTCGCGCACGACACCGGCGAGGATGCCGCCTTGCACCTTCGCCGGCTCGTCGTCCGCAGGTCCGTCCACGGCCTCGTGCGTCGCGAAGAAGGTCAGGACGAGGATGACGGTCGCGCCGATGCCCAGGCTGATGGCGGCCCAGAAGTAGGCCCGTTGCGGCTGATCGAACAAGGCCACGAACTTCGGCACCGTGAAGGCAACCACCAGCGCGCCGCTGGCCGCGAAGACGACGCGCAGGGCGGCGAGCACGCCGCGCTCGGTCGAGTCTTGCGTGAGCCGCGCCGACAGCGCCCCGAACGGAATGCCGACGACGGTGAGCAGCGTGCGCAGCAGGATGTGGGTCGCCATGGCATAGGCCACGAGCCAGGCCCCGGCCAGCGGTGGTGTCCAGTACATCAGTGCGAAGGCGACGGCGCAGGGCACGCTGCCGAAGAGGATCCAGGGTCGGAAGCGCCCCCAGCGACTGCGCGTGCGGTCGGCGATCGCGCCCATCACCGGGTCGGTGACCGCATCCCAGAACGACGCGACGGCGTAGGCGATCCCGGCCCAGAAGGGCGTGATGCCCATGACGTCGGTGTAGAAGAAGTACCCGAAGATGGTGATGCCTTGCCAGTAGAAATTGATGCCGAGGTCGCCCATGGCCCAGCCGATGCGTCGGGGCCACGACAGGCGTCCATGGGTTGCGTTGCCGGTCATGCGGGCTGTCCTCCGTTCAGGGTGGGGCCGCAGGCCCCGATCGATGCATCGACCTGCCGCCGCGTGGGCGCGTGCGATCGCGTGGCCTTGCGGCGTGCGGCGAGCGCGGCGGCGTGGCGGGCGAAGCGGGCGGCCTCGGGCAGTCTCCAGCCCTCGTGCAGGGTCGGCCGGTACAGAGCCGCCCGGAGCTCGCTCGCGGTCCGCGACGCCGCGGTTCCGACGCGCGCGAGCGCAGCCCTCTTGCTCTGGCCGGGGGCGAGGAAATGGGCGTCGGTGAAACGCCGGCCGGGAATCCCGGTCGCGTCGGCCGCGCCGGTGCTCGACTTCATGGCTGCGGCCCGCGCGCGTGGCCCCGCTGCATGGCCAGTCCCCAAATGGGGGTGCCGGTCCCGCGTCGTACCACGGCCTGGACGCGAGCGGCATCCCTTTGCCGCGCCGGGCGCAGGAACCCGCCTCCGGTGATCGCCTCCCGGGGCCGCCGCAGGCGCGGCCTCCGCGCTGATGCGCTGCGTGTTCGAGCCTGTCAAGACGTCGAGGTCAGCCATCGCCGGCCCCCCGGCTTGGCCCGGATGACGACGCGCACCGGTGCGGCTCGCGTGCAGTGGATTTCCACCCGCTGCGCGAGCGGATCGAACGACCATCGCAGCGGCGCATCGGCCGTGAGCTCGATGGCGCGGAACTGCCGCCGCGGCAGGAAGACGAGCGTCGGCGCGTCGATGGAGGGGTCGGCGTCGAGTTCGAACTCCAGCGTGGCCCGTGCATCGTCGCAGCGCATGGCGCGGAGCCGACCCTGCGCCGCCAGCACATAGGCGCGGCAGAAGCCGGCCAATGCGCGTGCGCCGCAGTCGGGATCATCGTCTGTCGTGTGCTGGTCGCGCGAGAAGATCGAGAGATCCTCCTGGTTCCAGTGATCGCCGATGCGCGCGTCGTTGCGATTGCTGGCGGTGTAGTTCCACAGCGTTCCCGAGACGAGCAGCGCATCGAGCACGTCGTAGGCGGCAGCCAGCGGCGCGACATGCCCGTCCCAGATCTCCGGGCCGGTCTCGCCGGCCCGCCAGCGCCGGTAGGCGAGACCGCCGTCGAGATCGAACGGGATGCCGAACTCGCCCAGGAGCATCGGCGCCGGGATGGCATGCGCGACGCCGAGCTCGCGCAGGCCTTCCAGCTCGGGCCGGTAGCGCCGGGCGAGATCCGCGCGCGAAGCCGAAGGCGCGCGTTTGCTGCGCAGGCATTCGATGTCGTACCAGTGGCTCGCGTTGACCCAATGCGCGGGCATCTGCGACGGAAAGCGGGCACCGAGCGCGGTCGAGTACGGGTTGATCTCGGCGAACACCAGCCAGTCGGGGCGATGGCGCCGGATGGTGCGCGCCACGGCGTCGAAGAACGGCGCCATGGCATGGCGGCCGATGTCGAGCACCTCGCCGTCGAAGTTCTGGAAGAAGCGCTCGTCGAGCGCTTCACCCTCCCCGCCCGCCGGTCGCCATGCGCCGTGGGCCGCAAAGGGGTCGGCGATGCCCGGGCGCCAGATGCGCCGGCATCGCTCGTTGAAGACGCGTTCGCCATCGGATCTGAGCGCGCCGGTTGCGGCATCGCGCACGAGCACCGGGATGCGGACGCTCTGGCCATGGGCCAGCCGCAGGCCGTCGAGCGGTGTCCATTGCGGCCCGGGCCGCAATCCGGCAGGGCCTGCCGGACGCTGCGACAGACTCTGGCCGAGCCACCCCAATCCCGGCTCGTTCAGGGTGTCGAAGCCCACGACCGCCGGCAGATGGGCGACGCGTGCCGCAACCGCATCCATCGCCGCAAGGTACTGCTGCTGGAGGAAATGCTGGACGTTCTGCCCCGCGATCGTCCAGTCGGGCGTGAACGCCGCACCGGCGAAGAACGCGGTCCACATGATCGCGTTGGCAGGACGCTGGTAGTTGCCGGCCCAGCTCATCATCGGATAGCCCGGCTGGTGGTCCTGCGGGCTGCCGTAGTCGAAGGCCTGCTGCATCACGAGTGCGGCGCCGGCCGCGGCGAAGCTCGTGAAATCGAGGCCCAGCGCCTCGAACGTCCAGCCCGGCGCGCCGCTGCCGCCGCTCATCCGGCTCCAGACATCCTGATGGAAGTCGATGAAGACGGCCAGGCCGTGCGCCTGCGCGCGCTCGAGTACGCGCACGATGTAGTCGAGGTAGGCCTCGTCCCGGCTGCCCGGGCCCGCGTGCGCGACGGCCTCCCAGGTGACGAGGAAGCGCAGCACGTTGAAGCCCCAGTGGCGCAGGCGGCCGAGGTGTTCGTCGGCCTCGGCGAGCGGGAACGGGCGGCCCACGAACGAGACGTCGCGATGGTCGGCGAAGTCGGTCGGGACGTCGGTGCCGCCATCGGGGAACGGAACCTTGCAGTCGCCGCCCAGGTTCACCCCGCGCAGCAGCAGCTGGCGCCCGGCGTGGTCGACGAAGCGGACGCCATCGGTCCTGACCCAGGGCATGGCCTGTGCGGGTTGGGTCACGGCGACCACCTCAGTTGCGCGCCGCGGTGCGCGCGGCCTCGATGGCGTCGAGCCTGGTCGCCGCCAGCGCGCGCAGCGCAGGCCCATCCTGCCCGAACCAGAAGGCCATCGAGTCGCCGCGATAGACGGGCCAGCGCGGACGCCCGGCGCAGTTGGGATCGCCCGCCCGCGCGAACTGCGTCCAGTAGTCGAGCATGAGCGCGGACTGCGCTTCGTCGGCCGTCGTGGCCTGCGGCCACAGCCGTGTCAGGGTCGAGAAGACATAAGGCACGTCCGTGGCGTGGGCAGCCCCGTGCACGGCCGTACGCAAGCTCTCGACGACGTAGTCGAACACGTAGAGGAACGACGGCGCTCCGGCCGCAGCGCAAAGGGCCGCCACATGACGCGCCGGCTCGGCGAACGGGAAGTCGCTGACCAGCCCGCGGCTGAGGCCTTCGGCGCCGCCGTACAGCGCCTCGATGCGTTCGCGCGGCAGGTCGAGCAGCGCCAGGCAGCGCTGCACCATCATGTCGCGCAGTGGGGCGGGCAGATCGCCGAGTTCGTTGCTGGTGAAGCCGCTCAGGAGCGGGACCCTGGCGTGGTGCCCGGCCGCGAAAGCCTGCGCCGCGGGCCCCGTGACCAGCGTGCCGTCGATCATCGGACCCGAGTAGGTGTCCGGCTCCATGTTCACGAGGTCCAGCCCGCCGCGCAGCAATTCGGCAGGCAGGGCGCGCAGGGCCTCGGGCGTGGGCTCGCGCAGCCCGGCCTCGCGCGCGAAGCGCTCGCCGATCGCCTCGGCCGATGGTCGATGCGTGGCGCGCCTGAGGTGGGGCCACGGGTCGCGCCCGCCGGCCGATTGCGCGATGGCCTTGTGGAAAAGGCCGCGCGCCTGGTCGATCGCCATGAGCTGCAGCACCGAAGTACCGCCCGCGGAGTCGCCGAAGATCGTGATGTTGCCCGCATCCCCCCCGAACGCGCCGATGTTGCGCCGGACCCAGCGCAACGCCGCGATCTGGTCCATCAGTCCGTAGTTGCCGAGCGGCTCGTCGTGCTGCGCCGCAGACAGCACAGGATGGGCGAAGAAGCCGAAGCGGCCCAGCCGGTAGTTGAAGCTGACGACAACGATGCCGCGGCGGGCGATCGCGCTGCCGTCGAGCACCGGCGTGCCGGACGAACCCATGACGAAGCCGCCGCCGTGGATCCAGACCATGACGGGCAGCGCCGCTTCGGCGCGCTGCGCCGGCCGCCAGACATTGAGGTAGAGGCAGTCTTCGCCGAGCGGAAGGTCCGAACTCATGCGATCCCACTGCGGCCGGTTCTGCACGCAGTCGTTGCCGAATGCCACGGCCGCGCGCTGGCCAGGCCACGCGGCTGCGGGCTGCGGGGGGCGCCAGCGCAGCGGGCCCGACGGTGCGGCCGCGAAGGGGATGCCGAGGAAACGTTCGACGTCCGCACTGCGGGCCCCGGCGAGCGTGCCGGTCTCGACGGTGACGAGCGCGACCGCGCCGGCCGCAGCGGCATTCGGCTGCGGGCCCGCGGCCGCTCGATCGCGGCCCTGGTTCTCGATGCGATCCTCGTCCATGGTCGGATGCTTCCCTTCCTGCTGCGGCAACACCGGCGCGTCGCAAGACCCGTCGTCCTCGCGCAACCACCGGGTCGGTCGGCCTGGGCATCGCCTGCGGGCATGCTGCGGCCTCGTCGCGCTGCTCAGTCCGGTGCGCGCAGGCTCCTGTGCACCGCCAGGGTGCGGGCGGCGAGATCGGCGAAGCCGGCTCGCTCGATCCCGACCATCTGGGGCCGCACCGTGTCGTTGAGGCGCGGCACCAAGCTGCTGCCGAGGCGCTGGCAACCGAGCCTCGCCCCGGCGATCGAGCCCGCCGTCGCGCCATTGCTGTCGGTGTCGAGCCCCGCCATCACCGCGGTGGCGATGGTCCGGTCGAGCCCTCCGCCCCCGTAGTGCAGCGCCATGATCACGACGAGCGCGTTGTTGACCGCATGCGTCGGGTGCAGATGGCCGAACTCGCGTTCGTGCCGCTCCATGAAGTCCTCGAAGCCAGGGCACTCGTCCAGCCAGGCGAGTGCCATGTGCACGGCCTCGGCAAGGCGGCAGTGGCTCGGGATCTGCGCCAAGCCGACCTCCACCAGCCTGTGCAGATCGGACTCCACGAACGCGGCGGCGACCATGGCCGCGGTCATCATGGCGGCATAGATGCCGTTGGCCGTGTGTGTCCAGCTCGCGTCGCGCCATGCGAGGTCCGCCGCGCGTGCCGGATCGCCCGCGCAGGCGTAGCCCCAGACGTCGGCGCGGATCTGCGCGCCGATCCATTCGCGATAGGGGTTGTTGTGGCGCCGCGTGAACTCGGCCGCGACGGCGCCGCGGATCCCGCGCGCGATCTCCTTGCGCGCGCTGCGCAGGTTGTAGTTGAGGATGGCCTGCGTCTCGGCCGTGCAGATCGAGGCGTAGGGCAGCCGCTCGTTCCAGCTGTCGGCGATGTCCGCCCAGCCGAAGCGCTCGCCCAGGCGCTCGAGGACATCCAGGGCGATGAGGGAGTAGTGGATGTCGTCGTCGGCTTCCAGGAAGGCGATGTTCTCGCGCCACGACCGCGGGCAGAACAGCCCCGACTGCGCGGCGTCCGGCCCGCCGGCGAAGTAGTCGCGCAGCGGCCACTCGCCGCGTCGGAGCAGGAGGTCCTTGATGCAGGCGCGCCCGCGCCGCCCTGCGCTGCCGAACATGCCCAGCATCTCGACCGGCTTGCCCAGTGCGCAGCCGGCCGCACGCCCGGACCACGCGCCGTGGAAGCGGTCGAGGAGTGCGGCGTCGTCGGGCCGGCGCGGCAGGCCGGGCGCTGGCGGTGGGCACTGCGCCCGGATGGCTTCGAGTTCGTCGGGTTGCCGGTACGGAAAGGCGGGGTCCGGCGGCAGCGCCGCGAGCTCTGCCGCGATCCGCTGGATCGTCGCCAAGTCGTCGGCGCGGGTGGCGTCGATCGCGTCGAGGAGCGCCGGCGGCACGGGGCGCCCCTCATAGCCGCACTGCAGCGCCTCGGCACGGCACAAGCCAAGCGGCGTGTCCCAGCCGGCAACGAGCCATGGCGAGGTGCTCATCCGATTCCCACGCTGCAGGTGTGCATGCGGTCAGCCGCCGCAATCGGAACGGGGCCCGCGCCGAGGGGGCCCCGCCGCCGACGACTGCGCCCGGCGCCGCGGCTACAGCCTCACATTCAGCGTGAAGCCCACCGTGCGGAAGCCTTCGAGGCTCGGGAATTGCGAGTAACCGCCCGAATCGAACGGCGTCTCGAAGATCACCGTCGGGTAATGCTTGTTGAAGAGGTTGCGCACATAGAGCGAAACCCGCCAGCGATCGTCGACCGAACCGACGCCGACCGACCCTCCGAAGATGCCGTAACCGGCCAGCTCGGTGTTCGGGTTGGAGTTCATCGCGAAGTTCACGCGGTCGCGCCAGCTCCAGTTGGCCGCGGCGTAGCCGGTCAGACCGGCGGTCAGCGGGCGCTCGTATTCGCCGTACGCCGAGAGCGTCCACCTCGGCGTATTGGCGAGCCGCTGCCCCTTGGCGTCGAAGTGGCTGGCGTTGCAGCCCTGCGCAGCGCTCTGGCCGGGGTAGCAAGGGATCAGCCATGGACTATCGATGAACGCGTCGATGTAGGCCGCGCCGCCGCCGACGGTGAAGCCCTTGACGGGCCGCGCACGGAAATCGAACTCGAGGCCCTGCGTCACCACCTTGCCCGCGGACGTCACGCGGAAGATGTTGGGCGTCACCGTGGTGTCGTACACCTGCGCCTGGAAGTGATCGAAGTTCGTCCTGAAGAGCGCGACATTGGTGAGCATCCGGCCGTCGAGCCAGCTCTTCTTCACGCCGAGCTCATACGCGGTCGGGATTTCCGGCGGCACGAACGCGGTGCTCGCCGTGACCGAGTTGTCGGACAGGACGGCCACGCCCTTGAAGCCGCGTGCGACGCTGAAATAGACGTTGGTGGACAGCTCGGGGCGGTACTGGGCACCGAGCCGCCACGACCATTTCTCGGCGTGGTCGGAGGCCTGGAAGGCCAGCGGCGGGAACCACGAGATCTCGCTGGGCGGCGTCCCGCCCTTGCGGTCGTAGTCGAGCGCATAGCGCTCGCGCGTGTAGCGGGCGCCGGCGAACAGCCGCAGCTGCTCGGTGAGGTCGAAGTTCACCTGCCCGAAGGCCGCGGCGCTCCGAGTCCTGATGGTGTTCGAGGGGTGCGTGGCGAGGATCATGCCCGGCGGCAACCAGGCCTGCCCGAGCGTTCCGCCCTGGCTGTAGTTCCCGGTGAGATCGAGGTCGTACCAGAACAGGCCGGCCACCCAGTTGACCGGGTTCTTCGCGGGTGAGGCAAGCCGCAGCTCCTGCGAGAACTGCGAGACGTCGTTGTCGCCGTAGTTCAGGTCGAAGATCGGCAGCACCGACAGATCGGCGTCGTTGCCGTCGCGCTCCTTCCACTTGCGGTATGCGGTGATCGACGTCAGCGTATAGCCGTCTCGCGTCCAGTCCACCTGCGCCGACGCGCCGCTCGAGATCGTGCGGCTGAACAAGTCGCCGGAGAGCTTGACGCCCAGGTTGTCGGGCCCGGCCTGCACCTGCGGCCCCTGCATGAGCCCGATGAAGCCGCCCGGCGTGACCGAACGCGTCGTCCAGATGCAGCAGGGCACGTCGCGTTCGGAATAGTCGGCGCGCACGAGCAGCTTGAGATCGCGCGACGGCTCGACGAGCAGGCTGGCACGGGCACCCCATTCGTTGCGGCCGTTGTAGTCGCGGTCCTTCGCGTAGTCGTGGATGATGCCGTCGCGCTTGTTCCCGTAGCCCACGATGCGCAGCGCCGCGCTGCTGCCGAGCGGAACGTTGCCGACCGCCTGGTAGCGTTGCTCACCGTGCTCGCCGAGCGAGACGCGCATCCCCAGCGAGAGGTCGTGGAGTTCGGGTTGCCGCGTGGTGATGTTGATGAGGCCGGCCGAGGCGTTCTTGCCGAACAGCATGCCCTGCGGCCCGCGCAGCACCTCGATCTGGTCGATGTCCGCGAGATCGGCGATGCCCTGGCCCGGCCGGCCCAGGACGACGCCGTCGATCACGGTGCCGACGCTCTGCTCGACGCCGTCGCCGAAGGTCACCGTGCCGATGCCGCGCACCGCGAAACCGAGACCGCGCGACGTGTTCGAGTCGAGGAACTGCAGCGACGGCACCAGCGACACGAGGTTGATCGGACTGTTGAAGCCCTGTGCATCCAGCGTGTCGCCGGACAACACCGTCACCGCCACCGGCACGTCCTGCAGCTTCTCGGGACGCCTCTGGGCGGTGACGACGATCTCGAGCACGCCGGACGAGGCCTGTTGCTTCGCCGACCCCGCTTGATCCTGGGCCAGGGCCGGCAGCGCCGTCGCCAACGCCGCGAAACCGGCACCGAGAAGACCCCGAGATCGGATGGCACCTGCGTCAATGAACTTCATGATTGTCGTGATGGTTGCCTGCGCATGATTTGCAGATCGCAGGCTCAGGGTGATTGGGGGATGTCCGGATGGAGGAGATGTCACGACCTGTGTTTGACGGCAGCCGCCGAGGCCCTCGAGGCAGCGGCGCCGATCGGCCTTTCCCCCGGCGGCGCTCGTGCGATTCACCGGTACTGCCGCCCACGTGCCGGGGGCCCCGAGCGAGGCCTTGGTCGACGCGCAGCCGCCCGGCTCACGCGTGGTGTGGCCCGTATTGCCCGACGCTCCGACCAATCCAGGCAGCGCGAAAGCGACTTGCTCCGATCGCTTGCCGTTGCGCCCGCGATACGCGATCGAGCCCGGCGGGATCGTCCTCGTCTCGATCAAGTCGTTTCGCAGCCGGGCATCACGCCCGAGTCGTTTCGCACGACGTCAATGGACTCCCGGGATCCGCAGCGCCGGACCGACCTGCAGTCCGAGGCTCGCATCCCCGCGCAGGGCATCCGCCGGAACCGCGTCGACGGCGCGGACGAGTCCCGCCAGCATCGCGATCTGCCGCTCGGCGAGTGCCGCATCCAGCTTGCCGACATGGCCATCGGCGGCGGTGCCCAGGAGGTAGCTGGGCCCCGCGATGCAGCCCATGTGCGGGATGCCGGCCTGGTGGAAGGCGGCGCCGACCGTCACGCCGGGGCCGGGCTGCACGCCGTGCCAACGCAGGTCGTGGGACCGGATGCCCTCGATCACGAGGTCCATGAAGCGGCCGCGCGTGACGGCCATGTTCATGAATTCGCTGCGGCCGGTCGGGCTGTAGCCTCGGCCCGGAATCTCCTCCCATTCCGATGCGCCGAGATGTTCGATCGTGAGCGCTGCCGCCGCCCGCGCCATGAGGTCCGGATGCGCGTCGATCCACCCCCTGGCTTCGGGCAGGTCGCCCGCGAGGTGCCCGGGCCAGCCGGCGAAGACGAGGCCGCGGCGCAGGCAGCTGCCCTGCGGCAGTGAGGCGAAGTGCCGCGCGAGCTGCACCAGGGCGACGCCGCCGTTTTCCTGGACGAAGTTCAGACCGTCGGTGTGCGTGTCCAGGATGATCAGCTCCTCGCTTGCCCCCGGCAGGAAGGCGGTCACCGCGCGCACCGTGGCGTCGCGCCAGGCGGCGTCGAGCGTCAGCTTCGCCCGGGCGCCTGCCCGGGCCCGCGCGCGCAGCAGATCGCCTTCCTCGCGGCCGACGAAAAGCGCCGGCAGCGGCGGGTGGTAGGCGCTGTGGTGAGGGGAGAAGTTTCCGGCCACGATGTCGGACGAGAGGTCCAGGACGATGACGAGGCCGACGATGCCCGCCGCTGCGAGCTCCTCCATCGAAAATGCGGGCGTCAGCCAGGGCCGCCGGTACGGCCGCGTCATGTATGCCTCGCGCGATTCGCCCGGCAGGTGCACATAGGGCGCGCGGGTGCCGCGGCTCATCGACTCGAGCGTGACGGCGGGAAGCGAGGCATCGAATACCGCGATGGCCCCGCGCACGATCTCGCCAGGGGCGATCGGGTCGCCCGCGTTGATGCGCCCGCCGTAGGCCAGGGGCCCGCGCACACCGGCCGGCCCGGTGGGGCGTGAGCGCGCGTAGGGCGTATGCCTGCGGATCGCGCCCGGCCTGCCTTCGAGGTCGAGGCCGCAGGCGTGCAGATCCCAGCGCCTGCAGGTCTGGGGTTCGTCCGCGAGGATCTCGAGGCCGGCGCTGGCGAACCGGCCTTCGAGCCAGTCGACGAAACGCGCATGGTTGGGATGCCCCGGCAGCCGCGGCCCGAAGGCCAGCATCTGCTCGATGTCGTGCCTGATTCGAGTTGCCGAGGGCAGCGGCACGACCCCGGTGCGGACGCTGCGGATCGGCTTCGACACGGGGGGCTATGGCCTGGATCGCTGCGCGGCACGGACCTACAGGCCGAGCCGCGCGAACTGCGCCTGCGGAACGCCCATCTGCGCGAGCACCGCGCGCAGCTTCCCGGCCAGCGCCTCTTCCACGGCTGTCCCGGCCAGGTTCGCTTCCTCGGCCGGATCGGCGTCGAGGTCGTACACATGGTTGCCGCCGAAGCGCGCGCGTGCCCAGAACGGCACCGCATCGCCAGCCGCGTAGGGCTGGTGGATCACCGGCACCTCCGATCCGGGCATGCGGTCGAGGAACGCCCGTCCATCGGGCAGCGGCAGCGCGAGGTCACGATCCATCACGATGGTCGGCATGGTGGACCAGCGGTTCGACAGCATCGACAGCGGGGCATTGGCGGCCGCCGGCGCACGCACGTACTTGTGCCGCGGCGTGACGAGACAGACCTCGCGCCCCCAGACCCCGGTGAGCACATGGTCGCGCACCTGCGCCGCCTGCCCGCGCAGCACCGGCAGCAGCGAGACGCCATGCGTGCGCTGGCGGACCTCGACGCCGAAGACCTCGGCGATGGTCGCGAAGAGATCCACGCCCGTGCTGAGCGCGCTGCGTGCGCCGGGCGCAACCTCCGGGTGGTGCACCAGCAGCGGGATGTGCCCGAGCGGGTTGAAGACCGGCACTGCGGGCTTGCCCCAGATGTCCTTCTCGCCGAGATAGTGGCCGTGATCGGTGCAGACGATGAACAGCGTGTCGTCCCACAAGGCGTGACGGTCCATCGCGTCGAGGACGCGGCCGAACCAGTGGTCGATCATCGAAAGCTTCGCGCCGTAGCACGAGCGCAGCTGCCGCGCCTGGCGCGCGTCGAGCACGCCCTGCGCGACGGCGCCCTGCATATAGGGCGGCCAGACGAGATGCGGGCCCTCCCATTGCGGGTCGTACTTGCCGGCCCAGGGCTCGGGCGTGTCGAAGGGCTCGTGCGGGTCGAACTCGTCGACGAACAGCAAGAAGCGCTCGAAGGCGCCGGCATGGGCATCGAGCCAGTCGGCGGCGGCCTGCATCGTGCGCGGCCCGGGGAAATCGGCCTCGCCGCGGAAATGCCCGCGCGAGTTGTCGTAGGGCATGTGGCCGCGCCCGAACGAGGGGGCTCCCGCCCAGCTGGCGTCGGGCCGGAGTTTCCAGGCGTCGCTCTCGTGCCCGCGCTCGTACGCCCAGGCGCCGAAGTCGATGTGGTAGTTCTCGCCGCCGGCCTCGAACAGGTGCGGATGGTCCGAAATCAGCTGCGTGGCCACGCCCGCCTTGCGCAGCGCGTACGTGATGGCGTCTTCCCAGATCTCGACGCTGCCCCAGCAACGCCATGGGAAGTCCAGCGCGCCGCACAGGATGTCGTGCCGGGCCGGCATGCACGGCAGCGAGCCGGTGTAGTGGCGGTCGAAGCGCACCGCCCTGCGCGCAAACCGGTCGAGGTTCGGGGTCTCGAACTCGCGTCCGCCGTAGGCGCCGAGCATGTGGCGGTTCAGGCTGTCGAACAGCACGACCACGACGTTGCGCGGCAGCTTCATGCGGACCTGTCTCCGATCACGACGCCGTGCGCCCGTGCTGCCTGCCGGGCGACCGGCTGACGCGGCCCAAGGTGATCGCGTCAGCGCGGCGCGCATCCTTCGCGCCCGGGGGCGTCTTCGTCAGCACCGGTGTCCGGGCCTGCGCCGAACTGGCGGAGACGGAGGGATTCGAACCCTCGATGCAGGTTTTGCCCGCATACTCCCTTAGCAGGGGAGCACCTTCGGCCACTCGGTCACGTCTCCGGCGAAGTGGCGCGATTCTAGCCGCAGAGGCAGCCAGTCAGCGTGCCCGACCGGGCTCTCAGGCGTCGGCCCTGGGCGGCGTGTCGAGTTCGAACGCGCGGTGCAGCGCGCGCACGGCGAGCTCCATGTACTTCTCGTCGAGTACGACGCTGGTCTTGATCTCGCTCGTGGTGATCATCTGGATGTTGATGCCCTCTTCCGAGAGCGCCCGGAACATGCGCGCGGCCACGCCCGAATGGCTCTTCATGCCGATGCCGACGATCGAGACCTTGCAGATGCGCGGATCGCCGCGCACGTCGGCCGCGCCGATCGCCGGTTGCACCCGGCTCCTGAGCAGGTCCATCGCACGCAGGTACTCGTTGCGCGGCACCGTGAAGCTGAAGTCGGTGCGTCCGTCGTTCGCGATGTTCTGGATGATGACGTCGACGTCGATGTTGGCTTCGGCCACCGGCCCCAGGATCTGGAAGGCGATGCCCGGACGATCGGGAACGCCGAGCACGCTGATCTTCGCCTCGTCGCGGTTGAACGCGATGCCGGCCACGATGGCTTGTTCCATCTTCTCGTCTTCCTCGAAGGTGATCAGGGTGCCCGACGCCGCTTCCTCGTCGAGCGCGATGTCCCAGGGCGTGAAGCTGGAGAGCACGCGCAGCGGCACGCGGTACTTGCCGGCGAACTCCACCGAGCGGATCTGCAGCACCTTGCTGCCCAGGCTCGCCATCTCCAGCATCTCCTCGAAGCTGATGGTGTGCAGGCGGCGCGCCTCGGGCACGATGCGCGGGTCGGTGGTGTAGACGCCGTCGACGTCGGTGTAGATCAGGCATTCGTCGGCCTCGAGCGCTGCGGCCATGGCCACCGCCGAGGTGTCGCTGCCGCCGCGCCCGAGCGTGGTCACGTTGCCCTCGGCGTCGATGCCCTGGAAGCCCGTAACGATCACGACCTTGCCGGCAGCGAGGTCGGCCTGCACGCGCGCCTCGTCGATGCGGCGGATGCGCGCCTTCATGAAGGCCGAGTCGGTTTCGATCGGCACCTGCCAGCCGGCGTAGCTCACCGCCGGCACGCCTTCGGCCTGCAGCGCCAGCGCGAGCAGGCCGACCGAGACCTGCTCGCCGGTGGCGGCCACGGCGTCGAGCTCGCGCATGGCCTCGGGCGCGGCGGCGTGCGGCATCAGTTCCTTGGCCAGCCCGAGAAGGCGATTCGTCTCGCCGCTCATCGCCGAGGGCACGACCACCATCCGGTGGCCTGCGCGCCGCCACTTGGCCACGCGCTGCGCGACGCTGCGGATGCGCTCGGTCGAGCCCATCGACGTGCCGCCGTACTTGTGAACGATCAATGCCATCGTTGCGTCTTGTCCTGCGCCGGCAAACGGTCGTCCGGCAGCGGCGTCGATTCTAGGAGCGTGGGCGGCAGAAATCCGGCCCCGCGCCGTGGCGAGTCGCGGTGCCGGGCAAGGCGCGCGCGAGGCGCGTGGTGCGTGCCGCGCAACGAGCGTGCAACAGCGCCCGGCGCCGCGCATCGCCGCGGCCCGAAGGGTCGGCCCCGGCTGAGGGCCCATGCGGCGTTGCGCCGCTGGCCCGGGTATCCAGCCCGGGCTGCGCGCCGCGCCTTGCCCGGGCCTTCAGCCGGGGCCGACGCGGGGCTGGATTTCTGCCGCCCATGCTCCTAGGTGGCCGCTGCCCTGTCGGCCCGAGGCGGCGCCGGCTCGAACTGCAGGCGGCCACGGCGCAGCCGCAGCCGGCCTCCCGGCGCCGGCCATTGCCCGTGCGCTGCCGCGGGCAATTCCGCCGCCAGACGCCGCACCAGCGTCTCGGGCACCGGCGCGTCGAGCACGCCGGCCAGCCAGATGCGCAGCGCGTTCGCGCGGCGTGCCGCAGAGAACTCGCGCCATGCCGACAGCGACAGCGCGCGCACATCGGCGCGCAGCGCCGCCGCATCGGCGGCGCCGATCTCGGCCAGCACCTCGGCTTCGGCCGCGGCGCGCTGCGCGGCGCGCGCGAACGTCGTCTCGGCATCGGGAAAGGCCTCGAGCAGCGGCGGCCAGACCAGCCGCCGCAGCCGGCTGCGCGCGTAGCGCAGCTCCTGGTTGCTGCTGTCGTCGACGCACGCGAGCCGGTGCCGCTGCAGATAGGCATCGATCGCCGCACGCGGCATCTCGAGCCAGGGGCGCGCCCAGGTGATGCCTTCGCGCAGCGCCAGTCGCGGCATCGCCGCCAGGCCCGCCGCGCCGCCGCCGCGCAGCGCCTGCAGCAAGAAGGTTTCGGCCTGGTCGCGCCGGTGGTGCGCCAGCAGCACCAGGCCGATGCCGCGCGCCCGCGCCATCGCGGCCAGCGCGCGGTAGCGGCCGCGGCGCGCCCAGGCTTCCACGCTGTCGCCCCGGGACGGCGCGCCGTCGAGCCGCGCCGCCGCGAACGGCAGACGCCAGCGACGGCACTGGCGCTCGACATGCATCTGCCAGGCGTCGGCCTGCGGCATCAGGCCGTGGTGCACGTGCAGCGCGTGCACCTCGATGCCGAGCACGGCGGCGGCGCGTGCGGTGCAATGCAGCAGCGCCGTCGAATCGCGCCCGCCGCTTGCAGCCACGGCCACGCGCCGCGGCGCTGCGGTGCCGGCGCAAGCGACCGCGTCGGCCCGCGCGGCAGTCACGCCTGCAGCCGCGCCGCAAGGCGCGAGTGAGCCCGGCGCGCCCGCGTTCATCACCGCCGGCGCGTGGCGCGTCAGCGCTCCTTGGTGTCGCCGAAGCGCCCGTAGGCGCGCAACCGCTCGTAGCGGCGCGCGAGCAGTTCCTTGGGTTTCAGGTCGGCCGAGTGGCGCAGGCCGTCGGCCAGAGCCCGTTTGAGTTGCGCCGCCATCCACGGCATGTCGCGGTGCGCGCCGCCGACCGGTTCGCTCACGATCTTGTCGACCACGCCCAGCGCCTTGAGCCGATGCGCGGTGATGCCCAGGGCCTCGGCTGCGGCGCTGGCGCGCTCGGCGGTCTTCCAGAGGATGGAGGCGCAGCCCTCGGGCGAGATGACCGAGTAGACGCTGAACTGCAGCATCAGCACCTGGTCGCCGACGCTGATCGCCAGCGCGCCGCCGGAGCCGCCC
>WBZR01001643.1_pt1 | contig 26829 bp, 27 predicted proteins | sample 5204231 | NCBI WGS metagenome assembly WBZR01 (sample SAMN12412403, study PRJNA552823) | activated sludge metagenome | isolation source: activated sludge from anammox sidestream of wastewater treatment plant... | place: USA: Virginia | collected 2017-08
GTTGCTCGTGGACGAGGGTGCCGAGGTCGCGGTCGGCACCCCGCTGGCCGTGATCGACGACGCCGGTTCCCCGGCATCGGGGGTCGGTTCGCCCACCCCCGGGGAGCGGTCGACATCGGGAGGGTCGTCGACATGCGCAGAGGAGCCCCTCGCCGAGGAGCGGCTCCCGGCCGAGGGCCACTCCGCCGCCCCCTCCACCACCGTCGATCGTTCGATCCTCGGGGAGCGAGGCGGGGAGGCGGGAGGCGACGGGCGCGGGCGCGCGTCGCCCCGGGCCCGGCGCCTGGCCCGTGAGCTGGGCATCGACGCCGGGGCGCTCGCGGGGACCGGTCCCCGGGGCGCCGTCACCGGGCCCGACGTGGAGCAGGCCGCGCGCCGGCGCGGTGCCGGAACCGAGGCTCCGGAGGAGCGGCCGACCGCGGCCACGCGCCGCGACTCCCCGCCGGGGGCCGCCCCGCCTTCTTCGCCACGCCCTCCCACCGGCGATCGCTCGGCCGCCATGCGCACCGCGATCGCGCGGGCCATGGCCCGCTCCAAGCGAGAGATCCCCCACTACTACCTGACCACGGAGATCGACTTCTCGGCGGCCCGCGGCTTCCTCGACCGGCTGAACGGCGACCGGCCCGCGATCGAGCGCGTCCTGCCCGCCGCGCTGCTGCTGAAGGCGACCGCCCTCGCGGTGCGGGAGGTGCCCGAGCTCAACGGGCATTGGGTCGTCGACGAGTACCGCCCGAGCGAGGCCGTCCACGTCGGTGTCGCCATCTCGCTTCGCGGCGGTGGGCTCGTCGCCCCCGCCATCCACCACACCGACACGTTGACCATCGACGGGCTCATGGCTGCCCTGCGCGACCTCGTGGGCCGCGCCCGGGCCGGATCGCTGCGCGCCTCGGAGATGTCGGACGGCACCGTCACGGTCACCAACCTCGGGGACCACGGCGCCCAGGTCGTCCACGGAGTCATCTACCCGCCCCAGGTCGCGCTCGTCGGGTTCGGCGCGATCACCGAGCGCCCGTGGGCCACCGGCGGCCTGCTCGGGGTCCGGCCCGTGGTGACCGCCACCCTCGCCGCCGACCACCGCGCCTCCGACGGCGCCCGCGGCGCCCGGCTCCTCGAGCTCGTCGACCGCCGACTCCAGCATCCCGAGGAGCTCTGACCGATGGACCGACCCGGCACCGGCGCCGAGCACGACCTCGACGCCGCCGTGCGCGCCGCCCTCGGGGAGGTCGCGCCCGACCTCGATCCCGCCACGGTCGGACCCGGCGCGGACTTCCACGACGACCTGGGCCTCGACTCGATGGACACCCTGAACCTCGCCATCGCCCTCGAGGAGGCGACCGGGATCGACATCCCCGAGCGCGACTACCCGCGCATCACGACGATCGCCCGCGTGGTGGCCTACATACGCGAGCGCCTCGGCGCCTGAACCGCCCGAGGCGGGTCAGGGTGACCCGGGCGCGCCTTCGCCGGTGGCCATCTTCCTCGCCGCCAGGCGGGCCTCGGTGGTCATGCCGCCGACGGGTGAGATGAAGACGATCTCGCACTCGGCCAGGACGTCGTCGCCGTGGCGGGAGGTGCCCTTCACGAAGATCTTGCGCCCCTCCACGCGGTCGACGGAGGCCTCGTAGTCGATGCGCTCGTAGAGCGGCGTCGGCCGGAGCATCTTCACGGTGAGCGTGCCGGTGTAGCCGCCGATGCCCGACGCGATCTGGGCCACGCCCATGAGGTCGTCGAAGGCGGCGGCCACGAACCCGCCGTGGAGGTGGCCGATCGGTCCCTCGTAGGCGGCCGTCCACACCGCGGAGCCGCGGGTGACGCCGTCGTCGCCGATCTCCACCGAGACGGGTGGCGCGACGGGGTTGGAGCGCCCGGAGAAGCCGCTGCGCTCCACCAGGGCCATGTCGGGGAGGGGGAGGTCGGCCAGGCCCTTGAAGCGGGGGCTCCCCTCGAGGCGGTCGGCGAGGCGCCGCGCCTCGGCGGTGAGGTCGTCGAGCTCGGAATCGGGGAGGGACGAGATGTCGAGGAGGGTGGAGTGCTCGATGATGCGCTTCACCTCGCTTACCAGGGCGTGCTTGCGGGCCCGGTGGTCGTCCTCGACGGGCTTGAAGGGGTTGTAGGTGTCGCGGGGTTCCGGCGAGAGGGTCACGGGCGGGCAGCCTACGGCAGCACCGGTCTCCGCCCGTACGGGCCCGTGGGGGGCGGGACCGACGGAGCCCGGGATAGCGTCGCCCCCGCCACCAACGGTACGGGGCGACGCGGTGGAACGGTCCCGCGCCTCGGGCCGTCGGGCCGACGGGCTGACGGGGGAGAGACGTGCAGATCGGGATCACCATGTTCGCCACCGACCGGTCCATCGGGGCGCCGGAGCTCGCCCGGGCGGCCGAGGAGCGCGGCTTCTCCTCGCTGTTCCTCCCCGAGCACACCCACATCCCGACGTCGCGGGGCACGCCGTGGCCGGGAGGCGGGGAGCTGCCCGACGAGTACCGGCGCAGCGTCGATCCGCTGGTGGCGCTGGCCGCGGCGGCGACCGTGACCACCCGGATCCGGCTCGGCACCGGCATCTGCCTCGTCGCCCAGCGCGAGCCCATCGTCACGGCCAAGGCCGTCGCCACCCTCGACGTCGTCTCCGGCGGGCGCTTCACCTTCGGGATCGGCTACGGGTGGAACCGCGAGGAGATGGAGGACCACGGCGTCGATCCACGACGACGCCGCGACGTGGTGCGCGAGAAGGTCCTGGCCATGGAGGCCCTCTGGCGCGACGAGGCCGCCTCGTTCCACGGCGACCACGTGAGCCTCGACGAGAGCTGGTCGTGGCCCAAGCCGGTCCAGGCGCCGCGACCACCGGTGATGATCGGCGGCGCGGCCGGCCCGACCCTCTTCGCCCACGTGGCCGAGTACGCCGACGGCTGGATCCCCATAGGGGGCGCCGGCGTGCGCGAGGCGCTGCCCCGGCTGCACCGCGCGGTGGAGGAGGCGGGGCGCGATCCGGCCGAGGTGAGGATCGTGCCCTTCGGCACCGTGCCCGACCGGGGCAAGCTCGACTACTACGAGGAGATCGGCATCACCGAGGTGGTGGCCAACGTGCCGTCGGGGCCGGCGGCCGACGTCCTCCCCGCCCTCGACGCGATAGCGCCCCTCATCGGCTGACGGGGTCGCCCGGCCCGGACCGGCTCTCGGGCCCGTGTCGCATGCCTCCCGGCGGCGCGGGCCCCGACCCCGGTAACGTCGGCGGTTCCACCAACGGACTCCCGAGGGCGGTGCGATGGGCACGTACGCGGTGACCGGTTCGGCGAGCGGCATCGGCGCCGCCGTGGCGCGGCGCATCTCCGACGAGGGGCACCGGGTGATCGGTGTCGACCTCCACGACGCCCACGTGGTCGGCGACCTCGCCACGACCGAGGGCCGGGAGGCGGCGGTGGCCGGCGTGACCGACGCCGCCGGCGGGACCCTCGACGGCCTGGTGGCCTGCGCCGGGATCGGTGGCAGCACCGGCGCCCCGTCGGGCCTGGTGGCGCGGATCAACTACTTCGGCGCGGTGGCGACGCTCGAAGGCCTGCGCCCGTCGCTGTCGGTGGGGGAGCGGCCGGCGGCGGTGGTGATCTCGTCGAACTCGGCCACGATGCTTCCCCTGGAGGGCGACGACGACGGCTCCACCCTCGTCGACCTGCTGCTCGCGGGCGACGAGGCCGCCGCCTGCGCTTTCGCCGACACCCTCGACGGGGAGCTGGTGTACATGCGCGCCAAGCTGGCACTCACCCGCCGGTTGCGGCGCTGGGCGCCGGAGTGGGCCGCGGCCGGGATCAGGCTGAACGCCGTCGCGCCGGGGCCGGTCCTGACCGAGCTGACCCGCCGGGCGCTCGAGCACCCGCTGACCGGGCCCGCCATCAGGGAGCTGCCCGTGCCGATGGACCGGTGGGGCGAGCCGGAGGAGATCGCCGCCGCGGTCTGGTTCCTGCTGCACGGGGGCGGTTCGTTCGTGCACGGCTCGGTGCTCTTCGTCGACGGCGGCACCGACGCCCTGATCCGGCCCGACTCCTTCTGATCGCCGCGCCGTGAGCAGCACCGAGGGCGACGTGCCCACCGTGGAGGAGCGCCGCCGGCGGGTGCTCTCCTCCGCCATCGAGCTGGCCGACGAGGGCGGTTACGACGCCGTGCAGATGCGCGACGTCGCGTCCCGGGCCGGGGTGGCGATGGGAACCCTCTACCGCTACTTCGACTCCAAGGACCACCTCCTCGCCGCCTGCCAGGTCGAGCAGGTCCGCGCCATCCGCGGCCGCCTGCGCCGGAGGCCGGTGCGGGGCGGGTCGCCCTACGAGCGGGTCATGGCCGTGGTCGACCGGGCCACCCGGGCGATGGAGAGCTCCCCCGGGGCGACGGCCGCGTTGCTGCGGGCGATCTCGTCGCCCGATCCGTCGGTCACGCCTCTCCAGGCCGAGGCGGCGGGGGCCATGGCGTCGATGCTCGACGACGCGATGGGCGGGGTCGAGCCGGGGCGGCGCGCGGCTATCACCCGCGTGCTCGGGCACGTGTGGTTCTCGGCCCTGCTGGGCTGGGTCAACGGCTGGTCGACGGTCGGAGAGGTCCGGTCCGAGCTCGAGGAGGCGACCGGCCTGCTCCTGGGCGGCGGGGCCGGACCTGAGTAGCGGCACCAACCGGGTGCCGACCAGAATGCAACCCGTTTCACTTCCGCGGGTCCCTGTCACCCGCCCCTACGGGGAGGCGGATGTTCCTCGAGTACACCTCCGAGCAGCAGGCGCTGAGCCGGGAGCTCCGTGCCTACTTCCGGGACCTGATGGGCGACGACGTCGTCGGGATCGTGCAGGAGCGGGGAGAGAACAACCCCCGCTTCCGTGAGGTCGTCCGCCGGATCGGTCGCGACGGCTGGCTCGGCATCGGGTGGCCCACCGAGTACGGCGGCCAGGGCCGCCCCGTGACCGACCAGTTCATCTTCTTCGACGAGGTGTGGCGCGCCCAGGCGCCGTTCCCGTTCGTGACCCTCAACACCGTCGGGCCCACCCTGATGGCGTACGGGACCCCGGAGCAGAAGGAGCGGTACCTGCCCGGGATCCTGACCGGCGACGTGGTCTTCGCCATCGGCTACACCGAGCCCGAGGCCGGGACCGACCTCGCGTCCCTGCGGACCCGGGCCGTCCGCGACGGCGACGAGTGGGTCGTCAACGGGAACAAGATCTTCACCAGCGGCGCCAACCACGCCGACTACGTCTGGCTGGCCTGCCGGACCGACCCCGACGCCCCCAAGCACAAGGGCATCTCGATGATCGTGGTGCCCACCGCCTCGGAGGGTTTCTCGTGGACCCCCATCGAGACGGTCGCCGGCCAGGTCACCACGGCCACGTACTACGACGACGTCCGGGTGCCGGCCGGCAACCTGATCGGCGAGGTCAACCAGGGCTGGCGCCTCATGACCACCCAGCTCAACCACGAGCGGGTGGGGTTGGCCGCGCTGGGCGGCCTCGTCCACCGGCTCTGGGACGACGTGGCGGCGTGGGCCGCGTCGACCCCGTCGGGCGAGGGCGGCACCATGGACGACCTGCCCTGGGTCCGGGCCGACCTGGCCCGCTCGCACGCGCGGCTCGAGGCCATGAAGCTGTTGAACTGGCGCGTCGTCTCCGCGGTCGCCGACGGCACCCTCGGCCCGGCCGACGCGTCGGCGGTGAAGGTCTACGGGGTCGAGGCCCAGATCGAGGTGTGCCGCCTGCTGCTGGGGATCGTGGGGGCCGGCGGAGGGTTGCGGGCCGGCTCGCACGGCGCCGCGCTGGGCGGCCTGCTGGAGCAGGCCGGGCGGACGGTCCAGATCAACACGTTCGGAGGCGGAGTGCTGGAGGTCCTGCGCGAGATCGTCGCGGCGGCGGGTCTCGGGATGGCGAGGAGCAGCCGGTGAGCGCCGACGCCGCCGGCGACGCGGGGACCGGTGCGTTCCACGACCGGCTCCGGGCCTTCGAGGGTAAGACGGCCGGTCCGGCCGAGGTCGCGCCCGACGAGGTGAACCAGGCGATGATCCGGCACATGTGCGAGGCGCTGGGCGACGAGAACCCCGTGTACGTCGACCCCGAGGCGGCGGCCCGCTCCGTTCACGGCGAGGTGGTGGCGCCGCCGACGATGCTCCAGGTCTGGACCATGCGGGGCCTCCGCCCCCGGCCGCCCGACGACGGCGGGAACGCGCGCGACGACCTCTACGCGATGCTCGACGACGCCGGGTTCACCGGGGTCGTCGCCACCGACTGCCGGCAGACCTACCACCGAGAGGTCCACCTCGGCGACCGGCTGCGCGTGGTCACGACGGTGGAGTCGGTCTCGCCCGAGAAGCACACCGCCCTCGGCATCGGGCACTTCGTCACCACGAGGATGAGCTACCTCGACGCCGCCGACGAACCGGTGGGGGACATGCTGTTCCGGGTCCTCAAGTTCCGGCCCGGCACCGGGCGCGTAGCCCCGTCGGGCACGGGGTCGGCGTGACTGCCTCCGGCGGCGCCCCGGCGCCCGCGCCCCGGCGGCCCCGCCCCGCCGTCACCGCGGACACCGCCTACTTCTTCGAGGGCGCCCGTGAGCACCGGCTGCTCGTTCAGCGCTGCGACGGGTGCGGGCGGCTGCGCCACCCGCCGTCGCCGGTCTGCCCGCAGTGCCGCTCCTACGGGTGGGAGGCGGTCCCGGTGTCGGGGCGCGGCGAGCTCTACAGCTACACCGTCAACCACCACCCCCAGGTGCCGCCCTTCGAGTACCCGCTCCTGGTGGGCCTGATCGAGCTCGAGGAGGGCCTCCGCGTGGTCGCCGACCTGATCGGCGTGGAACCCGCCGACGTGCGGATCGGGATGCCCCTCGAGGTCGAGTTCGTCGAGTGCGATCCCGACCTCACGCTGCCCATGTTCCGCCCGGCCTCGGCCGGAGGCGGAGAGGGCGGGCGCTGACGTGGACTTCTCGTTCACCGAGGAGCAGGAGGCGGTCCGCGACCTGGCGGCCCAGATCTTCGAGCGCGCGGTGCCGCCCGAACGGGTGAAGGCGGTGGAGGCCACCGCCGACCGCTTCGACCGCGAGCTGTGGGGCGCCCTCGCCGACGCCGGCCTGCTCGGGATCGCGCTGCCGGTCGAGCACGGCGGCAGCGGGCTCGGCCTCGTCGAGGTCTGCCTGCTCGCCGAGCAGCAGGGGCGGGTGGTGGCGCCCGTCCCGCTGTGGCCGACCCTCACCGCGGCAGGAGCCGTCGCCGACCACGGCTCGGCGGCCCAGCGCGGGCGGTGGCTCCCCGGGGTGGTCGCGGGCGACACGGTCCTGACCGTCGCCCTCGAGGAACCCGGCAGCAACGACCCGGCGCGCTCGTCGGTCGAGGCCCGCCCCGCCGGCGACGGCTGGACCCTCCACGGCGCCAAGCCGTCGGTGCCGGCCGCCCACCTGGCCGCGGCCGTGCTCGTCCCGGCGCGCACCCCCGGTGGCACCGTCGCCCTGTTCGTGGCCGACCCGTCGGGCCCGGGTGTCACCCGCCACCCGGGTGAGGGCACCGACCGCCAGATCCTCTCCGAGCTCGTGTTCTCGGGGGCGCCCGCCGAACCGCTCGGCGGAGCCGTCACCGGTCCCGCCGTGCTCGCCGACGTCGTGGCGCGGGCCACGGTGGCCCTGTGCGCGGTCCAGGTCGGTGTGGCGGAGTCGGCCGTGGCCCAGGCCGCGGCCTACACCTCCCAGCGCCACCAGTTCGGCCGCCCGCTCTCGAGCTTCCAGGGCACGGCCCTCAAGGCGGCCGACGCGTCCATCGACACCGAGGCCATGCGCGTCACGCTGTGGCAGGCGGTGTGGCGGTTGTCGACCGGCCGGCCCGCCGCGTCGGAGGTGCTGGTGGCCAAGTGGTGGGCGTCGGAGGCGGGCCAGCGGGTGGTCCACGCCACCCAGCACATGCACGGGGGCATGGGCGCCGACGTCGACTACCCGATCCACCGCTACTTCCTGTGGGGCAAGCAGATCGAGAACACGCTCGGCGGCGCGAGCGCCACCCTCGCCCGCCTGGGCCGGACCCTGACCGCCGCGGCGCCGGACGGCGCCGCCCCGAGCGCCGGAACAGGAGGTGCGTCGTGACCGTACCGACCACGAGCCCCCGTCACGCCGACGTGCAGGTCGGCGACGCGCTGCCCGAGCTCGAGGTGCCGATCACGCGCACGCTGATCGTCGCCGGCGCGATCGCGTCGCGCGACTACCAGGACGTACACCACGACCCCGACCTCGCCCGCGAGCACGGCTCGCCCGACATCTTCATGAACATCCTCACCACCAACGGCCTGGTGGGGCGCTTCGTCACCGACTGGGCCGGGCCCGACGCCGTGCTCCGGGCGGTGAGCATCCGCCTCGGGGTGCCCAACTACCCGGGCGACACGATGGTCCTGTCGGGCCGGGTGACCGAGAAGACCGACGCCGTCGTGACCGTGGAGGTGACCGGGGCCAACTCGAAGGGGAACCACGTCACCGGGAGCGTCGACGTGGAGCTCCCGGGGGCCGTCCGTTGAGCGAGCGGAACCGCCTCGTCGACGCCGCCGCGATCGTCGGGATCGGCGCCACCGAGTTCAGCAAGGACTCCGGTCGCAGCGAGCTGCGCCTCGCCTGCGAGGCCGTCGACGCCGCGATCGCCGACGCCGGCCTGCGCCCCGACCAGATCGACGGCCTGGTGACCTTCACCATGGACACCAACCCCGAGATCGCCCTCGCCCGCTCGCTCGGGATGGGGGAGCTGAGCTTCTTCTCCCGGATCCACTACGGGGGCGGCGCCGCCTGCGCCACCGTCCAGCAGGCCGTCCTGGCCGTGGCGGCCGGGGTCGCCGACCACGTCGTCTGCTATCGGGCGTTCAACGAGCGCTCCGGGGCCCGCTTCGGGGCCGGGGTGCAGGGCCTGTCGCCGGTGGCCACGGCCGAGAGCACCCAGTACTCCTGGTACTCACCGTTCGGGCTGCTCACCCCGGCTCAGTGGGTGGCGATGTTCGCCCGCCGGTACATGCACGAGTACGGCGCCACCAGCGAGGACTTCGGGCGGGTGGCGGTGGCCGACCGCCGCCACGCCGCCACCAACCCCAAGGCGTGGTTCCACGGGCAGCCGATCACGCTGGAGGACCACCAGGCCAGCCGGTGGATCGTGGAGCCTCTCCACCTGCTCGACTGCTGCCAGGAGAGCGACGGTGCCCAGGCGCTGGTGGTCACCACACCGGAGCGGGCGCGCGACCTGGCCCGGCCCCCGGTGATCGTGCGCAACGCGGCGCAGGGCGCGGCCGCCGACCAGCACATGATGACGAGCTACTACCGGGAGTCGATCACCGGCCTGCCCGAGATGGGCCTCATCGCGCGCCAGCTCTGGAACAGCACCGGCCTCGGCCCCGACGACGTCCAGACCGCGGTGATCTACGACCACTTCACGCCGCTGGTGCTCACCCAGCTCGAGGAGTTCGGGTTCTGCGGGCGGGGCGAGGCCAAGGACTTCATCCGTGACGGTGCGATCGAGATGGGGGGCCGCCTGCCGGTCAACACCCACGGCGGCCAGATCGGCGAGGCCTACATCCACGGCATGAACGGGATCGCCGAGGGCGTGCGCCAGGTCCGGGGCACGGCGGTCAACCAGGTCCCCGGGGTCGAGAACGTCCTCGTGACCGCCGGTACGGCCGTCCCGACCAGCGCCTTGATCCTCGGTCGCGACGCCTGACCGTCGCCCGCCGAGCGGGGTGGGCCGGGGTCAGAGGGCGTCGAGCGCCGACGTGCGTCCTCGCTCCTCGAACCTCCGGCGCAGCGCTTGCGCGTCCGGCGGCTCGAACCGCCGGTAGGCGTCGTCGCGCGGGTCGGGGCGCCACCAGACAGGGTCGGCCGTCTCCCAGTGCTCGCGCCGGAGGGAGCGCTTGAGCACCTTGCTGGTGGAGGTGACGGGCATGTCGGGGGTGATCCGGACGAAGCGGGGCGCGGCTTTGGTGCCCAGGTCGGCCTGCACGGCCAGGAAGGCCCGGAAGCCCTCGGGGTCGAACTCGACGCCGGGGCGGAGCAGCAGGGCGGCCATCACCTGGTCGCCGGCGTCGATGTCGGGGACGCCGTAGACCGAGACCAGGACCACGTCGGGGTGGCGCGAGAGGATGCGCTCGACGGGCGCGGCGGCGAAGTTCTCGCCGTCGACGCGCAACCAGTCGGCGTCGCGCCCCGCGAAGTACACGAAGCCCTGCTCGTCGAGGTAGGCGAGGTCGCCCGTCCAGTAGGCCCCGTCGCGGACCCGGGCCCGGGAGGCGTCCTCGTTGCGCCAGTAGCCCTCGAAACCCGCTCCGCCCAGGCGGTTCACCAGCTCGCCGACGGCCTCTTCGGCGTTGACCAGCCGCCCGTCGGGGTCGAAGCGGGCGGGCGGGCACTCCTCGCCGGTCGCCGGGTCGAGGACGACGGTGCCCTCGGGCGGGCGGCCGAGGGAGCCCGGGGGCGTGTCGGGGGTGCGCTGCACGATCGCCGCGCCCTCGGTGGAGCCGTAGGCGTCGACCACGAAGCAGTCGAACCGGGAGGCGAAGGCCTTGACGTCGGTCTCCGCGGCCTCGTTGCCGAACGCCAGCAGCAGGGGGTTGTCGGCGTCGTCGGGGCGTTCGGGGGTGGCGAGGATGTACGCGAGCGGCTTGCCCACGTAGTTGAAGTAGGTCGCCCCGTAGCGCCGCACGTCGTCGATGAACGCGGAGGCCGAGAACCGGCGGCGCAGGGCGACCGCGGCGCCCATGGCGAGCGACGGTGCCCAGCCGGCCATGATGGCGTTCGAGTGGAACAGGGGCATCGCCTCGTAGGTGACGCTCCCCGGCCCGAGGCCCATCATCGAGCCCGCGATCGTCGCGATGTTCCCCAGCCGGCCGTGGGAGCACACCACGGCCTTGGGGGCCCCCGAGGTGCCCGACGTGAAGATGAGCGCGAACAGGTCGGCGGGATCCACCTCGACGGCGGGCGGCGCGGCGCCGCGGTGCGGGGCCAGGGCGTCGAGGTAGCCGGGAGTCCCGACGACGAGGATCCGTTCCGGCGGGATGCCGAGGTCGAGGCCCTCGAGGAGCGGCAGGAGGTCCGGTTCGGTGACGAGGAACGCGCACTCGGTGTGGGTCACGTCGCGGGCGAGCTCGGCGCCTCGGCGGGTGGGGTTGATGCCCACCGAGACCGCGCCCGCGAGGGCGGTCGCGCCGAGCCACATCGGGAACTCGGGGACGTTCTCGAGGAGGATCCCCACGTGGAACGGGCCCGGCACCCGGTGCGCCAGCAGCCACGCCGCCCGCTGGGCGCACGCGTCGACGTACTCGGCGTAGGTCCAGGCCTCGTCGTCGTGGAGCAGGGCGGGGTTGTCGTCGCCCGCTCGGGCGAGGACGAGCTCGGTGATGGTCCGTGGGCGCTCGGCGGCGCCGGCTCCGCCCGGCTCGCCGGTGGCGGACTCGCTGGTGTCGGAAGCGGCCATGGTGCGCGGACGCTAACACCGCGGGGTGCGGCGGTCGTCGTCCCCGGCCGCTACTCGGGCGGGCGTCGCGGCGCCGGCAGGTGCAACACGTTCCATTTCCCGGCCGCGCGGCGCGCGAGGATGTGCGCCGCCGCGCCGGTGTGCGGAGACCAACCCGCCGTGGCCCGAGGACTCCCGGAGACGCGCGGGGAGCAGCGGGGCGACGCGGGATACCCGACGATGGAGGAGCGATGCTCGAGGGTCTGGAAGGCAAGGTCGCGATCGTGACGGGGGCGGGGCGGGGCCTCGGGCGGGCCGAGGCGCTGGAGCTGGCGCGCCAGGGCGCCCGGGTCGTGGTCAACGACTTCGGGACCACGGTGGAGGGCGGGGGGTCCACCGACAACCCGGCCCACGAGGTGGTGGCCGAGATCGAGGCGGCCGGCGGCGAGGCCGTCGCCCACCTCGGCGACGTCGCCGACTGGGACGACGCCGAGGCGATGGTGCGCCTGGCCGTCGACCGGTGGGGCCACCTCGACATCCTCGTGAACAACGCGGGCGTGCTGCGCGACCGCATGCTCTACAACATGTCGGAGGAGGAGTGGGACCTGGTCGTACGGGTCCACCTCAAGGGCCACTTCTGCACCCTGCGGCACGCCACCAAGTACTGGCGCGACGCGGCCAAGGGCTCGGCCGACGGCACCGTCTACGGCCGGGCCGTCAGCACCGCGTCGGAGGCGATGCTCTTCAACCCTCCCGGCCAGCCCAACTACGCGGCGGCCAAGGCGGGGATCGTGGCGCTGACCCTGGCCGCGGCGCAGGCCGTGGGCCGCTTCGGGGTGACCGCCAACGCCATCGCCCCCCGGGCCCTGACCCGGATGACCGAGAGCCTCGGCGGCTTCGACGTCAAGGACGGCGACTTCGAGATGTACGCCCCCGAGAACGTGTCGCCGCTGGTCGCGTACCTCGCCTCGCCGGCCGCGGCCAAGGTCTCGGGGCAGCTCTTCGTGGTCTACGGCCGCGAGATCAGCGTGGTGTCGGGGCCCACGACCGACACCACCTTCCGGACCGACGACCGCTGGACGCCCGAGAACGTCGACGCCACCCTCACCGGGTTCTACGACGGCCGCACGCCCATCTCGCAGGGCTACCTGCTCCACTGAGTCGGTTGGCGACCGGCGGCCCCCCGGCCGTGGTCGCACGCTCCGTGAGCCGGCGGTCGCGGGGCACCCGGTAGCGTGACGTCTATGGAGGAGAGCGGACCCGAGGTCCGGACGGCGTCCGGTCCGGCGCTCGACGGTGCGGCTCCCGACCCGACGGCCCCCGCGACGACCGACCACGTCGTGTTCCTGTGCACGGGCAACGCGGCGCGCTCGGTCATGGCCGGGGCGCTGGCCGTCGCCCAGGGTGTTCCGCTGCGCGTCACCACGGCCGGCACGCACGTGGTGGAGGGGATGCCCATGAGCTGGCGGACGCGCGACGCCATGGCGCTGGTGGGGGTCTCGGCCCCGTCGCACCGGAGCCGCCAGCTCACCGAGGCCGAGGCCTCCGACTCCACCCTCGTGGTCGCCATGGCCCGCGAGCACGTGACCTACGTGAGGCGCCGCCACCCGGCGGCGGCGGTCCGGACCGCCACCCTCCAGAGGCTGGTCCGCGATCTCCCGCCGGGCGAGCCCGGGACCCTCGCCCGCCGGGTGGCGGCCCTGGAGCTGGCGGCGGTGCGCCTGGAGCGCTGGGAGGACGTCGACGATCCGGCCGGCGGTGAGATGCCCGTCTTCGAGGCGTGCGCCCGCGAGCTCCACCGGCTGATGGACGAGCTCGCGCCCCGCCTGGTCTGAGCACCGGGAGACCGTGATGCGGGAAGGGAGCGAGCGAGGGCGCACCCGACCGCCGCGGGGGCCGGCCGGGCGTCGGTCGGTCGCCGTCGCCGTGCTGCTCTTCCTGCTCGTCGCGGCCCTCGGTGCGTGCTCGGGGGGGTCGGACGCGGCGCCGACGACGTCGACGACGGCGGGGCGCGGACCCACCTCGACCCCGGCCCCCTCCACCGCGACCACCTCGCCGACCCGCCCGACCCCCGACGGCTCGGCCTCGGGGCGGGTGACCACCGTCGACGGCGAGCTGCGGACACCGGACGGCCGGGAGCGCTCCTACCGGGTGGTGGCCCCCGACGGCGACGACTATGGCGACGCCGCGCTACCGCTGCTCCTGGCGTTCCACGGCGGCCTGGGCTCGGGCCGCCAGTTCGAACGGGCGTCGGGGTTCGACGCGCTGGCCCGCCGAGGGGAGGCGGTCGTCGTGTACCCCGACGGCGTGGCCGGGCCCCGGGGGCGGGGGCGGACGTGGAACGCCGGGACGTGCTGCGGCTACGCCGCCGCGGCGCGCGTCGACGACGTCGGGTTCGTGCGCCGCCTTGTGGCGGCCGTCGCGTCGACGCACCGGATCGACCCGGACCGCGTGTACGCGGCGGGGCACTCCAACGGGGCGATCCTGTCCTACCGCCTGGCCTGCGAGCTCTCCGACGTGGTGGTGGCCATCGGCGTCCAGGCGGGGACCCTGGGGGTCCCGGCCTGCCACCCGGCCCGGCCCGTCTCCGTCCTCCACATACACGGCCGTGACGACCGAAACCTCCCGCTCGCCGGCGGAGTGGGTCCGGATTCGATCAGCGGAGTGGACTTCCGACCGCCTCTCGACGCGGCCGGCGCCGTGGCCGCCGGGATCGGATGCCCGGCGCGGCCCGCCGAGAGCCGGGACGCGTCGAACCCGGCGGTGGCCGTGACCACGTGGGCTCCGTGCCGCGACGGCACCGAGGTCCGCTTCTTGACCGTGACCGGCGCCGGGCACTCGTGGATGGGAGGCCCCGATGGGAGCGCCGCGAACCGACCCGGTGCGGCGGTCCGGGCCCCCGTCGACTCCTCGGCCCTGATCCGCGCCTTCCTGGAGGACCACGCGCGGGCATAGCCGTCACCCGGCCGCGTCGGGCAAGATGGCCGCTGGCCAGGCGGGCGGGACCGGAGGTGTCACCGAGTCGCGATGAACGGGCATCCGGACGACTCCTCGGGCGCGGCCGTCGGAGCCGAAGCCGGCGACGTGACCCGCCGGGAGCCGACCGTCGGAGGGGCGCCGGTGCCGCTGGCGCCTTCGGTGGTCGTCCGTGGCGACGACGCCGGCGGGCACGACGTCGCCGTCGACCGCAAGCTCCGCTCGTTCCTCCGCCGGCGCGGGGCCCGCTCGGACGAGATCGACCGGGCGGCTCGCGAGGGGTGGTTGTCGCTCCTCACCGTCGATCGGATGCTCATGCCGGGCAAGCCCCGCTACACGCTGGCCGAGATGAGCCGCCGAGCCGGTGCCGACGAGGACTTCTCCCGCCGGCTGTGGCGGGCGCTCGGCTTCCCCGACCTGCCCGCCGACGCCAAGGCCTTCACCGACTCCGACGCCGAGACCCTCGAGACCCTGATCGACAGCGGCAACAGCCCGCTGCTGGTGGGTGACGACGAGGCCGCCCACCTGCTCGTCCAGCAGGTGAGGGTCGCGAGCTCGCTCTTCGCCCGCTACGCGGAGATGCTGAGCGACCAGATCTTCGAGGCGCTGCGCCGGGCCCGCGAGCTGGGGGTCAGCGACGTCGATGCCGCGCGGCTGATCGTGGAGAACCTCGACTGGCGCAACCTGTCCCGCCTCAACGACTACGCCCTGCGGATCCAGACCCGGGCCGCCATGTGGCGCAAGCTCGGGGCCGAGGACCCGGAGGTCCCCGTCTCCGGCCCGTGCACGGTCGGGTTCGTGGACCTGGTCGGCTACACGGCGCTCAGCCAGCAGCTCGACGCCGACGACCTGGCCGGTCTCGTGTCGCGCTTCGAGGAGCTGGCCTACGACACCGTCGCTGAGCACGGTGGTCGGGTGGTGAAGATGATCGGCGACGAGGTGATGTTCGTCGCCGACGACCCCCTCGACGCCGTGGAGGTGGCGCTCCACCTGGCGACCCGCAGCGACGGCGACGACCTCCTTCCCACGGCGCGGGCCGCGCTCGCCTACGGCCCGCTCCTCGCGCGGGAGGGCGACTACTACGGGCCGGTGGTGAACCTGGCCAGCCGGAGCGTGGGGGTGGCACGTCCGGGGACCGTCATCGCCTCGGCCGAGCTGCGCAACGCAGTGGGCGACGACGCCGACCTGGTGTGGAGCCGGCTGTGGCCCCGGCGGATCCGCTCGATCGGCTGGGTGGAGCTCTGGGCCGTCCGCCGGCCCGAACCCGAGGCCGGCTGACCCCGGGGCCCCGCTCCCGCCCCTGTCGCGTCGGGAGGAGGGACGTCGCCGGGGCGACCGGCAGTCGCCCGCGGGCGGTTCGGGGGGCGGGCTTCGCTACCGTTGAGGGCATGCCCGAGCGCCTCTCGCTCCTGGCCGTGCACGCCCACCCCGACGACGAGGCGTCGAAGGGGGCGGCCACGGTGGCCAAGTACACGGCTGAAGGCGTCCACACCGTGCTCGTCTGCGCCACCGGTGGGGAGGAGGGCGACATCCTCAACCCGGCCATGGAGCGGCCCGAGGTCCGGGCCCGCCTCGCCGAGGTCCGCCTCGAGGAGCTGGCGGCCAGCGTGGCGGCCATCGGCTACTCGGCCGTCCACATGCTCGGCTACCGCGACTCCGGGATGCCGGGGACCGAAGCCAACGCCCGACCCGACAACTTCGCCAACGCCCCGCTCGACGAAGCCGTCGGGCGCCTGGTGCGCATCATCCGGGCCGAGCGGCCCCAGGTCGTGATCACCTACGACGAGACCCGCTTCTACCCGCACCCCGACCACGTCCGGGTCCACGAGATCTCGGGCCCGGCCTTCGACGCCGCCGGCGACCCCGCCCGGTACCCCGACGCCGGGGAGCCCTGGCAGCCGCTGAAGCTCTACTACACGGGCTTCTCGGTGAAGCGGGTGCGGGCCCTCCACGAGGCGTTCCTCGCCCGCGGCGAGGAGAGCCCCTACGCCCAGTGGCTCGAGCGAGGCTTCGACATGGGACTCGACGCCGAGGCGATCGACGCCGCGTTCACCACCTTCGTCGACGTGTCGTCCTACCTGCCCGTGCGCCGGGCGGCGCTGCTGGCGCACCGCACCCAGGTCGACCCCGACGGCTTCTGGATGCGCCTCCCCGACGACGTCGTGCGCGAGGTGTTCCCGTGGGACGAGTACCAGCTCGCCCGGTCGCTCGTCGACACGGGCGTACCCGACGGCGAGCCCGAGGACGACCTCTTCGCCGGGATCCGTTCGCCCGTGGTGGCCCCGGGGGGCTGAGGTGGCCGAGCTCCTCTCGCAGGCCTGGCTCGACGAGGTGCGCCGCCTGGCCTCCGGCGGCCCTCGCCCCGACGTGTCGGCCCGGGTCCGCTGGGTGGTGCGGGGCGGCCCGGGAGAGGGGCCGCGGGGCCGCGGGGCGGGCGCGGCGGGCGCCGAGACGCGGTTCTACATGATCCTCGACCACGGCCGTCCGGTGGAGATGATGCTGGGCGACATCGACGACGCCGACGTGACGTTCACCGTCCCCTACGACGATGCCGTGGCCGTGGTGCGTGGGGAGCTCGACCTCTCGGTGGCCTTCATGCAGGGCCGGATGAAGGTCGAGGGCGACATGGGGGTCCTGTTGACCCTCCTCCCGGCCGCGGAGACGGCGGAGGGGTCGGCGCTGCTGGCGCGCATCGCCGGCGCGACCACCTGGTAGCGCCTCCGGTTCGGCCCCGGCTCGGGCGTCGCCGCCGGGTCAGGACCCCGAGCGCATCAGGTCGCGCAGCTCCCGGTAGCCGATCAGCACCGCGCCCGAGCGTTCCACCAGGTCGGCGAAGGCGGGGTCGTGGCACAGAGCGGCGTGGTCGTCGACCCGGTTGGCCCAGTCGGGGTGCGAGGACCGGAGCTCGTCGGTTTCGACCGCGGGGTGGAAGTACATCTCGGTGACGCCTTCGGGCAGGTCGAACAGGGCCTTCTCGGCGCCGCGCCGTGAGCCCATCGAGGTGACCACGAAGTGGTCGGGGAACACCACGCCCTCCTCGGCCGCGAGGCGGCGGGAGGGGAAGCCGATCATGTCCTCGACGTCGGCCCCGACCATGCGCAGCGGCAGCGCGAACTCGACCGCCAGCTCGACGTAGACGTCGAAGAACTCGGGGCGGAGCTGGAGGGTGCCCATGTGGCTGTCGAGGTGGCTGACGTCGAACCCCCAGTAGATCGCCCGCTCGATCTGGGCCCGGCACTCCTTGCGCACCTCCTCGACGTCGGCGTGGTCCCAGACGTCGGCGACGGTGCGGGGGAAGCCGCCGTCGCCGTCGAGGAGGCTGGGGGAGTGGGTGATGGGCCCCCACCGGTACGTCTCCCACTCGGCGTTGAGGGTGAGGTGCACGCCGACGTCCTCGCCGCGGTACCCGGCGGCGGCGTCGCGTGCCCACGGGCAGGGCACCATGAGCGTGGCGGTGGTGGCGAGCCCCTGGCGCAGCGACTCGTAGGCGGCCACGTTGGCCGACCGGGTGGAGCCGAGGTCGTCGCAGTTGATGACGAGGAGCTTGGCGCCGGCCGGGTAGCCGAGTCGCTCCGCCAGTTCGGTCACGGTCGCCGAGGTTACGCGACCCGCACCGCGATCGTGGCCCGGGCCGCCGGGCCGCCGGGCCGCCGGGCCGGTCGCCGCCGGCCGACGTGCCGCGGACCGCGCCGCCGGCGGGGGGTGCCGCCGATCCCGGCCGGGGGCTGGGTACGATCAGGCGCCCCGGCCGGATCCATCCGCCGGCCGCCCCTGGAGGTGGGGAACATGAGCGAGCGCGGTCCCGCTCGTAGGTCCACGGCCGTCGGCGCCGCCCCCGGCGCGGCCGGAGGTCGCCGCCGGTCGGGCATCCGGCCCCCGGCGCCGCTCGCGCTCCTCACGGCCGCCGTGCTCGCGGCCCTGGTCCTCGCCGCGTGCAACGGGGGTGGCGATTCCCCGGCGACGTCGTCGACCGCCGCCCCGTCGACGGCCTCGACGACGCGTCCCTCGACCTCGACCACCGGTGGCGGCACCACCGGTTCGTCCACCGGCACCACCGCGCCGGCGGGTTCCCCCGACGCCGACGTCGCGTGCGACGCGCCGGGGAGCACCCGCGACCAGGAGAGCGCCGACCGGCCGGCCCCGCCCGTCTGGCTGCTGACCGACGTTCGCACCTCCCGATGCGACGGCAAGGACCGGATCGTGTTCGAGTTCCGCCCGGTGGCCGGCGCCCCGGATGCCACGCCCCCGTACGAGGTGGAGTACGAGGACCCCCCGTTCCGCGACTCCGGCGCCGGTCGGGAGACCGTGGTGCTCGGCAACCGATTCCTGGAGGTGGAGCTCCACCCGGCCGCGATCGCCGACCTCGACCAGGAGAGCGCGCCCCTCACGTACTCCGGCCCGCGCTCGATCGAGCCGGACGGCCTCGACTTCGTGCGGCAGGTCGCGCTCTTCGACGCCTTCGAGGGCTATGTGAAGTGGGCCGTGGGGCTCGACGAGTCGCGCCCCTTCCGCGTCCAGGCGGCCACCGACCCGCCCCGGGTCGTCGTCGACATCGGCTGAGCCGGGTTTCAGGGCCGGGCGCGGCGGGCCGACGTTAGGGTTCCGGTCATGGGAACGGCGGCACTGGCCTTCGTCGACGACGACGGTCACCGGGTCGAGCTCGACGCCCCGGAGGCCGAGTCGCTGATGGCCCTCGCGGGCTCCCTCGACGCCGCCACCGTCTCCGCCTGCCCCGACTGCCGGAGCCGGGTGGTGGCGGTCGTGGCGCTGGTGGACCTGCTCGAGGCGGCGCCTCCGCACCCGTCGTCGGTGCAGCTCGCCGAGCTGGCCGACGACGCCCCCACCCTGCACATCTACGTGATGGACCGGGAGCGGAGGTGCTCGCACCCGCGGTGGCGCGACCCGGGCTTCGAGGAGTGGGCCGACGTCGTCGCCGAGCAGGAGCGCGAGAGCCCGCCGCGCCGCTGACCCGCCCCGGCTCCCGTCCGACTCGATTCGCCCCTACCCCTTGGCTGGGCCCGCCTTGGCGGCGCGCCGAGCGCCCGGGGCCGCCGTCAGCTCGGCGAACGACTCGGAGAGCGCGGCCACGAGGCGGCCCGGGTCGTGGACCGCGGCCGGGTCGATGTTGAGGCCCATGTGCATCTGCCCGAGGTAGGAGATCACGGTCACGTTCACGGCCGCTCCCAGCCGGGGTCCCATGGCGTGGAGCGACTCGATCCGTGCTCCGGCCACGAACAGCTCGACGGGGCTGCCGCGCAGGTTCGACGCGACGAAGTCGACGGCCCGCGCCTGGGCGCGCGTCACCGACACGAGCAGCGCGGTCGGGGCGAACATGAGGAGGCCGGCGAGCGAGTCGGCGGCCCGTAGGATCGGTTCGCCGCGGGCCCGGTGCAGCCGATCGTGGATGACGGCGACCCGCTCGGCGGGCGGGTGACCGTCGACGGGCAGCAGGACCCGGGCGGGCGCGAAGTGGTTCGCCGTCCCCTCGGGACCACCGCGCAGGCTCACCGGCATCGCCACGCGCAGCTCGTCGAGCTCGATCCCGGCGTCACGGTGGTAGCGGTCGAGGGCGCCGGCGATCGCGGCCACGTACACGTCGTTGACCGTCGCGTCGAAGCGCCGGGCCGCCGCCTTCACGTCGGCGAGCGGGACGCTGAAGATCTCGAAGCGCCGCCCCAGCGACCGCTCGGCCATCAGCGGTGACCGGGCCTGTTCGGTCACCACGAGCTGCCGGCGGAGCGACGCCACGAGGGAGGCGGCCTCCGCGGCCCGGTGCGGGAGCTCGGCCGGGTGGGTCAGGGCGTCGCCGGCGGTGGAGGCACCCCGGCGGACCCACTCGATCGGCCGGCCGGCCACGAACGCGGCGGCGTCGGCGAGGATCCCGAGCGGCGACGACCGCGTGGTCGCCCCGCCGTCGCCCGTCTCGTCGCCGTCGTCGCCGGCCGGGCCGGGCGCCTCGCCGGGTGTCGCCGAGGAGGCGCGACCGCTCCGGCGGGGTTGGGAACGGTTCCGGTCGTCGGCCGGCGGGTCGCGCTCCAGGTCGAGCATCGACAGGGAGAGCCGCAGCCCGCCGACGCCGTCGGTGATCGTGTGGTGCACCTTCTGGATCAGCGCGGCCCGGCCGCCGGGCAGGCCGTCGACGGTCAGGAACTCCCAGAGCGGGCGCGACCGGTCGAGCGGGGTGGAGGAGAACTCGGCGACCAGGTCGAGGAAGGCGCGCTCGTCGCCGGGTGGCGGCACCGCGGCCCGGCGTAGGTGGTAGTCGAGATCGATGGTCGGGTCCGGCTCCCAGGCCGGGGAGGCCAGGCGAAGGGGGGCGGGTACCACCCGCCGGCCCAGCCTCGGCATCACCTCCAGCGCCGCCGACATGGTCCGGCGCAGCCGCGCCGGGTCCGGTGGTCGGTCGAGGATCGTGACGTTGGTGAAGTCGGAGCGCAGCGCCGGGTCCTTGTCGAGGGCCCACATCAGCGCTTCGAGGTCGCTCATCCGCACGGGTCCAGGGTCGCCGTCGGCGGGCCGGCCGCGCAAGCCTCGACGTGTTCGCCCGGGCGGAGTGGCCCGGGCCGTGGAACCGGTCCCGGGCGGGCCGCGGCGGTCGCCGACGGGCTAGTTGGGGATGCGGGTCCGCTTGAACTCGTTGAACCGGGACCAGGGGACGAGGTCGAGTGCCCGCTCGAGGTCGTCGACCCGTCCGGGCTCCATCAGGCGGACGAACACGGCTTCGTCGCCGACGATGAAGGTGGGTACGCCGAACACGTCCCAGCGCTTCACGGCCTCGACGTGCTCCGACGCGAGCTGGGCGACGGTCGCGGGGTCGTCGGCGACGACGGCCACGGCGTCGGGGTCGAGCCCGGCCGAGGCGGCTACGTCGCGGAGCACGGCGTCGTCGGAGAGGTCGCGGGCCTCCGTGTGGCGGGCCAGGAAGGCTCCGGCGTGCCAGTCGAGGAAGTGCTCGGGGAAGTGGTCGCGCACCGCGAGCGCGTAGAGCAGTGCTCGGGTGCCGCGCCCGCGCTCGCCCGGCGGTCGCTCCCAGATCGGGGGCTCGCCCTCCGCGACGTGGGCCTGGTCGAGCGAGAACGGGCGGAAGCCCACCTCGTGCCCGCGACCTCGGCGGACGGCCTCGACGACCGCCAGGTTGGCGTTGCGGGCGAAGGGGCAGCGGTAGTCGAAGGTGACTTCGTAGCGGTAGGCCATGGCGACCTCCGGGTGGTCTCAGATCGGGAAATCGTTGCTATGGCAACGATCATATCCCTGGATCCGGTACCGGCGGAGCGCCGCGCGGGAGGGCGCGGCACAGGACCCTCCCGAAGGCGAGGCCGAGGGCGGCGCCCACCACGACGTCGGAGGCGTGGTGCATGCGCACGTAGACGCGGCTGAAGGCGACCGCGGCCGCCAGGGCGTACCAGGGCGCGCCGGCCGCGCCCCGGCCGTCGGCGAGGAAGGTGGCGGCGGTGAAGGCCGACGTGGCGTGCCCCGACGGGAACGAACTGGTGAGCGGCCGGTGCATCCCGTAGGGCAGCCGCCCCCGGGCGTCGGGCGCGGGAGGCGCCGGCCTCACCCGCCGGAACAGGCTCTTGACGATCCCGTTGGTGACGGCCGACTCGATCCCCATCGCCACGCCCAGGCGCACCGCCGCGGCCGGATCCCCCCGGCGAGCCGCGCGCACCGCGCCGATCGACAGCCACAGGAGACCGTGGTCGGCGGCACTGGACAGGCCGAAGAACGCGTGGTCCAGCGTGGGGCGGCGGACGGCCTCGACCCACCGGTCGACCTTGGCGTCGGCGGCGTCCAGCGCGCCACCCCGGAGCCGGGCCACCTCAGGCGCCGGCGACGGGGAGGGCCGGCCGGGCCGCCCCGGACGGCTCCGGAAGAGCGTAGGGGCGGGGTTCGGCGCCGGGCGCCGGACCGGCCGGTGCGACGGCGCGGCGCAGCTCCTCGGCGGCGGCCGGGTCGCCCCCGAAGGCGGGGCAGTAGGCGCGGAAGGCGCAGAAGTCGCACAGGCGGCTCGGGTGCGGCCGGAAGTCGTCGCGGTCGCACGCCCGCTCCACCGCCGACCAGAGCGCGGTGGCCTTGCGGGCCGAACCCCTGACGGACTGCTCCGACGGGGTGGCGATGATCGCGACCGGTTCCGACAGGTACAGGAGCTGGACCCGGGCCGGTCGCCGGCCGAAGACCCGCTCGCAGAGCAGCGCGTACAGCCGGACGCCGGTGAGGCGTGACTGCTCGTTGTGCTCCCGGGGCACCGATCCCGTCTTGTAGTCGGTGATCACGAGCTCCCCGGCGGCGTCGAGCTCGAGGCGGTCGATGACCCCGCGGAGCTCGGGCGCGCCGGGTTCGTCGTGGAGGCGGGCCCTCAGCTTCAGCTCCAGGCCGATGGCCCGCACGGTCGACGGGTCCTCGAGCTCGAAGTACCGGCGCACGAGCGCCTCGGCGTCGGCACGGAACGCCGCCTCCTCCTCGGCCGAGAGCCCGAGCAGGGCCATCTCGGGCTCGCCGGCGAGCTCGGCCCCGGCCGTCGCCAGGTCGGCGAGGGCCGCTCCCAGGTCACGGTCGGAGGGCGGGCGGTTGTGCAGCAGCTCCAGGGCCCGGTGCACGAGCGTGCCCTTGACCGTCCACGGCGAGGGCGGTTGCGGCAGGCGGTCGATGTAGGCGAAGCGGAACGAGAGCGGGCAGCTCGTGAACGTCGAGATCGAACTGGGTGAGAGCGACGACGGCCGCGTGAGGCCCATGAGCCCGAGGGTATCCGGCTCCTGTGACACGGGCGGGGAACCGGGTGGCCCGGGCCACCGGTCGGGAGGGGCCCGACCGGCCACGCCCGCCCGGCGCCGTCAGGGGCGCTCGCGGGCGCCACTGCTCCGGGCCCGGGTGAGCGCCCCGATGCCGGGGACCGCCTTGACCAGCGCCTCGTGCCACTCGCCGGCGGGGTCGGAGTCCCACACGACCGCGCCCCCGACCCCCAGCGTCGCCCGGTCCGACTCCACGACCACGGTGCGTATGACCACGGCGAGGTCGGCGGCCCCGTCGAGCGAGAACCAACCCAGCGCGCCGGAGTAGACGCCCCGTGCCGACCCTTCGAGGCGGTCGAGGATCTCGACGCTCCGGGCCTTGGGTGCGCCCGTCATGGAGGCCGGGGGGAAGGCGGCCCGGACCGCGTCGACCGCGGTCCGCCCCTCCGCCAGGTGGCCGGTGACGGTGCTCACGAGCTGGTGGACGGTGGCGAAGCCCTCGACCTCGAACCGCCGCGTCGCCTCGACGCTTCCCGGAGCGCACACCCGCGAGAGGTCGGATCGGGCCAGGTCGACGATCATCAGGTTCTCGGCCCGGTCCTTGGCGCTGGCGGCCAGCTCGGCGGCCAGGCGCGCGTCGTCGGCCGGATCGGCCGACCGGGGTCGGGTGCCCTTGATGGGCCGGGTCTCGACCCGCCCGTCGGCATGGACGCGCAGGAACCGCTCCGGCGACGAGCACAGCACCGAGCGCTCGCCCGACCCGAGGAAGGCGGCGTACGGCGCGGGGCTCACGCGGCGCAGGTGGTGGTAGACGGCCCGGGCGTCGACCGGGCCGGGCACCGTGAGCGCGGTGGTCAGGCACAGCTCGTAGGAGTCGCCGGCGGCGATGTGCTCCCGGCACGCGGCGACGAGCTCCCGGTACCGGGCGGGCGGGTCGCGCAGCACGACCGGCAGCGGGAACGGGTCGGGGGGGCGCCACGGGGCGTCCGCGCGCGGAGGGCCGGCCGGCGCCGGCGGGCAGCCGTCCAGCCGGTCGGCGGTCTCCTCGAGGTCCGAAGCGGTGCGGGCGCGCTCACCCGGGGCGGACAGGGCCAGGAGCCACGTGACCCGCCGCCGGTGGTCGACGGCGACGGCCCGGTCCGCGAGCAGCAGCGCCCCGTCGGGCGGGTCGGCCCGGTGGCGCAGCCGGAGCCCGCACTCGCCGGCCAGGCCGTAGCCGAGGTACCCGACGTAGCCGAGGCGGAACGGCGGCAGCTCGGGGCCCCCGGGCCCGCCGGCGGGCCCCAGGCGCTCCGCCCAGGTGGAGAGGCGTTGCCGGAGGGTGTCGAGGAGGCCCCCGGGACGGGTGGTGCACCCGTCTCCGCTCCGCACGGTCACGCTCCCGGCCGCGGCGTCGGCGGTGAGCAGCTCGGCGTGCGGGCCGTCGCCCGCACCGAGGTAGGAGAAGCGGTGGTCGGGTCCGGGCGCGGCGGTGTCGAGCCAGAACGGCGACGGCCGCCCGGCGACGAGCCGGTCGAAGACCGCCTCGGGGTCGGGATGGACGTCGAGCCGGCGGGCGACGACCTCCCACCCGCCCGGTACGGACGGGTCGCTCGGTGTGGCGCGCGGCGCGGGTCGCATGGTGCCGTTAGCCTGCCGCCCGGCCGGCCCGGGGCGCACCACGAGGCCGACCGGCCGCGGGGCGACCGGCGGTCGGGGAGCAGCCCGCTCGCGGCACGGGTTCGATCTCCGGGGCCGCCGGCCGACGGGCGCACGGCGCGAGGAGGCGCAGATGAAGGTGGACGGGGGACTGCTGGTGTCGTCGCTCGCCGACGTCCCGGCCCGGGCGAGGGAGCTCGAGGAGGCCGGCTACGACGGCCTCCTCAGCGTGGAGACGAGCCACGATCCCTTCCTCCCGCTGGCGATCGCGGCCGAGCACACGGAGCGCATCGAGCTCGGCACGAGCATCGCGGTGGCGTTCGCCCGCAACCCCATGACGATGGCGCAGGTCGCCAACGACGTCCAGGCGGCGTCGGGCGGTCGCCTCCTGCTCGGTCTCGGGAGCCAGGTGCGGGCCCACGTCGAGAAGCGGTTCTCGATGCCGTGGAGCCACCCGGCGGCGAGGATGCGGGAGTTCATCCTCGCCATGAGGGCCGTCTGGGCGGCGTGGAACGACCGCGAGAAGCTCGACTTCCGGGGTGAGTTCTACCGGCACACCCTCATGACCCCGTTCTTCGATCCGGGCCCCAACCCGCACGGACCCCCGAAGGTGCTCCTCGCCGCGGTGGGCGAGCGGATGACCGAGGTGGCCGGCGAGGTCGCCGACGGCGTCATCCTCCACGGGTTCACCACCGAGCGCTACGTGCGCGAGGTGACCCTCCCGGCACTCGAGCGCGGCTTCGCGGCCGGCGGTCGGTCGCGTGCCTCGTTCCAGATCACCGGGCCGCTGTTCGTGGTGACGGGCCGGACCGACGAGGAGACCGAGAACGCGGCGCGGGCCGTGAAGCAGCAGATCGCGTTCTACGGCTCGACCCCCGCGTACCGGCCGGTGCTGGAGCTGCACGGCTGGGGCGACCTCTCGGCGGAGCTGAACCGGCTCTCCAAGGAGGGCCGGTGGGTCGAGATGGGAGAGCTGATCGACGAGGAGATGCTTGCCACCTTCGCCGTGTCCGGCTCTTACGAGGCGATCCCGGGCCTGCTGCGCAGGCGCTACGGCGACGTCGTGGACCGGCTCGCCGTCTACGCGCCCTACGAGGTCGACGCGCCGCGCTGGGCCGCGATGCTGGCCGGCTTCCACGAGGAGTCCTGACCGGCGGCGCCTCGCGGCCGTCGGCGGGGGTGGGGCGTCACGATCCGTCGAGCATCGACTCCAGCATCGGGCGGTGCATGATGGCGTCGTCGGGGTCGTCGGGCCACGCCGCCTCGCCGAAGTGGACCCGGCGCGCGTGGACGCGCGCCATCACGATCCCGTGCCGGAGCGCGGCGTAGAGCTCGAAGAAGTCGGGATCGCCGGGGACCTGCCCCCCGGCCCGCGCGTACGCGTCGAGCACGTCGGCGCGTCGGGCGAACGTAGGCAGGCCCTCCACGCCCAGCATCTCGGCAATGCCGTCGAAGAAGCGGTGGAGCACCACGAACCACCCGAGGTCCACCCCGGGCGGGGCCACTCCGGCCATCTCCCAGTCGAGGACGGCCGCCGGCTCGTGGTCGCGGTAGATAACGTTGCCGATCCGGGCGTCGCCCCAGCTCAGGGCGGCCGGTCCCTCCTCGGCGGGCCACGTGTCGTCGAGGCGCGCGAACGCCGCGTCGAGGAGCGGGAACCGGATGTCGCCGCGCACCCAGTCGTAGTAGCGGCGCCAGTGCTCCACGTGGCGACGCAGTGGGGTGTCGCCCGGGGCGTCGTAGGTGAGGAACGACAGATCGCAGGTCGCGGGGCCGACGGCGTGCAGGGCGGCGAGCACCCGGACGGTGGCGTCCTGGAGGGCCCGCCGGTCGGCCTCCGGTGAGTCGCGGAGCCAGCCCTCCATGGTGTACGGCATCACGTCGGGGGGGACGCGCCCGTCCACCCGCTCCATGACGATGAACGGGGTTCCGAGCACGGCCGGGTCTTCTTCGACCGCGACGACAGCCGGTACCGGTACCGCGGTGTGCTCGGCGACGAGGCGCATGACCCGGGCCTGGGCGGCGAGGTCGTAGCGCGGGAACACGGGCATGTCGCCGGGATCGGGCTCGACGCGGGCG
>WBZR01001644.1_pt1 | contig 26822 bp, 12 predicted proteins | sample 5204231 | NCBI WGS metagenome assembly WBZR01 (sample SAMN12412403, study PRJNA552823) | activated sludge metagenome | isolation source: activated sludge from anammox sidestream of wastewater treatment plant... | place: USA: Virginia | collected 2017-08
CACCCGCGACGCTGTGGCATACCTTGCCGACGATGCCAAGGGCCTGGCCATCATCAAACGCCCTCGTTCCCCCACCTTGACTTCTCCCTCTCCAGCTTAACTTGTGACGGTATGTTTAAGCCGTCGCCGGCACCGTCGCAACTGCCGCCGACCGGGCCCGGCCGGACAAGGGCTCCCCGCCGCCGTCCCTCGGGCGCGCATCCACGCCCGGCGTCACCCGCGACCCGGCGTCACCTGCGTCCCGCCGTCGCCCGCGACCCGGCGTCACCCGCGACCCGGCGTCACCCGCGACCCGGCGTCACCCGCCGCCACCTGCGTCCCGCCGTCGCCCGCCACCAGCGCCGGGATGTCGGCCAGCGCGCCGATGGCCGCCCGCCGGCCCGTGGCCGCGACGAAGTCGCAGGCGGCCTCGACCTTGGGGCCCATCGAGCCGGCGGCGAAGGCGTGGGCCTGCAGCTCGGCGGGTGTGACCCGCCCCAGCCGGCGCGCCGCCGGCGTGCCCCAGTCGGCGTACACCCCGTCGACGTCGGTGGCCATGACCAGCACGTCGGCGCCGAGCTCGCGGGCGAGGAGCGCGCTGGCCAGGTCCTTGTCGACCACGGCCTCGGCCCCGACGAGCGTGCGCGTGCCGTCTTCGAGGTAGCGCGTGGGGATGCCGCCGCCGCCGGCGCAGATCACGATGGTGCCGCGCTCGAGCAGCCAGCGCACCGGCCGGATCTCGAAGATCCGCCGCGGCCGGGGCGACGCCACCACGCGCCGCCACCCCGCCCCGTCGCGCCGGAACGCCCACCCGTGATCGGCGGACAGCCGGCGGGACGTCTCGGCGTCGTAGACCGGGCCGACGAACTTGGTGGGGTCGGCAAAGGCCGGGTCGGCGGGGTCGACCTCGACCATCGTCAGCACGGTGGCCAGCGGCACCTCGAAGGGCAGGAGGTTGCCGAGCTCCTGCTCGATGAGGTAGCCGATCATGCCCTCGGTCTGGGCGCCGAGCACGTCGAGCGGGTACGGCGCGACCTCGCCGTACGCGGCGGCCTGCAGCGCCAGGAGCCCGACCTGCGGGCCGTTGCCGTGCGAGATCACGAGCGCGTGGGCGCGCGCCACCGGCGCCAGCGCCTCGGCGGCCCGGCGCACGTTGGCGCGCTGCGCCTCGGCCGTCAGCGGCTCGCCGCGCCGCAGGAGGGCGTTGCCGCCGAGGGCGACGACGACGCGCGGGCGATCGGCCGCGGGGAGCGGGTCCGACGGCCGGACCGAGGCCACGGCGCGGCTCAGTCGCCGAGCGTGGCCACCATCAGCGCCTTGATGGTGTGCATGCGGTTCTCGGCCTGGTCGAACACGATCGAGCGGGGGCTCTCGAAGACCTCGTCGGTCACCTCGACGCCGTCGAGCCCGGTCCGGCGGTACACCTCCTCGCCGACGGCAGTGGCGCGGTCGTGGAACGCGGGCAGGCAGTGCATGAACTTGACGTCGGGGTTGCCGGTGCGGGCGATGACGCCGGCGTCGACGCGGTACGGCCGCAGCAGCGCCACCCGTTCGTCCCAGACGGCCTTCGGCTCGCCCATCGACACCCAGACGTCGGTGTGCACGAAGTCGACGCCGGCCACCCCGGCGCCGACGTCCTCGGTCAGGGTCAGCCGCGCGCCGGTGGTGCGCGCGAGGTCGCGGCACGTGCGGATGAGATCGTCGTCCGGCCACAGCGAGCGCGGGGCGCACAGGCGCACGTCCATCCCGAGCAGGCAGCCGCCGGCCATCAGCGAGTTGCCCATGTTGTTGCGGGCATCGCCGAGGTAGCAGTAGGCGATGCGGTCCAAAGGCTTGGGGCTGTGCTCGCGCATCGTCAGCACGTCGGCCAGCACCTGCGTGGGGTGGAACCGGTCGGTCAGCCCGTTGTACACCGGCACGCCGGCGTGGCGGGCCAGGGTCTCGACGGCGTCCTGGGCGAAGCCGCGGAACTGGATGGCGTCGTACATCCGGCCGAGCACGCGGGCGGTGTCGGCGACGCTCTCCTTGTGGCCGAGCTGGCTGCTGTCGGGGCCGAGGTACGTCACGTGCGCGCCCTGGTCGAACGCGGCGACCTCGAACGCGCAGCGGGTGCGGGTGGAGGTCTTCTCGAAGATCAGGACGATGTTCTTGCCGGCCAGGCGCGGCTGCTCGCGCCCGGCGCGCTTGGCGGCCTTGAGCTCGGCGGCAAGGTCGAGCACGTGCCGGGCCTCGTCGGCGCTGAAGTCGAGGTCCTGGGTGTAGCTGCGGCGGCGGAGGTCGACGGGCATGGGGCGTCTCCTGGCTCAGGTCGGACGGATGGCGCCGCCCGCGTCGGGGCCGGCGTCGTCGAGGATGCCGGCGGCGCCGACGATGGCGGCGCCGTACGGCGCGAGGCGGCGGGCCATGACGCGGATGGCGTCGGGGTGGTCGTCGACGAGCGTGAAGCGGCGCCCGAGCCGGGCGGCGGCCTCGCCGGTGGTGCCGCTGCCGGCGAAGAAGTCGACGACGAGGTCCCCGGGCCGGGAGTGGACGCGGATGATGCGCTCGAGGATGGCCAGCGGCTTCTGGGTGGGGTAGCCGGTCTTCTCGCGGCTGTTGGGGCTGACGATGGTCTGCCACCACACGTCGGTGGGGGTCTTGCCGCGCGCGGCCTTCTCGGGCCCGACGAGGGCCGGCGCGAGGTAGGGGATGCGGTCGATGGCGTCGTAGTCGAACACGTAGGCGCCGGGGTCCATGGCGTACCACAGGATGGTGTCGTGCTTGGCGGGCCAGCGGCGGCGGGTGCGGGCGCCGTAGTCGTAGGCCCAGACGATCTCGTTCATGAATGCGTCGCGGCCGAAGACCTGGTCGAGGTGTACCTTGCAGTAATGCGCCTCGCGGCAGTCGACGTGCAGGAAGAACGCCCCGTCGGGGGCGAGGATGCGGCGGGCCTCGGCGAAGCGCGGGGCGAGGAACGCCTGGTAGTCGTCGAAGGCGTCGGCGTAGCTCGTGGTGCCGAGCTTCTCGGTGCGGTAGCGCCGCCCCTGGTAGCCGGTGCGGTCGCCGTGCTCGGGGTCGCTGACGGTGCGCAGCGTCACGCGGGTCTGGCGGCGGCCGGTGTTGAACGGCGGGTCGATGTAGACCAGGCCGGCGCACGCGTCCGGCAGGCCGGCCAGCACGTCGAGGTTGTCGCCGAAGATGACTTGGTTCACGGGGCCTTTCAAGCGAGGCGCGAGGGCTGCTTCGCCCGCTCGGGCAGTCTAGGCGGGGCGGCCGGCGGAGTCAAACGCGCGGCGCCCTCCGTGAGAGGCGGGCCCAGACGCCATCCGCCGCGATCGCGCCGTGCGGTGCAATGGGGCCATGATGCCGTTGCCGATCGACCTCTCGGTGGCGCGGGGCTTCGCCGTGGCCTTGCGCATCGGCGTCCTGGTGGGCATCGAGCGCGAGAAGCGCAAGTCGCAGGAAGACGGCCCGATGATCGGCGGCATCGGCACCTTCCTGCTGTTCGCGCGCATCGGCGCCGTCGGCGCGTCCCCCTCGCGTGAGCTCGACACGCCGTGGATCTTCGTCGCGGCGCTGGCCTGCGTCGCGGCGACGCTGGCGGCCGGCCACGTCGTCGAGTCGCGCGCCCGCCCGGGCTCGATTCGGCCCGTAGGGCGAGGGCAAGCGGCATCATCGTGATCACGGTGTGCGTCGGCACGCAGTGCGCCACCCGCTGCATGCGTGACGCCGCCACCTCCATGCGCTACGCCTTCGACCTCGGGAGCGCGCATCTGTTGATCGGGGCGTTCAATCGGATCCGGTATGATTTTCGGGTTCTGGTCCTCAAGCGGCTGACGATCACCGACCGCCTGCCGAGCGCCGTGGCGACGTTCCTCGACAACACCGACCTGGGCGGCGAGCGGCCGTTTCCCATCCCCGCCGTCGACGTCGTCGCCCCGCTGCCCGTGCCGACGCCGGCGCCGGCCGGGCCATAGCGCAGCGTGTGGCCGGCGGACCGAAGCCATCGCGAACCGGCCGTCAGCCGCGGCATCAATCTTGCGGCGAGGTCGCCGGCGCCACGTCATCGTGCCCTCCACGCCGCATGCGATACAATGTACGCGCCGCCGCGCCCGCCAGGGGGGGAGGGCGCGGGCGCCTCGCGGGCGCGGTCGCAGACCGCAGAAAGGCACGCCGACCATGACCTCGCCGCTCCGACGATGGATCGCGACCGCCCGGCGCACGGCGTCGCCGGGCGGTGAGGCCTTGCCGCCCGACCACGGAACCCCTCCATCACCACGCCACCCCGCGCCCCGGCACACCCCGACCTCGCCGTCCGCCGCCGCGCCTCCCCGACCCGACCCGCACCCGCGCCCCCGCGCGGCCCGCCGCCTCGTCGCGGCCGCCGTCGTGCTCGCCGCCGCCGCGGCCCAGCACCGCCCCGCGCCGGAGGCCCGCGCCCAGCCCGCCCCCATCCTCGGCGCCGCCATCACCGTCGTGGCCGACGGCACCGCGCCGTGGGAGGACCGGCCGCTGCAGGTGCCCGGGGTGGGAACCCTCCCCGGGCGGCGCGGCACCGCCGACCCCGGCGACGACGTCGGGCCGAACGACGGCGTGGTGCGCGCCTGGGACGCCGTGGTCTACCGCGCGTCGTTCAGCGTGCGCGAAGCGGCGGTCGACGACCTCGTCGCCGAGATCACGCTCGCGGGACCGGCCGTCTGGCAAGCCGGGCAATTGGCCACGCTCACCCTGCAGGGGTGCCCTGGGGGCGCGACGCTGCTCGACGGCGGCCGGCGCATCCGGTGCGCCGTCGGCCGCGTCGTGGCGCCGCCGGCGGTGGCCGTGGCGCTCGACCTCACCGCGCGCGTCGAAGGCACCGCCCTGCAAGGCGACAGCGTGGCGGCCGCGCTGACGGTGCGCGCTTCGGGCGCCGTGCCGGACCCCGACACCGCCAACTGCCCGGTGGCGCAGCCCGGCGGCTGCGACGCCGCCGCGCCGGCGGTCACGGTCTCGGCGGCGCCGGCCGCCGAGCTGCGCAAGTTCCTGCGCGAGGTGTCGACCCACGTGCTGGGCGGCGTGACGGGCCGGCGCCTGGTGTGGCAGCTCGACGCCGTGCTCGGCGCCGACGGCGACGTGCGCGGCAGCTCGGCCCCGGTGGGCGCCCCGTGGGTGCTGCACGACTGGTGGCGCGTCATCGGCCCCACCGGCCGCGCCGTCGGCCTGCCGGTCACGCTCGTCGGGTGCAACCGCCTGGACGGCGCGTCGAGCTGGGCGTGCGCCCAGCCCGGCGGCCCCGGGACCCCGGTCGAGGTCACGCTGACGCGGCTCGACGTGGCCATCGGGCTACCCAACGGCGTGGCGTCGGCGCTGCCGCAAGCCGTCGGCGCCACCGAGGTCGTGCTGTGGGTGCCCGAGGCCGAGGTGCGGGCCGCCGGCGGCGACGTCACGTTCCAGAACTGCTTCGCCACCGAGATCGGCGTGGCGGGCCGCACCGTGTGGAAGCCGGCGGACGCGCGCGGGCAGCCCAACCTCGGCGGCGTCCAGGAGCCGGCCGCCAACAACTGCTCGTTCGCCGTGCTGCCGGTGCCGCGCGTCGTGCCCACGCCGCGCCCCCCGCGCCCGCCCCGCCCCCGGCCGCCGAGCCGGCCCGGGCGGCCCGGGCGCCCGCGGCCCATCGCCCCCACCCGCACGCCGACGCCGACGCCGGCCATGCCGAGCATCGAGCCCAGCAAGCGCTACACGCCTTACACCGCCGGCGCGGCGGTGACCGACGGGTCGGAGTTCGCGGCGCAGATGCGCATCGACGTCCGCGGCGGCGGGAGCATGAGCGGCATCATCGCCTGCGACAAGTGGGACAACAGCACGCACACGCTGCGCGACGCCGGCGTCGGCGGCGCGCGGGCCTGGTGGCAGCCCCGCGCCGGCCCTGCCCGGCCGGTCGACGACCCGGCGCGGGTGGTCGTGGAGTTCGGCGCGGGGCGCTGGGGCCTCAAGCGGTCGCCGCAGGTGAGCATCGGGCGGGCGTGGTACGCCCAGGCGACGTCGACGTGCAACGACGCGTCCGCCGCGCTCGGGACGAGCTGGGTGCGGGCCGGCGACGTCGACTTCACCAACCAGGGGCGCGGCAAGCTCGACGCGCGCGACGTCAACATGGTGCGGGCGCGCTTCCTCGAGCCCGTGCCGGCCGGCGACAGCGTCTGGGTCGAGGTGTACCACACCGCGCTGCAGAACCCGGCCGGCACGTGGCTGATGAACTATGCCGCCGCCGGCTACGGCAACGGCGCCCGCGCCGTGTGGCGTCTGCACGAGTGCTCCGGGGCCTTCGGCACCGGCACGCGGCGCGAGTGCCCCATCCCCGCCGCCGGCGCCACCGGCGCGCCGGGACCGCTCGGCGACATGCTCGTGCACGTCGGCGTGCCGCTGTGGCTCAGCAAGCGCACCGACCCGGCCGTCCCGGGCGGGAGCCCGGTGGTCAACGCCGGCCAGGCCGTGGCGTTCGTGCTCGAGCCGGTCACGTTCCCGCGGCCGGCCGACCCGCCGCTGCCGCCCTATCCGCCCGGCGCCTTCGCGCCGGATGTCGTCGTGACCGACACGCTGCCGCTCGGCCTGATCTACATCGACGGCTCGGCGACCATCGCCAGCGAAGACATCGACGGCGACGGGGTGCTCGACCCCGGCGAGGACCGCAACGGGAACGGAGCCATCGACCGCGACGCCCCGTTCGAGCCGGCGGTCGCGCCGGGGCCCGGCGAGGGCCGGACGACGCTGCGCTGGGTGCTCGGCGACCTGCCGCATCGGCATCGGGTGCCGCCGATCCGCTACGCGGCACGCGCCTCGCGGCTGGTGCGGGGGGGCACGGCGCTGGCCAACGCGGCCGGCTTGTTCGCCCGGCGCGACGGGCCGCCGGACTGCGGGCCGGCGCATCGCGACCGCGAGGGCGGGCGCTGTGCGTGGGCCCAGGTGATCGTCGCCAACATCGCGGCCGCCCAGGTCGAGAAGGTCCCGCGCGTGCCGGTCGTGCTGCCCGGCGAGCCGATGGTGTTCCGCCTGGCGCTGGCCAACCTGACGGACCGGCCGGTGGAGTGGTTCGACGCCGTCGACATCCTGCCCCGCCCGGGCGAGCCGCGCACGCCGGTGACGCGCATCGGAGGCGGCATCGCGGATGTGCGCGCCGCCGTGCTGCCCGGCGGCGCGCCGCTGGAGGTGTGGGCCTCGGCCACCGATCCCGATGCGCTCGACACCGTCGGCGGCAGCCCGCGCGACGGGCTGGTCGACCCGGTGGCCGTCTGGGGCGGGCCGGGCGCCGGCATCGGCGGCCCGGATTGGCCGTGCAAGCTCGCCGACGTGGGCGGCACGCGCTGCGGCGCGATCCGCGCGCGCCAGCTGGTGACGGCCATCCGGCTGTGGGGTCCGGACCCGCAGCCGCGGCGCTCGGGCGGTCCGGCGGACAGCTTCCTGCCGGCGGGCGCGCCGCCGCGCTGGATCGACGTGGCCCTCGACGTGCCGGGCTCGGTGCCGAACGACGTGGCACACAACGCCTGGGGCGGGCGGTTCGAGAGCCTGCCGCTGCCGGTGTTCGACAACGCGCTCGTGCGTGTCCGGTTCCCGGACACGCCGACGCCGACCGTCACGCCCACCGCAAGCCTGACGCCGGAGGCGTCGGAGACGCCCATCCCGTCGCCGACGCCCACGGCCAGCCGGACGCCGACGGCGACGCCGACCGACACGCCGACGGCGACCGCCACCCCCACCGACACGGCCATCCCGACCGACACGCCGACCGCGACGCCGACGCCGATCTTCCGGATCTACGTCCCGATGGCGCTGCGGCTGGAGTGCGCTTCAAAGCCGGTGGACGTGGTGCTGGTCATCGACGTGTCGAGCAGCATGCGCCGCGGCGCCGGCGACGGCGGGACCAAGCTCGAGGCGACCATCCGGGCCGCCCGCGCGTTCGTCGACCGCTTCGAGCCGGACCCGGCACGGGGCCGGATCGCGGTCGTGGCGTTCAACGAGCGGGCGTGGCTGGCCCAGCCGCTGACCAGCGACCGCGCGGCGGTGGGCGCGGCGCTCGACACCCTGGCGGGCGTGGTCGCCGAAGGCACGCGGCTGGACCTCGGGCTGCTGGCCGGCGCGGACGCGCTGGGCCCGGTCGACCCGGCGCGCTGGCGCGCGATGATCGTCCTGACCGACGGGGTGCCCAACCGCGTGCCGACGCCCACGGCCGGCGGCAGCCAGGAGGACACGGTGCTGGCGGCGGCGGCGCGGGTGCGCGCGGCGGACATCACGGTCCACACCGTCGGCTACGGCCGCGCCGACGCGCCGGACCTGGCGGACCGCATCCTGCCAGCCCTGCTGCGGGCCATGGCGGGCGCCCCGGAGCGCTACCACGAGACCGACGACGCGGCGGCGCTGGCGGAGGTGTTCCGGGTCCTGGCCAGCGCGCTGTGGTGCCCGCTCGGGAGCGGGTGGCCGTAGGCGGTGGTACCGATCCAACGCGTGACTTGCCGCTGTCGTCACAAGACCACGCCTCGCCGCAGCCTACACGTGCTGGTCGATCAGGATCTCGTTGCCGTCCGGGTCGACCACGACGATGTGTGCCGGGCCCGTCGTGCCCTCGTCGGCTTCCGTGGCCAGCGCCACGCCCTGCGCCTTCAGGTGGCGCTGGATGTCCCGGACGTCGGCGAAGCGCGCCAGCGGCTGGGCTTCGGCGTCCCAGCCCGGGTTGAAGGTCAGGAGGTTCTTCTCGAACATGCCGTGGAACAAGCCGATCGTCGTCGTCCCGTTGCGCAAGATGAGCCAGCCCTGGCTCTGGTCGCCGCCGAGCGTCTTGAAGCCGAGCTTCTCGTAGAACGCACGCGAGGCGGCGATGTCGCGGACGGCCAGGCTGACGGAGAACGCGCCGAGCTCCATGGAAAGGCTCCTATCGGGTGGTTGTCCGGAGGGTCACGCGGGTGAATTGTAGCCCGGTCGCCGCGCGCCGAGAGCGGCCGCGGCACCCGCACCGCCGCGCTCAGCGCCGCTCGCGCGCGATGAGGGCGCACGTGATCGCCGTCGTGATCGGCACGGCGAGGATCAGGCCGATGCTGGCGACGAGCGTGCGCACGATCTCCTCGGCGACGATCTCGTAGTTGACGACCGTGCCGAACGCCGCCGCGTCGCGCTGGAACAAGAGCAAGAGCGGCATCGCGGCGCTGGTGTAGACCAGGACAAGCGTGTTGACCAGCGAGGCGATGTGGTCGCGCCCGACGTCCATGGCGCGCGCGAAGATCGCACGGATCGGCAGGTCGGGCGAGGCCTCGTGCAGCTGGTGGACGATGGCCGCCTGCGACACGGTGATGTCGTCGAGGATGCCGAGGAGGCCGATGATGATGCTGGCCAGGAGCAGGCCCTGGACGTTCAGCGCGCCGCGATGGTCCATCTGGAGGAACATGGCCTCCTCCGACGCGTAGCCGGTCAGGCGGGCGGCCTCGACGAACACGCTGGCCATGCCCCCGGTGAGCGCCAACGCGATGACCGTGCCGGCGACGGCGGCCGCGGTCTTGCGGTTGAAGCCATGCGACAGGCTGAAAGTGACGGGGATCACGACGAGCGCGGCGGCGATGGCGACGCCGATGGGGTGCCGGCCCGCGGCCACCTGGGGCAGGACGAACGCGAAGATCACGCCGAACGACAAGGCCATGCCGACGAGCGACAGGAGCCCCCGCCGCCGGCCGACGAGCACGGCGACGGCGACGAAGAGCCCGAACAGCACGTAGAGCGGCGTGCGGCGCACGCGGTCGGCGACGAAGTAGGTCTCGCCACCGGCCCCGTCGGGTGAGGCCTCGACGAGAACGCGGTCGCCGATCTCGAAACGCCCCACGCCGATCCCGCCGCCGCCTGCGTCGACGATGGCGGTCTGCCCGATCCGCGGGCCGCCGACGAAGCGGACCTCGAGCCGCTGGTGGACCTGCGGCTCGCCCGCCTCGCCCAGCATGGCGGTGATCTCCTCCGCCGCGATGCCGGTCACGACGCCTTCGGCGATCGCCGGCGGCGCTTCGCCGGTGGCCGGCGCCTGGGCGTGGGCAGCGGAGGCGCCGAGCGCGGCCGCGATGGCGCTGACCGCGGCGATGCCGGCGAGGGCCGCGCGGCGCGGGTCGAATGCGCCGGTCGAGCGCGTCAAGGGGCGATTTCGAGACATGTCGCATCGTCCATCGCATGGGGCGCCGAGACGAAGCATCGTCTCGGCTACGGGTACAGCGTCTCGCCTCGCGCCAGCATCTCGACGAGCTGCGCGATGCGCTTCTGGCGGGTGGCGTCGCGCCTGGCCGTTTGGATCCGGAAGAGAACGGCGTAGCGGTTTTGGCTGCTCAGCCTCGTGTAGCAGGCCTTGGCCGCGGGGTTGGCGTCGAGGGCCGCCAGGAAGTCCGCCGGCGGGGCGGCGGTGGCGTGCGAGTCGTAGGCGGCGTCCCACCGCCCGTTGGAACGGGCCCGGTCGACGGCGGCAAGGCCCGCGGGTCGCATGCGGCCCTGCGCGATCAGGGCCTCGGCCTTGGCCCGATTGATCTTGGACCAGATGCTCGTGGGGCCGCGCGGCGTGAACTTCTGGATCCACGACCCGGCGTCGTACGCCCGCTTTTGGCTGTCGATCCACCCGTGGCACAGCGCGGTCTCGACGGCCTCGTCGTAGGTGAGCGATCGAAGGCTGGCGGACTTCTTGGCCAACCTCAACCAGAGCCCGGCGGACGACGCCGCGTTCGCGTCCAGCCAGGCATCCCAGGCGGCCTGGTGCTCGAACAGGCGGACGGGGATGCCGGAAACGACGGCCGGTGGGCTGGTGTCAGGGTCCATGGTCGGGTCTCGACTGGCTCGGGATTGGAGCGGCGTGGCCAAGGGCACCAACGGGGATCATCTGAGCAAGTATAGGCGAGGGGCGACGGGAGCGGGGCAACGGTGGCGTGGGATGGGGTTGACAGTGGCGGCGCCGCGGAAGAACGTCTCGGACACGCGTCCCGCGTCGACCGGCCGCCGCGCCCGGTGGCGATGTCATCGCTCGCGAGTTGGCATTCCGGTCGCGTGCCGCTATAGTGTTGTTTACCTGTAGTAAGCGCGCTGGATGTGTTGGACTTCGGTGGACACCGCATGATCGCCCGGGCGTAGGCCTGCGGCGATCTTTTCGTGTTACGGTAGCACTCGACAGATCGCCACGCTCTGATTGCAGACCGCTTTCTGATGGCGGCTTACCCGGCCGAGCGGCCGGCGCGTCGCCTCTGATCCTAAGGAGGATCGACACCATGAACTCCAAGCTGTATGTGGGCAATCTGTCGTACCAGGTGACCGAGCAGGAGCTGCGCACGATGTTCGGGGAGGCCGGGGCCATCGAGTCCGTGGCCATTCCCGTCGATCGCACGACCAACCAGCCGCGCGGCTTCGCCTTCGTGACGATGGCGTCCGATGCGGATGCGCAGAACGCCATCCGCATGTGCGACGGCAAGACGTTGGGCCAGCGGCAGATCCGCGTCAACATCTCGCAGCCCAAGGAATCCAGCGGCGGCGGCTACTACAACCGCCGCTAAGACACCCACGCGTCCGTCGCCCGTCGATCGACCGACCGGCATCGCCGGGCCCGATCCGGGAGCGCGCCGCGCTGCCGGTGGCCGGACGCCAACGACAACCGAATAGACACGAGGGGGCACCTTGCGGTGCCCCCTCGTTCGTTGGTCACTCCCCCAGCACCACGCGCGGCAGGTGCACCCGCCAGCGCGCGCCCTCCTCCGTCGGCGTCGCCCCGCCCGGCGTGGCCGGCGTGGCCGTCGCCCCCGTTCGCGTGGCCGTCGCCGTGGTCCGCGGCGTCGCCGTTCCGGTCGGCGCGCGCGTGCCCGTCGGCACCGGGGTCCGCGTCCGCGTGGCCGTCGCCGTCGCCCGCGGCGTCGCCGTTCCGGTCGGCGTCCGCGTCGCCGTCGGCGAGGGGCCCGGCGTCCGCGTCGCCGTCGGGGGGACCGACCCGACGTCCGGGCCCCGGTAGACCGCCTCCACGCAGTTGTCGGCCAGGTCGCACAGGCGGAACGTGTCGCCCGCACGTGCCCACGCCGCCGTGCATGCCACGTCGACGGCGAATGCCCGCGCCCGCGCGTCGGCCGCCTTGGCCGTGTCGGTGATGCCCGTCGACAGCGCCAGATACCACGGCGACGCGTAGCGCGCCACGGCCGTCGTCGTGGTCCCGTCGGTGCACGCCCCCGGCATCGCCAGCGAGGCCGCGTCCAGCCCGAAGTCCTCGACCCGCAGGGTGTGGCGCACCCCGTCGGCCGTCGGCTCCGATGCGAACGCGACCAGCCGCGGCGCGAGCGTGTCGACGACGCCGCGCCACACCGGCTTCGGCTCCGCGCCGTAGTTCCCCGCGCGGTCGCTGCCGCGCACGCGCAGGCCGTAGAAGCCTTCGAGCCCGGCGGGCGGCCGCCCCACCCACTCCGCCGCATCCGCCCCCGCCCCACCGACGTCCGCGGCCTGCCACCGCGCCGCGGCGAGGGCGGCGACCTCCAGCGGCGGCAGCGCACGCGGGTACACGCGCAGGTCGTCGACCGCGAAGCGATCCGTCGGGTTGGCATGCAGGTGCCGGAGGCGCAGGCGCGTCACCGCGCCGCCGAGGCCGGTGCCGCCGGTGACGGCGTCGCGCGTGACCTCCCGGCCGTCGCGGTAGGCCGAGAGCGCGCGGGTCGCCGGGTCCCAGGTGAAGGCGTGGTGATGCCAGCCGCGCGTGTCGCCCGGCGGGATGGCGTGCTCGACCCCCGCCACCTCGTGGGCCATGTCCGGACCCAGGCGGATGCGGTTGGCGCCGTAGACGATCTCGGCGGCGGCCATGTCCTCGATCCAGAGGGCGATGCTGAAGGCCGCGTCGCCATGCGGCAGCACGCCGGGCGGGGCGTCGACCACGATGTCCTGCGCGCGCGGGCCGAGCACGAGCGCGCCGGAGCCCACGGTGCCGCGCCCGGCGTGGCCGACGGCGGCGTCGTCCGGGTCGTCGCTGGCGTACACGGCCGCCGCACCCATCCCCGCGTCGTCCGCGAGCGGCGTTCCGGGTGCGATGCGCGGCTCGTCGAACCCGAGGCGCAGCGTCGGACCGGCGCCCATGATCGTCCCCCAGTCACCCGCCGCGATCCTTCCGCGGGCGACCACGACGTCGTCGATGGCGCCGGCAAAGGGCTGGTCGTTCGCCGGGTCGCCGGTCAGGTCGGCCGCACCGACGATGAGCGGGCTGTCGGTGTCGGCCGACGCCGGCGCGTCGCCCAGGGCCGTGTCGACGAGGATGCCGTTGACGTAGAACTCGGCGTCGTTGTCGGCGGTCATGCGCACCGCGACGTGCTGCCACACGCCCGTGCGGAGCAGTCCCGGGACGCTGGTGTAGTCCTTCGTGAACCACGTCGTCAAGAGGAGCCTGTCGCCGTGGTGCCCGAAGCTGAAGCCGTCGGCGTTGCCGGTGCGCGGGGTCGAGACGAGGCGGCCGAGGCGGCCGTCGAGGGCATCGGGACGGATCCACGCCGCCACGGTGAAGTCGCTTGTCAGGCCGCCGATGGCCGGATCGTGGGCGAGGGTGAGGCCGTCGTCCACGCCGTCGAAGCGCAGCGACTGCCCGTCCGGGCTGCCCGTGCCGCTCGCGGGGCATGCAGCGCCGCGGCAGCGCGCCGTTCGGCCGCCGGCGAGGTCGACCAGGTCGGCGAAGCTCCGCTCGGGCGGCGGCGGGCCGTCGCCGGGGCGGAGGTTCGCGGTCGGGTCCTCGTCGAGCGGCAGGAAGAGCAGCACGTTCGCCGGCAGCGGGCGGTTCTCCAGCGGCGCGGCGTGGCGGAAGCTCGGCTCGAAGCCCAGCTCGACGCCTTCGACGCCGGCGACGTCGTCCTCGCGCGCCAGGCCGGCCGGCCGCTCGTCGACGGTGCCGGCCAGCACGCTGCCCGCGTCCAGCCAGCCCGACAGCCGCGGATCGTCGGGCCGCTGGGGCAGCGACGGCACCTCGACGACGTCGAGCCCGGCCTGGGGCGCCGTGTTGTCGATCTTGACCCGGCTCGCGAGCTCGAAGCGGCGGGCGTTGCCGACCTTGTCGACGGCCTCGGCCTGCACGACGTACTCGCCGGTCGGGTTGTCGCCGAACAGGACGTAGTCGACGTTGAATCGGCCGCCCCCGAAGTCCGTCACCGGCTGCGCGGGCCGCGCGACCTGGGTGCGGGCATCGATCAGGGTGACGGACAGCCGATCGACACCGCTGCCGGGGACCGTGGTCCCGGCGATGAACGGGTCGCTGACCGTCCCGTGGATCGGCAGCACCCACTGGGCGTCGGCCGCCCCGTTCGCCTCCAGCCGGAACGGCCGCGCGAGGTCGCGCTCGACGCTCATCGAGACCGCGGGCGGCTGGTCGTCGACGTAGACCGTCTTGGCGGCGCTGGGCGAGCCGCGGTTGCCCACCGCGTCGATGGCCCGCACCTGCAGGTCGAAGGCGCCGCCCTCGGTCGGTGCGAACGTCGGCATCCAGACCGTGCCGCGGTCGGCGTCGAGCGCCGCCGGCGCCGCGACCCAGCCCCCGCCGTCGACGCCCATCTCGACGTGCTCGACCCGCGTCGTCGCGTCGCGCGCCACCGCCAGGAGCAACGTCTCGCGAACCGGGAGGTACCGCGCGTCGGACTTGATCTCGGCCACCGGGTCGTCGGCGTCGACCACCAGCCGGTCGGCGCGCCGCTCGTCCACCCAGGCATTCTGTAGGTTGTAGAGGTTGCTGATCTCCTCCGGCGACAGCGCGTGGCTGTACAGCTCGACCTCGTCGAGCAGGCCGGAGAAGTGCTGCGTCCGGTCGCGGGTCGTCAGCGAGCACGGAGACGACGGCAGGTGCGACGCGCCGATGTCGACCTGGCTGGCCCCCCGGAACGTGCGCGACGCGCGCGGCGCGGCGGCGACCCGGGCGCCGTTGACGTAGATCTCGGCCTGCAGGCCGCCGCCCGGCGTGTCGGCTGCCCGCTCCTGCGCCAGGATGTGCGTCCAGACGTTGGGCCTGATGGCGTTGCCGGCGGCGGTCAGGAGATCGCGCACCGTGCCCTCTTCGCCCGTGCACGTCTCGAGCGTCGGCACGCCGTCGAGGAGGTAGAGCGCCATGTCGGACGTCCGGAAGACCGAGCCGCCCGGGCTGATGCTGCCGTGCGCGTGGGCGATCGGCCGGACGCGCTCGGCCGCGTTCGCCGAGAGCGTGTCGGCGCGCACCCAGGCCGAGATCGCGCCGACGCCCCGGAAATCGGCGGGGACGGTCAGGGTCGAGGCAACGCCGTCGAACTCGGCCGCCTGGCCCATGATGCCCTCGATCCCGTGCTTGACCTTCTGGCTGCCCGGGACGGCGCTCTCGAACCGGATCCGCCGCCGCGGCGGCTCTGCGAACAACGTCTCCTCGACCGTGTTCGGGGGCAGCGCGCGCATGACGCGCAGCTCGTCGATCTCGCCGCCGAAGAACTCGGACGGCGTGTCGCCGTCCCATTCCTGGCCGATCGAGAAGCGCCCCCCCGCCGTCGGGAGGGTGGTGGCGAGGTCGACGTCAAAGCCCAGACGGACGAGATCGCGATCGTGCCCCGAGCCGTGGCGCAGCTCGACGTCGATCCGGTCGTCGCGGAACTGGTTGCCGGGCGAGAAGGTCGTGACGGCGTGGTACCACTCGCCCTTGGGCAGGCCCGCCGCGACGGTCTGCGGGCCGACGCCCCGGTCGACGTAGACCAGCGCGAACCGCCCGCCGCCCTCGTCCTTCACCTCGAGCATCGCGCCGTCGTTGCCGGACGCGTCGTGGAACGACCACAGCGCGCCGAACGGCAGGTCTTGCCGCAGCGGCCGGAACCACGTGCTGACGACGAACGTGTTGCCCTCCGCCACGAGCGACGCCACGCGGTCGGCGCGGACGAAGTCGTCCGTGCCGTCGAACAGCAGCCCGAGGTTCTGGACGCCTTCGCTCGCGGGCCGCGGGCAGCGCCCCGGACCGCCGCACACGCCGCGGTTGTAGCCGGCCGCGTCGGCGAACTCGGTGCGCCCGGGCAGCTCGTCGAAACGGAACGCGGCGATGTCGCTGGCGCTCCCGTGGACGAGCGCGACGTCCGCCGCCGAGAGCGCCCGCTGGAAGACCTGCACGTCCTTGATGCCGCCGATGAACGGCACGGAGTCGTTGGCGAAGCGGTACGTGACCTCCGCCGTGTCGGGGTAGGAGAACCAGTGCGACTCGCACGCCGGATTGTCCGGCCGGGTCGTCCACTTGACCGTGCGCGCCCCGAACCCGGGCTGGGTCGTCGAAACCTGGATCGTGTCGGCGTTCCCCGGCGCCCCGACGAGGTTGTCGTCGTCGCCCGCGCAGTCGCCGCGCGTGCCGTTGTCGTCCTCGCACATGCGCACCGTGGCGCTGTCGACCACGCCGATGGCGACGTTCGTCGCCAGGACGGTGGGGTTCGCGGCGTTCTCGGTGCCGGTGTACCGGTTGTTGACCGCGGGGACGCCGTCCGCCGCGACGAGGTCGTACTCCCCGTCGCCGAACGGGCCTTCGCCGTCGCCTTCGCACGTCAGCGTGACCTTGTCGATGGTGAGCACGCCGCGATTGCCGGACCGTCCGATGTAGAAGCTCTGGAAGGCGCGATGGCTGGGGCGGGCGCCCATGGGTCGTTCGTAGGCCACCCCGTTGACATGGAACGTCGCCGTGGCGGTGGCGTGGTCGAAGACGACGCTCACGAAGTTCCACTCGCCGAGCTTCAGCGCGTCGACGCTTCGCTCGACCCGCTGGCTGCCGGTGCCGAAGCCGAAGAAGAGCGACGTGCCCTGGGTCTGCAGGAACGGGAAGGCGTCGTTGGCGCCGCTCTCCATGCCCAGCACGCCGCGCCGGTTCGTGTCGCTCGCCGGCGCCGTCGGCATGATCCACGCCGACAGCGTGAAGCTCCCGCCGTTCAGGTCGATCGGCGTCGCGTTGTCGCTGGCCATCGCCGACGTGCCGTCGAACAAGTTGTCCAGCCGCCAGCGGTAGGCCAGCCGCGCATCGACCGGCCGCCACACCTCGCGCTGGTCGAACACGATCGCCGCGCCCACGCCCTGCGTCAGCGTGTAGGCGCCGGACGGCGCGGTGGGCGCGACCTGCAGCGGATGGTGGAAGTCGAGCCGCCTGCCCGGCGGCAGGCTGAAGGGCGTCGACGTCCCGCCCACGCCGGTCGTCAACCCGGACGGGACGTCGACGGCGTGCGTGCCGTAGGCGGTGCGGCTGAGGAGGACGTTCTGGAGGGTGCTGTCGTAGTCGACGGTCTGCCCGGGCCCGACGGCTGCGTCGCCGAGGTTGACGCGCCCGGCGAACAAGGCCTGGACGGTGTCCAACCCCACCTGCACCGAGTCCAGGATGACGACCTGGTCGATCTGCCCGTGAAGCGGGAAGAGGATCTCGTCGTCCCCCGGCACCATGGCCCCACCGACGAGCAGGTCCGCCCCGCCCGCCGGCAGCCCGCGCACCGGGACGTCCCGCGAGCCGACGAACCGGTCGTCGACGAAGAAGTAGGCCGTGAAGGCCTCGTCCGCCGCGACCGAGTCGTACACCTCGACCAGGACGTGGTTCCACTGCCCGGCGCGGAGGCCGACGCCGTCCACGTCGATGTCCGCCTTCCCCAGCCGCGTCTGCAGGATGAGCGCCAACCCGTCGCCGTCCAGGCTGAAGGTGAAGCCCCCGCGCGTCTCGACCATCGAGAGGATCACCTGCTGGCGATCGAGCCGCTCCGGCTTCACCCACGCCGAAATCGTGTAGTCGTGGGTCAGGCGGTTCAGCGCCGCCTGGTTCGGGACGCGGAGGACGTCGTCGACGCCGTCGAAGTGCGGGGCGCGCCCGAAACGCCCCACGTGGCCCGCGGCCGGGCAGTGCGACGGCAGCGCGGCGTCCGCCTGCAGCGCGCAGGCGGCGTGGTCGCCGCTCGCCCGCTCCGAGAAGGTCGTCGCGCCGGCGACCTCGTCCAGCGGCAGGAAGAAGATCGGGGCGGTCGGCTCGCCGAGGCGGGACTCGTAGTCCAGCGCCGTCGCCTCGTTCTTGGCGAACGGGCTCAGCCCCAGGAGCTTCTCGCGCCCGTCGAAGATGCCGTCGCCGTCGGCGTCGGCGCGCTTGGGGTCGCCGCGCAGCCACGTCGCGCGCACCTGCCCGGTCGCCACGTCGATGCCGTACGCCACGTCCCAGCCGCCGACCTCCGCCCCGTCGTCCAGGCCGTCGGCGTCGCTGTCGCGGCTCAGGGGATCGGTGCCGCGCAGCCGCTCGGCCGGGTCGACGAGGCCGTCGCCGTCGCTGTCGGAAACGTTGGGGTTCGTCCTGGCGCGCACCTCCTCGAGGTCGGCGACGAGGTCGCCGTCGGCATCCCACGCGGTGTCGTCGGGATCGGCGTCATGCGCCAGCCCGTCGCCGTCGGCGTCCTTCAGCGCCGGCAGCTTGACGTCGCCCGCCTGGCCCCAGGCCTGCGCGTGGCGTCGGCCGGGGAGGGGCTCCAGCGCCAGGAACTCGACCAGCGTGGCCGGGAACAGGTCGAACCGAACGTTGAGGTCGCTGTAGCTCGTGTCCTTGCGCTCGCGCTTCCAACACACGGGCACGGGGGTGAAGAAGGGCGGCACGGGGATGGTCACGCACTCCTGCACCGGGATGGCGTAGGCCTCGACCAGGAAGGCGTCGAGGGGGCGGTTGACGCCGGGCTCGGCGGCGGTCCGGATCACGCCGGACTCGGCGGGGTCGGTCTTGGCGGCATCGGGGTGGTTGACGACCTCCCGCGTGACGAAGTGCCGGTGGTGCTCGGCCCTGCCGTCGGCGACCGGGGTCCAGTCGCCGGCATGGGCGCCCCACGAGAGCCCGGCGTGCAGCTCCTTCTTCTCGTCGGTCTGCTTGGCGGCCATGATCTGGTAGGCGAAGGACGAGGACTTGAGGACGTCGACGGTGTACTGCCACCAGTAGAGCGCGCCGAGGCTCGTCGGCGTGCCGACGAGGTCGATGGTGTTGCGCAGCTCGAGGCGCACCGTCATCGGCTGGCCCGGGATCAATCCGGGGCCGGGATCGACGAGGTCGGTGGACAGGTCGAGGATGCTGAGGCGCGTCGGATCGTGGATGGTGACCATGTCGGTCTGGCCGTACAGGACGTAGCCGATGCCCTGGGCCGCCCAGCCCGAGATGCCCTTGCACACGGCTTCGCCGGCGTCGGACGACTTGGCGTCCTTGCTCAGGAAGCCGCACACCAGCGCGATCACCGCGTCGATCAGGCCGATGACCGCCGAGACGATGGTCCCGACCGGCGCGCCGTACAGCGCGAGCACGAACAACAGCACGGCCACGGCCGTCCCCGACACCGCGTCGGCCAGGATGCGGTCGAAGGCCAGGCTGCCGAAGGCGATGCCGGCCGTGTAGACCCGGTACGCGAGCGCCGCGTAGGCCACGATCTCGACGACGACGAGCGAGGCGATGGCGCCGACCTTGCCCGCCGTCTTGGCGTACTTCGACACGGCCTCGCCGGCGCCCAGCGCGTCCTTGACCGCGTTCACCGTCTCGATCGCCGCCGCCGCGGTCGCCATGGAGTTCAGGACCTGATAGCCGACGTCGTTCCTGCCGTTCCCGACCTCCAGGGCGAAGGTCGCGATGCCGGTGACCATGCCCAGCGCCAGGACCGCGCCCTGCCCGGCCTTCCCGATGAGCCACTTGTCGTTGCCCCGGTTCTTGACGTAGGCGGAGACGACGTTGGACTTCGCGGTCTTGACCGTCTGGCCGACCATCTTGAGGACGGTCTTGGGGGTCAGGGCCGGCGGCTTGATGCCCTGCGCGCGGAGGAGCGGCTTGTAGACGTTGTTGAAGACCAGGATCTGCTCCGCGAGGTCCGTCACCAGCGGCGTCAGGACCAGGTCGACCAGCTTGCCGCGGCTGATGATGCTCGCGTCGTTGCGCGCCAGCTCGGCCCGTTCGGCCAGGTCCTCGTCGCTGAACCCGCCTTCGACGGTGCCATCGCCCAGCTTCCACGTCGGCACGCCGCCCGCCTCCACCACGCCCGACTGCCCGCCGTAGACGTGCGCGAAGAAGACCTGCGCCATCGCGATGCGGCCGGCCGATTCCATCTGCGCGTCCTCGCCGGCGCCGGGCGCGAACGCGTCCGAGTCGCGCAGCGCGATCTCGAGCGCGTCCCAGTACTCGCCGACCGGGTACGCCTCCCACGCGCGGGTCCCCAGCGCCTGCCGGTAGGGCGCCCAGTTCAGCGCCGCGACGACGGCCGGGCCGACGGCCGGCCGGCCCGGCGGGGCGAAGTCCACGGTCACGACCGCCCCGTCCGACCGGCTGTGGCCGCCGGCCGCGCCGAACGCCAGCGCGCGGAAGGTCTCCTCGCGCGCGAAGAGCAGGAGCGGCGCCTTCACCCGCGGCGCGCCCGCCGCATCCTGGAACGTCGTCGTCAGCACGTGCCGGGCCCGTCGCGCCATGAGCGGCTGCAGCTCGGTGTGGGCGGTCGCGGCGTCGAGGTCGACGTCGATGTCCTTCAGCCCCCAGCGCGCGTTCGTCGCGGGCTCGGGGAAGTCCTGGTCGAACCGCTGCTGCAACCCCGCCACCGTCATGTCGCGCTTGCCGTCGGACACGCACGCCGACGTCCGCGCCCGCAGCCCGCAGTCGGTGCCGCCGACGAGGTGCCGTCCCAGGCCGTCGGCGAGCTGCGTGAGCTGGTCGTCGACCTGCCCGAACCGGGCGCGCGTGGGCTCGCCCTCCTTTGGCGCGCCCGACCCGGCCGAGGCGCCGGGCCGCTCGTAGAGCGTCGCCAGCGTCAGGCCGTGGTCCTCGCGCACGCTGAGGCCGGCCAGGTGCCAGTCGTCGGTGTAGCGGTGCACGACCCTGGGCTGGTTGGCCCCCGCCTGCTGGGCGCACCAGGCCCGCGCGCGCGCCGCCGGGTCGTCGCCGGGCTGGAAGTCGGCCGGGGGGTCGCCGCACACGTCGGTCAGCACCTGCACCCACCAGACCAGGCGCGCCCTGGCCTGGATGCCCGTGCCGGCCGCGCCGGGGGCGGTGAGGAAGGCCATCCGGCCGCCCAGGCCCGACGAGCGCCCGCTGGCGGGATCGACGATGGGGGACAGCGGGACGCTGGCGGTCAGGGTGCCCGCGGTGTCGGCCTCGTGGACGGCGATGTTGAACGGGCGCAGCGCGGCGTCGTCGATCATCGCGGTCTGCGACGCCGGGCCGTTGACGACGTTGGGCAGCACCGTGCACAGCACCTCGCGCCCGCCCTGCGCCACGGCGAGCCCGTGCCGTCGGTCGGCCACGTCGACGACGTCGATGCCGCCGAGCACCACGCGCCCGCCGTCGACGACGCCCGGGCGGTCGGCAAGGAGCGCGCCGCGCGCGTCGCACGTGCCGGCAAAGAGCCGCACGTCGTAGGCGTCGGCCGTGCGCAGCGCGAACGACAGGCGGCTATCGGCCCCGACCTGCTCGAGCGTGGCGCGCCCGAGGTCGCGCGGCGGGTAGAGGAAGCCGTACGTTTGCAGGCTGGCGCCCTCGGCCAGCTTGTCGACCGCCTGGCAGGCGGTGGTGCCACCGGCGTCGGTGACCTGCAGCACGTGCCGGCCGTCGGCATAGGCGTTGAGCCGGCCGGGGAGCCGCACGGCGGCGCCCGCCGCGAGCCGCCCGACGTCGCGCACGACCGCCCCGGGGGCCTGGCACGTGCCGCCGTGCAGCTTCAGCGTGAACGTGCGGCCCGGCGCGGGGTTGACCGACTTGACGTACAGCGTGGTCTCGGGGTCGCCGGCATCGGCCCGGTCGTCGACGAGCTGGACGACGGCCATGGGCTCGACGACCGTGAGCGGGAAGCCGACCACGGCGTTGGTCCGCGGCAGCGGCGCCGTGGCGCCGTCCATCTCGACCTCGAGCACCGGGATCAGGCGCAGGTCCCCGAAGGCATCGCGCCCGTCGCCGGCGGGGTCGCCCGGAGCCCGCACGTCCTTGAACGTGGTGTCGAGCCGCCGCTGGATCTGCCCCTCGGTGTCGTCGGCCGGCCAGTCGAGCACGCTCAGGGCGCGCGCCACGTGGCTGCGGTCCTCGGGCATCACCTGGAAGTCGACGAAGACGTGGCGCCCGGCCTGCAGGCTGCGGAGGTCGATCTCGAGCGGGCGCGTGCCGGTGAACCGTCCGGCCGTGGCCAGCGGGCTCGCGTCGAGGCCGTCGAGGACGCCGTCGGCGTCGCTGTCGTCGTCGAAGAGGTCGGGCTGGCCGTCGCCGTCGGTGTCGGGGCACGCGCCGCCGGCCATGTCCGGGCACTCGGCGCCGTCCGACCGGCCGTCGCGATCGGTGTCGGCGTGCAGCGGGTCGCTGTGCGCACGCCCGCCGGCCGCCGCGCCGAAGCCGCGGGCTTCGACCCCGTCGCCGAGGCCGTCGCCGTCGCTGTCGGCGCGGTTGACGGCGCTGCCGAGGTGCTTGTACTCCTCGCCGTCGGTCAGGCCGTCGCCGTCGGTGTCGGGGCGGTCCAGCCTGGGGCATGCCGGGGAGTCCGGCACGAGGCCGGCGCACAGCGCGGTCTCCTCGGCGTCGCCGAGCCCGTCGCCGTCGGTGTCGGGCGCGCCGGCATCCGGCGCCTGCGGGGCGGCCGGGGCGTCGGCGGCCGTGGCGCCCGCGGGCCGGCCGGGATCGGCGGGCGGCCGCCACGGGTCGGCCGGCGCCAGGACGGCGTCGCGGGCGGCGGCCGCGGTGCGCACGAAGGCCGGACCGCCCGGCGCGGCCAGGCGCGCCGCCCCGTGGACCGGGGCGGCGGGTCCGCCCGTCGGCGCGGCCCCGCCGGGGGCGGGGGGCTCGGCCGCGGCCGGCCGCAGCGCCGCGACGGCGCGGTGCAGGTTGCCGGCCTCGACGATCGACGCGACCGGCGCGAGCAGCACGGCCAGCGCGAGCGTCGCGCTGAGCCGCCGGCAGAACGCCGGCGAGCGCCTGCGCCGGGCCACGGCCGCGACGGCGAGCCCGAGCGCCGCGAACAGCACCGCGTCGGCGCCCAAGCCCGGCGCGTCGAAGCGGCGGGCGGCGCGGGCGAGCGTGCCGTGCAGCCAGCCGCGCGGGCTGGCGGCCAGGGCAGGGATCAGGCGGGTCCGGTCGAAGCCCGCGAAGTCGGTCGTGATCGCGGCCTCGACCCGCTCGCCGCCGGCCTTGGCCGGCCACGTGAAGTCGACCTGCAGGCGTGCCGGCAGGCCGTCGGCGTCGATCCAGGCCTGCCCGCGGCCGATGCTGCCGGCGAAGGCGCCGCCGGTGGCCAGCGTCAGCCCGGCCGGCAGGCGGCCGCGGGCGCGGAGCTCGCGCTCGAGCTGCGCGCGGAGGTGCTCCGACAACGCTTCGTCGTCGACGGCGAACGTGTAGCGGTCCAAGCTGAGCCGGCCGGCCTCCCCGACGAACCACGCCGCCGGCCCGGCGAACGCGGCGTGCCGGGCCGCGACGAGGAACGCCGCGGCGTCGTTGCCCGGCGCGAAGAGCGGCGAGGGCGCGGCGTCGTCGAGGGCCTCCCAGGCGCCGCCGGGAGCCTGGCGGAAGGTCCGGCCGCCCTCGACCTTGAGGGCCACGGCGTCGGCGCGGCGGTGCTCGGCCTGCTCGGCGTCCCACAGCCACAGCCGGAGCCCGCCGTCGCCCCGCGTCTCGCCTTCGAGGCGGAGGCCGACCACCGCGGGATGCTGGCCGGCGTTGGACGCGAGGGGTGCGGGGTGGGTGGTCTGGGTGAACGTGGTGGTGAAGCGGTAGGCGCCGGCATCGCGGGCGCCCTGCCACGCGTCCCGGAGGCGGGCCTCGGCGTCGGCTGCGGCCGTGGCGGCGGCGATCGGTGCGTCGGGGCCGGCGCCGGAGAGGGCCAGGAGGGAGAGCAGGGTGACGAGGGAAACGGGGGTGACGCGTCGCCGATGCATGCCGGTACGCTCCGGGGGTAGCCCGATGGGGGACGGGGGACGGCATGGGTGAGGGAACCCACCGCGGCACGGGCAGCATATCATCCGGGGTGCGAGGGGTCAAGGAAATGGGGCCGTGTCGCCTCCATCAAGACAGCGCGTCTTGATCCCCGGCAGCAGGCGTATCCGGCGGGCGCGACGCGCCCGCAGGCGGTGTCGCCGGCGCGCGGGCGATGAGCGCGCACGTGATCGCCGTCGTGATCGGCACCGCGAGGATCAGGCCGATGCTCGCCACGAGCGTGCGGACGATCTCCTCGGCCACGATCTCGTAGTTGACCACCGTCGCGAACGAGGCGGTGTCGCGCCGGAACAAGAGGAGCAGCGGCAGGGCGGCGCTGGTGTAGACCAGGACCAGCGTGTTGACGAGCGACGCGATGTGGTCGCGCCCGACGTCCATGGCGCGCGTGAAGATCGAACGGGGCGGCAGCCCCGGCGACGCCGCGTGGAGCTGGTAGACGATGGCCGCCTGCGACACCGTGATGTCGTCGAGGATGCCCAGCAGGCCGATGATGATGCTGGCCAGGAGCAGCCCCTGGACGTTCAGCGCGCCGTGGTGGGCGATCTGGAGGAACGACGCCTCCTCGGACGCATAGCCCGTGAGCCGCGCCGCGCCGACGAAGACGCTCGCCAGCACGCCCGTGAACGCCAGCGCGATCACCGTGCCGGCCACGGCCGCCGCGGTCTTGCGGTTGACGCCGTGCGACAGCCCGAACGTGACCGGGATGACCACGAGCGCGGCCGCGATGGCGACCCCGATGGGGTTCCAGCCGGCGGCGATGCGCGGCAGCACGAACGCGAAGATCACCGCGAACGAGAGCGCCATCCCGATCAGCGACGCGAACCCGCGCCACCGGCCGACGACCACCGCCGCGGCGACGAACAGCCCGAACAGCGCATACAGCGGCGCCCGCCGGACCCGATCGGCGACGAAGTACGTCTCGCCGCCCGCCCCGTCGGGCGATGCCTCGACGAGCACGCGGTCGCCGGGCGCGAAGCGGGCCGCGCCGGTCCCGCCGCCCCCGCCCGCATCGGCCACCACCACCGCGCCGTCGCTCGGCCCGCCCTCGAGGCGGACCTCGAGCCGCTGGTAGACCTGGGGCTCGCCCTGCACGTCGACGGTCTCCTCGGACGCGACCGCGACGACGACGCCCTCGGCGACCGCGGGCGGCGCCTCGCCGGCGTCGCCGGCCTGAGCATGGGTGCGCGACGGCCACAGCACCGCGCCGGCGAGGGCGAGGGCGGCGAGCAGCGCGGCGGGGGACCGGGGACGCGTGCGGGGCCCGACCATCGGCCGCGGACCCGAGGGCATCGCGGGGGTCGGTCGTGTCGAGGCCGATGTCGGCGTGGGGTTCATGCCGGGATCCGTTCTGGGTGAGGTGCCGTGGGGCCAGCGGAACACGCTCGTGTCCTGCGCCAGGCGCTCAAGGGTACCACGCCACGTCTCGTGGCGCACGAGCATCGCGACGAAGCGCCCGATGCGCTGGCGGCGCGTGTCCTCGCGCCTGGCCGTCTGGCGCTGCAACAGGGTCGCGTACCGATTCTGGCTGCTCGGCGCCGCGAAGCAGTCCTTGGCCGCCCCGGTTGGCGTCGAGGGCCGCCAGGCCGTCCGCCGACGGGGCGGAGGTGGCGTGCGAGTCGCAGGCGGCGGCCCGTCGCCCGTTGGCGCGGGCCCGTCCGACGGCTGCGAGGCCTGCGGGCCCCATCCGGCCATCCGCGATGAGGGCCTCGGCCCTGGCTTGATTGACCTCGGAAACGCTGCCCGTGGGGCCGCGTGGCGTGGACTTCCGACTCCACGACGCGACGCCGGGGCTGAAGGGGATGCTCGTCTTCGTCATCGTCGCGGCGTGCATCGCCGGCCTGGGCGCCAACAACCCGCTCCACGACGCCACCGGCGGTCATCGGCACGTCGCGGAGCAAGCTCGATCCGCGCCACCAGGCGCGCAGCCCCGGGATGAGCTCGCGCGGCCCGAGCGCGATGCGCCGGCGGCCGCGGTGCCGGCCGGCGCCCTGCGCAAGGGCGACGTCGTCCTCGTGGTGGCCGGCGCGCTCATCCCGGGCGACGGCGAGCTGCCCATCCGGCGCTTCCTGGGTGCCACGCTGGCGCAGCGCGGGTATCCCGTCCGCGAGGCGGCCGACGGCGCGGCCGACGCCGCGGCGGTGGTCGAGGTCGGAGGCCTCGAACACACAATACCGGCAGCCGTCGTCGGGAACCTGGTACGCCAGCCGCCAGCCCGGCGGGAGCGCGTCCCACACCACCCGGTCGTCCGACACGCGGAAGTGGCGCCCCAACGCCTCCGGGCGCTCCTCGATCATCTCGGGCGCCAGGATCACCCGCCGCGCGCCGAGCGCGGCGCGGTAGGCGTCGAGCGCCGCGAAGTCCGCGACGGTCTCGAGCACCGGCTTGAACGTCACCTGCCCGTGGAGCGTCCACGTGGCGAGGTCGCCCGGCCCCCACAGCACCGTCTCCTCGCCGCCGGGCGGCGCCGTGCGCCCGAGATAGGCCAGGAGCGCGATCGCGCGCGCGTTCAGGTCGCGATCCGAGGCCGCCACGTCCGCCGGCCGGCGCCACTCGCCCGCGCGGAGCGCGAGCGCGGCGATCGTCAGCACGACGACGGGCACGACGGCCAAGGCACCGGCTGCCGCGGACACGCCCGGCAGCCGGCGGCGCGCCAGCGCGGCGAGCGCGCCGGCCGACACCGTGAACACGATCGGCACCAGCGGCAGCACGAAGCGCGCGGAGTTGGCGATGGGGGCATACCACACGAAGAAGCCGAACATCGGGACGGCGACCACCGCGAGCGCCCACGCCGCGTCGGCGATCCGGCCGTCCCCGCCGCCCGGCGGCGCCGCGGCGCCGCCCGCGCCAGGCGTCGTCGCCGCGCCCGGGAACGCCGGGATCGCGGCCCCCGACGCCGCCGCGCCGGCGCCCCCCGGCCCGGCCGGGCCCGGCCGACGCCGCCGCCCCGCCGCCG
>WBZR01001645.1_pt1 | contig 26818 bp, 17 predicted proteins | sample 5204231 | NCBI WGS metagenome assembly WBZR01 (sample SAMN12412403, study PRJNA552823) | activated sludge metagenome | isolation source: activated sludge from anammox sidestream of wastewater treatment plant... | place: USA: Virginia | collected 2017-08
CCACGGTGTGCCGCTTCCGCCACCTGCTGGAGCGCCACCGTCTGGGCGTGAAGAACTTCCAGCAGGTGCACCGCCACCTGCAAGCCCAGGGCATCAAGGCGGGCACCGGCACGATTGCCGATGCGACGGTCATCGCCGCGGCACCCTCCACGAAGAACAAGGAGAAGAAGCGAGATCCTGACATGCACCAGACCAGGAAAGGCAATCAGTGGCACTTCGGTATGAAGGCGCACCTCGGTGTGGACAGCAAGACCACGGTCATTCATGCCGTGGCGGCGACGCCGGCCAATGTGCACGATGCCACCTGCCTGCCGGACCTGCTGCACGGTGAGCAGACCCGCATCTGGGGCGATGCGGCCTACCAGGGCCAGGGCAAGCTCATCCGGGAACATGCCCCGAAGGCCGGTGACTTCACCCACCGCCGTTACCACAAGGGGTGCATCGATGAGGCCGAGCGGGCGCGGAACCGGACCAAGTCGCGCGTGCGTGCCAGGGTCGAGCATGCCTTCTTCGTCCTCGAGCGGGTGTTCGGGTTCGTGAAGACACGCTACCGTGGCCTGGAGAAGAACGCGCAGCGGCTGTTCGTGAGTTGCGCACTGGCCAATCTGTACATGATGCGCAGGCGCCTGTTGCCCCTGTCGGGGGCGTAGGGCCTGCGCAGGGCGCCCCGTGGGGCACGAAAGGCCCCCGTGGCGATGAAATACCGGCCTTCGCGCCGATCTTTCGCATGACAAAAGCATGTAGGCAACCGATGCAGCCATTTTTCGCTACTTGTTCAGAGCTTCCCTAGGCCATGGCATCCGCCACCGCGGCCGGCATCAGGGGCCGGGCGGACGCCTCGCTGCCTGCTCGCGTCGCGGTGCGCGTGCTTCCGAACCGCTACGGCTGGCTGATGCTGCTGGTCCTCGGCGTGATGCTGCTCGGGTCGATCAACTACAACAACAATCTCGGCTACGCCCTGACGTTCCTGCTGATGGGCGTGTGGGTGATGGCCCACGTGCACGGCTATCGCAACCTGTGCGGCATCGAAGTCCTCGGCGCCCGCGCCACGGCGGCGTTCGTGGGCGAGGAGGCCGTGTTCGAGGTCTTCCTGCGCAACAGCGGCACGCGCGCCAGCCACGGGCTCGCCATCTCGGCGGCGGGCATGGTCACCACCGACATGTTCGGGGTCGCGGCCGGGGACTCGCACACCGCGCGACTGTCGTTCCCCGCGCAGCGCCGGGGCGTGCTGCCGCTGCCGCCGCTCACCATCGCCTCGGGCTTTCCGCTGGCCGTCGGCACCGCGCGCATCGGGTGGCGCGGCGAGGTCAGCGCCACGGTCTACCCCCACCCGGCCGGCGCCCTGCCGCTGCCGGAGACCAACGACCCGGGCGCCGCCGCCGCCGGCCATACGCTGTCGGGCGATTCGGATTTCGCCGGGCTGCGCGCCTACCGCACCGGCGATTCGCTGCGCCAGATCGCGTGGAAGGCGCTGGCGCGCGAGCGCGGGCTGCACGTCAAGCGCTTCGCGGGCGGCGTTGCCGCGCAGGTCGAACTGCGGCTGTGCGACCTGCGATTCATCGGCGATCTGGAGACGCAACTCTCGCAGCTGGCGCGCTGGGTCATGGACGCCGAGCGCTCCGGCATTTCCTATTCCCTCGATCTCGACCATGTGCTGCTGCCCGCCGGCATCGGTGAAGCGCACCGTGACCTCTGCCTGCAGGCCCTGGCGCATTACGGACCACCGTCGTGACGGCAACGCGCAGGATCGAACTGACGCGGCCGGTCGTCGCCTGGCTGGCGGTGTCGCTGCTGATGGTCGTGGTGTTGCACGCCCGCCAGCAGCCGTTGTGGGTCTGCGGCGGCTTCCTGACCCTGGTGCTGTGGCGGATCCTGCATGCCTGGCGCGGCGTGCCGCTGCCCACCCGCGACCATCGCGTGCTGTGGCTGCTCAAGCACGCGCTCGCCATCGGCATCTTCTGGGTCGTGTACCGCCGCTTCGGTGGTGTCATCGGGCGCGACGCGGGCATCAGCCTGCTCATATTGCTCACCGGCCTGAAACTCCTCGAGATGAAAAGCCAACGCGAATTCGTGCTCATCGCGCTGCTGGGATTCTTTCTGCTGGTGACCGCCTTCTTCTACTCCCAGAGCATGCCGGTGGCCCTGTACGCGCTCGCCTGCGTGGCGGCGCTGCTCGGCAGCCTGGTGGCCTTGGCGCTGCCGGTGCGCGCACGCGCGGTGGGCGTGAACCTGCGGCTCGCCGGGACGCTGATGCTGCAGGCCGCGCCGCTGATGCTGATCGCCTTCGTGCTGTTCCCGCGCCCGGGCTCGCCACTGTGGTCGCTGCCGAAGGACGCGCGCCACGCCGTCTCGGGATTGAGCGAGGAGATGTCGCCGGGCGAGCTCACCAGGCTGATCATGTCGGATGCGGTCGCATTCCGCGCCGCGTTCTCCACCAACCGGCCCTCGGTCGCCGAGATGTACTGGCGCGGCCCGGTGCTCGTGAAAACCGACGGCCGGACCTGGACACCGGGCGAACCGAGCGACCGATCGGCGCCGGCCATCACCGCGCAGGGCGTGCGCTACAGCTACAGCATCACCCTCGAGCCGACCAACAAGCCGTGGATATACGCGCTCGAGCTTCCGTCCTCGCTGCCGCGCGGCACCAGGTTGAGCCGCGACCTGCGCGTGCTGTCCGCCCGGCCGATCACCGACCGCATTCGCTACAGCGCGGAGTCCTACACCCAGGCCTGGGTGGCCGAGGCCGACAGCGAGGAGTTGCGCGCGGCGCTGCAGCTTCCGCCCGACGCCCATCCCAGGGCCCAGGCGCTGGCGAGGCAATGGCGGCGCGAGGACCGCAGCGACGAGGGCGTGGTGCGGCGCGCGCTGCAGCGCTTCCGCGACGAGCCGTTTGTCTACACGCTGTCGCCACGGGAGATCCACGGCGATCCCGTCGACGGCTTCCTGTTCGGCACCCGCCAGGGATTCTGCGAGCACTACGCCTCGGCGTTCACGGTGCTGATGCGCGCCGCGCGGATCCCCGCGCGCGTCGTCACCGGCTATCAGGGGGGCGAGTACAACCCCGTCGGGGACTACTACATCGTGCGCCAGCGCGACGCGCACGCGTGGGTGGAGGTCTGGCTGGGCCATCGCGGCTGGGTGCGCGTGGATCCGACGGCAGCGGTTGCCCCGGCGCGGGTGCAGCGCGGCATCGACCAGGCGCTCCCGGGACTCGGCGGCACGGTTGGCGGGGCCGCCGCCGATCTCGCGGTCGGTCTCCCCGCCTGGCGCGAGCTGCGTTATGCCTACGACGCGCTCAACAACCGCTGGAACCACTGGGTGATCAGCTACAACGCCCGCCGCCAGTCCGCGATGTTCGACGAGCTCGGGCTGCGGGCGGACTGGCGCGCCCTGGCCCTGCTGCTCGGCGCCGCCCTGCTGCTGGCCGGCGCGCTGCTCGTGGCCTGGTCGTTGCGGGGCCGACGCGTGCGGGGCGACGCCGTCGCCCGGGCCTACCGGCGCTTTTGCACGAAGCTCGCCCGGCGCGGCCACCCGCGCGCGCCGCACGAGGGCCCGATGGACTACGCGCGCAGGGTCAGCGCGGCGCTGCCGGCGGCGGCCGCGGACATCGCCAGGATCACGGGGTTGTATACCCGCGCCCGCTACGGACCGGGGTCTGCGGGAGCGGATGCGCAGGCGCTGCGCAGCGCCGTGCGCCGGTTCGCCCCCTGAACGCCCGCCGCCGCCGATCAGTCCGCCACGGAAGTTTCGAACGCGTGCGCGTGATGCAGCCGTGAGTAGGCGCCCCCGGTGCGCAACAGCTCGGCATGGGTGCCCGTCTCCACGATCCGGCCGTGCTGCAGGACGACGATGCGGTCGGCGTTCTCCACGGTGCTGAGACGGTGCGCGATCACCAGCGAAGTGCGCCCGGCGCGCACCGTGTCGAGCGCCGCCTGGATGTGACGCTCCGAGGCGGTGTCGAGCGCGGAGGTCGCCTCGTCGAGGATCAGGACGGGGGCATCCTTGAGCAGGGCGCGGGCGATGGCCAGCCGCTGCCGCTGTCCGCCCGACAGCCGCAATCCCCGCTCGCCGATCGCCGTCTCCAGGCCCTCGGGCAGGTCGCGAACGAATTCCATGACGCGCGCCGCCTCCGCGGCCGCGAGCACCCGCTCCGCGGGCGCAGCGCGCAGCGCGCCGTAGGCGATGTTGTTGCGGATGGTGTCATTGAACAGCACCACGTCCTGGCTCACCAGCGCGATATTGTGTCGCAACGACTGCAGCGTGATCTCCCCGATGTCGATGCCGTCGATGCGGATCTCGCCGTGCTGCGGGCGATGAAAGCGCGGGATCATGCCGGCGAGCGTGGTCTTGCCGCTGCCGGAGGCGCCTACGAGCGCGACGGTCTCGCCCGCCGCGACCGCCAGGGACACCTGGCGCAGGGCCGGATGCGTGCCGCCGGGATAGGTGAAGCTCACCTCGCGCAGCTCGATCTCGCCGCGCGCGCGCCCGAGATCGCGCCGGCCCGTGTCCGCCTCCGCCTCCGCATCGATCAGCGCGAATATGCTCTCGGCCGCGGCCAGTCCGCGCTGCAGCGGCTCGTTGACGCCGGTCAGCCTCCGGACCGGCGCCTGCAGGATGAGCATGGCGGCGAAGAAGGAGACGAATTCGCCGGTCGTGAGCGCCTGCGAGGCGGCGATGCCGCGCGCGGCGTAGATCGTGGCCGCGATGCCGCAGGCGATGATGAGCATGACGACCGGCTCGTTGGCCGCGGCCGCCATGATGACTTTCATGGCGTACTTGCGAGCGCGGTTGATGGCCTGCTGGAAACGCCCGATCTCATAATCGTGGCCGCCGAACACCTTCACCACCTTCTGCCCGCCGATCGCCTCCTCGGCGACGTGGTTGATCGTGCCCATGGACTGCTGCAGGCGGCGGCTCATCTCGCGCAGCCGCGCGCTGATGCGGCTCACCGACCAGGTGATGGGCGGCGCCAGCACCAGCACGACGAGGGTCAGGCGCCAGTCCAGCCAGGACATGTACGCGAGCAGCGCAACGACCGAGAGCGTGTCCTTCACGAGCACCATCAGCACGCGCGTCACCGCCTGCTCGACCTGGGTCACGTTGTAGGTCAGGCGCGAGAGCAGCTCGCCGGAGCTCGCGGCTTCGTAATAGCTGGCGGGCAGGTGGACGAGCCGCCGGAACATCTCCCCGCGCAGGTCCATCATCACCCGTTGCGCCACCCAGGTGAGCGATACGGTGCTGGTGAAATTCAGCGCGCCCCGAACCAGGAACAGGATGATGATGAGCAGCGGAAAATAGCGCGCCTGCCAGCTCGTCGCCGTGAGGAAATTCCCGTCGAGAAAGGGCTTCAGCAGCGCCGGCATGACCGGATCGGTGGCGGCGTACAGCAGCATCGACAGCACGCACAGCCCGAACACCCGCCAGTAGGGATGCACGTAGGCGAGTAATCGCCGGTAGAGGACACGGCTGCTCTTGCAGGGGACCATGGATCGTTGTCGACGCGCGGCGTCAGGGCCGGATTTCGATTATCCTATATCCGCGCCATCCGCACCCATAGTCGAATCCTCGCGCAGACATGTCCAAGGCACATCCGATCATCGCCGTCACCGGTTCCTCCGGGGCGGGCACCTCGAGCGTCAAGGTTGCCTCCGAGCACATATTCCGCAGGGAGGGCACCCTGGCCGCGGTCGTGGAGGGCGACAGCTTCCACCGCTACGATCGCGGCGAGATGGAGAAGTTTCGCGCCGCCGGGGAACACGTCACCCATTTCGGTCCCGAGGGCAATCTCTTCGACGAGCTGGCCGCGCTGTTCGGCGGCTATGGCGAAAACGGCTCCGGCCGGCGCCGGCACTACGTGCACACCACCGAGGAGGCACTGCAGTTCAACCGGCCTCCCGGCACGTTCACGGAATGGGAGCCGTTGCCGCGCAACACCGACGTGCTCTTCTACGAGGGCCTGCACGGCGGCATGATCACCGACAAGGTGAACATCGCGCAGCACGTCGACCTGCTCATCGGCGTGGTACCCATCATCAATCTGGAGTGGATGCAGAAGATCCATCGCGACAAGGCCGTGCGCGGGTATTCCGCCCAGGCCGCCACACAGATGATCCTCCACCGCATGCACGACTACGTGCACTACATCGTCCCGCAGTTCGCGCTCACCGACATCAACTTCCAGCGGGTGCCGATGGTCGACACCTCCAATCCGTTCACCGAGACGGAGGTGCCGAGCGATGACGAGAGTCTCGTCGTCATCCACATCGCCAACCGCCGCAAGATACAGCCGGACTACCGCTATCTGCTGGAGATGCTCTCCGGTTCGTTCATGTCCCGGCCGGACACCATCGTGGTTCCGGCCGGCAAGAAGAGCTTCGCTTTCGAACTGCTGATCGGGCCTGTCGTCGAGCGCATGGTTCGCGACAGCAGCGGCGGCTGAGGGGTGAAGGCCGCCCAATGCACCGTATAACGCTGAACACCAGCGGGAGCGCCTTCGACGCCGCGACCGGGGAAACCATACTCAACGCCGCGCTTCGCCAGGGGGTGCCGCTGCCGTACGGCTGCCGCAACGGCCAGTGCGGCGCCTGCAAGGCGCAGATCCTCGCCGGCGAGGTCGACTACCCGGAAGGGGCGCAGACCGCGGCATTGACCGAGGCCGAGCGGCGTCAGGGCTGGTGCCTGTGCTGCCAGGCGCACGCGCGCACTGATCTGACCCTGCACATCCGCGAAGCGGGGGCGGCAGCGGTGCCGGAGGTGCGGACGCTGCCGGCGCGCGTGGCGCGCCTGGAGCGGCTCTCCCACGACGTGATGGGCATCTGGCTGCAACTGCCGAGCAGCGAGCGCCTGGTGTTCCGCGCCGGTCAATACATCGAGATCCTGATGCGCGACGGCAGGCAGCGGGCCTACTCGCTCGCCAATGCGCCGCACGACGACGAGTTCCTGCAGCTGCACGTACGCCACTACCCCGGCGGCGTGTTCGCCGAGTACGCCTTTCACGCGCTCAAGGCGAGGGAGCTGCTGCGCATCCGCGGACCGTACGGCGGTTTCTTCCTGCGCGAGGACTCCGCGCGGCCGGCGGTCTTCGTCGCCGGCGGCACCGGCTTCGCCCCGATCAAGGCGGTGCTGGAACATGCCTTCGCCAAGGGCGTGCAGCAGCCGCTCGAGCTGTACTGGGGGGTACGCGCCGCGCGCGACCTTTACTCGCCGCTACCCCGGCATTGGGAAGCCGAGCATGCGAACTTTTCCTGGGTGCCGGTCCTCTCCGAGCCGATGCCCGGCGATGAATGGGGCGGCTGCCGCGGGCTCGTCCACGACACGCTGGCCGCCCAGCACCCCGATCTCTCCGGGTACGACATCTACACCTGCGGACCGCCGGTGATGACCACGGCGGTGGCGGAGGTCGGGGTCAGGCACGGCGCGCCGGCGGAGCGCATCTACTCCGACGCCTTCGAATTCGCGGCGAAGTGAGGTCTGCGGGCCCCGCGCGCTCAGCCGACGCGGTGCGGCAGCAACGGGGTGCCCGGCTGGCCGGTGGCGAGCAGCAGACCCTGCCGGTGACAGCGAAACGCGGCGTCGCGATCGCCGAGCTGCTCCTGCGCCTCGGCCAGCAGGCGATAGGCTTCCGGCGTGGGCGCCTTTCGGATCAGATCCTCGAGATAGCTGCGGGCCTTGCCCCACAGGCCGCTGCGTAGCGCCAGTCGCCCCAGCGCCAGCAGCAGGCCCGGTTCCTCGCCATGCTCGTCCAGCCAGCTCTCGGCATTCTTCAGCTGCCTGAGCGCATCCGGCGACTGCAGCTCTCCGTATACTCGCACCAGCCCGGCGTCCCACTGCTTGCGCAGGGCGCCGAGCACCAGGTTGTGGGCCTCCTCCTGCTCGCCGCAGGCCGCGAGCGCGCGTGCGTAGCGCGCCGTGATCTCCGGCAGGTGCCGCCGCGCCCGCGCCACACGCTCCCACGCCGATTTGATGGCGCGCGGATCGCCGCGGCGCTCCGCGTCCAGCATCAGTCCTTCCATCGCCTCCTGCTCCATCGTCGCCCGTTGCGCAGCCGGCAGGAGATCCCGTTTTGCCAGCCTGGGCAGCAGGTCGAGCAGCGCGGTCCACTCGCCCGCCGCCCGGTAAAAGGCCGCCTCCATGCGCAGCACCTGCCCGTGGCGGCCGTCGATCTGCCTGAGCTCGGCGAGCAGCGCGCGGGCATCATCCAGCCGATGCTCGTGCAGGACCTGCTCCATCTCGCTCAGACGCACCGGCAGTTGGGCATCGTCGCCCTGCTCTCTGGCCATCTGCAGGTAGAAGGCCTGGCGATCCGGGGCCTGCTGCGCCTGCGCGGCACGTGCCGCGCCCAGGTAATGCAGCAGCGGCGCGTCGCTGCGCCGCGCGCCGTCGCTCAGGGATCGCTCGGCCTCGCGCCAGTCCCCTCCAACGAGGGCGAGAAATCCGTCGGACAGACCCTTCATCGCCCTGGTCTCGCGACGGCGGCGCGACCAGTGCTGCAGATCGCGCGGTGCGTGCCACAGGCGCACCAGCGTCTTCAACGTCCACCAGATGGCGAGGATAGCCACCAGCAGCAGCACGACAAAGAACGCGAAGCTCGTGCGTATCACCTGTCCGTGCACGCCGATGACCACGAAGCCGGTGTCCTCGAGCAGCACGCCGCCGAGCAGTACCGCGGCCACCAGCAACACCAGGGAGAGGATGACGAAGCGCATGACGGGAGTTTCAGGGCGCGGCAGGTGCCGCCTCGACGTTTACGTTCGCGGTCGGCTGGCCCGCGGCGCTCAACTGCCGGCGCACGAGCTCCAGCGCGTCCTGCAGGCTGGGCAGTGCAGGCGAAAGTTCCAGGTTCGCCATCGGTGCGAGCGTCGCGCGCATGCCCGAGACCTCCGGGCTTTGCGTGTCGTAGTAGCGTTCGAGCAGCTCATCCACGCGCGCCAGCGTCGCACGGAAATTGGCGGTGTCGCCGCGCAGGACCTCCAGGCGCGCGGCAGCCAGTTCCAGCCGGAGATTCTGCTGCAGCAGATAGCGCTTGCCGGGGTCGAAGATGACGTCATCGGGCACTTGCATGCTCCGGATGTCGACCAGGCGCACCAGATCCGTCCAGATGCGCTCGAGCGCCTGCCGCCACCCGGCGGCCTGCAGCTCTCCGGCCGCCGTGCCCTCGCCGCCGGCGGCCGCGACGGACGCCCGGGGCTCGACGTCGCCGGCCTTAAGCGGCAGCTTCTCCACCCGCGTCAGCAGGTCTGCAAGCGTCAGCGTCAATCCCGAGGTGTCCACCGGCGCCACGGCACGCAGCGCGTTGAGATCCGCGATCACCTTCTCGCGCACCGGGATGAGCGATGGATCGTCGCGATCGGCCAGCCGGCGATCGGCGCTCTCCAGGGCCGCCGTGGCCGTGGCGACGTCGCGCTCCAGCCGTAATCGCTGCTCCGCGACGGTCAGCAGGTAATGCACCTCGCGCAGGACCCAGATCGCGTCGGACTGCCCCGCGCCGGCGCTCTGCGCCTGCCTGATCGCGGCGAGCTCCCTCGTGGTTTCCTCCTGCAAGGCCGCCTGCGCCGAGGCAAGTTCCTCGAGGCGGCGATCGTTGTGCTCGCTAGCGGCATTGGCCGCCTCGAGTCGGCCGCCGAGACTTTCGAACCTCTCCTTCAGGCCCGCCAGTCCCGAGGCCTGCTCGCTGCGCACCGACTGCAGCGCGCGCTGCGTCCAAATGAGTGCGCTCGCCGCCAGCACCGCCGCGGCGAGCGCCACGACCACGGCCAGCAGCGCCCAGCGATTCGACCCGCCGCCGGCCGGCACGACCGTGGCATCGATGATCTGCTTGTCCGGGGAGACCGACGATTCCGTCATACGTGGCTGACCCAAGAGATATTCACGGCATTAAATGATGTATGCGGGCGCGCTGCAAGTAGCCCTCGCCGGGCCGCGCGCGGAGGAGATCTCCGCGGCGGCAAGCACGCGCGGCGATCGCATTCAGCGGCTCTTGAGCTTGAACCCGGCGGCCTTCAGGTAGTCGGCCTCGAGCTCCAGGTCCGCGGCGGTCAACGGGTGCGCCTGCAGCCAGTTCTCCGGAAAGCGCAGCTTCAGCGTGTCGCCGTCGATCTCCGCCTCGATGCGCGGCATCTCGGCACCGGAGCGCGCCCGATGCAGCAGCACCGCCAGGCGCAGCAGCACGCACAGCCGCCGCACGGGCTGCACGTCGTCGTCCGGCAGCGCCTGCAACTCGGTCTGCGGAAACTTGCGGCGCTGCGCGCGCGCGAGGAAGGCCATCCGCTGCTGCTCGCCGCGCGAGAATCCGGGCATGTCGAGGTTGTTCAGCAGATAGGCGCTGTGCTTGTGATACTGACTGTGCGAAACGGACAGGCCGATCTCATGCAGGCATGCCGCCCAGCCGAGCAGCCGCTGGTACTCCTCCGTGTCGAGCTGCCATTGCGCGCGCACCATCTCCCACAGCGCCACCGCCGTGCGCTTTACCCGGTCCGCCTGCGCCCCGTCGATGCGGTAGCGCTCGGCGAGCTCGGCCACGGTGCGCTCGCGGATGTCGTCCTGCTGCAGGCGGCCGACGAGATCGTAGATCAGTCCCTCGCGCAGCGCGCCGCTGGCGCAGCTCATCTGCTCGATCTCCAGCGCCTCGAAGATGGCCGAGAGGATGGCCACCCCGCCCGGGAAAACCGGCGCACGCTCGGCCGTGACGCCCGCCATCTTCAGGTCCGCGACATTGCCGGCCGCCACCAGCGCCTTGCCGAGCTTCTTCAGGGCCGCGGCGCTGATGCCGTCCTTGCACCAGCCGGCGTCGTGCACGGCCTCGGCGATGGCCAGCACCGTGCCGGAGGCGCCGATCGAGGTCTCCCAGCCGATCTGCCGGTACACCGTCGCGATGGGTTCGAGCTCCTGCAGCGCGGCGATCTCCGCGGCGCGCATCCGATCGGCGGTGACCCGGCCATCCGGGAAATAGCGCAGGCTCGAACCGACGCAGCCCATGTGCAGGCTCTCCATGCGCCTGGGCTCGAACTTGCGCCCGAGGATGATCTCGGTGCTGCCGCCGCCGATATCCACGACCAGCCTGCGCCGGGCGTCGTCCTCCAGGCTGTGGGATACGCCGAGGTAGATGAGGCGCGCCTCCTCGTAGCCTGCGATGATGTCGATCGGATGGCCGAGCGCCTCCTCGGCGCGGGCGATGAACTCGGCATTGTTGCGCGCCTTGCGCAACGTGTTGGTGCCCACCGCGCGCACCCGCCCGTTCGGAACGGCGTGCAGCCGCTGTCCGAAGCGGCGCAGGCATTCGACCGCGCGCTGCATCACCTCCTCGCTCAAACGGTTCCTCTCGTCCAGACCGCCGGCCAGGCGTACCATCTCGCGCATCTTGTCGATGATCATCAGGCGCGATTCGTCGACCTCCGCGACGATCATGTGGAAGCTGTTGGAACCGAGGTCGACCGCGGCGGCGCACTGAGATACCTTCCCCATGGCGGCGGATTATATCGGCAAACAACGAAGCCAATGTGCCGGTGCTTTCGCTTTACACCCGCGGCCGACCGCTCTACATTGGTTCGGCCCGCACCTGCCCGCGCCGATGTCGAGGAACCTCGCGAATGACCAGCGTCAACAGGGTCGATCCGCTGCACGCACACGCGCAGATCGCCGCCGACCCGATGGCGGTGCTGATCGACGTGCGCAGCCGCATGGAGTTCGACTACGTCGGGCATCCCGTCGGGGCACGGCACGTGCCCTGGAAAGAGTTCCCGGAATGGAAGGTCAATGCCGGATTCGCCGATGCGGTGCGTGAACTGCTACGCGCGGACGGCGGGGTGGCGCCGGAAGGCAGGCCGGTCTATCTCCTGTGCCGCAGCGGTGCGCGATCGCTGGCTGCCGGCGAAGAACTGCTGCGGCAGGGCTTTCGCCGCGTCTACAACATCGAGGAGGGATTCGAGGGCAGGAAGGACGCCGAGAATCATCGCAGCGCGATCAACGGCTGGCGTTTTCGCGGCCTGCCGTGGGAACAGGGCTGACAGCGGCCCTGCCGACACCACATCACCGACCCGGGAGCACCCGAGATGAAGTTCGAGACCGTCAATCCCGCCACCGGCGAGCGGCTGCACTCCTACCCGTTCCTGAGCGAGGGCGAACTCCAGGACGCACTCGCGGCGGTCAGCGCCGCCTCCGCGCAATGGCGCGCCACGCCGATCGCCGAGCGCGCCGCGCCGATGCGCCGCGCCGGGGAAGTGCTGCGCGCGCGCCGCGATGAGTTCGCGGCGATCATCTGCACGGAGATGGGCAAGCTCATCAGGGAGGCGCGTGCGGAGGTCGAGAAATGCGCGTGGGTGTGCGAGTACTACGCCGGGGAGGCCGCCCGCATGCTCGCTGACGAGCAGATCGCCACCGATGCCGGCCGCAGCTACGTCGCCTACCAGCCGCTCGGCGTGGTGCTGGCGATCATGCCGTGGAATTTCCCGTTCTGGCAGGCCTTCCGCTTCGCCGCCCCCGGGGTCATGGCGGGCAACTGCGGGATCCTCAAGCACGCCCCCAACGTGCCGCGCTGCGCGCTCGCCATCGAGGAGGTGTTCACGCAGGCGGGCTTCCCGCGCGGCGTGTTCCGTACGCTGTTCATCGACACCGACCAGAGCGCGCGCGTGATCGACGATCCGCGCGTGCATGCGGTGACGCTCACCGGCAGCGAGGCCGCGGGACGAAAGGTGGCGCAACGCGCGGGCGCGGCGCTGAAGAAGGCGGTGCTCGAACTCGGCGGCTCGGATCCGTTCATCGTGCTGGAGGACGCCGATCTCGATCTCGCAGCGACCACCGCCGTGGCCGCGCGCTACATGAACGCCGGGCAGAGCTGCATCGCGGCCAAGCGCTTCATCGTCACCCAGGGCATCGCCGAGGAGTTCCTCGCCCGCTTCAAGGCGGGGGTGGAGAACCTGCGCCCCGGCGACCCAATGCAGGAGGCGACCACGCTCGCGCCGATGGCGCGCGCCGATCTGCGCGACGGCCTGCACGCGCAGGTGCGCGACAGCGTGGCGAAGGGCGCGATCGCGGTGACCGGCTGCGAGCCGATCCCCGGACCCGGCTGGTACTACGCGCCGTCCATCCTCGATCGTGTCACGCCGGGCGTGCGCGCTTACGAGGAGGAATTGTTCGGGCCGGTGGCAATCCTCATCCGCGTCGGCGACGAGTCCGAGGCGGTGCGCGTGGCCAACGTTTCGCGCTACGGCCTCGGCGCCAGCGTGTGGACGCGCGACGCCGCGCGCGGCGAGCGCGTGGCGCGCCGGCTGGACAGCGGGATGGCCTTCGTCAACGGGCTGGTCAAGAGCGACCCGCGCCTGCCGTTCGGGGGCGTGAAGGCCTCCGGCTTCGGCCGCGAGTGCTCGTATCACGGCATCCGCGAATTCACCAACGTGAAGACCGTGTGGATCCGCTGACCGCCCCCGTCATCGACGGCCGAGGGGACCTCGGCCGCGGCAAGCCGTTTCCCCCGGCGGCATGAACCGGCCCTCGCCGCCCTGCACGTTCTTGCCGAACCGAGGCCGGCAGTCATCGCCGCCTTCAGAATTATCAGAAAGTTGCGTGATTGGAACGCGAGTTGCTCTCAGGCCTGACATCCAGTACGGAGCCACGCACACATGGCAGTCGCAACCATCGCGGGGGCCAATGCCGCCGCCACCGCCAGCGCCCAGGGCGGCACTTCCGCCGGTGCGAAACTGCTTGGCGGCAAGGGTGTTTCCTTCATGGACATCCTGCGCATCGCCGGCGGCGGCCTGATCGGCGGGCCGATCGGCGCGGGCATCGCCTTCGCCGGCGTGCTCGCGGAGAAAATCTTCCGCAAGGATGACGCACCCGAAGCCGCTGCGACCGCGGCGGCGCCGGGAGCTTCCCCCCCCGCGCAACCGGTGGCGCAGACCACGCCCGAGATCCGGCCCGGCGGCTGGATGGTCAATATGGCCTACGGCGGGCGCGACCCCTACCAGTGGACCCCGTCGGCCCCCATCGACGCCACCGGCGTCGCGCCGGATGCGAGGGTCGCGGCCAACACCGCGATCAACGATCCCCGCTTGACGGCCGCGGCGGCAATCGCGAAGGAGCGGCCGGGCGGCTGGATCATCAACGCGACCTACTCGGCGCAGGACGCCTACGAGGAGACCCGCAACGCCCTGCTCTCCCGACTGCGTGCCGAGGCCTGAGACGGGGCCGCGCGCTCAGCGATAGCCGGCCAGCTCCTGCACGTAGGAACCGGCCTTCAGATAGGGGCTGGCGGAGGTCTCGCGGCGCTCCGATCGCACCAGCCCCACCCCCGGGGCGTACCAGTCGGTGTGCTCGACGTCGACGTGGCCGAAGTTCGCGCCCTGATTCACCCGCACGATAGCGCTGCCGGATGCCGTCACCCTCAGGCAGCCATTGAACGTGCCGGCCGGCACGGTAACGGTCTCCCCGGCCGATGCGATGGAATACCCGAGCGTAACCGGTACCTCACGGTCGCGGATGCGCTCGCCGGAGTCGTAGAAGATGCTTTCGATGAGCGTCAACTGGCTGGGGAGCGACCACTTGGTGCCGGCGGCATAGGGCGCGCGCAGGATGAAGTGGGCCGGGCCGTCGCTGCGCACCCGGCCGTCGATGCCGCGCCGCGTGGCCACGCGCCGCACGCCGTCGCCGTCGCTCACGTAGTAGCCGCGCGCATTGCCGGGAAATTCGATCACGCCGACCGGCCCGCCTTCGCTATCGATCGTGCCCAGCGCGCGCACCTGCATCGTGGAGCGGACCGTCTCGTCGAGCACCGTCGTCGTCACGACATAGTCCCACGATCGGCCCGCATCGAGCGGGAACAGCGTCTCGGGAGGACCGCCGCAGCCGGCGAGCGTCATCACGGTCGCGAACACCACGCCTGACACGCGCGCGGGGGATCTTGGACGAAGCGGCATCACCTCCGCATCGTAGCATCCCGCCGCGATGGTGCGGAGGGCCGCCCGCCGCTGGCATCGGGCAGTGTCTGCACCACCGCTCGCGGCTCACGCCGCGATGCCGGCGGAGCGATGACTGTCGGCGTACCGATCCTCGCGCAGCGCCCGCTCCGGCAACAGGAGCTCGAGCAGGCGCCGCATGCTGCCGGCGGTGTCCGTCGACATGCGCACGACCCTCGCCGTGGAGCCCACGGGCACCAGCGGTCCGCGCGCGGAACGTTTGCTCCACTGCTCCTGCAATACGTTTTCCAGCAGCGCGTGATCGGTGCTCGCGTCGGTCAGGAATACCACCCTGGAGAGGCTCACGTTGCCGAGCAGCGCCCCGATCTCGAAGGTGCAGCCGAGGTGGCGGGCGTCGAAGCCGCGCAGATCCATGAGCACCGCATCGCTCATCGTCGCCAGCGTTCTGACCGTCATCTGCCAGAGGGTGTCGTGACAGTAGAACCCGCTGAAGCGGTAGCGACCGTCGGGGTCCTGCCGGTAGTCGAGCACCTGCAGCCGTTCCTCGAGGCCCGCGCGGCTGGCGAGGAACCGGCGCGAGGGCCGTCCGCCCAGGAACTCCAGCACCTCGCGCGGTTCGATCATGCGTGTGATGAGAGCGGGGCCGGCGACCATGGAGACGCTTCCGACATGCTGCCAGAGGATGCGGAAGTCGTCGAAGAACATTTCGCTGCGCCTGCCGAGCCCGACCACGCGCAACAGCAACAGATTGCGCGGCAGCGCGGGCATCGCGACCGCCGACAGCAGCGTGAATCCGGCATGCGCCACCAGCTTGTAGGCAACGAACGCGAACAGCGCGAACACCACCCATCCTCGGCCGTAGAACATCAGATCGACGCAGTACGCGACCGCGAACAACAGCCACACCGAATCGACGACGAGGGCCTGCTCGCCCAGCAGCTTGCGGTCGTAGCGTCTGCCGAGCCAGCGCGCCAGCAACCAGCCGCCGATCACGGCGAGGAGGAAACCGCCCAGTACGAGCCCCAGCAGCGTGCCGCCCGGCAGGCTGCCGGCGGTCGCGGCAGCGCGCATGCGCTCCTCGCTGGCAGCGACCCAGCCGACGCACAGCACGGCGCCGACGGCGCTGGTGAGCATCAGCGTCGCGACGAGGGCGCCCACCGAACGCACGGCGCGCAGCAGGAAGGCGAGCGCAAGCAGCGTCGGGATGCCGCCCCTGAGCCCCCAGAACAGCAGCAGATCCCGGGTTCCTGCCTCCGCGTCGTGCGCCGTCGCGATCACGGTGAGCGCGGCGATCACGGCAAAGTAGCCGGCCACCATCCATGCGCGCTGGGCGCGGCTGCAGGCGGCCGTGAGCACCAGCACGATCACCACCGGCCACAGGTATGTCCACAGGAGCGCGGCGATCTTCGTGTATGCCAGCGGCCCGGCACGATCCGCCAGCATGGCGGCGCAGGTCATGACCGCCGCGAAGGCCAGGCCGCCCAGACCGTAGACGATGCCATTGCGCCATGGGCCGTTCAGAGCGCCGCGCACGAGTTGCGCGTCGCAGTTGCCGGCCGCGCTCATCTCCTCTGCGTCCTCCATCACCACCTCGAGCGGCCGCGACCGGGCCGGGGACAGCGACGGGGAGGCCGGCTCGTACGCCGCGCTCTCGGTGTCGTCGGCCGAAACGGCCTGGCTCGTGGCGCGCATGTGCCGCAACACCGCGCGCTTGTAGAGGAACAGGATCAGCATCGACAGCGGCACGGCCAGCAGGGCAGCCGTGACCAGGCAGAACGCCATGATACCGGGCAGGAGGTCAGCTGGTAGCCCGGTCATGACGAAGTTTCACCCCGGTTGCGCACAGGCATTCATCCAATCCCCCGCCGGCGCCGTCTGCAACTGGCTGCCGGCCGCGCAGGCTCAGCGGCCGGCGCCGCGGACTGCCACGACCAGGCATCGCCTCGAGCTTCGTCGGCTCATGCGGGGATGCGCCATGCAGAGCCGTGGCAAGGCATCGCTGACAGCGCTGGGATTGCGGTCAGGTCCTCCGAGACGCTGGCCTGGCGGTCTTGCCCCGGGCGCCGCGCGACCGCACGTGCGGCGGGAACTCGCTGAGCAAAAAACGCGGATGGTGCATTCCCTGTGTCGTCGTGGCATCTCCCCCTCCCGAACGGTCGCACCACGCTGATCTGAAGTTAAGCAACGCGCGGGTGCGGCTTCAAGTTGACCATCTCCGGGGCGCGCTTTCAGCGCAACTCGTCGCACAAACGCATACACCTTCGAAGCATCGATCGCCGCCGGTGCGCGTGCCCACGATGCGCCGAGCGGCTAGACTGATGGGGCCCGGGGAGTACCGGCGAGCGATGACTCACGAACGCCACAATCGCACGATCGTCTTCAGCGGCCACATGATCGACGCGGTGGATCGATCCCGGCCGCGCTTTCCGCCCGAGATCGAACCCGGGGCGGCACTCGCGATCGACGCCATGCTGAACAGCCTGGGGATCGGAGCGGAAACCCTGGGGATCACCGAGGGCGCCTGCGGCGGCGACCTCCTTTTCACCGAGGCCATGCTGGCGCGCGGCGCGTCCGTGGAACTGTACCTGCCGTTCGGGCGGCAGCGATTCCTGCGCACCTCCGTGGGCTACCCGAAGATCCCTTCCCCGGTTCCGGACCGCTGGTCGCAGCGGTTCTTCCGCGTGCTCGCCCACCCCTCGGTGCGCTTGGTGGAAATGGACGCCGCAAGCGGCCCGGACGCGGGCGCGGAACCCTACGCGCGCTGCAATCTGCGCATGATCGAGGAGGCCATCGGCCACGGCGGCGGCGCGCTCGAGCTCATCTGCCTGTGGGACGGCATCGACAGCGACGTGACCGGCGGCACGGCGCACATGGTCGAGGCGGTGCGGAGCCGCGCCGGCCGCATCCACTGGATCGACATACGCCCGCTGCTCGACGCGACAGGGGGCGCCCCGGACCCCGCGCACTCCACCACTCCTACAGGTGGCTGAAGGAGATCACCAGTGTTTCCGCGGCGCCGCTCGCCAGGCGCTCGACCGTGACGGCGACGTAACGTCCCTCGTTCGTGCGCAGGCAAAGCTGCTTGTGCACCAGGTTGGCCGCGCTGCGCGCCTGCGTGGAGTATGTCGCCTGCCGGCAGCGTGAGGCGTCCGCCACACCCACCACCGCGTAGGCGGCGCCGTTGACCGGTTCCAGGTTGGTGCCGCTCACGTAAGGCCCGCCCCCGCCGGCGGGCTTGTAGGCGAGATCATCGGCGCTGCTCGCGGTCATCCTGCCGGCGTCGATATCCGCGGCCGCACCCAGCCTGAGCGTCAACGTTCCGCGGCTCGGCGGTGGCGGCGGGAGTTCGGGCCTGCGCCGCGCGACGGTCAGCGCGACCGGTGCTCCCGGGCGAACGGCCGCGGCGCCGGGCAGCGGCTCCTGAGCGATGATCATGCCTTCGGGACGATCGTCGACCTCGCGGTAGACCCGCTCGCCGAGCGTCATGCCGGCGTCCAGGATCTTGCGCTCGGCCACGGCCAGCGTGAGTCCGACCAGCGCCGGCACGGCTGCCGCGGGCGCCTCCGGCGCGTAGAGGAGGGCGACGGTGGTACCCGGCTTCACCGCACTGCCCGGTGCCGGCCTCTGGCTCAGCACCGTGCCCGGCGCCGCACCGGCCTGCGCCTCGCCGATGGCCGCGCTCGCGGCCAGGCCTTGGGCTTCGAGAGCCTCTTTCGCCGATCCGATCTCCATTCCCACCACGCGGCGCACTTGCACGAGGGCGGCGGCCTCCTCGGGCTGCGCGACCGTGAGATCGATGCGCGCGCCCTGCGCCGCCTCGCTGCCTGCGAGCGGCGACTGCGACAGCACGCTGCCGGGCGCGCCTTCGGCGACCCGCTGCCTGCGCACCACGCCCGGCGTCAGGCCGGCTTCCGCGATCACTGCCTTCGCCGCTTCCAGGGAGAGCCCGCGCACGGTCGGCACGCGGACGGACGGCCCGGCACGCTCCGGCTGTTCTTCGGCAGGCGGCGACTCGCGGGTCGGTCCGGTCGCGGCCATGAGCTGTTGCGGTCCCGGGGGCGCCTTGGCGATGACGATGTCGACCGGGTAAGGTCCCCTGCCGGCGGGCACCGTCCCGGGCGGCGGCGATTGCGCCAGCACCTGCCCCGGCGGGGCCTGGCTGGTCTCCCGCGCCGAGACGTGTCCCAGGATCAGGCCCTGCTCCTGAAGCAGCGCCGCGGCATCCTCCCGGTTCCTGCCCGTCAGGGCAGGAACCGTGCCGGCCGCGCTGGCAAGCACCACGTCCACGGTGCGCCCCCGCTTCACCACCAGCCCAGCGCCAGGGTCCTGCCCGATGACGACGTCGGCGCGGACCCCCTGCCGGTACTCGTGGTCCTGCGCCCCGAGCCGCAGGCCGGCACGCTCGAGCACGGATCGCGCCGCGCCGATCTCCAGCCGCAGGATGTCGGGAACCTCGGCGATGCCGGACGGCCACCAGCGCTGCCAGGCCAGCCGGGCGCCGAAGACGAGGGCCAAGCCCAGCGCGGTGGCGTAGGCGAGCCGGGCGAGGCGCGGCGTCCAGCGTGCGAGCCGCCAGCCGAGCAGCCGCCGGGAGGGGATCTGCTTGCGGATCTGGCCGATGAGCTGCTCGACGTCCCCGTCCCAGCGCTCGTCGCGCAGTGCAAATGCGTTGCGGCCGGCCAGCTCGCGCAACGCGGCGGGCAGCTCCACCGCCGCCGGCATCCGCGCCTGCTCCACCAGCACCGGGATGACGACCAGCTCGCGGCGCAGCGCCGCGGCGATCTCCTGGCGCACGAAATCCCCCGCCTCCTCGAGGCGCCGCCCGCCGCCGGCGTTGCGACTGTCCAGCCACTCCCGCCCGATGATCGCCAGCAGCACGTCGCAGGCCCCGATGCGCCGTTCGATGGTCCTGGCGAAGTCGGAGCCCGCGTCGATGTCGCAGACATCGATGAACACGCGGCGCTCGCCGAAGGTTGCGCGCAGCCGATCGAACAGCCGCCCGGTGTGTCCCGCGCTGTCGCTGCGCCGATAGCTGATGAATATTCCACTCATCGTCTTGCCAGGGCGGATGATGCCCGTCGAGGCAGGTGGCCGGGGACCTCGTGCGCCATGGTCGGCGCGCGCGGCCTGTCTGCGATCCCGGGCATCCGCGCACCCGTCAGTCCGTGAGCGCCTTGGCCAGCCGCTCCAATTGCTCGCGCAAGGCGGCCTGCCTCTGGCCGGCGCCCCTGGCCATCTCGATCAGGAACTCGACGTGATCGAGCACCGAACCGAATTCCCGTCGCGAGGAACCGCGCTCCAGTGCGGCGCGGTAGCCGGCGGCGATCTCCGCCACCTCGGCGTCTTCGATAGCGCCGCCGGCGAGCGCCGCGACCAGCCGGCAGTCGGGCGCCACGACGCTGTTCCAGTAACTGGGATCGGTGCGCTCGCGGCCCGCGGCCTGCTCGACGGCGATCGGACAATACGCATGCAGTGCCCGCTGCCAACCCTCGTCCGTCGGCGCCCGATACCATTGCAGCATCAGGTTCGCCGTGACCCAGTTCGTCAATGAATAGGCGTGCAGATCGCGCCTGCTGCCCGGCGCCGGGACGGCGGCGCCCGGCGCGCTTCGCGACGGCGATTCCTCTCCCGTGGCGTCGGGCGTGACGGCCACGAAGGCCTCGCGATAGGCGCGCGCCATTTCCCGCAATGCCTGCACCCGGGCCTTGACGTCGGTCTGCAGCGCGGCCATGCGCTTCTGAGCGCTGCCCAGCAGCGCCCGGCGCTCCGCCGTCGCGCCGAAGCGCATCAGGGATTCGATCTCGGCAACCGCACCGGTGACCTCCTGCCTGCAGGCGGCGATCAGACGCTGGCGCTCCGCCGCCGATCCGCCCGGTTCGCCGCGCGCCTCGCGCCAGCGCTGAAAGGCGCGCTTCACGCGGATGTTCGCCCGATGCTCGAGCGCCCGCACGGGAAACTCCGCCCGGTCGGCGGTCGCGAGTCGATCGAGGTACTCGAGCGCCTGCTCGTAGTCCCCGGCCTCGCCGAACAGGACGCCGAGGGAGGCGCAGACGTCGGGACGGGCGAGCCATCCATCCCGCGCGCCGGGCGGAACGCGCGCCAGCAAGGCCTCCACCTTCGGTCGATACGTGGCCGCCTCACCGCCGGACATGCGCACGTCGCCGATGCAGTTGTCGAGCTTCGCCACCAGTTCGCTGACCGCCGTGATCGGCGCGGCGCGGCCCGAGGCGTCGGCCTTTCCCCCGACCAGGTGCAGGTCCTGATCGCCGTAGCACTGATAGGCGCCCCAGGTGTTCACCTGCGGAAAGCGCGTGTAGACCTCCTCGCGCGCCGCGCGCACCGCGTGTCCGAAACCGGCGCCCCCCAGCATGTGCCGGTAGAAGGAGGCGGCGAACTGCCGGCCGGCGGCGTCGTCGACCGCCCAGCCCGCGGCGATCACGGCCTTCACGCCCATCTTGATGAACTCCACCGCCACGCTGGCCGCGAGCAGGTTGTAGTGCGGCGAGGTCTCCGCGGGGCCGTCGGTGCGGCCGAGGTGACAGCAGTTGATGAACACGAGTTCGGGCACCCAGCGCATCTGCCTGATGTCACCGGGCGTGAGAAAGACGTTGTCGCCGATGACCATGCCGGAGACCCGCTCGGGGCGGGCGCCGGGCTCGGGCGCCGGCACCTCCGCGTCATGCACGCCGTGGCCGGCCAGGTGAAGGATCTGATAGGCGTCGGCGTGCAGTCCCATCAGGATGTTCTCCGCCGAATCACGCACCTTCACGGTGACCCGGAAGCCGGATTCGGCCAAGACCTCGCCAACCTGCTGGGCCTCCTTCTCCGCGCCCGGTAGATCGGCGAAATGCAGCTGCGACTGGCCACCCGCCGGCAATTGCGGATTGCCGACGATGTAGGCGCTGCGCTCGAAGGTGTACGCCGGCGCCGGCCGGAATTCCTGCGTCTTCAACTGCCGCAGCATGCCGGCGGCCACGGCCAGGGGCCGGGCGTTGGTGCCCCAGCGGTTCTCCATCAGCTCCCACGGAAACGCGGCGGAGCGTTCGTCGACCAGGTAGACCATGTCGTGCTGCGCCGGCGCGAGCTCCTTCAGGCCGTTGGGCATCAGCATCTCGAACAGCGTGCGGGATATCTCGCGGCTGTTGGCGGTGCTGCCGCAGGCGGTGGCGATGAATTCCTCCGCGAGCCGGATCTGTCCGGAGACCAGCGTCTGCTCGGCGCGTGCCCGATCGCCGTAGTGCGTGAAGCGCAGCGTGTTGCTGTCGCGGTCGTAGCCGATCTCCAGCCTGCGCCACCATTCCGCGCCTTCCTCGAAGGTCGCCCGCCGGCGCCCGCCCTGACCCTCGATCACCACGCCCTGGTCGGCCGACCAGTCCACGTGCTGCACGAGCTCCCCGTCCGCGAGGACCTCGGCGAGAGCGCGCACCGCCTGGATCGCGATGTCCTGGTAGAGCTCCAGGAACTCGATCTCGTCGATGAGCACCCGGCTGCTGAAGCCGGTCTCCAGCAGCCGGTGATTGGCCGCGTGCACGCCCCAGAGCATCGCCGCCACCGAGTCGCGCACGCTCATGTTGCTGAAGCCGGTGCCGATGAGCAGGGCGCACGCGCGCGCGGAACGCGGCGCCGTGCGCGCGCCGAAGCGGTCATCGGGGCAATCGGCCACGTGCAGCGCGTAGTCGAGCATGGCCTGCGCCATGCCCGCCTCGAGCGCCCCGGGGGTGAGCTCGCCCACCTGCCCGAGCCCGATGACCACGGCGCCACCGGGTTTCGCGGCGGGCGAGGTGTCGAGGAAGATCTCGTGCGTGCCGAGCCGGCCCGGGTACAGACCCAGCCGCACGCGATTGGTGAGCGCGCCGTCCAGCCGCTTGTCGAGCGCCGCCTCGGCGCTGACGATGCTGTCGCCGAGGTAATGGCCCACACACACCGGGTTGCGCGCATAGGCGAGATCGCCGTGGCGCACGCTCACCTTCACCCGCGGCAGACGCACCGACTCGGCACGGCGGCGGCGCCTGCGGCTCGGCCCCAGGGCCATCGCCGTGTCCGTCTGCGGATCCGGCACGCTGTCGGGCAGATCGGCGGGCAGGACTTCCAGGACCTCGGCATCGGTCACGCCGCGCGCGCGCGGCGGGGCGGCGGGCAGCCGCGAGGTGCCGCCCGTGCTCAGCAGTTCGGCGTAGGCGGGGAACGCCGCGGGGTTGGCGAGCAGCTCGTCGTGCTGCGTGTCCTCCACGTACCAGGTCGGCACGCCCGCGAGGCGGCCGGAGGCCCAGGTGACGGTGCCGTCGCCCTGCCGGGTGGAGAGGAACTGCACGTTGGCGGGAATGTCCCCCAGCAGCGGACGCCGCACTGCCGGCACGACGCGGTAGTCGCACACCGTGTGACGCGCGCATCCGGCCACGTAGATCATCGCCGCCGGATCGACGGGGCACTGCGCCAGCTGTCGGCGCGCCTCGTCGACGGCGCGCAGCTCCGCGGCCGGCGGCACCGGCCACTGCTCGTCCACCTCCGCCTTCAGCCGCTGCCAGAATCGCACGTCGCCGAACTCGCGCCCGGCGCCCGGCTCCGGCAGCAGCTCCAGCATGCCCGGATAGCGGGTAACGATCTGCAGCAGTTCGTCGCGGTCGTGAGTGATATCGAGCAGCGCGAGCTTGCCGAGCGTGGGATTGCGGCCGGTGATCCAGCGCACGGCCTCGTAGGAGCCAGCGTTCGGCGTGCCGAACATGACGAAGCGGCTGCCCGGCAGCGCGCGCAGACGCTCCCAGAGGCGCCGGTGACGCGCCAGCATCATGCGGGTGACCAGTCCGCCCATGGAGTGCGCGGCGATCCGCAGCGGCTGCCGGTGGCTCTCGCACTGGGTCAGGCGCGCCTCCACGACCGGCGCCAGTTGATCGGCGAGCGCCACCAGGCTCAGGCGCCAGTCGTAGGGGAACGGCACCACCTCATGGGTGCCGGTCAGGTACGCCAGGAACTCGCCGTAGAAGTCATCGAGCAGGTTACCCGGCACGACACGGCGGGCCTCGATGCCGATGTCCTCCAGACCGCCGCGCGCCAGGTCGAGATAGTCCAGCCACTTGCAGTCGCCGCCGAGCAGCAGCTCGCTGCCCATGGTCCCCGGCAGCACAATGACCACCGGGCGCGGACCGCGCTGGGCGCTGCGCGCGACCGCCTCGCGCCAGGCGGGAGTCTCCTGCCTGGCCTCCCCGATCGGACGGAAGCCCGCGAGTGCGCCGTCGGCGCGCAGCAGGCCCTCCTGGAGCATGCGCACGGTGCGTTCGTTGCCGAAGTAATGAAAGTGCGAGACTTCGCGTCCCTGGTCGAGGAAGAAGCGCCCGGCGCCAGGAGTGCGCTGCAATCCGCCGTACATCGAACCGGTATTCACGACCAGGTCGTGATCGCTGGCGTAGAACCAGTCGGCCATCACCAGCTTCAGCTTGCCCCAGAAGGACTCACCCTCGATGTCGCCCGCGATCACGCTCAGATCGGCGGCCGTGCGCAGGTCGGGATGGTTGAGCAGCCGGATGAGCGCCGAGCCCGGCATCATCGCCTCCAGGCCGGGAAGGCTGCGCGGGTCGGTGCGTTCCTGCACCACCGCCAGCAGGAAGTCGAGCGCATCGCCGACCATCTCGGGCGCGAAGTGCTGGATGACCGAGAGCCAGCGGTCCAGCCGTCCGGAGGCGAGCGTGGTGCCGCGCGCCGGGCAGGCCACGCGCACCAGGCGTGTCACGCGCGGTCGCCGGCGCTTCAGCGCCTCGATGAGTTCCTGCAGGCGCGCCCGCTCGACCGCGTAGGCCTTGGCGGCCTCGGCGCTGTCGCGCCGGCCGAGGCCGAGCATGGCGCCCAGCGTCCGATCGCGCCCTAACAGCCGATCGAGCGCGCCAGGCTGCAGCGGGTCATTGCGTCCCTGCACGCGCTGCGCGAGGCAGAGCAGATCCGCGATCAACCCGCCGCGGGAATGCGTGACCAGATGCAGTTCGGCATCCTCGGGCAGGAATTTCTCGACCAGTTCGGCGGCGTTGTCGATCGGGCTGACCGTAAGGGTCCGGTGCTCGCAGGCGTACACGTGGCTGCCGTAGCGCTCCTGCAGCGCCTTGCGCAGGGCCGCGCCCGCCTTGTTGCTGGGGTTCCACAGGGACGCGAAGCTGCCCGCGGTGCTCGAGGCGGTACCGTGCACGAACAGGAGCAGCGGCTGTCCCGGCTTGGTCGCCGGCAGGCGCTCGGTCACGGCTTCCAGGCTCAAGGCGTCCCCGAGGCCGACCCGGTAGATGCCCGGCGCGTTGCCGTGCAGCTGTCGGCGCTCGAACCATTGCGAAAGGCCGACGGCGGTCTTGCGCTTCAGATCGACGCCGAACACCTCCAGCGCCTCGACCACCAGCCCGCCGAAGCCGCGCTGCACCGCGCCGTCCCCGGCTTCCGCCCTGACCGCGGGATCGACCTCCCAGATGCCCTCCTCGTCGCCGCCGCGACTGGCACGTGTGCCGAACTCGCGATGGAGATCGTCCACCCGCAGCCACTGCCGGAAGCCGTTGGAGTACTCCAGACAGGCAACATCGTCCTGGCGGATCGGCACATCGACCGCGCCCGCCGCGGCGCGCGCCGCTCCAAGCTGCACCCGTCCCCGGGAGACGATGTCGATGGACTCCACGCGCGGCGTCGGCGCCTGCGCCACCGGCTGCCCGCGCAGCCGCAGCGTGCGGCTCGGCGCCGCCGCCGCAGTCGCCGGGCGCGCGGCGCGCGCGCGCGACGAGGAGGCCCTGCGTGCTCTGCCGGCAATGTGTCTGCTGGCCATGGCAGGCTTACAGCGGCGCGAGGAAACGCCGATCGAAGGCGGATTTCCGGCCTTCCAGCTGCGGCACCTGGTCGAAGTCACCGCGTTTCAGGCCGGCGCAGGTACGTGCGTGCAGCTCGCGATAGGAGATATCCCCGCGCGCCTCGGCGATCGCCGCCACGAGGTTGTAGGTGAGCGCCCCGTTGTAGCTGCCGTTGATGTGCGCGTCGGCCGAGCTCTGCGTATCCCGGCAGCCGGTGATCAGCAGATCCGGGATGTCTGCGGCCACCACGTCGCTCGTGCGGCGCGCCGCCGCCCGCGAAACCCGCAGGCCGGTGAGCCGCCGGCCCCGCAGACGGCGCCCGGATTCCTCCACCATCAGGTCCCAGGGATTCGGCAGATAACGCGGGATCCGCGGTGCATCCGGCGGCAGGACGGCGCGCGTATTCGTGCCCGAATGACAGCAGTCCATGATGACCGTGAGGCTGACGCCCTGGCGCAGCCGGTCGAACGTGCGCCGCAGCCAGTCGTCGGTGAGCGGTGCCTTCCAGTCGAGATCGGTGGGGCAGAGGATTTCGTCACGCCCATCGGCCTCGTCGCCATCGGCGTCGGGGACGTTGGCGCCGTGCCCCGAATAATGCAGGAGGAGCACATCGCCGCTGCGCGCGCTGCGCACCAGGCGTTGTATCGCCGCCTTCATCGCCCGTGTGCTGGCAGCGAGATCGGTGAGAGTGGTGATGTCCCTGGCCGTGAACCCGGAATACCGTTGCAGCACCTCGCGAACGTTCTCGACGTCGTTGACGCAGCCGCGCAGGTCGGCGCCCGGGATCCGGTAACGATTGATGCCGATGAGCAAGGCCTTCTTCGCCATGACAATTCCTCCCTTGAACGTGGTCCCCGAAATTCCCTGACGGTTCGCGGACACGGGCGCGCGACCAGCCGCGCTCCGATGCGGCATCGTCGGTGTGCGACGGATCGCGCCGCGCGCGGGCGCAACCCGTCACAACTCCGCCTGCGGCCGTCAACTCATGACGGCCTTCAACATGACCGCGACGCCGCACTGCCTGCTCACCGCATGCGGATCGTAGATCCCGTCCTTGACGAACTTGCCGCGGCTGTAGTGATTCGAGAAGCTCCACAGATACGG
>WBZR01001646.1_pt1 | contig 26805 bp, 40 predicted proteins | sample 5204231 | NCBI WGS metagenome assembly WBZR01 (sample SAMN12412403, study PRJNA552823) | activated sludge metagenome | isolation source: activated sludge from anammox sidestream of wastewater treatment plant... | place: USA: Virginia | collected 2017-08
GGGCTGGATACAGAGACGCGGGTAGACCTGGGCACTAACAACATGCGGCACTACGCGCTGCCTGAGCCGCCGAAGCGCGAGGCGCTGAAAGATGCCGTGGCCGCCAGCCTGGCCTTTCTGGACGTGGCCCCGCGCCAGGTGACGGCTGTGCTGTGGGCGGCGATGTTCGCCGCGCCGCTGACCCCGCTGCGCTCGCTGAATGCGGTGGTCTGGCCCTATGGCCCAACGCAGTCCGGCAAGAGCACGCTGACCCACCTGGCGCTGGCTCACTACGGCCAGGGCTTTGTGGGGCCGCGCGAGTTTCACGCCCCGATCGATTGGACCTCCACCGTCACGGCGCTGGAAGGGGCGATGTTCATGGCCAAGGATCTGCCGCTGATCATTGACGACTTCGCCCCCCAGTTCACCAGCGAAGCCGAGGCGCGCGAGCTGAAGAAAAAAGCGGCGCTGGTGATCCGCTCGGTGGGCAACCGCTCGGCGCGCGGCCGGGCCAACGGCGATCTGACCCAGCGCGCGACGCGCATACCGCGCGGGCTGGTGCTGAGCACGAGTGAGAACCCGCTGGTGGGCCAGTCGATTGTGGGCCGGATGATCTACGTCACGGTCTCACGCGGGGACGTGATGCGCGAGGGCGGCAATCCGGCGCTGGATGCCGCTCAGGCCCACGCGGCGGCCGGGCTGTACAGCCAGGCGATGAGCGCTTACCTGCAGTGGCTGTGCCACAACTGGGAGGCGTTGGCCGAGGAGATCGGAGACATCATCGACGGCTCGGCCCGCTATGCGCGCCAGGAGTTTCCGCGCGATCAATCGCGGCTGCCGGACTACTACGCGATCCTGGCGGCCGGCAGCTCCCTGGCGCTGCGAGCCTTCCAGGATCTGGGGGCGATCACGGCCAGCGACTACCAGCGGCAGCAGGCGGCCAACAGCGAAGCGATCCTGGAGGTGGTGATCGGCCAGGCCGACAAGATCGCGGCCGAGTCTCCGGCTCAGATGTTCTTCCGCGCCCTGGACAGCCTGATCGAGCGGCGCATGGTCTACCTGGCGCCCAAACGCGCCCTGGAGAGTTTCGTTCCGCCGGACCGCGCCGATCAGATCGGCTGGTTTGACCCGGATCGGTCCGTGGTCTGGCTGAGCCTGGAGAGCTGCCTGTTCCACGCCAAGAAATTCTGGCAGGGGCTTGATCAGCACCTCGATACGCCGGTGGATGCCATGCGCCGGCACGTCGAACAGGCCAACGTGCTGGCCCGGCGCGACAAAAGTCAGGTTGAGGTCAGTGTTCGACTGGACGGCAAGACGCGCCGGGCGCTGGAAATCAATTGCGAGCGCGTGAGGGAGCTGTACGGCATTGACCTGCACCCCGGCGCGCTGGCCGATCCGGCGGATGACTTCCAGGCGGAACTGGTATGAGCGAAGTGATCGTGACGATCGACGAGCTGCCCGACTACCTGGCGCGCCATGGCCTGGTGGTGGTGCGTGGCGGCTGGCGCTCCCGGCGCGATCACCTCGGCCGGTGGATGCCGGCAGAGCCGAGGCCCTTCCTGGTGGTGGCCTCAGCCGAAAGCATTGACCAGGACAAGACGAAAGGAGAGACGGATGGGCAAGAACGTGGTGGAGTGGGATGACGTGCTGCCTGAGCACATCGCGCCGGGGGACGTCGAGAACCTGATCGATGCGCTGGCCGAAGACCTGGCGCATGACCCGGTGATCCGCGACGCGCTGGAGGCCTGCCACCTGCAGCCCACCAGCCGGGCCAACTGGCTGGCCGCTCAGGCGGCGGTGATCGTGCTGGTGATGCACGAGATCGGCCAGGAGGTGGCGCGTGATCAGAAGTGAGCGGATCAGGACCGCGCTGTACGTGACTGGCACGCTGGCCCTGCTGGCCGGGTGCCTGCTGTTCGGATGGATCTTCCAGATCTGGCGCTATTGAGAGGAGGTGGCATGTGATCAGCAAGGCGGCGAGTGACGTGCTGCGCGAGCGGCTGCGCCAGGATCAGAAATGGGGCGAGCAAAACCACGTACCAGAGATCTGGCTGGCGATCCTGATGGAAGAGGTCGGGGAGACCGCCCAGGCCGTGCTGCATGCGCGGGACGGCGCGATCCGCTGGGAGCTGTACCGGGCTGAGCTGGTGCAGGCGGCGGCCGTGGCCCTGGGTGCGCTGGAATGCTTTGACCGGCACTACGTACCCGAGCAAGTGGCCAACTAGAAAGGACATTCAGCATGTGGGGCAAACGTGATGACAAGACCGACCGGGAGCGCTATCTGGAGTACGAGCTGGACCGCTACCGCGAAGCCGAGGACCGCCGGCAGCGCGAATCGTCGTCGGAGCGCGAGCGGCGGCGCCAGGAGATGCGCGAGCGGATCGAGGAAGCTGAGCGCTCGGCTGACACCTGGCCGGAAGCGCTGCACAAGCAAGTGCACCTGATGCGCCGGGAAGTGAGCGGCCACCCGGACGTGGCAGACATTGACGCCTATTTCGAGAACAGCGCCATCGCCTGCGAGGAAGCTCAGCAGCACTGGCGCGAGCTGGAGGCCGCTGCGGTGGATCAGATCAAGGCGCTGGAGGCCCAGATCGAAGCGCTGCAGGACGGTATCCGGCTGGGTGTGGCTGAGCGGCTGGAAGCGGTTGATCGCAACGAGTGGCACCAGGTGGCGGCGGCGCTGCGCGAAATGTCGCCCTGGCAGTTTCTGCAGTGGTAGGACAACGAAAGGACACCAACCCATGAACCTGCTGCATACCGGAGACCAGATCATCAACCTTGATCATCTGGTGCGTGCCGTATACGAAAGCCCAGTACCCGGAGGTGAACAGGCCATCGATGACGATACAGGGCAGACCTACACCACCCAGCCGCGCAAGGCGGTTCTCAAGCTGACCCTGACGGCGCTGGAAGTGCACGAGGTGGCCGAGGATCTTCCGAGCACCTATCACCTGGCCGCCGCTTCCCGCTCCGTGACTGTGCGCCTGACCGGCCAGAAGGCGGAAGACACCTGGCGCTGTCTGGAAGAGTTCGCCCAAGTGGGCATCATCGTCTCTGTGTGAATTGGCAAACGAAAGGACACCAACCCATGGACCCCATTGTGATGCTTGTGATCGGCGTGGTGATCGCGGCCTGCCTGATTTTCTTCCTGGCGACCTGGAGCGGCTTTATCGATCTGCGGCAGAGCCTGGAGGAAATGGAGCGCCAGATCGAGGCGATCCAGCAAGGGGAGGGGGGCTGAGCGATGCGCGAGGCCTTTGTCACGCTCAACTTCTCAGACAAGAGCTTGCAGACCATCCGGGTGCTCAACAGCATCCTGAGGGACTACCAGGCCCAGGGCTATCGGCTGTCGCTGCGCCAGCTCTACTACCAGATGGTGGCGCGCGGCCTGATCGAAAACAGCCAGCAGAGCTACAAGCGGTTGGGCGAGCTGGTGAACAATGCGCGGCTGGCCGGCCATCTGGACTGGGACATGATCGAAGACCGCGGCCGGGAGATGGTCGCCCCGCCCATGTGGGAAAGCCCGGCTGAGATCGTCGCGGCCGCGGCCTCGCAGTTCGCCATTGACCGCTGGGAAGACCAATACAACCACGTCGAGGTGATGGTGGAAAAGCAGGCGCTGGAAGGCGTGCTGATCCCGGTCTGCCGCGAGCTGGGCATCCGCTTCACCGCCAACCGCGGCTACTCGTCTTCCTCCACGATGTACGAAGCCGGCAAGCGCCTGGCGCGGGCCGTGGTCGATAAGGACGTCTACATCCTGTACCTGGGGGACCACGATCCCTCAGGCATCGATATGACGCGCGACGTGCGCGAGCGGTTGGAGCTGTTCTCGCGCGAGCACGTCGAAGTGCAGCGCCTGGCGCTCAACATGGATCAGATCGACGACCTGCAGCCGCCCGAGAACCCGGCTAAGACCACGGACAGCCGCTACAAGGCGTACATCGCTGAGTTCGGCTACTCCAGTTGGGAGCTGGACGCCATCGAGCCGGCGGCGCTGGCCAACATCGTGCGGACAGCAGTGGCCAACCTGCGCGATGAGGACAAGTGGCAGGCGGCGCTGGCGCGCGAGGCAGATATGCGGGCTGAGCTGCAGCGTTTTGTCGAAGACTATCAGCGCCGGCAAAACGGCCACCGGCAATAGAACCGCGCGGTCGACTGCGATCAACCGCGCGGAAGCCAGGACACCAACCAAGTGAGCTGGCGGCCAGAGTGTACCTCACCCTGGCCGCCAGGGAAAGGCAAGCGATGGAACTGACGGACCTGACATTCAACGAGACGGTGACGCTGACCGACGACGGCGCGTTCCGCGGCGTGGTGTTCGGCCGGTTCGTGCCGGACCATCCCCAGCTCGGGACGCTGATCCTGCTGGTGGTGGTCGAAGCGGGCCAGACCGGCTGCCGCGGGATCGTGCCGTTCCCGCTGGCGAAGCTGGCCCAACTGCCGCGGAGGGCGCGGTGATCGAGCCGGCCGGCCAGGTCTACGAGCGCGCGGTGGTGGCCGTCACGCGCGAGCACGCCAGCCAGGTCAAGGGCACGCGGTACAGCCCCTGGCGGCTGGGCCTGTCGGTGACTGGCGCGCTGGTGCTGCCGGCGCTGGTGTTCATCGGCGGCGCGCTGGCCGGCGGCCTGTGGTGGCTGCTGGGGGCGCTGGTGCTGCCGCTGTCCGGCCTGGTGATCCTGTGGTGCCTGGATGCGGCGCTGGTAGAGCACGAGCGCCTCAAGCGCGAGCGGCTGATGCTGAGCGCCGGCCCGGCCCTGCCCACCCTGCCGCCCCCGCCGGCTGATCCGGTGACGCTGCGGCCGGGCATCGCCATCAACGGCGAGATCGTGCCGCGCGATCCGCAGATGAGCCGCGAAGCTCAGCGGCTGCGCGATCTGTGCATTCAACTGGTAGAGCTGGGGGCCGAGCGGAGCACGTGGGCGCGCTCAGCGCTGGCCGAAGGGGAGGACGCGCCAATGAAGGGTGACGACTGGGATACAGCCAGCGCCATGCTGCAGGACCTAGGGTTCTTCTGGGTCAAGCCCGGCAGAGGCGGTGGCCTGCGGCCGGTACGCGGCAAGGAGATCAGCGACATTGTCGCGCGGCTGAGGGCGGCAAGATGAGCCACACGTTCGACTGCTACACGTGCTTCGCCGTCTGGTGGGGCAAGGCGGCCGGGCCGCACACGTGCGAGTGCGGCGCGCCGCTGGTGCTCAGGCCCGAGGGCGCTGAGCCGTTCGCCGGAACCGATGGCGCGCCGGATGACGACTGGTACGACCCCCTCCCCCACCCCAGCGCGGGGCAGCGGACGGCCGGACAGCCGGACGCTCAGGACGCTGGCAGACGCCAGGACGCAGGAGATGGGTAAGCGAAAACGACAGTCCACTGAACAAGGCCGGCCGGTCAGGACCTAACGCCATTGGCCCAGTCGAACTTTGCATGGCAGGGACGGCAGAGGGTGATGAGGTTTGATAGCGCATTGGCGCGGCGGTAGTTAGCCAGGCCAAACACGCGAAAGGGAACGATGTGGGCAACCGACAATTCTTCCGGCAACTGATCGCGGTGCTTACCGCAGTGCTGGCAGGCATGCCGGTCGCGGTGGCGCGCTTTGTTGCGCTGCTGTCTCCAGTTTGGCCCGTAGTAGGGCAACTCGCCGCCCTTCCAATGCGGACTGCGCTCGCCGCGAAAGTGATTAGCAAACCACTTGATACGGCACGAATTTCCACAGAAGCGCTTGGCTGTTTCGCTTGGACGGACCTCCCGCACCTTACCGCACACCTCGCACGCATAAGTGGTGCGTCGGTACTGACAACGCTTCGAGCAATGGACCTGCCGCCTTGCCAGAGACGGCGGCAGAGAGAAGGGTTGGCCGCAAGATCGGCAGAGCTTGGTGACTGTCTTGCGCGGAATGCACTTGCGCGAGCACGAGACCTGAGAGCGGACGCGGGTTTGGAAAGTGGTCCCACATGTGGGACAGCGCTTTGTGAACATAACAGAATGATACCACGTGAATGTAGACAAAAGCAAATGCAAGCAAGGATGTCGCCATGATCGGACCCGACTACATGATCGTTCGAGACGGAATGCTCTGGCGGCGAGTGAAGCGGCACCGGACAGTCACAAGGTCTCTTTTGAGAGCGCCGACCCTGGAAGGCATTCAAGTAACGTGGAGGGACAAGCGCGGTTGGCACACGGTGAGTGCTGCGGAGTTTCTCGACGCGTGGGTCAATGGGGTTGAGGCCGGGAAATGAGCGACGCAAACGCGTACCCCGATGACTGGCCTCAGATTGCGAGACGCATCAAGCAGTTAGCCCGTTGGCGGTGTGAGCATTGTGGGCGGAAGCACGATCCCGCCAACGGCTACACCCTTACAGTCCATCACCTCGATGGCTGGAAGCCGAACACGAGCTATCGCAACCTGGTGGCCATGTGCCAGCGCTGCCATCTGCGCTGGCAGGCGACCTGGCATCCCGGCCAGCCGTTCTTGTTCGATCCGCCGCTGTGGGCGATCCGCCGCGGGCTGGCGACGGTGGAAGGCCATCGCAGTCTCAACGAGCTGACCCCGTTCGATCACGAGCTGATGCGCGCGATCCAGGACTGCGCTGGGCATGATGGCAACGCGGTCAGCCTATTCAATGTGGCCGTGCGGCATGCGGGCCTGCACTATCGCTACGCTGTGCATAGGCTCCGGGTGCTCGAAGTGCTAGGGTACGTGCATGTGGACCGGCCCGGCCCCGGCCTGCCCCTGGCCATGCGGACGGCGGCGTACTGAGCGTTTTCAGATGCCCGTTAGCGCCCGCTAACGGCCCTAAGGAACGTCGAGATGCCAAAATCCATAGTAGATGACCTGGCCGGAAAGAAGGCGGCCAAAATCCTAAATCGAGCCTACCGGCGTCAGAAGCGCAAGAGCTGGGCGAGGGTGGCGGAGCGCTATGGCATCGCCAACAAAGGGCGCGCCTATCTGATCGCACATGGCAAGCTCACGCCCAACCCGGCGAAAGATCGTGAGCTGATGCGCGCCATCCTGCGAGAGTGCGATGCCAATCGCGCCCCGCGCAAAACCTTAAAGCTGATCCGCCGGATCGCCGTTCCGTTTCTCGCCCGCCGTCAACGATCAACCCGCCGGATCTATGCCCACGGCGGCCGGCCCCTGTGAGAGGAGCACTGATGACAGAGCAACTGGTCTTTCCGGGTATGCCCACAATGCCCACAGAGGAGACAGCCAATCGGGAGCGCCTTAGCTTTGTGGATGAGTATGGCGACGAGAAACGGATCGTGGTGGTCCACACCGGCATTCAGTTATTGGATCAAGCGCTGAATGAGTGCTACGCCACAGGGTACTACCTGGCGAGCGCGCCACAGGTGTTTGTGGTGCCTGGGGTTGGTGACGCGCCGGCCGGCGTGTACGCGATGGTGATATGCGAGCTGGACAAAGAGCGCTACATGCGCGAGCACAAGGGGGCGAAGTGAAGGCAATCACTTTGACGCAACCTTGGGCGTCGCTGGTGGCCATCCGGGCGAAGCGGATTGAAACGCGATCCTGGAAGACCAACTATCGCGGGCCGCTGGCCATCCACGCGGCGAAGGGATACCCGCGCTGGTGCCAGGAGTTGGAGACGAAAGGCCCGTTTGCCGAGCACCTGCCCGCCGGAGAGTTGCCGCGGGGCGTCGTCATCTGTACGGTGCGGCTGGTGGCTGTGTGTCCAATCCTGCACTATGAGCACAGCTACGCTTTGCCGACCCTGCAGCCGATGGCATCGCTCATGACGTCGCTCAGCGAGGAGGCGCCCGTGCCGGAGTGGGTGACGATCCCACCCGACGAACCCGAGCGCAGTTTCGGAGACTACACCCCCGGCCGCTTTGCCTGGCTGTTGGCCGATGTGAAGCCGCTGCCTGATCCAGCGCCAGCACGTGGTGGCCTGGGCTTGTGGGAGTGGGAAGCGAAGTGACCGACCTCACCGCCCCGACGCTGCTGAGCTGCCTGGCCGCGGTGCCGGCCCTGGCCGCCGCCTGGCCCGCGCCGCGCCTTGAGCGATTGCGGACGCTGGCGCTGGCGCTGGCCGGCGTGCCGGCGCTGCTGCTGTCGCTGTGGGCCACTGACCGGCCGTTCGCCGTTGACGTCACGGCGCTGGCCGTGCTGGCCTGGCTGGTGGTGGCCACCGCGCCGCGCGGCCGGCTGCTGCTGCCCTGGCCGCCGCGCGAGCTGGTGCCGCCGATTGGCGCGGTCTTAGCCGCCTACGCGCTGGCCGCGGCGCTGTCGGTCAACCCGGCCGAGTCCTGGCGCGTGGTGGCCGGCCTGGTGCTGCTGCTGTTCATCGGCCAGCTCGCCGGCAACCTGCTGGCGCGCGGCTGGCCGCCGGTGGTGCTGCATCGGGCGCTGCTGGTGCTGGCCGTGGGCCTGCTGGCCTTTCTGCTGGCCACCTGGCTGCAGGATGGCGCGCCGCTGCGCTGGTATCGCTTCCGCTGGGAGACTAACAACATCATGGCGCTGTACAACGTGCTGGCGCTGCCAGCGCTGGCCACCGGCTCAGGGCTGGCGCTGCTGCTGGCGCTGCCGGCCGTGGCCTATCTGTCTGCCAGCCGCGGCGGCCTGTTGGGCGCGGCCGGCGGCCTGGCGGTCCTGGCGGCCGGGCGGGGCTGGCGTCTGCCGCGCTGGCCGGTGGTGCTGGCCGCGGCGCTGTTGGGCGGCCTGATGGCCTGGCGGCTGGCCACCACCGGGCACGGCGGCCGGGCAGAGCTATGGGGCACGGCCGGGCAGATGTTCGCCGCCGCTCCGCTGACCGGGCAAGGGCCAGGGACGTACAAGGCGTTCTGGACGGCGCGCTATCCCGACGCGCCGCGCTATGGCCATGCCCACAACCTGCCGATCAACATCCTGGCTGAGACCGGGCTGATCGGCCTGGCCGCCAGCGCCTGGCTGGCCGCCAGTGTGCTGAGGCTGTTGTGGCGGCGCGCCCGGCAGCAGCAGCCCTGGGCACTGGGCGCGCTCGCCGCGCTGATCGCGCTCGGCCTGCAGTCGGTGGGAGACACGCCCACCACTCAGGGCTACATATCCGTGGCCGCGCTGGTGGTGAGCCAGCTCGGTCTGTATCAGCAGGAGGCCTGATGACCAAAGCCGCAACGAAGAAGACCGCAACGAAGAAGCGGGCCGCGCCGAAAGCGCCCGCGCCCCCGCCGCTGGCGGTGGCCAGCCGGGCCTGCAGAGACCGGCACGGCCGGCCGTTCACCATCACTGTCCGCGTGGCCGGCGTGAACGTCAACGGGCATGAGATCGCGGGCGAGGTGGCCGCTCAGGCTGTCGCCCAATCGCTGCTGGAATCTTTCCAGCGCTGGAACCCACAGGAGACCCCTAATGGCAAGCACTGACTTTGACATTCCCAGCACCACCCCGCGCAAGTCGTTTTGGCAGACGTATCTGCGGCCGGCGCTGCGCCGCCTGGTGTGGCCGCGGCGGAAGTCCTATTGGGCGGACAGTCCGATAGACGACATTGACGAGGTCAGCCGCATGGGCACGCGCTTTATGAGCGTGGTGCTGCTGTTCGTCATTCAGGCGCTGGTGATCCTGCTGCCGGCGGCCTACCTGGTGCAGATCGTATTCGTGGTGCCCGGCGGCCTGCCCGGCATCATCGGTCAGCAGTTGGCCGACGTCTGCCTGAGCGGCGGGAGCTGCGACTTTGATCTGCTGCTGGCCGGCTATGCCTTCGCCATCGTCTTCCTGATCAACGCGCTGGCGCTGATCGTGTACGGGCTGGCGTCGGCAGTCAGGTGGATCGACAAAGACAACACCGAGGATGTTGTGTACGCGCTGGCCGTGATCGATGACCGCGTGTGCAACCTGCAGAATGAGCTGGTCGAGGCCGGCGTACTGCCGGACATGAGGAAGACGACGATGACGACTGACAAGGCCAAGCCAAAGCCCCGGCTGCTGGGGCTGGTGGTGGTGATCGCGTTTTGGGTTTTGCTGACGGCCATCGGCCCAACGGTGCTGGCCAGCGTGGCGGGCTTCCTGGTTGGCCTGTGGGTCATGGCTGAGTATGTGGTCTGGCGGCGCTATGGCCGGACATTGGGCGCGGAGGTGTACGACGATGACGACTGACCGCTATGCGCGCTGGGTGCAGATCCTGGCGGCCAGCGATGCCGCCCTGGTGCAGCTCCTGGTGGTGGCGCTGATCGTGGTGGCGCTGTGGGAGATCGTGCGCCGCCTGCCGCAGCCCTGGCAGGGCCGGCTGCAGGCGGTGGCGCTCGGCGAGGCGCTGGTGGTGTTCGGCTATCTGCTGATCAAGTGAAAGGGGAAGCTGATGGGCGCGAATAAGGTTCTGCCAGAGGGTGACGACATTCGGCTGTCGCCCGGCGCTATCGCGGCGTGGGGCTTAGTCGGCGTGGCGGTCCTGGTGCTTTCGACGCTGCTGCTGCCTTTCCGGCTGGCGCGCGAGCTGGCGCGGTGGATTGGCGGCCTGCTGAGACGCGAGAAGGCGTATGGCCTGCAGCTCCTGCTGGCGCTCGGGCTGGTGATGCTGGTGATGGGCAGCGTAGCCGGCGTCACGGCCGTTGGGGCCGCACTGACCGGCTACTGGGAGCTGTTCTGGCACATCGCGCCGCGCGGCCTGGTGCTGATCGTCGGAGGCTATGCGTTTCTAATCGGGCGCGCGCTGTGCGCGGGAGGGGATGGCAATGGATGACGACGTTCAGTATGTGGATCGCGAGTGCCCCGCGTGCGGCGCGTGGGAGGTGTACTGGCAGCCGTGCATTCAGATCGGCTGTGAGGATGGCCTGATCGACGGCTACGACGAAGATCCGCTGTGGTTTGACGAGGGTGACTTCTACCCCTGCCCCGAGTGCGCTGGCCTCGGCTTCTATCGCTGGTGTGCCAAGTGCGGCGCGGATCTGTCTGGCCACCGCTGGCCAGCGTCCACTGAGGAGACGGCCTGATGTTCCCGACGCTCTACCTTCCCGCCCGCCGCGTGCTGCGCTGGCCCGGCCTGGCCGCGGCCTCGGTGATCGCGCTCGGCGTGGTCCTGCGCTTCTGGGACCTGGGGGGCGGCCTGCTGAGCTACGACGAGTCATTCACCGCCCTGATAGTGCAACGCTCGCTGCCCGACCTCCTGGCGGCCACTGCCGGCGATGTGCACCCGCCGCTCGGGTACGTGCTGCTGTGGGCCTGGGTGCGGCTGGCCGGCGCGGTGACGCCATGGACCTTGCGCCTGCCCGGCGCGGTGCTCAGCGTGGTGGCGTTGTGGCAGGCTCACCGGCTGGCGCGGCGGCTGTCTCTCCCGCCTACGGCCAGGCTGGCCGCCCTGGCGCTCCTGGCGGCCTCGCCCTTCCAGCTTCACTACGCTCAGGATGCGCGCATGTACGCACTGCTGCAGGTGGCGGTGCTGGGGGCGCTGTTGGCCGGGCTTGACCGGCGCTACTACCTGATGGGCGCCTGGCTGACCATCGCCGTCTGGACGCACAACTATGGCCTGTTTTACCTGGCGGTGATCGGCGCGGTGGTGGTGGTGCGTGAGCTGAATCGCCCGCTCCGCTGGGGGCCAGATCCGGCCATGCCCGAGTGGACCGGCCCGGCGGACGTCACGCGCCTCGGGCTGGCGCTCTTTGGCCTGGCGGCGCCGCTCCTGGCGTGGTCGCCCTGGGTGGCGGTCTTAGCCGGGCAGATGCACACGCTGGCCACCGGCTACTGGATACCACCGCTCACGCTCGGCCAGTTCATCTACCCGTTCTTTGCGCTGCTGTGGGGCTTTGGGCTGCCGGCTCGGCTGAATGAAGTCGGGGCCGTGGTGGTGTTCGGCCTGACCGCCTTCGCCGTGGTCAAGGCGGTCCGTCTGCGGCAGTGCCGGGAGCTGGCCTGGCTGGTGGTGGCCCCGGCGGCGCTGGCCGCGCTGGCCTCGGTGGTCTGGAAGCCGATCTATCTGTATCGGGGCCTGATCGGCGCGGCCGTGCCCATGGCGCTGCTGATCGGCTGGGCAGTGACGCATGAGACCGGCTGGCTGGCGCGCGGCTGGGCGGCGCTGGTGGTCGGGACGCTCCTGGCGCTGGGCGTGGCCGGGCGCGGGCCGGCCCTGGCCGTGCGAGCCGGCGAGAACACCCGCGTCATGGAAGTCGTCACCGCCGGCTGGCAGGAGGGCGACGTGGTCTACCACGGCAACGTGGGCAGCCTGACCGGCTTTCTGGCGTCCGGGCCGGAGCTGCCCAACTTCCTGATGCCGGTACAGCCCGGCTCGGTCGGCGTACTGACCCCTCAGACCCGGCGGGCGATGGGGTTCTGTGAGGGGCCGCTGGCGCCGGGCGTGGTCGTCACCAACTGCGGCGCGGTGCCCTGGCGGCGCGCCTGGCTGGTATGGGGCGCGAGCCAGACGATCAGCGGCGTGGAAGATCAGGCGGTGGCCGCGATCCTGGCGGCTTACCCGAATGTGAAGATCCTGGATATCCGTGACGTGTACAGCGGCCCGCTGCCGCTGGATGGTGGGCTATGGTTGCTAACGAATCCCTAGAGCCGGCCGCGCCTCCCGCGCGGGAAGCGTCTCCAGTAGAGAACAAGGCCCGGCCCGGCCGGCTGCGCGTGCTGTTTGACCGGCTGTTCCCGAGGCCCTTGACCAAAGCGGAGCGCGATGAACTGGCGGCTGACAAGCGCGCGATGGCCAAGCTCAAGGAGCACCAGGCCGAGCTGACGCTGGAAGCGGAGACCTACGCGCGGCAGATCGTCGGCAAGCTGACCGATCTGAATGTGTGCTTCCGCTACAAGAAGTCAGAGAAGGACCCCTGGTATGGCCGGATCAAGGAAGTCTCCATTCGCCGGCCCTACGTGCTGCGCGATGAGGCGATCTACCTGGAAGTGGACCTGAGGCCCGGCAAAAGCCCGCGCGGGATCGGCGTGGCTGAGCTGGCCAACCCGGAGACGGTCAAGAACCTGTCGATGGCCGTGGGCCACAAGGTGCTGGCCCGCTACACCCCGGAGTCCGGCTTCTGGTACATCGTCGAGCGCCAGCACGGCGTGAGGGGCATCCCGGTGCACGTCAAGATGGATGAGCTGCTGGCCAGCCGGCCGGCCTCGGCAGACGGCCTGAGCCTGCCGCTGGGCGTGGGCGAGAATAAGAAGCCGGTCTGGCGCTCGCTGGGGGCGATGTATTCCATGCTGATCGCCGGCACGGTCGGCGGCGGGAAGTCCAACTTCCTGAGCGTCATCATCTGCAGCCTGCTGCGCTACAACAGTCCCAGCCGCCTGCAGCTCATGCTGGTGGACCTCAAGGGCGGCGTCGAGTTCAATTTCTTCCGCCAGGTGCCCCACCTGCTGAAACTGCCAAAGCTCACCCCGGAGGGCGAGCCGGTCGACGGCCAGCGCGAGCCGGCGGTGATCGAACACCGTGAGCACGTGGCCCCCGCGCTGCGCTGGCTGGTACGCGAGGGCGAGCGCCGGCTTGATCTGTTGAAGGATAAGCGGGTCAAGAGCATCGGCCAGTTCAACTTCCAGAACCGCAAGAACCCGCTGGCCCACATCGTGCTGGTGGTGGATGAGTGGGCAGACGTCAAGCTAGACCGGGCTACCGGCCGCACGGCTGAGGAGCTGCTGATCAACATCGCCAGCCGCTTCCGCGCGGTCGGGATACACGTGGTCCTGTGCACCCAGGTGCCCAATAAGGACGTGGTGAGCATCCGGATCAAAAACGTCCTGCCGGCGCGCCTGGCCTTTGCCTGCCCCGACTATCACGCTTCGATGCTGATCATCGGAAACGGCAAGGCGGCCGGACTGGAGCCGGAGGGCCGCGGCGTCTTCGATTGGGGCAAGGCGCAGTTCGAGCTGCAGACGCCATTTATGAGCAACGCCATGGTGGATGCCGTGGTTGAGCAGGCGGTGGCTGGCAAGTTCAACCAGATTGAGCTGGCGGCGCACGACGTCACCGATCAGGAGATCCTGGAGTGGGCGCTGAATGAGAACGGCGGCAGCCTGGACTGGCGCAGCGTCTATGGCCACTTCCGGCTGCGCGGCTACACCCAGGGCGCGGCCCAGGCGTTCTGCAAGTCGATGGATGGCGAGCTGGTGGTGATCGGGGCCACCACCTATAAGGTGGTGATGGGCGCGCGCAACCAGGGCCGCAAGCTCCTGGCGATGGACGTGGAATCTGAGCCGGCGGCAGAGTAGGTTATGTGTGGTTTCCGGTTGTTGGTTGGGCCTGTTTCCAGGCTTAAGAGCTAGAGTTGCGCCCGCCCGCGTACCTGTACGCGCGAGGCCGGCCGGGGAGGTCGCAAATGTCCGTCAACCTTTCAGAGATTTGGGAGCGCCTGTTCGGCCCCAAGGCGATCCTGGCTGAGCCGGGATACGATCCAACGTTTGAACCGCGCCGGACGAAAATGGCGCGCCGCTCCCAATTTCCGTGGCTTTGGCTGCTGTGGATCGGCGGCGCCGCGGCGCTGCTGGGTGTGTCGCTGCTGAAAATGCGCGGGGCTGACGCGGCCACCGAGGCCACACAGCCGCCGGCCGCTGAAACCCTGGCGGATTTTTCAGCCGGTGGGGATTCGAGCACCCCGACCCCCGAGGAGACCTCAACCCCCAGGGACCCCAACAGCCCGGAAGAACAGGTAGCCGTGGCCCTGACCGGCCTGGCCACCCGCGTCCAGAGCCGGGGGACCCCCCAGCCAACCAAGTCCCCCACCCCGGTCCTGGGACCCTACACCGACCCCCCGCCCCCCACTCAGACCCCCAGGGTGGAAGTGGTCTACAGGGACCGGCAGGTACAGGTGCCGGCCCCCACCCATACCCCGTACCCCACCTACACCCCCTTACCCACTTACACCCTGCCCCCGACCCTGGAAGCCTCCCCCACCCCCACGGAGACGGCTACGCCCACGGAGACCTTTACCCCCACACCCACTCCTACGGCCAGCGCTACCTTAGCCGTGCCGGTTGACCAGCTCACCGAGCGGGTGTACCTGCCAGTGGTGGGCATGCCCGGCGAGTAGGCCGGGAAACAAAAGCGGCCTCCCGCGCGGGCGGCCGCCTGTAGGTCAGGGGGCGTCACTGCTGCCGGCCAAGCCGGGTCAGCGCCCGAAAGCGCTGGGACAGCGTGAGTGGCGGCGGATCGGGCGTCCAGTGCGCCGCCGCGGCAATCGACTGCAGCCGGAGCTGCCGCAAGCGAGCCTGCACCCGGCGCGCCAGCTCCTGATCGAACCTGGCCACCTCGGCCACTAGAATGGCGTCTGACTCGTGTTCCATCACAGCTCCCTTTCTGCCGGATAGGCCGGCCCGAACGTGCTGGCCAGGCGAAGATGAACCCGCCGCAGTGCCCCCCTCAGCCCATGCCGGCCGATGTACTGGCCGATCACGAAGAACACGGCCGGCTGCAGCACGCACAACCAGCTCACACACGCATTGGCCAGCAGTTGATCCATCGCCCCTCCTAACTGGCCGCCGGGATCAGCGACAAGATCCAGCGCCAGACGGCGATCAGCGCTCTGGCCCCTTCGAGCAGCAGCACGATGCCGAGCACCAGGCCCACCAGGCGGATATCGAAGAACGCGCCGACCCAGATCAGGAGCGGGATGATGGCAAAGGCCAGGATCTGCGCGGCCATCGTCACCAGGCCGATGGTGGCGTGCACCGGCAGCCGGATCAGCATGTCCCCGAAAAAGTTGATGATGCCCGCCAGGAAGTACCACCAGAAATTGTGCTCCATGCGCGCTCCTAGCTGCTGGTGGCCTTGGCCACCCAGGCCAGTTGAATGTAGACCAGGAAGATGCCGATCAGCGCCGCGTTCAAGATCCACTGTGCCCACTGCAGCAGACCCTTGGCGCACAGCAGATTGATGGCGTAGCACACCCCGCGCTCGATATCCGACCCGACCACGAAAGAGACCAACAGACCGCACGGCTCATCCCAGTCGGGCGGGGCCTCGAAGGCGAAGTGGCCCAACAGCAGCCCATAGGCGTCCTGGACGGCCAAGAACGGATTGGCCTCCTCCAGGGTGCAGCTCATGCCGGTTGCGCCGAAGTCGATCCCCTGCCAGGCGCTGCGTGTGAAGCTGATCATTTCCATGAACTCGCACAGGGTGCCGAATGGCTCATGGGTACAGGTGGTATCCAACAGCCCGGTGAGCTGCGAGGTATTGTCCGGCCCCCAGCTAAACCAGGTCAGGACCCGGCACACCTCGTAATCGATCCAGTCGGTGATGGCCAGGGGATTGGAGGGCCGAAGGCAATCGACGCCGGGGCCAGGCTCGGGGCGCTCAGTCACCGGATCGCCCCCGCCGGGCGCGCCGGGCGTGGTGGTCGGGCCGCCGGCCTGAGCGGTGCCCACCGCGTCCTGGGTGAGCTGCGCGGCGGCGGTGGCGGTCTGCGGCGCGACGGTGGCGGCGTAGGCCTCGGCGGTCTGCGTGGCCTCGGCGGCCTCGGTGGCGTCACCCGAGGCGGCCAGCGAGGTCTGGACGGCGGCGGCGTTGGCGGTCTCAGTCGCCTGTGCGGCCTGCTGTGTGGCCAGCACCACGGCGGTGGCCACCTGGTTGGCCGTGGCCTGCGCGTTGGCCGTGGCCTGCGCGGCCGTGGACTGCGCGGCGGCGGTGGCGGTGGTGCCGGCCACCTGGGTGGCGTAAGCCTGAGCCGTGACGGTGGCGGCCTCCTGGGTCTGCGCGTTGGCCCCGGCGATCTCGGTCTGGACGGCGATGGCCGTGCCGGTGGCGGCGGCCTGCAGCGTCGCATTGGCCGCCTGGGTCAGACCAACCGCTAAGGCGGTGGCGGTGGCGTTGGCCGCGGCGGCCGTCTGGTTGGCCGCGGCCAGCTCGGTCTGGAAGGCGCGGGCCGTGGCGGTGCCGGCGAACTGGGTAGCCGCGGCCGAGGTGGCGGCCGGGCCGGCGGTCTGGCTGGCCGCTGCGGATTGCGTCTGCTGCGCGCGGGCCGCGACGGTCTCCAGGATCTGGGCGAACTGGGTCTCAGCGGCGGCGGCCTGAGCCGTGGCCGTCTGGTTGTATTCATTGGCGATGGCCGTCAGCGTGGCCTCGCCCACCACCACCACGGTGGGCGGCCAGGGCTGGCACTGCGGCAGCGAGGGCTGCAGCTCGCAGATGGGCATGGTCGGCTGAGGCGTGATGGTGAACGTGGGCACTGGCGTGCCCTGTGCCGTGGCCGTCAGCCGCGCCGCCTGGGTCTGAGTGCGGACCGCGGCCCACGTCTGGGTGGCCAGGGGCGCCTGGGTCTGCGTGAGGGCGGCTACTTGCGTCTGGGTGGCGTTGTAGCCAGCCACCCAGGTGGCATGCTGCCTGGCGTCGTCGGTGGCTTGCTGGTTGGCCGTCAGCGTGATGCCCGGCCCGGCCGTGCCGGCGATCTGCGTGTTCGTCGCGTGGGCGGTGGCGGTGGCGTCATTGTTGGCCGTGCTGCCGGCGGAACTGCAGCTCCCGGTGGCGTAGGTGCCGGTGGCCACCCCAAAGCCGTCCAGCGCCGCGATGCGGCCGGCCGGGCTGGAGGCCTCCAGGACGTACTGGCCGGAGACCGGGGCGGGGATGGCGAACTGGTGTTTCAGCCAGCCGTTGTACGTCTGGCTGTAGGTGCCCGGCTGCAGGACCTGGCTGTAGCCGGTGATGTAGTTGCGGATCACGGTCCTCACCTGGGTGCCCGGCCCGGTGAAATAGCTGACATACATCGTGCCCCCCGGCCAGTTGAAGGGCGTCCAGATGTTGCCGGGAACGTCAACGGCCTCGGGGTCTGAGCCATTGTCATACACCGTGTACAGGTAGGCGTAGGTGGGGCCGGTTGCGCCGCCCGTGTAGAACAGCCGGCTGCCGGAGTTGTGCGCCCAGCCTGACCAGCCATTCTCAAAGCCGCAGTTGGAGATCAGGTTCTGGCCATCGCCGGGGATGTTGGGCGTGAGCGTGGCCACCGGCGTGGACGTGGTGAGCGCCTGGCCCTGGCCGGTGCCGAAATAGGCGTCCGGATCGCAGTCATTGTTGTAGTAGCCGGTCCGCAGCCCAACGTTATCGATCGCCACGATGGGCTGCGAGCTGAAGGACTGGTAGTCCACGGCGAAGCGGTACTGGCCGGCCTGGCGCGGGCCGGGCGTGGACCACAGGAAGCTCACCCATTCCAGCGAGGGGTTGCTGAAGTATTGGCTGTAGTCCACCTCGCCGGTCTCCAGGTTCGTCACCGAGATCCGCGCCTGGGTAAAGAAGCTGTCGCTGATCGCCTCCCAGTTGACGTACATCCGCCCCCCGCCGGGCCATTCAAAGTCCTGGGTGATCGATCCTTCGCCGCCCACCCCGCGCGACATGACCCAGTAGCGCTCACCGCAGCTCCCGTTGGGCAGGCGCTGGATGATCGGGCCGTCTGAGACCGGCGCGGAGATCACGCGGTTGATATCCGTCCAGGCCGAGTCTGGCAGGCGCGGGGCGATGTTGAAATCACCGTTCTCCAGGAGGTTACCTGAGCCGCCGTCCTGGATGGGCGTGGGCGTGGCGTCTCCGGGGTAGATCGGCAGCACCTGCAGATGGCCGCCGCTGCCCGAGGTGCGATTGATGCCCGCGCCCCAGGCCTCGCAGCCCCAGGCCGGTGAGCACGATGCGCCGGCCGCCGACCAACCCGAGCCGGTCAGGGGCGAGGCGCTGTAGCCAATCGCGGCGCACACCCCGGCCACCCGCTCAAAGCAGTAGGTGCCATTCCCGCCGGCATCGGTGCTCATGCCGGTGGAAAAGATCAGCGTGTGGCCCGCCAGGGTGTCACCGGAGGCGGCGCGCCAGTCGAGGCCATCGCCGCCGCTGATGCCGCTGACGACGTACAGCACACCCTGCAGCACCTCCTGGCCGGCGTTGGACCAATAGGCCGTGTACGCGGTGGGCCAGTTGCTGGGGCCGATGTCGGTCTCCCCGCCTGAGCCGATGTGGTAGCCGCTTTGGGCGACCACCACCCCGCGCGGCGTGGCCAGCCAGGGCGCGATGACGCCGAAGGCGATCACGATCAGGGCCAGGATGGACCGCGCGGTACGCTGCTGCATGGTGCTCCCTAGACAAAAGGCCCGACCGAATGCCGGCCGGTCGGGCCTGCGAGCGGCGGCCGGCAAGCCGCACACGACACGACTAGCGGCGGACGGCGCCCGCGATGGCCTTACCGACCATGGCCAGGATGCCGAAGCCGAGCGCGAAGCCCGCGCTGATGCCCACGATGGGCCACAGCGCATTCACGATGGTGCTGGCGTTGTCGAACAGCGTCGCCATATCAAGGCTGAGGGTCATTGGTTGTCACCTCCTCTCGCGTCTTAGTTGGGCCGGCGGCCCAGCAGGCCAAGCACGATGTGCAGCATGGCCAGCAGCAGGCCTCCGGCGAGTGTGCCGGCGGCGATCCACAGCAGGGCATCGCCTGCCACGATCACCACCGCCTCCTGGAAGTCAGCGAACACCGAACCTCCTACCGCCGGACGGCAGCGGCGATGTGCTTGCTGATCAGCGCCAGGATGCCGAACCCGAGGGCGAAGCCCGCTGAAATCCCGACGATGGGCCAGAGGGCATTCACGATTGCCGACGCATTGTCAAACAGCGCCTGCAAGTCCAGGCTGAGGGTCATTGTGATCACCTCCTTCCAGGGGCACTACTCACCACCGCCGAAGAACTCAGCGGCCAGGCGCGCCAGTTGCTCAATAAACCGCGTCCGCAAAAAGGCGGCCGTCAGAAGGGCGATGAACGCCAGGCCGCCGGACACGCACACCAGACCCAGGAGCTGGCCGAAGCTGTCAATCACGCCGGGCCTCCTGGTGCAGCTCACGAATGACGACGTCATACACCCAGCGCAGCGCCAGGATCGCGGCCAGGGCCACCACGGCCAGGCCGGTGAACAGCTCCCCCCACGTCCAGCGCCGCTCAATCCAGAGCTGATCGCCGCTGTCGAGGCTGGCGACGCTCAGGTAAGCCGGCGTGGTGGTGGGGGCCGGCGTTTCAGTCGGGCCGCCAGGGCCGCTGGTGGCGGTGGCGGTGCCGGCGGCCTCGCAAACGTGAAACGGGTAGTCGCAGCCCAGCCCGCCATTCCACAGCCGGGCGCGCTCGCCAGACGTCAGCACGCGCTTCCAGAACCCGACGCTGTCAATCCGGCCATCCCACCACTGGTTATTGCTGTCCCGGCCGCTGAGCTTGAAACTCTCGCCGCGGTCGGTCGGGGTGATGGTGGTGGCCGCACAGTCGGGCGTGCTGTCGTCAATCTGCAGGCAGATTTCGTTGGCGCCGGCATCGTGCCAGGCGATGAACAGATGCCAGGTCTCGGTGGCGGTGATCGTCTGGCTGGCCGTCACGTTATTGTTGGCCGAGCCATTGGCGATGAAAAACTGCACGGTATTGTCGGCGTTGAGGATCAGCAGGTATTCGCCGTTGGGGGAGCTGGCCCACTTGGCTAAGATCGGCCGGGCCACCGTGCCCAGGCTGTCCGTCCATGCCCAGGCTGACCAGGTGTAATTGATGTCACCCGTTGAGAGGGTGGCATTGTCGGCGATGCTCAGCGTCTCCAGGTTGCTGGCCGTGAACTGCGCGGCATACCCGAGCTTCCCGCCCGCCTGCGTGACTGTGTTGGTGTCGGTGAGCACCAGGCCGGCCGCCAGGTCGGTCCGGTTGCCGTTGGCCTCGTCAAGCTTCCAGTAGGCCGTGATCCCCGACGTCAGGCTGAGCGGCGCCGCGCTGGCGCTCCAGGCCGAGCTGCCCAGCATGCCGGCCAGGAGCGCCAGGAAGGCGAGAGCGGCCAGCGCGGGGCGGCGGGAGGATGGGAAGGGCGTAGGGTTGCTGGGCGCGGACATGCCCCCAGCATGGGGGCTGAGGGAGTGCATAGGCTAGGCACAAAACACGCGGCAGAATAACCATACTGCCGCGTGTTTCGCCGCTGAGCGCGGTAGAATGGGCCAGCGTTGGCCGGCGATCCCCGAAAATTCAGGCGGCAGAAATGGAGACCAACCATGTTGCACTGCATCGTTTGTGGCGCGCTGCCGGGCACCTGCCAATGCACCGAAGCCCAGCAAGCAGAGCGGTGGGCAGAAATAGAGCGGGTGGCCGAAGAGTTGGCGCCCCTGGTGGTGCCAATCCTGAAGCTTCAGGTGGCCATGTGGCTCTATGCTCTCCACCAGAAGTTCGTAGAGAGCCAGCAATGAACCTCGAAGCCTTCGCCGCGTACCTGCGGGCCAACGACCGGGCGGCGCTCACCGTGCGCTGCTACCTGGATGAGCTGGCCCGCTTCGCCGTGTGGTATCGGCAGACCAACGGCCGCCCGCTGGCCAGGCCGGAAGACCTGACCGCCATTGACGTCCGGGAGTATCGAGAGTGGTTGGAGGTGGGCCGCAAAGCGCCAGGCACGATCAACAAGGCCCTATCTGCCTTGCGCGTTTACGGCAACTGGCTGGTGGGGACCGGACAACTGCCGGCCAGCCCGGCGCGGAATACCAAGCTGATCGCGGCCGTCACGACCGCCCCGCGCTGGCTTGACCGGCGCGAGCTGGCCGCCGTGCTGCGTGCAGCCCAGCGCGCGACCAACAGCGCTCAGACCGATCCGGCTTACTGCCTGGCTGTCCGCAACGAGGCCATCGTGCAGCTCCTCGCCAACAGCGGCATCCGCCTGGGTGAGTTGTGCGCGCTAGAGATTGACGACCTCAAGCTGAGCGAGCGCGCCGGGCTGCTGACCGTCCGGCACGGCAAGGGGAACAAGGCGCGCCAGGTGCCGCTGAATGTCGAGGCCCGCCGGCCGCTGGCCGCCTGGCTGGAAGTGCGGCCGGCCTCGGCCGAGCGGCTGTTCTCGGATCGGAAGGGGAAGGCGCTGCAGGCCGATGGCATTCAGCGCATGCTGGCCGAGCTGGGCAAGCGCGCTGGCGTGGCCGTCACACCTCACACGCTGCGCCACACGTTTGCGAAGTCGCTGGCCGATGCCGGCGTGCCTGACAGCCGGATCGCCGCGCTGCTCGGCCATGCCTCCCTCAACAGCACCCGGATCTACACGATGCCCAGCCTGCAGGACCTGGCGCGCGACGTCGAACGATTGGAGGGCTAAGCCCAGATCTCGTCTATCCAGCGCTGCAGGTGCTCGCCGTCATGCAGCTCTACTGGCAGGCCCCTGGCGCGGTCCAACGCTGCCTCGGAGAAATGCGATGTGGTCAACAGGATTCCGGCGCTGGCCTGGGTGGTGGCCAGCGCGTTCTCGAAGCGCGTGACGACCTCTGACGTAATTGGAATGACCCACCGTCCGCACAGCGCCGCGTAGACCTGGCCTCCCCGCTGCAGGGCCATGACCACCTCGCGCGGCTGGCGCTCGATAGGATCGTTGAAGGCCCACCAGCGCAGCACTGTGTACCCCCGGGCCCGGAAGATCTTGACGAGCTGCTGCCGGAAGTAGTCCGGATCGGCCAGCATGCGCGGCCAGTCCGGCCGGGCGAGCTGGCGCCGCCGCCGGGCCGCGATCAGCATCGAAAGCAGCCCGGCCGCCAGGCAGGCTGCTGCCGTCAATGAGAGCAGGCCAATCATCCGCCAGGTGGTCTCAACGTCCATATCGGCCCCCTTCCCTTATGTCCTTATCTGGCCGGTCAAAGCCCGGAAAGAGAAAAACACACGCGACCATGATAAAACGGCAGTGACGCAGTGACAACGTAAGGAAGCATTCAGAAAGTAACTTATTTTATAGGCCAAACTGTTGTCACTGGTGTTGTCACTGGTGTGTCACTGGTAGTGACGCCACCAGTGACGCTTGTCACTGGTTGTCACTGGTAGCAGTGACACCAAAAATCGCCATATTCGCCTATGAATATAGGCAAATCTGAAATGTGTCACTGGTGTCACTGGTGGGAAGGGTCATATACTGCTATTGCATTTTTTTCCATCCCCCAGCCCGGTCAGGCGGTGCTTATGTCTGGCACGGAAGTTGCAGGGACCCTGGGTGAGCACGACAAGGCCACAACCCAGGGGAGCGTGATGCTGTTGTCACAAGCCCTGCAGCGCTACCTGCAGGACTGCCGGATCGGCTTGTCGCCGTGCACCACCCGCAATTACGCATACAACCTGACCCGCCTGATCAAATGGCTGAGCTGCCGCCAGGTGCTGAGCCTGATCCAGCTCACCGTTGACGATCTGCGCGATTACCTGGTGGAGCTGCGCCAGGCGCCGGGCCAGCGCCGCGGCCGGGGCCGCCCGTTCTCGCTGGCCACCATTCACCAGGTTTACCGGACCACCCGGACCTGGCTCAACTGGTGCGTGGCCCGCGGGTATCTCACGGCCAACCCGGTCCTGCAGATTCGAACGCCCGAGCTGCCGAAGCCAGTGGCGCGCCACATCACGCGCGAGGCGATGGCGCGCCTGATCACGGCCAGCGCTGCGACCACCCGCCCCGAGCGCGACCGCGCCATCGTGCTGCTGTTCCTGGATACGGGCATCCGCCGGCAGGAGATCGCCCGGCTGCAGGCCAGCGATGTTGACCTGGCGGCGCGCCGCGTGACCGTGCGTGTGGGCAAGGGAGGCCGGGGGCGCGTGCTGCCGATCTCGACGCCGGCCGCGCATGCGCTGGCATCCTGGCTGGTGGTGCGGCCCGAGTCGGATCTGAGCCTGTTCGGTCTGAAAGCGCACGGCGTCTATCTGATGATCCGCCGTCTGCAGCGGCGCGCTGGCCTGGAAGACGTCAGCCCCCACGTGCTGCGCCACACGTTTGCGACCTACTACGATGGCGACGTGTACGACCTGGCGAAGATCCTTGGGCACCGCGATATCACCGTAACGGCCGAGGTCTACGCCCACCGGGAAGTGGCGCGCCTGTCCGCCCTGCACGATCAGCGCTCCCCCCTCGCCGCCCTGCCCTGACCGTCTCCCCCGGGGGAGGTGGTTGCAATTGTCATCGAAGTTGGGTACATTCCCACTTGACAGCGGCGCATTCATCCTGTATTCTTTTGACGTGCAAAGTTCAGACCAAGACAATATCACGGCTGCAGAAGCTGCCGAGCTGATTGGGGTGACACCCCAAGCGGTGAGGGACCTGATTCGGAAAGGCGAGTTGCCTGGCTGGTGGAAGATCAGCGCAGCGGCCAATTCCCCCTACCTTGGGCCCCGGGCCTCAGTCCTGGCCTATCTGCAGCGCAAGCAAACGAAAAGCACCAAGTAGTTAGCCTCTACTTGGTGCTTGCACCCAATCGGTCCTGTCGCGGGGCCAACCCGGCTTTTGGCCGGGCGTACCTTTACAACCGATTAGGTTCCCCCCGGAGGAACCTACTACCTCCCCCAGGGGTAGAGCGGGTGATGGGACTCGAACCCACGACATTTTGCTTGGGAAACCCCATCTCACCGCCCGCCCTAGCCAGTTGCCTAGGCATGACCCCATTCTAACCTGATCCCCTGGGTTTTCAACCCCCCGTACACCTGACATTTGCTTTCCGGGCCGCGGCGCGATTCGCCCCGGCCTTTTTGCGTCTCATCCGATAGGAGGCCCACATGAGCGAGAACACCACCACCCAACAGATCACCTGCCCCCAGTGCGGCCAGCCGGCCGCCTACAGCGTCATCGAGGAGCCGTTTGCTTTCTACACCGGCGAGTACGAAGACGATGACTGGCCAGCCGTGGAGACGATGGTGGCCCGCGGCTGGATTGCCGAGTGCCGGCACTGCGGCTGGTGCGATGGCGAAGCTCCCCACTGGTGAACGCCATGCCCACCACACAGACCATCATCATCCCCAGGGACCCCCTGGCCGTCTTCGCCCAGCACGATGCCACCACCCTTGAGCTGCTGGCTGAGCTGCGCGTGGTGCGCCAGACCTTAGCGGAGCGCGACTACACCATCCGCCAACTGCAGACGCTGGCGCTGGCGCTGTTCGTGCTGGCGCTGTTGGAGGACTGACACATGAACCCCGAGCTGCTGACCGAGCTGCAGGCGCTCAAGGACTACCTGGAGACCAGCGCTGACCAGTGCTGGCGCGCCGGGCTGGGCAACACCCTGATGGCTGCTGTCTCACGCGGCCAGGAGCGGGCCTATAAGGACGCGCTGCGCCGCCTGGAGGCCATCATGGCCGATCACGTGACTGTGTCGCTGGTGGCGGCCGATGCTTGACCTTGACCGGCTGCTGAGCGCGTTGGACCTGGCTGACCTGGCCCGGCAGGCCGGGGCCAGGCTGAACGGCAACCGCTCAGGCGCCTGCCCGCTGCACGGCGGTGACAACCCCACCGCCTTCCACCTCTGGACGGCTGACGACGGCCGCCAGATGTTCACCTGTTTCACCAAGTGCGGATCAGGCAACGCGCTGACCTTCCTGGGGAAGTGGCGCGGGCTGCAGGGCGTTGACCTGATCCGGGAGGCGGCCGAGCTGGCCCGCCTGCCGCTCGCTGACCTCGGCCTGACCGAGCAAGCCGCGGCCGAGTACCAGGCGCGGGAGCGCCGCCGCGATGTGTTGGATCTGGCCGCCCTCTACTACCAGCGCCGCTTCCGCCGGCACAAGCCGGCCATCGCCTACGCGGCCGGGCGCGGCTTCTGCCACCGGGCGCTGATGCGCTTTGGCTACTCGGACGGCGGCAACGGGCTGAGCGAGCACCTGGCCGCGGCCGGGGCGGATCTGGACCTGGCGCGCCAGATGGGCCTGCTGCGCGGCGATGGCCGCGACTTCACGGCCAACGCGCGGGGCCGGCAGGCCTCGCCGGATGGCTGGCTGATCTACGTGCACCGGGCCGGCGGCCGGGTGGACTACCTGAGCGGCCGGGCGATCACGCCGGCTGAGCGCATGCCCGACCCCGCCGACAAGAGCCGCAACCTGCCGAGCGACCGGAGCAAGTACCCGGCCGCCGTGGACAAACAGATCTACCGCGCCGACGTGCGCGGCGATGAGCGCGTGGTGATCGTCGAGGGCCAGGCCGATGCCGAGTCGCTGAGGCAGTTGGGCGTGAGCGCCTGGGCGCTGTGCGGAACGGCGCTGAGCGCTGACGACGTCCGCGCCCTGGCCAAGCGGCGCGCGGTCTGGCTGGTGCTGGATGACGACACGCGGCGCGATGGCAGCGACGCTCAGCAGGCCGAGCGCCGGCAGCGCGCGGCCGAGCGGCTGCAGAAGCTGGCCGGGCAGATCGGGCCGCTCACCCTGGTGGGGGCCAAGATCCCGGCCAAGGACTTCAATGACTGGCTGCAGGCCGGGGCGACCCGCGCCAACATCGAGGCCGCGCTGAGCCTGGCCAAGCCGTGGATCGATTGGCGCGTGGAAGCGGCCGAGGGCATCGGGCCGGCGCAACTGGACGACGTGGCCCACGAGCTGGCCGCGCTGATCGCCCGCCTCCCGGATGCCAGCCGGCCGCGCTACTACAAGCTGGCCGGCAAGGCATTGGACCTGACGCCGAAAGAGCTGAGAGACCTGATGGCCGGGCAGCGCCGCGCCGACTACATCCTGAGCGAGGTCAAGGCCGGGCGGATCTGCTTTCTCGGTGAGCCGCTGGCCAACTGGCAGGCGCACATCGTCAAAGAGAACACGGTAGACGACGGTTTCAACCCGACGCACGTGAGCTATGAGATCACCGGCCGGCTGGCGAGCGGCGAGCCATTGGATCAGCTTGACGTGCTGGCCGAGGAGTTCGAGGCGATGACCTGGCTGGCGCGCTGGGGCGTGCGCCAGGTGACGTATGTGAACAAGGGCCGGCTGAACCTGCTGGCCCGCGCGATCAAGGAGGTGAGCATGGCCAATGGCCTGCGCCGGGAGCGAGTCTACACGTACACCGGCTGGACCGGGGAAGGCAGCGAGCGCGCTTTCCTGTCGGCGTCCGGCCGGCTGCACCGGGACGGGCTGGATACAGAGACGCGGGTAGACCTGGGCACTAACAACATGCGGCACTACGCGCTGCCTGAGCCGCCGAAGCGCGAGGCGCTGAAAGATGCCGTGGCCGCCAGCCTGGCCTTTCTGGACGTGG
>WBZR01001647.1_pt1 | contig 26791 bp, 20 predicted proteins | sample 5204231 | NCBI WGS metagenome assembly WBZR01 (sample SAMN12412403, study PRJNA552823) | activated sludge metagenome | isolation source: activated sludge from anammox sidestream of wastewater treatment plant... | place: USA: Virginia | collected 2017-08
ACTGGAAACCCTGGCGACAGTCGGCGACACTGACCTCGTCAGCGTACCCGCCGTGGCGCACTGACCAAACACCGACGCCCAGCGTCGCGATGACCGACTGTTACACCACGGACTGGGACACGATCTTTATCTCTGCGATCATCTCCTCGGCATCTGGATATTTTTCGGCAATGCGTGGAGAGATGACTATGCCGTGAAGGTGTGCGCGTAGGTCATCCCATCGATCATGCAGTACCTGCCAGTTTTTCTCATCATAAGTTCCCCGGAAAACAACTGGGCGAATTTCGATTCTAGGAAGGTCGCCATTCGCTTGCGTGTCAGCGATCACCTGATTCAGTTTTTCTTCCCACAAACTACCGATCCTATCGACTCGACCAATCTGCTGCTCAACCACACCAGGATTCCACTCTGGGTGCAGCAGCACAACCGTACGACATGCCTTGTGAAGATTAAGCCCTTCACGGCCCACCAACGATTGCGCTACCAATACCTTTGGGTGACCTTGCTTTCGATTGAAGGCCAATTGCAAGAAGCGCCGAGTCGCTGGTTTTGTCTCCCCAAACATTAATCGTGCGTATCCACCTTCAGGGCGGTTGTATTCCTCGTGTAGCCTGATTTTTAGTTCAGCCCAGAGACCGGATGCTTCCGCTTCATTCAACTGCCCATCACCATCTGCATCACCTTCGTCACGATCACTTGCCGCAGCCACTAAGTCAATAAAGGCCTGCGCGAAGTCGAATGGCGTGGCATTCTGGGCATTAGCCTGTACCAATTCGTGCATTGCTCGAGCCACTACTCCCAAGGCAGAATCTTCGTTGCCTTGAGCCTGTTCCGAATCCTCCTTAACCGTTTTCTTAAAGACATCAAACAGCGATCGCACGCGTTTGTCTGGCTGCTTGACGGTGAAACCTTCCTCGATGTGGCTGATTAGATTTTTCCGAATATTGCGGCGCTGATTCTCGAGTGCTTGGTATTGTTCAGCAAGGGCATCATCCAGAAGCGCGCGATCCAATTCTCCTTGCCTGCGCAACTGCCGATGAGCAGATAAGATAGCCTCCCATTCTTCGTTCTCATGCACCTTGGATTGCGGCCATGGTAGATTGGCATCAACACACCGTAGCATCTCCCGAGCATTGAGCAGTTGCACCAGTGCTCGTAATGGACGTGTGAACCGACCGAACACCAAAACTTTTTCCCCTTGCAGACAGATAGCTTCAATTTCTTTAACAGCCGCCAGAATTGCCGGGTGATCAAATAGCGCTGATCCAGCATTCTTCACGAATGGCTCGATCATGACCTTTTGCCACCACGCTGCGCGTAGCAGACGCTTGTCAGCTGTCGGTTCTATTTTGGAGCTATACTGTGCAGCGATCCAGGGCTCGTGATCGGCTTCTATTTGCTTCTGATCCTCGTTGTCATCTCGATGCACCTGATCAATCAGTGAAGCAATGCCGTGGCCATTACCTAAGGTTAGGCGCAGCCGCTTGGCAACCGTACGGTCGGATTGGCGAGTAACAAACGATAAGGCTTCTGCTGCACACACCGCCCGCTTCCATTCAGAAGACAGTTGGGCTGTATCGATCAGGATTTCCTGTTCGCGCCGATAGGCGTGATAACCCTCGCCAGATTCATTCTGAAACTTGATGATCGCAGGATCTTTCCGTTTATCTCGTCGCAGCAGATAGTCACTTAGTGCCAGCTTGAACGCAGTTGCCGATTCTTTGAATTCCTTGCGCACCTCTTCGTCACTCGGGCATTGCCTTACCCTGGTTACAGATTTTGCATAATTCGAAATGGCTGTAGTTGCTGCTGTTCTCGATGCAACATCAACCCGGATGCGTCCCAGCATTTGCGTCCATTGTGTGGCATCGAGCTCAACTGGAGTTGCGGTCATTGCCAGGCGGCGGGCATCGACAGATTCCAGAACGACCTCAGTCAACAATCGATTTAGCCCACTGTCTTGCCCCCTGCTTTTGTGTGCCTCATCAACAATGACCAGATCAAATACACCCAGCCCAAGTCCGACCGCACGTTCCAGCCATGGCCGTAATTGTGCGTTATGCCTATATTCGCCGGCAGTCAGAGCGCCAGGCCAAGGTGTCGTTTCAGCTAATTCCTCAATGAGTTTTCGAGCAGGATGATTTTCTGGGCTGGCGCATACTGCAACGACGATGCTCTCCGCAGCTTGTCGAACCCACGCGTCGTCGAGCATCTTGTTATTGCGATAATCGCGTGGCCAACGCCCGTTCGCTTGCTTTCGCCATCTAGCATATATTTCTGGGAGCAGAGCCCAGCGCCACGGAACGGTGTTCTCTCCAAGCCGCCAGTTTGTGAAAGCAAGAGACACAACTAGGGCCGATTCCATAAACCACGGAGCATTCTTATCCTTGGATTCCCATGCCTGCAAATATTGCCAGAGACTACGTAAGATCGGCGGCGCATTTACCCCAGCGGTTTGTAATTCGTCGCTCCACTGATAGCCCAACCCAGGTGGCACCAGTATCGCAACCCGACCACCTGTGGCAATCACAGCCCGGGCGACCGCCGCAGCTATCCGGGTCTTACCCATGCCGACTTCGTCCGCGATTATCACGCCGTTATTCGGTAGTCGCTTGGCAAGTTCCTGGAGGCTCGCTGCCTGCCCGTCGTTAAGTTGAATTACACGACTATCTGCAAGAGAAAGAAGATGATTTGCGACTCTGTTCCAGCCTCCGAACCTTTGACTCATTTCGCATCCCCAATCGGGCTCAATTCATTGACCTTCCAACTCTCTTCAATCCTGAGTAACATCTCGTCATACAGCTTTCCGGACTCTGAGTCGCTGGTATCTGCAAACGATGGACGAAAAGACTGGTGGCGCAGTGGGCTTAGAGGGTTCAGTCTCAATGCGTCGCGAAAATACTTAACAGGGGCGCTGTCGCAGGCTTGTGCCAAAATTTGCTCAAGGCGATTGCACCAGAGCGCCCAGTCAATTTCATCGAGCTCTATTTGCTTAGCGGCAATGTTTTCGATCAGGTCCATCATCTGCCGTATCGGATAGCTGGCGATCGGTACAGAGTGCCCCTTCTTGTTGTTCTTGCCTTCGCTTTCATCGCCACCATCGCTTCCGTCGTCATCATCATCCGGTGGCATTGGAAAATCCGCGAGTTGCCACCATGCCTCGTCGATATCGATGGCTGGCAATTCGGTCGCAGCAATACGTCCGTATTGATCGACGACAGGTATCCGAGCTTCAAGATTCTTGTCTCCAGATTTCCAGCGGATGCGAACTTCACGGGGTCGCGCTTCGCACCACTGAAATCCACTTTTTGTCATTGAGCAGGTTAAACTGGCTGAATCAAGTACATCGAAATCGGTGACGCAGCTGTCGTTGGTACGTAACTCGCGAACATCGTCCGACTCGTGCCATACGAGCCAAGCAACGGGTGGCGCAACATAAATTGCATCCCGTTGCTCCATGCCGGGGCCAGCATGAAGCGTGGAAACGTCACGAATCTCATCACCCCCTCGCTGAATGGGTAATAGGTTCGTCACCACCTGATGCTCAGGGGTACCCTTGCTTTTCTGCCAGCAGAGCGTGTTCGGGGCAAACACAACGCCTGCTTCGAGGTTGCCCGCAGCGGAGCTCATCTTGTTGGCGAAGCCTGGATGAGTCAGGTTCCCTGAACCTAGGTAAACCCAGGAGCTTGTGCATGCATTGGAGTCGTCTCGACGATTAGCGCTGAACAGGAATTTTGCATGCAAATTACGTCGTGCTCCTTCACCGAACACAACGGTTGGGATAGCTGCAGGACGTACTGTGATGCCCCTGTCGCGCAATGATTGCAGCGATGTGGCTATGGATTGGCAGGCATTTGGATTGACATAGAGGTCTACCTCCGATTTCTTAGTCAGCAAGCCCTTGTCACGAAGAGTTTTGAGAATCGCAAGTGGCACTTCGGGTGGCTCTTGTTGATCATCTGATGTTTCATAAAATCCGGACCCAATGGCCAGGTAATTGCGTTTTACTTCGCAGTTTGCCTGGATTTGTGCAGGTAGCTGAGACAGCAGGGACTTGTTCCGATTGTCGAAAACTCTCGGCTGTCCATTTGCCTTTTTCGAGCACACATTGATCCATTGCCTGACTTGCTGCTGCGCGAGCATCGTTTCGCTGACATGACCATGAGCGGAAGCATTGAGCAGCCGGACGTCGAAAAGCTGCTGAATCCATTCCAATAGTTTCCAGGCTGCGCTAATGTCGGCACAGTTTTTCTGGATATCCACATCAGGGTTGCTGAGTGATTCACTGGCGATATCGATCCGCCATATCAGGTCCAAACTCTCTTCCAGTGTCTGCCATGTCCAATTGCCTGTTGACACCAGCAAGCGTAACCGCCACTGACTGTGGTTCTCCTGATGACGAAAACCTAGCAAAGCGACCTTGGCATGGAGGAGCCGAAACGGCTTTTTCGCGTAATCAATAATCGGCAAATGCGCAGCACCAGGGGCGTCCAGCAACGAAATGTGAGGGGTGCCAGGATCAAGCAACGTAGCTAGGGCAATACGGCCTTGGCGGACGCGTTGGGAGTGGGTAAGTCGAGTAAAGCGTTCAGTGGCGTCATTCAGAAATAACGCATCCGCCGAGTACCCGCACAGCCAACCAAAATGTCCGATGTAGTCTTCTGGCGCGTCAAAATGCTGTGCCAGCGATGGTGGCCTAAAGGATTCGCGATTGATACTCATGCTTCACCGCCGCCCGCGTGCGGATTTAGCCATTCATCCAGTTCACCGTGCATGTCGAGATTCAACAGATAGAGATTTCGTACACGGTAGGAGATGCCTTCCGGCAATGAAATGCGCCCCCCGTTCGGCGTTTCTGGCTCTTCGTCGTTGGCACTGACCTCCTTTATCGAGCCACGAAATGCCGCCCCTGGCTTGATTTCATCCCCTATCAGACGCAGCACGTGCCCGTCTCGATAGACCAATTTTCGCAAGATGCTGACCGGGTCATCTCCGCCGCACTCCTGACAAAATGTCGTGGCATCCTCATCGACGCGGGCGAGATCCAAGTATTGTGTTGCTACGAGTTTAAGCTTTTCAAGCGACTGTGCCAGCGAATCAGGAACTTGATGTTTCAAGGATAGGAATTGGCCGGCACCCTGGTTTCCGATATGGACCTCTGCTGCATCGAGCGTAGCAATTGCGGCTTCACGAGCTTGAAAAAACAAGGCCCCTGCCTGAAGGTCGTGCCAATGATCTTCTGAAATTTCTTGCGGACGCTGCGCCCCCGCTAGCTTGTCTGGCCCATTTGTTCGGAGTGACTCGACCCACGCCAGTGCGTTACCTCGCCGTTTCTTATCCTCACGGGATTCGGTCCCTCCTTGAATTAGCCTTTCGCGAAGTAATTGAATTGCGCCTTGCGAGAGAGAGTCAAGAGGAGACAGTGCCTGAATAAGTCGGAGGGAATTCTCCAGCTTGTCACTCTCGCCCAGTACCCACTTGGTTAGATGGTCAATGACTGATGTTTTATGTGGGCTGTAACTTCTTGTGGCTTGCTCAATGAAATTACTTCCTTCTTCCGTGCAACAAAATGCATTAAAGCGTGCGCTGTCGGACTCGACAAAGCCAAGTGCGTGCAAGGCCTGGACGGTCGCCATTCGCATAGGCTGTGTGACGTAGAAATTTCGCTGACGGGCCCGCCGGAAACTGAAATCATCTTTGCCTTGCAACTTGGTATTTCCGCGCAAGCGACTGTCACTACTCCAGTCATTGCTTTTGAAGGCCAGCCAACAGGCCAGCGCTTCAATTGCGTTCGCCACTTCAATATTCTGCACTCTCACACCTTGGCTGCGCGCAGCTTCCGCTACAGCCACACCAAGCGCCGCAAGTAGCAGCTGCTTGCCGTACCAGACGCCACCTATCCCGGGAACAGCAAGATCATTAAAGCGGCGTATTGAAGCGCCAAGTCCAAGGGTTCGAGTTCGTCGCGTATTCGGCAGAAATTCGGGACCGAGAAGGCCCCACACACCTTCGATCAATGAGATCTCCTTCGTTACGGCTTCACCGAGACAATGGAACGCCGCCCAACAACTTCAATTGCATCCCCGAACCGCCGCAGCCACCATTCGAGCATGGCGCTATCCATTACTGACGCTGTGATTTCGAGCCGCCCGTCATTGAGTTCGACCACTTGTTGGTCACTCGACAGTGGAGATTCCAGCAAATGAAAGCCGGCATTACGCTCGATACGGAACGCCAATTGCACTTTTTCGCCCTCGCCGAAGCCGAAACGTCCATCGTCGTCATACTTCTTGAGGTCAAATTCTTTGGGCCTATCGAACGTCAGCGTCGACATCTCGGCTGACAAGATTCGGTGCAGCGCCAAGCTGCGTTCGTTGTCATAGCCACGGTATCGGCAAACGAGATAGAGGCGTGGCCCCTGCTGGGCTAAGCCCAGAGGCATAACTTCCACCTTGCCTCGCTTCCCTCCCGAATTCCGGTAGTCTAGATGAAGCCAGCGGTTGCTGTACAACGACTCACTGACAATTTCGAATACGCCGGAAACAATCTTTGGCGGCAACAGCGGCTGGCTGGTAGCCACGACACGTACCTTGCCGGGCCACTCACGCTCCAGACGCGCACTGCTATTCGGACCTAGATTTCGCCGGGCTTGGCTGAAAAAACCTTCCATCGATTTCATCAAACGCGTGGGCAGAAGATTTCTCAGATGTTCCTCGGCCAACTGGAGCAGCAACGACTCCTGTGGCGTGAGATTGGGCACCGCCAAGGATTTGGCCTGCTCCAGCCAACGATAGCCATAGGGTTTGCTACGGTCGTCACGCTCGATCTCGAAATGCTCGCTGAGCATTTCCAGTTGTCGCTGGATGGTGCGCAGATCCCTATCGATACCGGCATCCTTGAGTTGCCGATGCAGTTCACTGGCGGTCACCTTGCGGCCGCGCGGAATGCGGCGCAACAACTCGACGGCAAGCAATACGGTTTCGAGTGTGTCGGAGCGCTTTGCCATCTCAGACCTTCAATGCCGACCCTGTAAAGACCGACCATAAGCGAACCATGGCATAGGTGTCGAGCGCGCAGTAGGCCAGCAATTGCTGCTCGATCTCGGTCCTGCGCATCTTGCTGGTTTGCGGTGACAACGCTTCCAGGAAGGCATCCATGGCCATCCCGCCATCCTGAACACCATCGAGATCTCCGTAATCCAAGTCCGGGCAGAGTGCTGGCAGCACGGCCTTGATGCTCCAACTGCCTTGCTGGCTGGGGTGGTAGTAATGGTCTCGAGCCACAGGTAAGAGATCCACCACGCGCTCGTTCAATGCCAGCAGTGACTTGGCCATACGAGGAAAGCGCTCAGACAACTCGCGGATGCGGGCCGTTTCAAAACCGGCGTTGTAGACGAATATTGGACCTCGCTCGCCGCACGCGGCAATCAAGGCTTCGGTAAATGCCTTGGACGGATCGCTGCCTGTGATATCGAGAAATGCCTGCTGATCGAGCTTGCCTGTACGTGAGAGGCGGTGTACGCTGAACTGGAAAGGAATCTGCTGGTAAGGCCGTGTTCCCTTCCAGATCGGTACGGCAAATTGGATGGTTTCAAAGTCCAGGAAATAAGCGGGCAGCTTGTAAGCGGCAAGTGCTTGCGCGGACGCCCGCTGGTCGAAATAGGGTTTGCCGGAGAGGGTGGCCGCCTTGACGCGTTGCTGCTTGTCGTTAAGCAGTGCATCAGGCAAGTCGCGAAGTTCTGTCAGGCCATGCGCCTCAATGTGCGCCTGAAGCCCGTTGCTCAGGCGACCAGGTAGCCACTTGATCGGCTGCTCTGCCTGCGGTTCCTGACTTTGGCAATAGGCAAGAAATCCGCACTCATAGGGATTGCCGCAGTGCTTGCCCGTAGCAACCCTGGGCTCGCGTTTCTTTGCGACGATCTGTTGCGCCTCGGCAATCCAGCCGCGCACCTCTTCTCCCCGGCCGAAAACTTCATCCGTCAGATCGTTTTCGAGCAATAGCCCGTTGTAATCCTCATTGCCTGGATAAACCCAATCGCTGTCGATATGTGCGAGCGCGATTTTGGTGAGTGGCACACCGGAGGAGCGGGCGACGAAGGATTGCACAGCCGCGTCGTCGCGATGGTAGTCCTTGACTGAGGTGGAGGATTTCACCTCGACCATACGCCAGGCCAGCTTGCCACATCTTCTTATCGGCAACATCACGTCTGCAAGAGCTAACGCTCCTTCGGCGCGAAAGCCCGCTTCGAAGATCGGTTGAGCTACCTGTAGAAGCTCCAGGGTACGAGCGAATGCAGCATCAAAGCCGTCTGCTTGCGGATCGATAAGAACGCCCTTGCCCTTGGGGTCATACAATCGTCGGGCAATGTCACCGACTTGATGCCCCACGGCAAAACTAGCCTGGGTGGCGGCCGAATCCTCACGCAACTTGGGGCGATGCACCTCAAGCCACAGTCGCTTGGGGCACTGCCGGTAAGCCAGTAGCTTGGACTTCGAAAGCGTGCGCATTGATCCTCCCTTTTTGTCAAATTATCCCATGCGGTTGATGGTCAGATAAACCCAATCGATGCCTTTCCACCTTCTTTCACGGCACACTCCGCCTCCAGAGCCGAAACCAGTGTGGCCGGTGATTGAATGGGGCGGAATCGGTGTTGACGCAGCACGGCGGCGAAATCGCCAGGGGTCAGCCGCTGCAGACGCATCGTCCTTGTCAGCAGATCAGGCTGTGGAGCAGGGAGGTTAAGTTGTATACAGTAACGACGCACCAGTTCCCAGGCCTGTTCTGGTCGCAGAAAGTCGAACTTCACCTTGAGGTCGAAGCGACGCAGCGCAGCCTGATCCAGACCTGTCATCAAGTTTGTCGAGGCGATGAATACGCCGGAGAACGATTCCATCTGGGTGAGCATCTCATTGACCATGCTCACTTCCCAACCACGCTGAGCCCCGCGACGATCCTGAAGAAAGCTGTCGACTTCGTCGATCAGCAGCAGCGCCCCATCCTGCGCTGCTTGTCGAAATGCCCGAGCGATGTTCTGCTCGTTTTCGCCGACATAGGGGGACATCAAGTCAGAGGCACGTTTCACCAACAAAGGGACATCCAGTTGTTGAGCCAGCCACCGCCCATAGGCGGTTTTGCCCGTACCGGGAGGGCCATACAAACAAAGTCGGCCAGCGCGCGCCGCAATCAGTCCATCTGCAACACTGCTTAGGTCGGCATCGGCATGTATGAACCCCGGATCGTAGATTTCCGGCAGTCGATTCGGATCGTTCTGAACGATGGGACGGTGTCCCTGTGCTTCCAAGGTATTACTGATCAACCGTTCAAACGCCGTGGCGCAACCCTTTTGGCCAAGATCCTCGCGTATCGAGCGAACGACTGAGCTTGCCTTGGCCACCACAGCGGGTGCCAGAGATTCGGCCTCGGCAATCCGCGAAATAATGCAAGCATCGATCAGGTCGCCGCAATTCTCCTGCAGAATCCGCTCACGCTGCTTTTTTGGCGGCACGGGCAGTTCGAACACCATGTCGAAGCGGCGAATGAAGGCCGGATCGAGGCCATCAATGGAGTTGGACAACCAAAGCGTCGGCACCGGATTTTCTTCGAGCATCCGGTTGATCCACGCCTTGCGGACCTGAGCCGTACTCTTGCGGCCAAAGAAACTATCACCATCGTTGAAGACATCCTCGACCTCGTCGAAGGCGATGAGTGCCTGGCGTTGTGCGAAGAAACTCTGGGCAGCGCGAAACGCACGCAGACGGCGTTCGCCATTCACTGGATCGCCATCGGCGTCCTCACTTGCCACCTCGAACAGTTCACATCCCAGTTCATCAGCTAGGGCTCGTGCCAGCTGACTCTTGCCTGTACCCGGCGCTCCATGTAGGAAGATGTTGACCCCACGCCGCCCGGTCGTGGCCGCGTGCCGTAGATACGGACGCAGAATTTGCAGGGAAGCATTGATGTGGCTGTAATCGGCCAGCTTGAGTTGTGCTGGGCCTGCGGCAGATACGGTGCCGCGCAGCAAACTGATCGGATCGGCTTCCGAAGATGCCATCAGATCGGCAAACCCATCGGAGAGCAGATCCAACTTGCCGCTCAGCGTGCTGGTACCGCTACGGTCGACCGAAACCAAGCCGGAGCGTGCGAGGATGCCCTGTGCACTTAGTGATGCACGAATTTCTGGCTCGGGCAGACCAAGAATCGCCGAGAGGGCATGAAAGGCTTTGACTGATGAAATCTGGCCAAGCCAGTCGGCAGTGTCGTCCAAGAGTCGTTCATTGTGGATTGACACGGCGAACTCCAGGATTCTGCAATCGGTTGTACTGAGACCGACCAGATCGGACAGTTGTCCAACGTTGTTGCGCAGGCAAGCGGGCAGAGGGGCTTTTTCCCATTGTTTTTCAGCCTTCTGATGCAGCATCCGCAGTTCTGATTGAACGGCCTTGAGGTCAAAATCATTGGGGGACGGGTCGATCCAATGCCCCAGGCCAATCACCTCAGCCAACGTATCGTTGTTGAAGCCGTGAGAACGCACGAATTCACGCTGCCCACCCAGCGGCACCAGAATGCGCAGCAACCAGAGAAGAATGATGGGATCGGGACCAACCGCATTTGCGGTGCAACGCGACCGACGTCTTGCCATGATGGTTTCTCCTTGTGATGGAAACCATCATCCGGGTTGCTGCGACGTAATGTGTCACATCGATAGGTGCCGAGAAGCCAGAAAATGGCTTGGCTTCCTGCTTGAAGAACGCATTCATCGTGCTCCCAATCACCCTTGAAGGAGCACACGATGAGCAATTCCCCAACCCCGACCCAGCAGACCATCCTGACCCATGCCGTCGGCCACACCGAAGGCCGGATCGAATGGTTCCCCGACAACATCAAGGACGGTGCTCGGCAGAAGGTGCTGGCGGGCCTCACGCAGCAGATCGTGGCGGCGCTGACCGCCCCGCACATCATGCAGGCGGTCTGGGATCGGATGCAGGTCACCCGGCCCGACCGCACCGAACCGCAGGTCGTGCTGCCGATGCGCAACCTCGCGGGCCTGTGGCGGGAGCTGTTCCCGGCGGAACATTGCCGTCTGGCAAAACTCCTGATCGAGCGTGTGGTAATTGCCGATGGCGGGTTGGAAATCACCTGGCGCGATCAGGGCTGGCAGGAACTGGCCGGGGAATTGCTGCCCGGCAGCATCGGCGCGGAATTGCAGGAAATGGAGGAAACCGTATGAAGCCGAAACTGCAGACCTTGGGCGCAGCCATCGCCCGCGAACGGCGCGATGGTGGGCAAGTGAAGCTGTCGACCTTCATCCCGCTGAAGATCCGCAAGCGCGGCGCGATCATCCAACGCGCTCCCCCTGCGGGCCGCTTCGGCCCACCGCCCGCCGCCGCTGATGGGCGTCGGCAAGAGCGGCGCGCTCCTGCGCGCCCAAGCCCGCACCGCGAGTCGGGCTGGATCGTCGGTGCCAGCGCGACCGCCAACCCACATCTGTGGTGGGCTCGTTGCGCACTCGGCGGGTTGCTTGCATCCGCAACTAACGGGGTCCAACTAACGGGGTCAGGTTCACTTCCTGATCGCCCATGACCCACAAGCCGTCGATTCAGCGGCTGGCGCGCCGCCTACCGCTGGCTTGGCCTTGCCAGGCGCACCCGATGCGGTCGATCGGTGCTCAGTCCCAACCCTTGTCGTCGGCGAATGCGCCGGGCCTGGAGCCGAAGTCACCCTGTGCCTGTGCGGCCAGGTAGGCGACCACCGCGTAGGCGGCCACGTTCTGGCGCAGCTGCTCGGGGTCGATCTTGTCGAAGGTGTCGTTGGCGGTGTGGTGCCAGTCGAAATAGCGCGTCGCGTCCTGGTGCAGCGACAGGCCGGCCATGCCCACCGCATGCACGGCCGACAGGTCCGAGCCGCCGCTGCCGGAGCGCTTGGCGTCGTAGGCGATGCCGAGCGGTTCGAGCACCTTGGCGATCTGCGCGACCGCGTCGCGCGCCTCGGGCTTGACGCTCGCGGTGGCGAGATAGATGCGGTCAGCGCCCAGGTCCGACTCGCTGCCTAGCACGGCCTTGGCGATGTCCTTGGCATGCGCGCTGGCATAGGCACGCGCGCCGTACAGGCCCGATTCCTCGTTGGCGAACGCGATCACGCGGATGCTGCGGGCGGGGCGTTGCGGCAGGTTGGCGATGAGCTTGGCCGCGCCGACCGCGATGCCGATGCCCGCGGCGTCGTCGATCGCGCCGGTGCCCAAGTCCCAAGAGTCGAGGTGGCCGCCCATGATGAAGTACTCGGCCGGTTTCTTGCTGCCGGTGAACTCACCGATCACGTTGGCGCCGGTGTACTCGCCCTCGAAGCCGCAGTCGAGCGTGAAGGCGATGCGCAGCACCTGGCTGCCGGCGAGGATGCGCTCGACCTGGTCGGCGTCGGGCGCGGCCAGGGCCGCGGCCGGGATCGGCGTGACGCCTTCGGCAAAGCGCGTCACGCCCGTGTGCGGCAGGCGGTTGGCGTCGGTGCCCGCGCTGCGCAACAGGAAGCCGAGCGCGCCCTTGCTCGATGCCAGCGACGGGCCGATCGAGCGTACGCTCGAGCCGATGCCGTAGTCCTGGCCGCTCTGTTTGGCGTGCATGCGCGCACCGACGTAGACGATCTTGCCCCGGACCTTGGCCGGATCGGCGTTCTTGAGCGCGTCGAGCGTGTCGAAGCCGACCACCTCGCCGCTGAGGCCGCCGGCCGGCGTGCCGGGCGAATGGCCCAGTGCTGTGAGGCTCAGCGGCTGCGGGAACGGTGCCAGCACCTGGCCGTGCTCGCCGCGCCGCACCCACTTGGGGTAGGTCACCGGCTCGCTCCACACCTTGTCGAAGCCGAGCGCCTTGAAGCGCGCGATGGTCCACTCGCGCGCCTTGAGGTCGTTGTCGCTGCCGGCCAGGCGCGGCCCGATCTCGGTGGTGAGGTCGCGCGTGAATGCGAGGGCGACCTCGTCCTTGAGCGCGGCCTCGCGCAATTGCGCGGCGGTGGCCAGCGCCGCATCCGGGATCACGGTGGGCTTGCCCGCGGCGATGGCGAGCGGCGAGGCGAGCAGGAGCAGGGCGAGCGGCAGCGAGCGGCGCATGGCGGCGTTCCTCGTGGGGGAACGCCGATTATGCGCGCGGCGTGGCGCCATGCTTTGGGCCAAAGGTCATGCCTGCGCGGCGGCCGCCGCGCAGGCCGGGCGTGGGCCTACTTGCCCTGCTTGAGCAGGTCGCGGATCTCGGTCAGCAGCGCCACATCGGGCGGCGGCGGCGCGGGCTCGGCGGCCTTCTTGCGCAGCGCGGTGTTCATGAGCTTGACCACCACGAAGATCGCGAAGGCGATGATCGTGAATTGGATGATGGTGTTGAGGAAGGCGCCGAACTGGATCGCGACCTCGCCCTTGCCGTCGGCGCCGGCGGCCTTGAGCACCCATTTCCAGGCCGAGAAGTCGATGCCGCCGATGAGCATGCCGATCGGCGGCATGATGATCTGGTCGACCAGCGAGGTGACGATCTTGCCGAACGCCGCACCGATCACCACGCCCACGGCGAGGTCGATGGCGTTGCCGCGCGCGGCAAATTCCTTGAATTCCGAGATCAGGCTCATGGACGGTCTCCATCACGCAGGGGAATCGACGTCGCCGCAGCGACAGGCGATTGTGGCGTCATCGCGGCAGGCTGTCATCGCATGACACCATTGTTTGCGGCGGCGCGGCGTGCGCGCGTGCGTCAGGCGATGTCCACCGCGAGGCTGGCGACGCCTTCGAGCGAGGCGCTGAGGCGGTCGCCGCGCGCGAGGGGCCCGACCCCGGCCGGAGTGCCGGTGTAGATGAGGTCGCCCGCGGCGAGCGTCCACAGCCGCGACAGCTCGTGGATGATCGCGGCCACGTCGAACAGCATGTCGGCGGTGTTGCCGTGCTGGCGCAGTTCGCCATTGACGCTGAGCGTGAGCGCGGCGGCATGGGGATGGCCGCCGCGCGCCACCGGCATCAGCACCGAGGCCGGCGCCGAGGCATCAAAGCCCTTGGCCGCATCCCATGGCTGACCCTTGGCCTTGGCCGCGGCCTGCAGGTCGCGGCGCGTGAGATCCAGCCCCACGCCGTAGCCGTAGACACACTCCAGCGCCGCCCCCCGCGCGATGTCGCGCCCGCCACCGGCCAGCGCCACGATCATCTCCACTTCGTGATGCAGCTCGTTGGTGGCCGGCGGATAGGGCACCACCACGCCCGCGCCCGCGTCGGCCACCAGCGCATCGGCCGGCTTCATGAAGAACATCGGCGTGCCACGTTCGACCGATGCGCCCATTTCGCGCGCGTGCTCGGCGTAGTTGCGGCCGATGCAGTAGATGCGATGCACGGGCAGGCGCGCGGCGGAATCGGCGATGGCAAGGCTGGCGGGAGCGGGTGGCGCGACGACGTAGCGGGTCATGGCTGCGGGGCGGGAAGGACTTGTCCGGGCCGGCACTGCCGATGCGCATGGTGGCCGGGCCTCGGGTGACAGCTGTCACCTCCGATCCCTGATGCCTGCCAATCGCGGTCGCGGTGCGAATGCCGCAGCATGCGACAATCAAGGCTTCCCCGCCATACCCGTGCCCGCACCATGGACCAGTCGCAACTGCTCAAGGAACTGCGCATCGATCGCAGCGCGCCGCCGGCGCGCCCGCCGGCCCGCGGCGTCTGGATCGTCGCGGCGGTGGTGCTCGCGCTCGCGGCGGCGGGGGGTGGCTGGTGGTGGCTGCAGGGCGCGCGGCCGGTGAGCGTGGAAACCGCCATCGCGAGCGCGCCGCAGGCCAGTGGCGGCAACATGGCCGTGCTGCAGGCGACCGGCTATGTGACCGCGCGGCGGCAGGCGACCGTGTCGGCACAGATCACCGGCACCTTGACCCAGGTGCTGATCGAGGAGGGCGAGCGGGTCGAGGCCGGGCAGGTGCTGGCCACGCTCGAGGATGCCGCGCAGAAGGCCATGCTCGCGCAGGCGCAGGCGCGGTTGCACGCGGCGCAGGCGCAGCTGTCGCAGGTGCGCGCGCAGCTGGCGCAGAGCCAGCGTGACGAGGTGCGGGCGGCCGAACTTCTGGGCCGCCACCTGGTGTCGCAGCAGGCGGTGGAGCTGGCGCGCACGCAGGTGGTGAGCCAGCGCGCGCTGGCCGAGGCGCAGGCACGCGAGGTCGATGTGGCCCAGGCCAATGTCCATGCCGCGCAGGTGCAGCTCGACTACTGCACCGTGCGCGCGCCGTTCGCGGGCGTGGTGACGGCCAAGGCCGCGCAGGTCGGCGAGATCGTCTCGCCGTTGTCAGCGGGCGGCGGCTTCACCCGTACCGGCGTGGGCACCATCGTCGACATGGATTCGCTGGAAGTCGAGGTCGACGTCAACGAGGCTTACATCCAGCGCGTGGATGCGGGGCAGGTGGTCGAGGCGGTGCTCGACGCCTATCCCGACTGGAAGATCCCCGGCCACGTGATTGCGATCATCCCGACCGCCGACCGCGGCAAGGCCACGGTCAAGGTGCGGGTCGGGTTCGACCACAAGGATCCACGAATCCTGCCCGACATGGGCGTGCGCGTGTCCTTCCTCGAGGACGACGAGGCCGATGCGGCTGCGGCCCCCGCGCCAGCGGGCGTGCTCGTGCCCGCTGATGCGATCGTGCAGCGCGATGGCCGCAGCCTGGTGTTCGTGGTCGATGGCGATCGCGCGCGGCAGCGCGCGGTCACGCCCGGACAGGCGTACGCCGACCAGCGCCTGGTCGAGGGCCTCGCCGCGGGCGCGCGCGTGGTGCGCAAGCCGGGCGCCGGGCTTGCCGATGGCACGCGGGTCGAACCCGTGCGCCGATGACATCCGGGCACGTGCAATGGCGCGCGTGCCGCAACCAGGAATCCCACATGAACCACATCGTCGAAATCCGTGAGCTGAGCAAGGTGTACGAGCGCGGCCGGCAGAAGGTCGAGGTGCTGCACCATGTCGATCTCGACATCGGGCAGGGCGATTTCATCGCGCTGATGGGACCGTCGGGTTCGGGCAAGACCACCCTGCTCAACCTCATCGGCGGGCTGGACTCGCCGACCCAGGGCAGTCTGAGCGTGGCGGGCCAGCGCATCGATCGCATGAGCGAGGGCGCGCTGGCCAAGTGGCGCAGCGAGCACGTGGGCTTCGTGTTCCAGTTCTACAACCTGCTGCCGATGCTCAGCGCGCAGAAGAACGTCGAGTTGCCGTTGCTGCTGACCAAGCTGTCGGGCGCGCAGCGCAAGCGCAATGCCGCGATTGCGTTGCAGTTGGTGGGCCTGGCCGACCGCGCGAGCCACAAGCCGACCGAACTGTCGGGCGGCCAGCAGCAGCGCGTGGCGATTGCGCGCGCGATCGTGTCCGATCCGATCCTGCTCGTGTGTGACGAGCCCACCGGCGACCTCGACCGGCAGTCGGCCGAGGAGGTGCTCGGCCTGCTGCAGATGCTCAATCGTGACCACGGCAAGACCATCATCATGGTCACCCACGATCCCAAGGCGGCCGAATACGCGCGCCACACGCTGCACCTGGACAAGGGCACGCTGGTCGAGCAGGCCACCCATGCATGACGATCGCACCGGCCTGGATGTGCGCGGCCGCATCGCCCGGAGGACTGGCAGATGAAGTACTTGCACTTGGTGTGGGCGGCCCTGATGCGGCGCAAGGCACGCACCGGCTTCACGCTGGTGTCGGTGCTCACCGCGTTCCTGCTGTTCGGCTTGCTCGATTCGGTGCGCACCGCATTCGGTGACGCGGGCAGCACCGTGTCCGGCGTCAACCGCCTGCTGGTGATGTCCAGGATCAGCATGACCGTGTCGTTGCCGCAGAGCCTGCTGCCGCGCATCGAGGCGGTGCCGGGCGTGGCCGAGGTGGCCTACGGCAACTGGTTCGGCGGCATCTACCAGGACCCGAAGAACTTCTTCCCCAACGAGGCGGTGAGCGAGAACTTCCTCGACGTGTTCGACGACTACGAGATGCCGACCGAGCAACGCGAGGCATTCCGCAACACGCGCACCGGCGCGATCGTCGGCGCCGAGCTGGCGCAGCGCTTCGGCTGGAAGATCGGCGACAAGATCCCGCTGCAGGCGACCATCTATCCGCAACGCGACGGCAGCAACACCTGGACCTTCGATCTCGTCGGCATCTTCCATGCGCGTGACCGCAAGGACAAGAACCGCGAATCGATCATGTTCTTCAACTGGAAGTATCTCGACGAGAACCGTCCGTTCGACCGCGGCCGCATCGGCTTCTACGCGGTCAAGGTGGCCGACGTGGACCAGGCCGACCAGGTCGCGCATGCGATCGATGCGATCTCGGCCAATTCCGACCACGAGACCAAGACCCAGAGCGAAAATGCGTTCAACCGTGCCTTCGTCAGTCAGTTTGCCGACATCGGCCTCATCGTCGGCGGCATCATGAGCGCGGTGTTCTTCACCCTGATCCTGCTCACCGGCAACACGATGGCGCAGGCGGTGCGCGAGCGCATACCGGAACTGGCCGTGCTCAAGACCATCGGCTTCTCCAACCGCAGCGTGCTTGGCCTGGTGCTGGCCGAATCGGTGCTGCTGATCCTGCTCGGCGGCCTCCTCGGGATCGGGCTGGCCGCGCTGATCGTGCCGGCGATGAGCAGCGAGGTGGGCGGCCTGTTGCCCGACCAGGTGCGGCTGGGAACCTGGAGCCTGGGTCTCGCGCTCATGGTGGGGATCGGCCTCGTGGTGGGCGCATTGCCCGCGCTGCGTGGCATGCGTCTGCGCATCGTCGATGCGCTGGCCGGCCGTTGAAGGAGTTCGCCATGTACAAGGTGCTGGTCAATGGGGTGATCACGCTGGCGCTGCTGGGAGCAGCCGTCGTGCTCGCGTTGCTGCCGTGGTCGCTGCTCCTCGTGCTGGCCGTGCTGTTTGCGCTGTGGAGCGCGCTCAGCCATCGCGGCCGCCAGGCCTGGGCCGTCACCCGTGTGGGACTGGCGACGCTGCCGCAACGGCTCGGCTCGTCCTCGGTGGTGGTGATCGGCATCGCCGGCGTGGTCGGCGTGCTGGTGGCGCTGCTGGCGATGGGCGAGGGTTTCCGCGCCACCCTGGTGCAGACCGGCAGCGACGACACCGTGCTGGTCATGCGCGCGGGTGCCAATGCCGAACTCAACTCGGTGCTGGTGCGCGATGCGGTGGTGCAGATCGAGCAGACGCCGGGCATCCTCAAGAATGCCAAGGGCGAGCCGATCGCATCGCCCGAGCTCGTGGTGGTGGCATCGCTGCCGCGCAAGGGCAGCGGGCTGGACGCCAACCTGCAGATCCGTGGCGTCGGGCCGCAGGTGCGCGAGCTGCGCCCGCATGTGCACATCACCACGGGACGTGATTTCCAGCCGGGGTTGCGTGAACTGGTGGTCGGCAAGGGTGCAGCCGAGCAGTTCCAGGGCCTCGATCTGGGTGCCACGATCACGCTCAACAACCAGGTGTGGACCGTGGTCGGCAGCTTCGAGGCGGGCGATGCCTTCGATTCGGAAGTGTGGGCCGACGCCGACATCGTGGCCTCGACCTATCGCCGGGGCAACAGCGTCACCGATGTCACGGTGCGCCTGGTCGATGCCGATGCGCTGGAGGCATTCAAGGCCGCGCTCGCAGCCAATCCGCAGCTCAAGGTCGATGCCGAGACCACGCGCTCCTACTTCAGCAGGCAGTCCGAGAACCTGACCCTGCTGATCCGCATCGTCGGCAGCGTGGTCGGTGCGATCATGGCGATCGGCGCGATCTTCGGCGCGCTCAACACGATGTATGCGGCGGTGGCCACGCGTGCGCGCGAGATCGCGACCCTGCGCGCGATCGGTTTCCGCGGCCTGCCGGTGATCGTGTCGGTGATGATCGAGACCATGCTGCTCGCGCTCGTCGGTGGACTGCTCGGCGCGGCCATCGCCTGGCTGATCTTCGACAACTACAGCGTGTCGACCATGAGCCAGAACTTCAGCCAGGTGGTGTTCGCGTTCAGGGTGTCGCCCGCGCTCGCGCTCGAGGGCCTCAAGTGGGCGCTGGTGATCGGCTTCATCGGCGGCCTGTTTCCGGCGCTGCGGGCAGCGCGCCTGCCGGTGACGACGGCGTTGCGGGAACTGTGACCGTGGCGCTGCGCGTGAGCGCGATGATCGCGACCCCGGCCAGGATCACCGCCATCGCGACCAGATCGCTGCCGTGCACGATCTCGCCGCCGAGCCAGGCGCCGATCAGCACCGCCACCGGCGGGTTGACATAGGCATAGCTGGTGGCCAGCGCCGGGCGCACGTGGCCAAGCACGTACAGGTAGGCGCTGAAGCCGACGATCGAGCCGAACACGGCCAGGTAGAGCAGTGCGAGGTGCGCCGCCGCCGGCGCCGCGGATGGCCAGCGTTCACCGATCGCGAAGGCGAACACCAGCAGCATCACGCCCGCGGTGAGCATCTGCGCGGCGGTGTTCATCGCCGGCGCCGGCATGTCGCGCTGCTGGCTCCAGATCGAGCCGAAGGCCCACGCCGCCGCGGCCACCACCAGCGCCAGCGCGCCCAGCGGCGCCCCGGCCATGCCACCGCCGAAGTTGAGGATCACCACGCCCGCGAAACCGACCGCGAGGCCGAGCCATTCACCGCGATGCGGCCACTTGCCGTAGAGGCCGCCGAACACCGCCGCGAACAGCGGCATGCTCGCCACCGCCACCGCCGCGAGCCCCGACGCGACGTCCTGCTCGGCGTAGCACACCAGGCCGTTGCCCAGGCCCAGCAACAGCGCGCCGCTCCATGCACAGTTGCGCCACTGCCGCGGCGTGGGCGCAGCCATGCCGCGCCAGCGCAGGAACGCGTACAGCGCGATCCCGGCGCCCAGGAAGCGCACGGCGGCCAGCAGGAACGGTGGCCAGCTCGCCACCGCGATGCGGATGGCCAGGTAGGTCGAGCCCCACACCAGGTACAGCGCCAGCAGCGCCGCCGGCACCAGCAGCGCGGGGCGCAACAGTGCCGACGGGACGGATGGCGGGGTGGCGGCCGCAGGTGAGGGCTGCTTCATCGGCGCAGATGCGGGGTGGTGGCTGGGGCGGGAAGCGGCAGCGGCGACGGCGTCGCCGCGCGTGGCTCAGTTGGGGCGTTGTGGCGCGCGTGGCTGTGACAGCACCTCGAACTCGCCGTCGATCACGCCCGGCGTCGGCGCGGCACGCGGCGCCGGCGCACCGGTGAGCCCATCGCGCACCTTGCGCCACACCAGCCACAGCGCGCCGCCCGCGAGCAGCAGCGCGAGCACGATCGCGCCGAGCATGAGCGCCACGCCGACGGCGAGCACGCCGAGCACGAGCGCGGCCAGGCGCGCCAAGGGGTGGCGCGGGCGGACGAAGTGCAAGCGGGTGTAGAACATCGTGGCGGTGGCCTGTGCCAGAATCGCAGGTTCCGGGGAAACAGCACCATAGGGGTGCCGCGCCTCACCCACAAGTGCTGGAAGTTGGCATGACCGCATCCGTTCCGCTGTGCCGGCTCGACGAGATTCCCGCCGACGGCGCGCTGTCGGTGCATGTGGACAGCGCCACCGGTGGTTTCGACCTGATCCTCATGCGCGAAGGCGAGCGCGTGGTCGCCTACCACAATGAATGCCCGCACCAGGGGCGCCGGCTCGACTACGCGCCCGGGCGCTTCCTCGTGCGCGACCAGCACATCACCTGCGCGGTGCACGGTGCCACTTTCCGCAGCGGCGATGGCTATTGCGTCTCCGGACCGTGCTGCGGCTCGTCACTGGCCACGGTGGCCGTGCACGTGAGCGACGGGCTCGTGTACGCGCGCTGAGCAGCGGTCGGGCTTGAGCGCGCAGCCGGGTTGCGGCGGCGCGAGTCCCGAGCGGCACGGGGTCGGCATCCGTATGCTGGCAGCGGTCAGGCAAACAGCAGGTTGATGCTCACGAGCAGCGTCACCAGCATCACGACCGTCAAGGGCAGCCCCACGCGCAGGAAGTCGCGGCTGCGGTATCCGCCCGGTCCGGCGATGATCATGAGCACCGGGCTCGCATGGGGCAGGATGAAGGTGTTCGAGGTCGAGATCGCGACGATGAGCGCGTACATCGCCGGATTGCCGCCCGAGGCCAGCGCCACGTTGATCGCCATCGGCACCATCATCACCGCGGCCCCGACGTTGGACACCACCTGCGAGAACAGCAGCGCAAGCACGGCCACCACCAGCTGCAGGCTCCATTGCGGCCAGCCGTCGAGATAGGCCATCACCTGCTGCGCGAGCCAGGCCGCCGCACCGGTCGAGTCCATCGCCGCGCCGAGCGGAATCAGGCAGGCGAGCGTGAAGATCGTCTTCCAGTTGATCGCGCCGTAGGCCTCGTCCATATCGAGCACACCGGCCAGCAGCATGCCGACCGCGCCGCACAGCATCGCCACCGACAGCTTGAGGTCGGTGAACAGGCCCAGGCCCAGCGCGAGTGCGAAGAACGCCACCGCGTACCAGATCTTGGCCGGGCGCTGTTCTTCCTTGGGGTAATCGGTCACGACCACGAAATCGTGCGACTCGGCGGCCTGGGTCAGGTCGCGCCAGAAGCTGTGCAACACCAGCGTGTCGCCCGCGCGCAAGGACACTTGGCGCACATCCTCGCGAAACACCTGGTCGCCGCGATTGACCGCGAGCACCGAGATGCCGCGTGTCTTGCGCAGGCGCAGGCTGCCCACCGCCTGCTTGATCCACGGCGAACTGGGCGGCAGCACCACTTCGGAGATGCCCGCGCGCGTGGGATTGAACAGGTCGGCGAAGTGGCGCAGGCGCGAGGACATCTGGCACAGCTGGGTATTGGCGAACTCGGCCACGGCCTCGCGCTTGCCGAGCACGCCGAGCACGCTGCCGACCCAGATCATCTGGTCGCCCGGCGGCGCCATGCGCGCCTCGTTGCCACTCTTGAGCGCAAGGATGAGCGGCGCATTGTGCAACTGCTCGACCTCGCTCACGTTCATGCCCACCAGCGGACTGTCGGTGGTCACGGTGAGCTCGCTGACCTCGCCCGCGATGCCGTAGGTCTCGGCAAAGTAGGTCTCGGTGCGGCCCGGGGTGACCATCTGCCGTTCCTCGTCCTCGCCCGGGAACAGCTTGCGCGTGAACAGCGCGAAGTAGGCCAGGCCCGCGAGCAGCAACGGGATGCCGATCGGCGCGATCGCGAACAGGCTGAAGCTCTGGATGGTCTGCGCGCCGGGCGGCAGGTTGCGGTTGGCGCTGGCGATGAGGTCGTTGAGCAGGATCAGCGGCGAGTTCGACACCATCGTCATGTTGGTGCCGCACAGGATCATGAATGCCATCGGCAGCAGCAGGCGCTTGAGCGGCAGGCCGGTGCGCGAGCTGATGCGGCTGACCACGGGCAGGAACAGTGCCGACAGGGCCTGGCTCTGGATCACGCTCGACAGCGCGCCGGCCATCGCATTGACCAGCAGCGACACGCGCGCCTCGACGCCGCCGGCCATGCGCAGGATGAACGAGGCGGCCTTGCCCAGCACGCCGGTGCGGTCCAGGCCCGCGCCCATGATCATCACCGCGATGAGCGAGATCACCGCATTGCCCGCGAAGCCGTCGAACAACTGCTCGACCGGCATCAGCCGCGTGACCCCGATCACCACGATCACCAGCAGCGCGATCAGGTCGGTGCGGATCCATTCCAGCACGAGCATCGCCACGGTGAACGCGAGCAGCGCGAACACCAGGATCATGTTGGTGGTGAGGGTCAGGCTGGCTTCCATGCGGGGTGCTGTCGATCGTGGCCTGCGCGCATCGGGGTGCCGGTTGGCGATGGCAGCTTCGCACGCCGCGGCGCTGGTGTCGCGCGGGGTCGCCGGAGCGGCATGGCGGATGGCGCGTGGGCGTCTGGCTTGCCGGCGCCCGGCACCCGGGGCAGGGCACAGGGGTGGCGCGGTGTCGCCCATCGCCGCTGCCGGCCCGGCCGGACGCGCGCGTGCGGTCCCGGCGCACGCGTGCCTGTTTCGCGTCCGATCCTCGCGTGGGGCTTCGAGCTTGAAGGGCTCACAAGCTCTCAGATGCGTTCATGGACGAAATCCCAGGTTCGATGGCCCAGCCGCAGGCCGCGCCGTTCGAAGTGCGTCTGAACGCGCCACGGCGGGCGCACCGCCGGATCGCCATGTCCCGCACTCGCGCGCCAATGGCGCGCCCCGAGCAGCGCCTGCTGCATGTGCTCGGCATAGTCGGCCCAGTCGGTCGCCAGATGCAAGCGCCCGCCGCGCACCACGCGGGTCGCGAGCAGGTCGAGGAAGTCCGCTTGCACCAGCCGTCGCTTGTTGTGCCGCTTCTTGTGCCATGGGTCGGGAAAGTAGATGCGCACCTCGGCCAGCGTGTCGGGTGCGATCTCGTGCGCGAGCACCTCGACGGCATCATGGTTGTACAGGCGCACGTTGGCGAGGCCGGCGGCGGCCAGCGCGTTCATGAGCCGACCCACGCCCGGGCGATGCACCTCCACGCCGATGAAATCGCGCCCGGGCTCGGTCGCGGCCGAATGCAGCAGCTGCTCGCCGTTGCCGAAGCCGATCTCGAGCACGCGCTCGGCGTGGCGCCCGAACAGCGCGTCGAAATCCCGCGCCTGGCCGGTGCAGGCGATACCGTAGCGTGCCCAGTGCTGCTCGAACGCGCGCTGCTGCGCGGGCGTGAAACGGCCCTGGCGCAGCACGAAACTGCGGATGCGATGCTCGTGGCGGGTCGGATCGGCGGGCGTGGCGGGCATGGTGTGGGATCGGGCCTGGCAGGGTTGCGCGCGTCGGCCGGGTTGCCCACATGCGCAGCGCCAATGATCGCATTGCCGGGCACGCGGCACAGCATCGGCCGCCCACGCCTGGCGCACGCTCCCCCAAAAAAGATGCCGCGCAGGGCGCGGCATCGAAAGGGTGGAGTGGATCGGGCTCAGTGCCGTTCGAAGCCGCGGCGACCACCGTCGGAGTCTTCATGCCGGCTTGGCCGTGCCGGAGCCGACTCGCGTGCGGGCGCTGCCTGGCGCACTTCGCGCGGCGCCTCGTAGCTGCGTGAGGGTGCGGCCGGCTGCTCCATGGAGCGTTGCGGCGGCGGTGCCTCGTAGCTGCGCGCACGCATCGCCGGCTGTTCCATCGAACGCTGCTGCTGCGGCGCTTCGTAGCTGCGTGAGCGCGTGGCCGGCTGGCTGTACTCACGCTGCTCGGGCGCGGGGGCGTAGCTGCGCGAGCGTACCGTCGGCTGCTCCATCGAACGCTGCTGCTGCGGCGCTTCGTAGCTGCGCGAGCGCGTGGCCGGCTGGCTGTACTCACGCTGTTCGGGCGCGGGGGTGTAGCTGCGCGAGCGTACCGTCGGCTGCTCCATCGAACGCTGCTGCTGCGGCGCTTCGTAGCTGCGCGAGCGCGTGGCCGGCTGGCTGTACTCGCGCTGCTCGGGTGCCGGGGCATAGCTGCGCGAGCGCAGCGCGGGCCGATCGCCCTCGCGTGAGGGTTCCTGGACGCCGCGTGAGGGCGCGACGTCCGATCCGCTGGTGCCGCTGCGCTCGATCGTGCGGCTGCCGCCGCGCTGTGCAGGTGCGGTGACGGGCTGGTCCGTGCCACCGCCGCGCGCGGGTGCGAAGCGCGAGGACGGCAGCGCGCGCTCGTTGCCAGGCATGCTGCCGCGGCTGTCGCCGCGTGCGCCTGGCGTGGTGCTGCCACGCGGCGGCGCAAGGCTGTCTGTCGACGGCGCACGCGAACCGCGCTCGGGCGCCATGCTGCCACGATCGGCGTTGCTGCCGCCGCGCGCGGACGGATCCGCACCACGCTGCGCGCCCGTGGTCGCGGTGCCGCGAGTCAGCGGCTGCGGCTGCACCTCGGGATTGCCCACCACGCGCACGCGTCCGGCGACACCGCGTTGGTCCGTCGCCACATCGCCGCGATCGGCGCTGCCCGTGGCCACCGGCCGCGCCAGCGGCTGGCCGCCATTGCGCTCGATCGCCTGGATGCGCTCACTGATCGGCGCCACACGCGGTGGCGGTGCGGTGCGCGCGACGATCTGGCGCTCCAGCACGGCGGCCTGCGGCCGTGCGTCGCTGCGGCGTGCTGTGGCCGAAACGAAGCTGGCCTGCGTCGGCGCGACACCAAGGCGGCTCACCACCGCGGCGTCGTTCCACTGGCGTGCATTGACCCGTACCTGTCCGGTCATGACCGGACGGGCGCCGACGAAGGTGTCACGCGACACCGCGGTCAGTGCGGCGGTGTTGTTGCGCCACATGTAGTTGTTGCCCGGCACCGGCCGACCACGCGAATAGTCGTTGTAGATGTTGGTGATGTGCACGTTGTTGATGATCGTGGTGTTGTGCACGTTGATGTTGGTGAAGTAGCGGTGCGAAGTGTGGTACCAGGGCACGTACACGTCGCGCGGCCCGAGCGGGAACCAGCCGATCGGTCCACCCAGCGATACGCTCGCGCTCCAGCCGTGGCCACCCACGAACGCCACCATGGCCGGGGCGTAGAACGCACGCACGTGGCGCGGACCCGGGCACCAGCCCCAGCGATTGCCGATGTAGACCCAGCGGCCGTAGTGGAACGGCGCAAAGCCCCAAGGCGCGCTGTCGATCCAGGTCCAGCCCCACGGACCGATCCATGACCAGTAGCCGCTGCGGTACGGCGCCCAGCCCACGGCGACGCGGGTCGGATACCACACCGCGCCATACTCGCGCACGGTGGACCAGGAGCCGTACGCATCCAGGTCATAGGCGCCGATCATGTCGTCGGACACGTACTGGCGCGACACCGAGCGCGAATAGGCGCGGTCGCGCGACGCAACCCAGTTGTCGAAGTCGTCGGCACGCGGCAGGTCCAGGACCTCGTAGTCGCGCAGCGCGCTGTCGTGGAAGCGGTACGAATTGCCCGCGCGCACGCGGTAGCTCGCATTGTTCTCGCCATAGACCTCGGCGCCGCCGTCGAACACCGTCACCATGGTCGAGCTGCCGTCGGGCGCGATGTCGATGCGGTAGCGGCCCGGCAGGGTCGTGACGAACGCGAGCGTGGGCGTATCGACCTCGTAGCTTTGGCCCTGCGCGAGGCTGCGCACGCTCAGGCTCAACACGCCTTCGCTGAGTTCGAACTGGGCGAAGTCGTTGTTGAGATTGAGCAGGTTGATCGAGGTGCGATCGTCGATGCGCGCCGTGGCACCGCCAAGCTGCAGCTCGGTGCGCGCGTTGCGATCGGTGTGCAGCAAGTCGCCGGTCATGAGCGGGCGGTTGAGCGAGGCCTGCACCCACTCGTTGCCGCCGGCGGGCTGGAAGCTCACCGCGCCACCCAGGAAGCTCAGCCGTGCCACGCGCTCGGGCGGATCGATGGGGTCGCCGTCGTCCTGCGCCAGCGCCGGGCCGGCGGTCGTGGCCGCGAGCAACACTGCCAGTGCCGCCGCACGCCAGGTGCGCGAACCGGAAAAGATCGTCAACATCGCCATGCTCCTCCTCCCGCCTACACCAGTCCCCGTCGCGGCGGGCCGGGCCCAGGAACGACCACCGGAACTGACAGGCGCGCCAGTATTCGCGTGACGCGGCTGAACGATGGCTTGCCAGTGGCGGAAGTTTGCAGTGGCTTGCAGTTGCGCTGTGCGGTCGTTCACATCGGCGGGTGCTTGCCGCGGCCGGTCGCGGCCGCTACCCTGCTCGCGCTTCGTGCCCGGCCCTCGCGCCGGCCCAAGGCGCCGCCCGCGGGCGTAGCTCAATGGTAGAGCTGCGGCTTCCCAAGCCGCTGACGTGGGTTCGATTCCCATCGCCCGCTCCAACCCCGACCTCGTGGCGGGCCCGCCACACCCCGATGCCGTGGCTCGGCCGGGGTGGCCGAATGACCTG
>WBZR01001656.1_pt1 | contig 26642 bp, 25 predicted proteins | sample 5204231 | NCBI WGS metagenome assembly WBZR01 (sample SAMN12412403, study PRJNA552823) | activated sludge metagenome | isolation source: activated sludge from anammox sidestream of wastewater treatment plant... | place: USA: Virginia | collected 2017-08
CAAACCGTCCGCACAAAGGCTACGCCAACTGCGCATCACTCGGCACACAATCCTCCCCAAGTGGAACTACACAATCGCCCCTTCCGATAGCAAATAATTCTTGCGCCGTTTCTTAGCTAAGCTAGGCCGCTGTCGTGACTTCGATTTCACCCGCAAGGCTCGAAGGCTCCGGTACCGGATCCCCAAATTCCCGCAGCGTCGCGAGATGCCCGACAATCGCCTCCCGAATGTTCACCTGAGTCTCCTCGAGCGTCTTCCCCGTCGTCATACACCCGGGAAGATCGGGTACGTACGCTGCCCAGTTGCCTCCGGCTCGCTCAAAAATAACCGCGTACTTGACATTCATTTCTTGTTCTCCAGCATAGCCGCGCGAAGTATGGCCCGCAAGGTCCCAACTGGAATGTCGTCACCCGGATGTCCGGGGATCGTCACAACGTTCGCCTTCCACGGGTGCTTGAAAATGGCGATGGGAGCCGGTGGTTCGCACATGCCGCCAACCGTCTGCCTCGATCAGGCGAATCAGGTCTCTGACCTTCACTGATTATTGTTTTACGGATCGACCAGCGGCGGAACCAGCCTGCGGCGCCATAGGCTATGCAACCGAAATCATTTCACCCCCCATACGCCCGCCGCGTCAACAACCGAGCCTGCATCGTTCCCAATCGCCCCACCAGCATCCGGTAAAACTCCTCCTGCGATCGCTCCCTCACCAGCCGCCGCATCACCTCCTCCTGCCGCCGGAAGCCCGCCGTAGTCACCGCGTCCGGATCCACCAGCGACGTCAGTAGCCCGTGCAGTTCCTTCCGCACCTCCGCATACCCCGGCTCCTTCGCCAGGTTCGTAAACTCCCCCGGATCCTGCTGCAAGTCGAACAACAGCGGCTCATCCCCGGTGAAGTAGATGTACTTCCATTGCCCCTTACGAATCGCGAATGACCCCGTCCCATTGCCCTCCGAATGCGATTCGCTATACGCAAACCCCGGATGCTTCCCATCGAGCAGCGAATGCCCTCGCAGCCCGCACCCTGTCTCCGCACCCGCCAGTTCAAGCAGCGTCGCGATCAGATCCACGTGCCCCACCGGACTCTCCACCGTCTTCCCCGCCGGGATCCCCGGCCCGGCCAGGATCACCGGCACACGCGCCGCCCCTTCGAGCAGCACGTTCTTCAGCCACAAGCCGTGCTCCCCCAGCATCTCTCCGTGGTCGCTCGTGTACACCACTACGGTGTTCTCCGTCTGCCCCGTGCGCTCCAATTCTGCCAGCAGACTGCCCACCAGTTCATCCACCTCCGTTACCATCCCGTAATAGGCCGCCCGCGCCCGCTGTACGCGATCCCGCGGTATCGGCGTCTGGATGTTCTTGAAGTTCGCCAGCAGTTGAAACATCGTGTGCCGCTTCTCCAGATACCCGGCCGGCCACTGCGGCAGCGGCATCCGCTCCGGCGGATACATCTCGCGGTATTTCACGTGTGCATCCCACTTCGGATGAGGTTTCGTGATCCCCACGTACATGCACCACGGCCTGTTCTGCTTCCGCGATTCCTCGCGCAGAAACCGCAGCGCCTTGTCCACCTTGCCTTGATCCGGCGACGGCCTGTCCGTGAACGTCCCGTTCACCTCCTTCCGCTCTCCGGCGCGAAAGCACACCGGCATCCGAAACAGCGACGTGATATCCGGATCCTGAGAGTGGCCGTGCGACGTTCCCTCCTCCCGAAAGCCGAAATCCTTGCCTTTCCAAAGATCCATCTTGCCGGTCGCCCAGTTCGAATATCCCGCGTCCCGCAACCGGTTCCCCCAACTGGCCACGCGCCCGTCAAACGGCGTGCTGTTGCAGTACGAGCCCACGTCTGAGGCGAACATCCCGGTCATCATGCACGCCCTCCCCGGAGCGCACACGGGATTCCCGGAATACGCATAACGGAAGTTGACGCCGCGCGCCGCCAGGCGATCGAGGTGCGGCGTCTTCACCACCGCATGCCCGTTCACTCCCATCGCCCCGCCCGTGTGCTGATCGGAGCAGATGTACAAAATGTTTGGCCGCTTCCCGGATTGTCCCAGCGCTGCGCTCACCGCCGAGGCTTGCAGCACGGCTCGGCGCGTCATCTCTGCCATAAGGCTCCTCCTCTCGTTGATCCTTTGATACTATCGACCCAGATGAACCGCAGACAATTCGCCGCCATCAGCGCCGCGGCGGCTTTGCACGTCCCTGCCGCGGAAAACCGCCGCCCCAACATCCTGCTGCTTTTCCCCGATCAGCACCGTCACGACTGGACGGGCCTCGGTCCTTCGCTCGACGTCCGCATGCCCAATCTCCGCGCTCTCGCCGCCCGCGGCACTCGATTCACCAATGCCATCGTCGGCTCTCCGCTCTGCGCCCCATCGCGCGCCTGCATCGCCGCCGGCAAGGAATACGCCCGCTGCGGCGTCGCGAGCAACGCCCACGACTATCCGCTTCCTCAAACCACTTTCTACTCCCTCCTCCGTCAGGCCGGCTACCACGTCGCCGCGTGCGGCAAAATCGACCTGCACAAGAAGACCGAAGACTGGGGTCTCGACGGCAAGCGCCTTCTCCCCGAATGGGGCTTTTCCGACGGCATCGACAACGCCGGGAAATTCGACGCTATCCGCAGCGGAGCCGTCACTCCGAAAGACCCCTACATGGCCTACCTCCACAAGCAGGGCCTCGCCGCCATGCACGTCGCCGACTTCAAGCGCCGGCAGCGCGAAGGCTACAAGGACACCGAGCCCACTCCGCTGCCTGACCCGGCCTACTGCGACAACTGGATCGCCGCGAATGCGCTGCACCTCCTCCACGCGGCTCCCAAAGGAAAGCCCTGGTTCCTCGTGGTCAATTTCACGGGGCCTCACAATCCCATGGACATTACTCGCTCCATGGAGCCTGCCTGCCGCCATCGCGACTATCCGCAACCCAATCGCTGCGACCAGTACGACACCGCCACCCACACCGCCATCCGCCAGAACTACACCGCAATGGTCGAGAACATCGACCGCCGGGCAGGTGAAATTTTGAGCGCCGTGCGCGAGTGCGGCGATCTCGACAATACCATCGTGATCTATTCGAGCGACCACGGCGAAATGCTCGGCGATCACAACCGCTGGGGCAAAACACAGCCTTACCAGGCCTCCGCGGGAGTCCCGTTCGTCGCGGCTGGTCCGGGCATTCCACGCGGCCGCACCGTCACCGCGCCGGTCACCTTGGTGGATCTCGCCGCCACTTTCCTCGACTACGCCGGCGCACCCACGCCACACGACATGGAAAGCCGCTCCATGCGCCCGCTCCTCGAAGGGCGCGTCAAGCAACACCGTACCGCGGTCCTCTCCGGACTTGGCAGTTGGCGTATGGCCTTCGATGGCCACTACAAACTGATCCACGGCTACCACCCCGACCTGAAGAATCAGGCGCAAGTCTCCGCCACCGCGGCGCCGCCGCTCCTGTTCGATCTCACCGCCGACCCGCTCGAGAACAACAACCTCGCCGCGAAACTACCGCGCCACGTCCAGCGCCTGGAACAATTTCTTGCCTAGCGGCTCGTAGAATCGATGTATGTAAGTTGGAAAGGAATCCCCGATGAATGAAGTTCGTATCCCACCCATCAGCCGGCGCCGCCTCGCGCAGGCCGCCGGCTCCACCGCCGCCGCCAGTTTCCTCCCCGCTGCCGCCGCGCCTTCGTCCACGCCTTCGGCGAACGTCTACACGCGCCTCGGTGTTCGGCCATTCATCAACACTACGGCCACCCTCACCATCAACGGCGGCGCCCCCATGCATCCGGAAGTCCGCAAGGCTATGGACGAAGCCGCGCTTTGGGCCGTCAATCTCGATGAACTGATGGAGAAGGCCGGCGCCCGCGTCGCCGAGCTGCTGGGAGCAGAGGCCGCCATCATCACCGCCGGCTGCGCTTCCGCCCTTTGCCACGCCACCGCTGCCGCCATCGCCGGATGCGATCCCGAACGTATGAAACGCCTTCCGGACTCCGCCGGAATGCGCAACGAAGTCCTCATCGCCAGACAGTCGCGCAACGATTACGACCACGCCTACCGCACCGGAGGCGGCAAACTCATCGAGTTCGATTCACGCGACGAATTCCTCGCCTCCTTCAGCCGGCGCACCGGCCTCGTCGTCGTGCTCGGCACGGGAGAAGCAAAAGGCAAGGTGCGCCTCGAGGAAATCGCGGAAATCGCCCACAAACGCAATGTTCCCGTCATCGTCGATGCCGCCGCGGAACTGCCTTTCCGCCCCAATCCCTACCTCTCCCGCGGCGCGGATCTTGTCGGCTACAGCGGCGGCAAAATCCTCCGGGGCCCCCAAAGCGCCGGCCTGCTCCTCGGCCGCAAAGACCTCGTCCGGGCTGCCTTCCTCAACAGCGCGCCCCACCACGGCTATGGCCGCGCCATGAAGGTCAGCAAGGAAGAAGTCGTCGGCATGTGTACCGCCATCGAACTTTTCTCGCGTGAACGGATCGACGCCGACTACCGCACCTGGGAATCCTGGCTACACACCATCGCCGAATCCCTCAATAGCGTTCCCGGCGTCACCACGAAGATGAGCCCGCCCGCCGGCGCGAGTCCTTTCCCCGTGCTCCGCGTCTCCTGGGACCCGTCCCGTATCTTCCTCACCGGCGCGGAAGTTCATGCGCAACTGCTCGAAGGCGAACCACGCATCATGTCCCATGCCGCCGGCGACGCCACCAGTTTCGTCATCCGCCCCGTGGCCATGCGTCCGGAGCACCCGCCCATCGTCGCCCGCCGTATGGCCGGAGTGTTCCGCAAAGCGCCCACTTCACCCAAAGCTCCGCCCGCGGCTCCCGCCACCGATCTCACCGGAGCTTGGGATGCCGCCATCGAATTCATCGCCGGCAAAACGCATCATACCCTCGTCTTCGATCCGCCCAAGGACAATCCCTCCAAACTGCGTGGCCTCCATTTGGGCAAATCCGTGCAGAGCCGCTTCACTGGCTCCATTTCCGGCGACCGCATCAAGCTGCAAAGCACGCTGCCGCTGGAAGGCATGCACATCCACTACGACTTCCAAGGAACCGTCAGCGGCGATACCCTCTCCGGGGATCTCTCGCTTGGCGAGTTCGGCATGGCGCGCTTCACCGCCCGCCGCATCTGAACACACAAAGGCAATCCACTCATGAACGACAAAAACTCCCGGCGCAACATGATGAACGCCGCCGCTCTCCTGCTCGCCGGCGCGGGCGGCGCACAAGCCCAATCCTCCTGGTCCCCCAAGAAACAACTGGTTGGGGGCGTCATCCGCTCCGGCAATCTCCTTTTCCTCAGTGGCATCGGAGGCTGGTATCCGGAACGCCGCCCCAAGCCCGGCGACGTCCGCGAGCAGACCTCGGACGCGCTCACCATCATGAAGCAATCGCTCGAAAAGGCGGGCTCGTCGATGGACAACGTTCTCAAAGTGCAGGTCGCGCTGGTTGACCCTGAAAAGAACTGGGACGGGATGAACGAGGCCTACAACAAGTTCTTCACCAAGAACCGCCCGGCGCGTTCCTATTTCGGAGCTACCAGTTTCCGCCGTCCCGGGCAATTATTACAGATCGATTGCATCGCCTACGTCGATTAAAGCGGCAGGAGTGCGGCTTGCATCTCAGGGATTGTGAGTGGAAGGGGCGTGAGTGTACTTTCGTCCTACGCCCCATCCATTTCCCTATCCCTCTCCCGTAACCCTCTTCTATTGTGCGCATTGTCTCCGCTTCCCCCCTCCCCCTATCCCCTCCAGGGCTCCCCTCCCAGTCCTATGAGTCCCTTATTACTAAAAACGAAATCTAGGTTCGGCTAAGGCGTCTCGCGGATGGGACCCTCCCCACGGAACTGCTCATATTGAATTGTGACCCCCTCTTCGAGGACACAATCGGGGCGTATGCGCCCGGCAGGTTTCCGCTCGCTGTCGACGAAATTCTTCGTCTTCACCGCTTCGCTCCTCTTCTGGGTCGTCTTCACTTTTCTCGCCTTCGACCTTCGACACGGCAATGTCGACTGGGTGAAATGGACCTTGGGCAGCGTCCTTGTCGTCGTTGTCGCCGGCGGACTCTCCCGGTTCACCATCAAACTCCTCGCCCGTCCTCTCATGCTCCTGGAAGAAGGCATCCAATCCGTCGGCGAAGGCCGCCTCGATCCCATCCAGGTCAGCAATACAGGGGACGAGATCGAATTCCTCGGCAACAGCTTCAATCACATGATTGACTGTCTCAATACGACCCGCAACGAGGTCCGTCAGCACCAGGAATTGCTCGAGGAACGTATCCGCATGCGCACCGAGGAACTCGAACAGGCCATGCAGCGCGCCCAGGCCGCCAGCCAGGCCAAGAGCGAATTCCTCGCCAACATGTCCCATGAGTTGCGCACGCCCATGAACGGCGTCCTGGGCATGATCGACATCGTGCTCGACAGTCCGCTCACCGCCGAGCAGCGCGAACAGCTCGAAACCGCCCAGCGCTGCGCCAACTCTCTTCTGTCCCTCCTCAACGACATACTCGATCTTTCCAAAATCGAGGCCGGCAAGATGGTCCTCGAGCGCATTCCCTTCGATATCCGCGTCCTCATTGACGAAGCTGTGCGCGCGCACCGTCCCCGGGCCACCCACAAGGGAATCACCGTCGGCGTTGATGTCGCCCATGATGTTCCCCGCCGCATCACCGCCGATCCTCTCCGTATCCGGCAGATTCTCTCGAACCTGCTCAGCAATGCCATGAAGTTCACCGAACGCGGTTCGGTGAAGGTGCGTGTTCTGCGGACGCCCAAAACAAAAGGGCATGAACTTGTTTTTGAAGTGATCGACACAGGAGTCGGCATTCCGAGCGACAAGCTCTCCTATATCTTCGAGAAATTCACGCAGGCTGACGGCAGCATCACGCGCAAGTACGGAGGCACCGGCCTCGGCCTCGCCATCACGAAGAAGCTCGTCGATATGCACGAAGGCCGCATTTCTCTGGAGAGCGAACTCGGCAAGGGCAGCACTTTCCGCGTGTGCTTTCCTTCCAGCGTCTGCCATGAGCAGGCCCCCACCGGCGTCGAGACTCCCATTGCGGAATTTCCAAGCCTCCTTTCAAGCGACGACGACAACGGCCCGTCTATCCTTGTTGTGGAAGACAACCACGTCAACCAGAAGGTGGTCACAGCCATCCTCCGCAAGCGAGGCTACCATGTCGATGTCGCCAATCACGGACGCGAAGCCCTCGAATACCTCGACCTCCTCGCCTATTCCCTGGTCCTCATGGACGTGCAGATGCCCATCCTCGATGGCCTGGAAACCACCCGCGTCATTCGCCGGGACAAGCGCTTCGCCAATCTCCCCATCGTGGCCATGACCGCCCACGCCATGAGCGGCGACCGGGAACGCTGCCTCGCCGCCGGAATGAACGGCTATCTCGCCAAGCCGCTCAACCCCACCACGTTATTGCGCGTCATCGAGGAGTTCCTCACCCGGTCCCGGAATCTCATCGAAGCGCCTGCGCCTCAGGATGACGGCTGGAAAAAGATCGATGCGACTGCCATGGACCCCGACGTCATGGCTGGACGCCAGCGAAGCTTCCTGCAAACTACTCCCCCGCTTGTGGAGCGGCTCCACGCATGCCTTCATGGACCGGATCTGCCGGGCCTCATCCACGAAGCGAATCAGCTTTCCCTTTCCGCCGAAAAAATCGGGGCCGCGCGCGTTGCAGAAGCCGCGCGCAACCTCGAGCAATCCGCCGTCGCCAGAGACCTTGACGCCCTGTGCAAGCATCTGGTCACAGTGGAACACGAACTCGAAATTGCCAGCCGCGGGCTCGCCCGCTCGGTGCAGACCATTTATTGATTCGCCGCGCTCATCTCGATCACTGACTTCCCCACTGCCCCCCGGTTTGCCAAATCCCGCAACGCACGCGGCGCGTCCTCCAATCCGTACTGGCGCCCGATTACCGGTTGAATCCCTCCCGCCCGCCAAATCGCCACCAACCTGGCGTGCGTCGTCTGAAGATACTCGGGGTGCAAAGTGGTCCAACTTCCCCACACCGCGCCGGCAACAGCGATGTTTTTCAGCAGCAACCGGTTCGTTGCCACAGTGGGTATGCGCCCCGACGTGAAGCCGATCACCAACAGCCGGCCGCCCGGGGAGATGCACTTCATGGAGAGGTCAAACACGTCCCCGCCCACCGGATCATAGATGACGTTCGCTCCGCCGCCGGTGATGCGCTTCACTTCGTCCACCCAACCCGTATCGGCATAGGAGATGGCTGCTTCGGCCCCTTGCCGGCGGCAAAACTCGAGCTTCTCCTTCGTGCTCGCCGTGGCGATCACGCGGGCTCCCAGCGCCTTCCCGATCTGTATCGCCGACATCCCCACCCCGCTCGCCCCCGCGTGCACCAGCAGCCACTCGCCCGCCTTCAACTGTCCACGGTCCACCAACCCAAACCACGAACTCTGGTACACCACCGGCATCGCAGCCGCCACATTGAAGTCCATTCCGTCCGGAATCGGCAGAATCCTCGCTTCCGGACATACCACCTCCTCCGCAAAGCACCCGAAGGAATTGAGAGCGATCACACGGTCTCCCACTCGCACTCCGTTCACCCCTGCCCCCACCGCATCCACAACTCCCGCCGCTTCCGCCCCCGGCGTAAACGGAAACACGGGCTTCGCCTGATACTTTCCCTGCACCAGGAGCAAATCGGAAAAATTCACTCCCGCTGCCCGCACCTGCACCCGGACTTCGTGCTCCTTCACCTCCGGGGAGGGAACCGTAGCCAACACCATCTCCTCGGGTTCGCCGAATCTCAAAACATGCCACGTACGCATGAGCGGCAGTGTACCATTGCCGCGGGCTATACCAGAGTCGCTCCTCCATCCACCACAATCGTCTGACCCGTCACATAGTCCGATGCCGCCGAAGCCAGGAAGATCGCCACGCCCTTCATCTCCCCTTCGCTCCCGCACCGCCCCATCGGCACATCCTCTTCCATCTTCTTTTGCGCCGCCTCCCAAATCTTTTCCGTCATCCGCGTCTCGAAGTACCCCGGTGCAATCGCGTTCACACGGATGTTGTGGCAAGCCCAACGCGCAGCCAGTTCCTGCGTCAAACCGATCAATCCCGCTTTCGACGCCACATACCCGCTCAGATGCGTTTCCTTCAGAATCAGCCCGCCGTAAATGCCGTTGATCGAGGCAATGTTGATAATCCGTCCAAAGCGCCGTTCGATCATGTGCCGCCCCACCGCCTGGCAGAACAGAAACGCGCCCGTCAGGTTTACCTCCAGCACCATCTTCCATTTCTCGAGCGGCATCTCCTCGGCCTTGGCGCCCCAGGTCACCCCAGCGTTGTTCACCAGAATGTCGATCTGCCCGTATACCTCCAACGTCCACTTCACCGCCGCTTCCACCTGCCCGGGTTGCGAGACGTCACACACCATCCCCTCCACCCGGTATCCCCTCTCGCGCAGATCCGATACGGCCGGCCTCAGCCATTCCTCCCTCCGCGCCAGCAGCATCAGCGAAGCCCCGGCCTCGGCGAGGCCCTCCGCAATCTCCAGTCCCAATCCTCTCGATCCGCCGGTCACCAGGGCGACTTCCTCGCTCAAATCGAACAGGGCTTGTGCGGAGTTCATGGGTATAGTAGAGAAGAACATTCATTATGGGCACATTCCGCGCATTCGTTCTACGCCAGACCGGCGGCCAGTTTTCCGCTGCCTTCGAGGATCTCTCCCAGGATTCGCTCCCCCCAGGCGACGTCCTCATCCGCGTCGCCCACTCGAGCCTCAACTACAAAGACGGCCTCGCCGTCACTGGAAAGCCGGGCGTCGTACGCACCTTCCCCATGGTCCCCGGCATCGACCTCGCCGGCACGGTCATCGAATCCGCCTCGCCCGCATTCTCACCCGGCCAATCCGTGGTGGTAACCGGATGCGGCACCAGTGAAACCATCTGGGGCGGCTATGCGCAGATGGCTCGCATGAAGGCCGAGCACGTCGTCCCTCTGCCGGAGGGACTCACATTGGTGCAGGCAATGGGCGTCGGCACCGCCGGATTCACCGCCATGCAATCCGTGATGGCCCTCGAAGCCCACGGACTCAACCCAGGCGGCAAGCCGGTCGTCGTCACCGGGGCCGCCGGCGGAGTCGGAAGCGTCGCCATCGCCATCCTCGCCAAACTGGGTTACACCGTCGTCGCCTCCACCGGGCGCGCCGAAGAGGCGGATTACCTCAAATCCCTCGGCGCCGCCGAAATCATCGGCCGCGAAGTCCTCGCCGGGCCCGGCAAACCCCTCGACCCCGAGCGCTGGGCCGGAGCAGTTGACAGCGTCGGCGGCGACACTCTCGCCGGCATCATCCGTACCCTCGCCATCGGTTCCAGCGTCGCCTCCTGTGGCCTTGCCGGAGGACCCAAACTCAACACCACCGTCTTCCCCTTCATCCTCCGCGGCGTCAACCTCCTCGGCATCGATTCTGTCCGCACCTCCAACGCTACCCGCCGCGCCATCTGGCAGCGCATCTCCACAGATCTCCCCATCGATAAGCTCGATGCCGCCATCCACACCGCACCGCTTTCAAGGATCCAGGAACTCGGCGAGCAGATCCTTGCCGGAAAGACCCGCGGACGGACCGTCATTGACGTGAACGCATAATCGGCTAAGCTCGTTGATGGAGGGGATGATGCAATACGTTCTCAACGAAGTGCCGCCGGACGCCCCCATCCGCATCGGCGCCGAAATGAGCGACGAGGAGTTCCGCGCGTTCTGCGATGCCAACCCCGATCTGCGCATCGAAGTCAACGCCGAAGGGGAGATTGAGATCATGCCCCCAACCTACGCCTCCACCGGGTACGAGAACAATGAGGTCGCCCGTCAGTTGGCAAACTGGGCGGTTCGTGATGGCAAGGGCTATGTTTTCGATTCGAGCACCGGGTTCCGGTTGCCCAGCGGCGCACTGCGCTCCCCGGACGTCTCCTGGGTCTCCCGCAATCGTCTTGCGGCTTTCACCGATAAGCAGAAAAAAACCCGGTTCCTCCCACTCTGTCCCGGCTTCATCATCGAACTCCGCTCCGAATCCGACAAACCCGCCCGTCTTCAAGCCAAGATGAGCGAGTGGGTCGCCGCTGGCGCCCAACTCGGCTGGCTCATCGATTCCACGAGACAGGAAATCCACATCTACCGCCCCGGCCGCCAACCCGAAATCCTGCGCAAGGCTTCGACAGTAAGCGGGGAAGGTCCAATCGACGGCTTCACTCTCGACCTCGCCCCCGTCTGGAGAGGACTTCAGATCTGACCGGAGTAAAACTTGAGGGGTGATGCAATACGTACTCAACGAGGTCCCGCCGGATGCCCCCATCCGCATCGGCTCCGAAATGAGCGACGAGGAGTTCCGCGCGTTCCGCGATGCCAATCCCGATCTGCGCATTGAATTGACCGCTGAAGGGGAGATTGAGATCATGCCCCCAACCTACGCCTCCACCGGCTATGAGAACAATGAGGTCGCCTTTCAACTCACGCGGTGGGCGAAGATCGACGGCAGGGGCTTAGTCTTTGATTCGAGCACGGGCTTCCGCTTGCCCAGCGGCGCTCTACGCTCACCGGATGTCTCCTGGGTCTCCCGTTCCCGCCTCGCGGCGTTCACCGATAAGCAGAAAAAATCCCGGTTCCTCCCTCTCTGCCCCGACTTCGTCATCGAACTCCGCTCCGAATCCGACAAACCCGCCCGTCTTCAAGCCAAGATGAGCGAGCGGATCGCCGCCGGCGCCCAACTCGGCTGGCTCATCGATTCCACAAGACAGGAAATCCACATCTACCGCCCCGGCCGCCAACCTGAAATCCTGCGCAAGCCTTCGACAGTAAGCGGGGAAGGTCCAATCGACGGCTTCACTCTCGACCTCGCCCCCGTCTGGAGAGGGCTTCAACCCTAGCTCAGCCTACCCCACCAACTGCTGAAACAACTCCTCCAACCGTGCAGCCGGATCTTCGCAAGTGCCCCCATGCACCGGCGACATCTGGATAATCGTGCTGCGCGGCGCCGCCAGCCAGTGGAATCGCTCGCTCAACGACAGACTCGCAATCGGGCCTGCCTCCGCATCCCCCTCGCAAACACGCCGGATCCCCTCGATGTGACGACGCACCAGATCCACATCCACCGAAGGCGCCAGAGCGCGCAACCGCGCCTCATTGATCCCCACCCGAGCCGCCAGGAAACGGCGAGCCTTCGAAAACAGGATCACCCCCGCATTGAGAAACTCCTCCCGCTCCACCCGCGGCACCACCCGCACAACCGTATAGTCATACGAGGCGCGCGCGGGCATTCTGTGCCTCCTCGATGAACAGCGGCGCAGCCTCCAGCCGCGTCAGGAAATACTGCACATAGCCGGCGCGTTTCACCTCCGGCGTTTCTGCCCCCTGCTCGGGAGGCAGCCACTCATCCGGCACCTGTCGCAGAATCTCTTCCAGCACGCCCCGCGTCAGCCGCGGCCGCAACCGCGCACCGGCATCTTCCAAACCCGCGGCCCACGGCAAGAGCACGTGATCCCGAATCAGCGGAAACCGGCTGCGCGCCCGTGTCTCGAGATCGCTCCAATCGTGATGAAAATACAGCGCCGCTCCATGATCGATCAGGTACAACGAACGGTGCCAGCACAACAGATTCGGATTGCGCGCCGTGCGGTCCACGTTCGTAATCAAGGCATCGAACCACACCGTGCGCGCCGCCAGTTCAGGGTCCACGCGGTCGCGCGCCGCCGGATCGAACATCGCCGACCCCGGCAAGTAGTCCATCGCCAAATTGTTGCCCACGCTCGCCTGCAGCAGTTCGCGAATCTCCGGATCACCCTCGTTGCGGCCCAGATCAGAGTCTACCGAGGCGAACACCACTTCCGGTACCGGCAGATCCAGCGCCCGGCCGATTCCGGCGCAGATCAGTTCCGCTGCCAGCGCGAGCACCCCTTGCCCCGCGCCCCGAAATTTCAGAACGTACAGTCCGAAATCATCCGCCTCCACGATCGCCGGCATCGAACCGCCCTCGCGTAACGGTGTCACATAACGCGTCGCCGAAATGGTGCGGATCATGACCGATCTCCATTATGGCGGTCCACACGGTTGGATTGACAGTTCATATATTTTATCCGGATAATATTATTTTACCCGGGCAGAATTGAGAAAGCGACCTCCAGTGAACGAACCACCCGTAACCTCCTGCACCGCCTTTGCCGGCGCACGCCGCATCGCCTCCGGTCCCCTGCCCGAGGTTGCGCTCGCAGCCAAGCACCTGCTCGATCGCGAACCGCACGCTCAAATCCTCATCTTCGATGACGTTACCAGCCACTTGATCGAACTCGACTTTCGAGGGACTCCCGCTCAAGTCCTGAAGCGCATCGCCGGAGAACTGCCCGCTTCTTCCGCGCCCGACACGGAGCCGCGCCGCCCCGGACGCCCGAAGTTGGGCGTCGTAGCCCGCGAAGTCACTCTCTTGCCGCGGCATTGGGATTGGCTCGCCACCCAACCCGGCGGCGCTTCAGTAGCCCTCCGAAAACTGGTGGAGCATGCCCGAACCGCAAACGCGGAGAAGGATCGCCTGCGCCGTGCCCAGGAAGCCGCCTACCGCTTCCTCTCAGCCATGGCGGGCAACGAACCCGGCTTCGAGGAGGCCATCCGGGCCCTCTTCGCCAATAACTCGACCCGCTTCGAGGCGATGGTCGAACCGTGGCCCGCGGACATCCGCGACCATGCCAGGAAACTCGCCGTAGCGGCTTTTCCCAAGCCCAAACCATGAGGTCCCGCCAATGCTTTCGAAAGAAGAACGAAAAGAAGCCATCAAAAAGTTCGAGGAACGCAATCCGATCCTTGGCGTTTTCGCCGTGCGCTGCATCCCCACCGGCCGCCTCTGGGTCGGCTCCTCGCGCAATCTGGACGCCGCCAAAAACCGCATCTGGTTCTGCCTCCGCCACGGTAGCCATTCCGGCAAGTCCCTCCAGGAGGAATGGAACATTCACGGGGAGCCCGCATTCCGGTACGAGGTTTTGGAAAAACTCCCCGACGACGTCCATCCCCTCGCCGTAGCCGGTATGCTTCAGGAAAAAGGAAAGCACTGGATCGCCCAACTGGGTGCGCAGCCACTATGAGGCGTTCGCTAAGCCGCCCGCTCCCCCCTCACCACCCACATCGCCGCCAGATACAACACCCCACCCAGAATCAGCGTCTGCTGCAATCCCAGGTACAACCCGAAGAACATCGATAGCGCCGACCCCATCACGCTCGATGCCGCGTTCAACGACCACGCCCAGCGTACCGAAGGCTTGTGCCGTTTCTCCAAATGGCTGAGCCCGGTCGGGAACGGCATTCCCATCACGAAGCCCGCCGGCGCGATCAACACCACCGTCACCGGCACCTTCACCCACAACGGCAATCCCACGCCCACGGAAATAATCGGACCAACCGCCAGCGCCAGCGCCACTACCAGCACCGTCACCAGACCCAAAGCCTTCATCCACCGCTCCTGCGATCCCGTGAGCGCCTTCCGGCTGTAGTAGCTCCCCAGCCCGCTCGAGATCAGCATCGAGAAGATGATCACCGTCAGCGCATACGTCGGATGCCCCAGAAACAGCACGAATTTCTGGATCAACGCCACCTGGATCAGGATGTACCCCACGCCGATCGCCACAAAGTACAGCAGAAACCGCCGCACTCCCTTCTCCGCCGGCAGCCGCGTCCCCAACAGCAGAGGCGGCAGCGCCAGTGTGATCACCGTCGCCAGCAGGCTCACACCCACCAGGCCGAACAGCAGCGGCACTGCCCGGTTGATCTTGTAATCGGCCGAAAACTGGTAGGCATTCTTCAGAAAGTGCACGAGATCCCCCGGCTGCACCGTGTAGAAGAAAAACGGCCGGTTGTCGCTCACCGGGGTCACGTCGTACTGATAGCTGCGGTAAAATTGCGCCGGATCCTTCGCCCTCAGGTAATCGGAAAACGCGCTCGGAAACGGTGTCCCCGGCCAGTACACGGGCGTCAGTCCCGCTGATCCGATCTGCGCCACAATCGCCGGAATGTTCTCCCGCGGAACCGGCTTCCGCGAAATGATCACCGTATCCGTCGCACCCCACTTGTTCAGCAGTTGCGTATTCTCCCGCCCCACCAGCACGTGCCCGGCAATATCCGTCTCCCCAAGCCGCAGCAGCGCCACCCGCGCCAGCGACAGCAGCCGCAGCGACTCCCGCGGCGGTTCGAACCCCCACCGCGTAAACGCCAGAATCCCGTCATCCGTCAAGTGGCTCAGGTAATCGTAGAAAGCGTCCGTCGTGTACAGATTGTTCTCCGTCAGCGCGAACGCGCCGGCCGCCGTCGATGCCCACGTGTCCACCAGCGTCGCCTGGATGATCTGGTATTTTTCTTTGCTGCGCCGCACAAACCCGCGTCCGTCTTCCACAAACAGCCGGATCTCCGGCCGGAAGTACAGGTAATGGCTCATCTGCGGAAACCGCTCCCGCATGATCGTGTTCGCGATGATCGGATTGATCTCCACCGCCGTGATGTCTTTGCTACCCGACGCCAGCGCCCGCGCCACGTCGTACCCGCCTCCCGCACCGATCACCAGCGTCTTGGCGCGATGCTTCAGCCGGTACGGCAGCGCCGGACCCTGCGTCAGCAGCCCCTGCCGGTCGCTATCGGAAAGGTGATCGAAATCGTAATTGGCGATCCCCGTGGCCGCATCCGCGTCGATCACAATCGAGTTCGACTCCTTCACCAGACCGATCCGCGAGAAGCTGTTCCACTTGACGAACATTTCCGGCGGCAGTTCGGCCCCTTTCGCAAAGTGCACTTCCACCACCGGGCGCTTGAAGTTCAGGATCACCAGCGAAGTCAGCGCCAGCGCGATCAGCACCGCCCCGGCTCGCCCCTGAATCCGCCCCTCCAGGTGAAACCAGATCGCCCCTGCCGCCGCGAACAATACACCTGACGTGATCAGCGTGTTCGGCCCGCCCAGAAAATTCAAGAACGGCACCAGCAGCAAACATCCGCCCGCCGCCCCCAGCAGATCGAAGAAGTACACCCGGTCCACGCGCTCAATCGTCTCCGCAATCGCCATCGCCACCACCGCGCCCGCAATCACGAACGGCAGCGCCGACATGAAATACACCGCCGCCAGCGTCAGGTTATCGAACCCCTTCTGTCTCGTCAGCAGAAACACCAGCGAGGCCGGCACGAGAATCGCGTTGCACGTGGAAAGCAGCCCCAGCTTCGAGAACACCTTACCAGTCTTCGATGCAATCAGGTAGCTCAGCACCCCACCCACGCCCAGTCCGAACAGCGCGATCGAAATCGCCAGGAACGCGAAATGGTAATAGAACACCACCGAAAAGATGCGCGTCAGCGACAACTCGAGAATCAGAGACGCCAGCGTGGTCAAAGCAACGCCCAGGTAAATTTGCGGCCAGCTCAGAGGCTTGTGGGGAAACGGAGAATCGATACGGGACAAGTATCTATCGTACCGCGAGCAGCAGTTCCCCAAGCCGCGCTGCCGTCCGCTCGAACCGCCGTTCCCTCGCATATTCGCGGCAAGCCGCCCCCATGCGCCTCCGCCGCTCCTCGTCCCCCAGCAGCCGCGCCAGCGCCAGGCGCAATCCCGTCACCATCGCCGCCCTCTCGCCCAACTCCACCATCTCCCCCAACTCCGGACGCATCACTTCCCGCGCCCCCGCATGACCCAGGCACACCGCCGGCACGCCCGCCGCCAGCGCCTCCATCAGCGTCAGCCCGTAGCTCTCATGAACCGACGGGAAGGCATACACATCCGCCAGCCCGAAAAATACCCCCTTCCGCTCTCCCGTAACATGCCCGGGAAAAAATGTTTTCACCTTCCCCAACCTGCCTGAGAGCGCCCGCAGCCGCTCCAGATGCCTCCGCCCCTGCATGTACGCCGCCTCGCCGCAAATCATCGCTACCACTGGCCGCTCGGGAAAATCCGCTTGCTGCTCCCAGTCGAGCAGCGCCTCCAACAGCAGATCCTGGCCCTTCTCCGGAGAGATACGGCTCAGCGCCAGCACCACCAGCGCATCCGCCGGCAACCCGAACTCCGCGCGCAACGCTGCCACGTCCGCTTCCCTCGCTTCCGCGGCAGGCGTCACCCCCCAAGGCAGCACCGCCACCCTTCCCGCCGCCTCCGCCCCATAGCAGCGCCCCAACACCTCCCGCATCTCCTGAGATGGCACAACCAACAATCGCGAATGCCGCACGCTATCCCGCTGCTTGTCCCAAATCAGCCGCAACACGTCGGGCACGGGCAGGCGCCTGAATCGTTCCAACCACCGCACCGTTGCCTCCGGCCTCACCCAATCCCGCAGGTACATCCTGCTCACGTACGCCACCACATCCACGTGATAGATGGTCGCAATGCGAAATCCGGCTTCCGCCAGACGCCGGAAATCCGGCCCTTCGGAAACATCGTTGCTCAGCACCACGGTCTCCCGCGGATCGTGCCGCAATACCTCCTCCGTCACCGCCGCCTCGAACCGCCGGCAAAACCGCGCGTACTCCCATTCCGAATACCGCACCAGGTCCGCCCCGCCCGGAGCCTCCGTGCCCAGCACATCCGGACCCAGCACCCGCACGGCAAACGGCTGCGTCCGCCGCCACTCCTCCACCAGAATTCGGCATATCGCCGCCCCGCCCCCGAGCGGCAGCGCTTCGCTGCCCTCCACTCCGTGCGCCGCTGTGTAGAGAACCTGCAACCCGTTATTCTACGTTTCCGGTAAGATGGAACGCGCATGAACCGAAGGAATTTCCTTGCCACCCTCGCCGCCGGGCTCCCTGCCACGGCGCTCTACAACCGTCCCCTCGTCGCCCAGGCCAAATCCCTCAACCTCAAGATCACGGGCCTCCGCACCATCACCGTCAACGTCGGCAGCGTCAACTGGGTGTTCTGCAAAGTCGCCACCAACCAGGGCATCACCGGACTCGGCGAAGGCTCCATCACCAGCAAGGAAGCCACCCTCAGCCAGGCCATCATGGAGCACGAGCGTTACCTCCTCGGCAAGGATCCCACCGACATCGAACTTCTCTGGCAGGCCATGTTCCGCTACCCGCGCTGGCGCGGCGGACCTATCCTCAACAGCGCCATCAGCGCCATCGAAATCGCCCTCTGGGACATCCTCGGCAAAGCCCTCGGGGTGCCCATCTACAAACTCCTCGGCGGAGCCGCCCGCCGGCGCATCCGCCTCTACAAAGACGTGGGCGGCTCCAGCGTCGAACAACTCGTCGCATCCTTCCAGCAGGCCAAGTCCGAAGGGTTCACCGCCGCCAAATCCGGATTCATCACCATCCAGAACGAACTCGTCCGCCCCGCCTTTGCCGTGCGCGAAGCCGCCCGCAAGCTCGAAGCCGTCCGCAAAGCCATTGGCGACGACTTCGACATCTGCATTGACGCCCATGGCCAGCTCACCACCGTCATGGCCGTCGATTTCTGCACCCGCATCGAAGAACTCCGCCCCTTCTTCGTCGAAGAAGCCACCCAACTCGAAGACCTCGGCGAACTCGAACTCCTCCGCCAGAAAACCAAAGTCCCGCTGGCGACCGGGGAGCGCTCTTTCACCAAGTACGGCTTCTCCGAATTCTGCTCGCGCCACCTGGTGAACTACGTCCAGCCCGATGTCTGCCACGCCGGCGGCATTCTCGAACTCAAGAAAATCGGCGTCCTCGCCGAAACCTACCGCGTCGAAATGGCGCCCCACAATCCGCAAAGCATGGTCAGCACCCTCGCCTCCCTCCACGTCGACGCCGCCACGCCCTCCAGCACCATCCAGGAATACAACCCCAACCGCCAGCAGTGGGTTCGGGATCTATTCCAGGGCTTCGTGCTCCCCGTCAAAGACGGCTTCGCCGCCCTCCCGGACCGTCCCGGCCTCGGCGTCGATGTCGATGAAAAAGTAGCGGCCCAACATCCCTACAAGCCCGTTAATCGCCCCCACTTCGTCTTCGAGGACGGAGGCGTCGCCGACCACTAGCCAGAGAGTGCATCGCCAAAGGACTTGGGTGACAAGAGCATGAGTGATAGAATTTCTGGCCAGAACATTCGTTATTGAATTTGTTTAGGGCCGAGCCCCTAATATTGCGAGGCGCTTCACTGCATGAGTCGGGCCATTAATCTTTGCCTGGTCCTACTGAGCATTGCCGGCTCAGTTGTAACGATTGTTGTTGCCTATCAACAGTGGTACCCTGCTGCTTCTCCTGACGGCAAGCTAGCTATTTCATTCCTTTCTACGTGCGTGCTAATGTTGGCAGCGGCGGCCGTTTGGCAAGAATACAGGTATTCTCGAAGGGCGCGCTACGCTGAAATTCTCGCCTCAGTCACCCAAGTCTTCATGGCGCTAAGCGCCAAGAATCCGGAGCAGATGCAGAACCTTGAAGAGGTCACGAATGTGTGCCGCATCATCGTGAACCGGCTCGGACGCATATTCTCCCTCCTGACAGGCACAAGCTGTTCCGTTTGTATAAAAGTGATTGTTGTGGGCGAGGGGGACCGGCCTCAAGTCGCAACTCTCTGCCGTGATGATACATCGCTCCATAGAGAGACGGGCCGGTCTCCGACTGAAGCGTGGTTCTCGACTCTTGAAGATTCTGATGCCGTTCAGCACTGGATCAGTGAGAATACCGATTTCAAGGAAGTCTTCCGTAGAGCTGGGACCCCTCAGCTCGTATACATGTCAAATGATCTCCCGAATGAGCCGTTCTACGCGAATACAAGCTTCAAGATCTATGGGGAGCCGATACGAACGAGCATTCGCTTGCTCCGTTCCCTGATGCGGCCTTTGCCCTACCGCAGTACCATAGTTGCTCCAATCGGTGCGAGGGATAAAATAGGCCGATACTTGTTGAGCGGCTACCTGTGTGTGGATAGCTCCTCACGATACGTGTTCTCGCGTCGATACGACATCCCACTCATGTCTGCTGCCGGGGAGGGCTTGCACGGGCTTCTACAGCAATACCTGGAGTTGGCCGATGATCTGATAGCAGGGGAAGGACTAGAATAGAAATGGGTCGAAAGATGAAAAGCCCACAACAACAAGTGCCAAGCATCATCTTTGAACCGGTTGCCGGGGATTCGAAGCTGATCCGCGCCCTAACATATCGAAACAAAGCAGCCAGGCCAGTAGAAACGATCGTCCGAGTGCTCAGACTCAAGAAAAAAGGCCAACGCTCCAATCAGCCGGCACTCACAACCTAAGCCTGGAGGCATATTGCGCTGCGACGGGGACTGGATCACCTGCTAACCACTTCACACTAGCCGAACTCGAACCCCGCCAACCCGTAAATCATCGGCCCCGACGCCACCCCCGCTCCCGCAGCGTCCCCGCGGTACATCCGCATCAATCGCCGCACCGGCGCATACCCCGCCTCCCGCGCCATCCGCGCCGCGCCCTCATTCTCATCGCAAAAGTCCCACGCCGTCGACTCCCCCGTATGCCGCGCCAGAAACGCTCCCAGCAGCCGCCGCGCCGTCTCTTCGTCCCGCGCTACGCACGGTCCGAAAAATCGCCCCAGCCGCCCCGGCCGCGACATCGCATACCCGCGCCCTGAGACCGCGTACACCTCCTCCCCCTCCAAACTCCGCAGCAGCGCCGACCGGTCCACGCCGAACGCTTCCCGGTCAAGTTCAAAATCCACCGCGTGGCTCACCTCACCCGAAGCCCCCGCGAACGCACCCGCCACCCGCACCCATCGCGACACCGGACGTTCCTCCACGAACCCCAACTTAGCGTACACCGGACGCCCCAAATCCGTCGCATCCAGCTTCACGCACCGCACCCCCCGCCCATCGCAGTAGGCGAGCGCCTTCCCCAACAACTCCCGCGCGAATCCCTTCCCACGCTGCGCCTCCGTCGTCAGCACCATCCCGATCCACGCCAACCGCTCGCCATACACCAGCGCTGTCGCTGTCGACACCAGTTGGCCCTCCACACGTTTCCCAAAGCACCCCTCCGGCGTAAGCTCCAAGAGCCGCTCCCAGTCGCGAACCGTCTGGTTCCACCCGGCTTCATTCGAGAGGGCCAAAGCCTCATTCCCATCAAACGGAGGTATCATCGGCGAATATGCGCGATAGTACCATTAGCCGCCGTACGGCGTTGTCGATGCTCGCTTCCGCCGCCTGGGCTCAGCAGCCGGTCCCCTACCGCGATTACTCCCGCTGCCTCCCCGAATTCCTCCGCCACCTCGCCGCGGAATCCGTCAAAAAACGAAACGAAGCCATCGCTCAACTCACCACGCAGCAGGCGATCGCCGAGCGCCAGCAATGGGTACGCCGCACGTTTTGGGAGATCAGCGGTAAGCCTCCCGTGCGTACACCGCTCAATGTCCGCACCACCGGCAGTTTCACCCGCTCCGGCTATCGCGTCGAAAAAATCATCTACGAAACCCAGCCCGAACTCTTCGTTCCCGCCAACCTCTACATCCCTACCACCGGAAAGGCCCCCTATCCCGGAGTGCTCTTCCAGATGGGCCACTCGCTGAACGGCAAAGCCGCCGCAGCCTACCAGAAGTGCTGCCAGGCCCTCGTGCAGCTCGGCTTCGTCGTACTCGGCTTCGATCCCATGGGCCAGGGCGAGCGAGCCTACTACCCGCGCCCGGATGGTCCCCTCACGCGCCTCCGCTCGGCCGACGATGAGCACACGGTCCCCGGCCAGCAACTTCTCCTGCTCGGCCTCTCCGCCACCTGGATCCAAGCCTGGGATGCCGTCCGCAGCCTCGATGTCCTCGCCTCCCATCCCCTCGTCGACCCCAAGCGCCTCGCCTCCACCGGCAACTCCGGAGGCGGCACCACCACCATGTTCCTCGCCGCCGCGGATGATCGCCTCGCCGCCGCCGCTCCCTCCTGCCCCAACAGCGAAAACTTCGCCTGCGAGGACTTCAACCCGCCCGGCTCCACCGACGACGCCGAACAGGATTTCGCCGGCTCCGGAGCCCTCGGTTTCGACCGCTGGGATCTCCTCTACCCCCTCGCCCCCAAGCCTCTCCTCGTCCTCGTCAGCGCCAAGGACTTCTTCGGCACCTACTCCCCGCGCTACATGCAAAACGGCCGCCAGGAGTTCGCCAAACTCGCCGCCATCTACCGCACCCTCGGCAAAGAGCAGCAGATCGCCTGGTGGGAATCTCCGCTCCCCCACGGCCTCAACTACTCCGCCCGCATGCAGATCTACCATTGGTTCCGCCGCTGGCTCCAGGACGAGCGCACACCGCTCAACGCGGAACCGCCCGTCAACCCCGAGCGCGACGAAACCCTCTGGGTCACCGAAAAAGGCAACGTCGTCCGCTCCCTCGGCAGCACCCGCCCGCTCGATCTTGCCCGCGCCCGTCCGCAGACCCCGGCGGACCTCAAACAGTTGATCCAACTCGAGGAAATCCCCACACGCCCGCGCCGCGTCAAGATCGCCGAAACGCCCTCGGAAGGCTGCACCATCGAAGCCATGGAAGTTGCCACCGCCACTCATGTCTGGGTTCCAAGCTGGGTCTTCCACCCATCGAAATCGGATGGCGTCACCATCCTCCTTCACCCATCAGGCCGCAACGCAAGCTGGGGGGAAGGCGGCCTCTGCCATCAACTCGCCCAAGCCGGCGTCACCGTCTGCGCCCCTGATCTGCGCGGCATCGGCGACCTCACCGCCGAAGCCGGACGCGGCGCGCTCCACTACACCCTCCCGCACACCAGCGAACACGATTACGCCTGGGCCAGCATCATTCTCGGGCAGAGTCTCCTCGCCCAGCGCGTCACCGATCTCATCACCCTCATCCGCACGTTCCCAGGTCAGAAAATCACCCTGGCCGCATTCGGCAAGATGACAGTCCCAGCCCTATTCGCCGCCGCCCTCCAACCCATCGAAAAGCTCTACCTCGCCGGAGGCCTCGCCTCCTACCGCCACCTGCTCGAAGTCGAGGAGTATCCGCACCCCTTCGCGAACTTCCTCCCCGGCGCTCTCCTCCACACCGACCTGCCGAAAATCGCCGCACCCCTGCGCAACGTCACCGTGGCGGGACTCGTCGATGGAGCCGGAAAGCGCCTCCCCGCCGTCGAAGTCACCAGGCTCTACCCGAATGCCGCGGTCCTCCCCGACGCCGCCTGGACCGCGGAGCGCCTCTCAAGGCTTTAGCCATTCGTCCAGGTGCTCGCGTACGAACTCGTCGTCGGTCAGGTGCGGATAGGCCTGCACCACGCGGTCAATCTCTTCCATCTGCCCGCGGGACAAGCCTTCCTTCGGATCCAGGCACCACAAACCTTCGAGCAGCCCCTGCCGCCGCAGAATCTCATGGATCCCCGCAATGCACCCGTGAAACGCGTTCGCCACGTCGAACAGCGCCGCATTCGCATCCGTCAACTGCGCGTTCAAGGCCAGAATCTCCGGCGAAGCACCCGCGCGCGTTCGCTCCAGTAACTCCACCGCCCGCTTCGTCCACACCGCCCACTGCCCCAGCAACCCGCCGCAAATCCGTACCGTAGTTCCTTCCACCGCGAACGGCGTAATCAGGTCCGCCAGGATGTTGTCGTCATTGCCCGTATAGAGCGCCACTTCACCCGCCCGTCCCGAAGCCGCCACAGCCCGCACCACATCCAACGTCTGGTAGCGGTTGAACGGAGCCATCTTCACCGCCACGACATTCTCGATCTCCACAAACCGCCGCCAGAACGCGTACGGCAGCAACCGCCCGCCCACCGCCGGCTGCAGGTAGAATCCGAACACCGGCAACACCGAAGCCACCGCCGCCGAATGCGCGATCATCTCCTCCACCGTCGCCGTCTTTAGCGCCGCCAGGCACAACAGCACCGCGTCATACCCCAACCGCGCCGCCAGCTCCGCTTCCTTCACCGCCTGCGCCGTCCCGCCGCACACCCCCGCAATCCGCAACACCCCGGACGCCTCTTCCGCCGCCATCGCCAGCACCGGCTCGAGCAGCCCGCAATCCCGAATCGCGAACTGCGTCGTGTGCACCCCCACGGCCACACCACCCGCGCCCGCCGCCACGTAATACCGCGTCAACGCCCGCTGCCGCCGTTCATCGAGCCTCCGCTCCCCATTCAATGCCAGTGGATGCGCGGGAATCACCATTCCCTGCAACAGTTTTTCACGTAGATGCATGCTTCTTAGCATGGTAACCTTGTTTCACCGTCCGCAGCCTTTCGGAATGCAGAATCGCCGGAGTTCCGCCCATGGAAAGAAGAGAATCGCAGGCCGCAGTTCGCCGGAAGAAGAACAAGCCGCCCACCGCGCAGACCGCCGAAGCATATCAGCGGCTGCTGGATATCGGCGCACAGTCCGACGCTCGCGAGGGCATCCGTCAGGGTCTGAAGGACGTGAGAGAGGGCAGGGTCCAGCCGGCGAGGGCATTCTCCGCGGAATTCGAATCCCGGCATGGCGTGGCTCGTTGATGAGCAACAAGGCGCCAAAACTAACATTTCAATCGAGCACTGTCCAGTACCTTTACAACCGGTACGTGGGAACAGACCCCAAGCGCGTGGAAGAGTACGAAGAGGAAGCCCTCAATGCAGAGATCGCACGCAAAATCTATGAGCTGCGAACCAAAGCCGGCCTCAGCCAGCGCGAGCTTGCAAAGAAGGCCGGAACCTCCGCTTCCGTCATCTGCCGCCTTGAAGATGCCGATTATGATGGGCACTCGCTCTCCATGCTGAAGCGCATCGCCGAAGCTCTGGACAAACGCGTGGAGATTCGAATCATGCCCGCAAAAAGACTACGCTCGGCTTGACCTGATCCAGGCTTGGAATACGCAAAAGTCCACTCAACCAAGCCCCACCCAAAGACTCCGCGCCTTCTATGAGAAGGTCTTAAGAGTCAAGGCCGACGTGGCGGCCCACAAATCTTTTTTCTCCGAGCGCCGGCGAACCTTCCCTGCCGACCGGCGGGAGGCGGTGAACACTCCAGATCCATGCGCTGTTTCCTTCCTTCATCGGTTCTTCCTCTTCCACATGCCGCCAACATCCGCTGCTGTCTGGCATCATTCATTTCTCCTAGTCACGGCAACCATTACCCCAGTTGGGGCTCTACCCACAATCCGAACACCAGCCTTCGCCTTCCGCTACACTGATAGTGCCCACGGCAGAGGATAGGGCAACGCAGGGATGCGGCCCGAGCGCTGCCAGGGTGCGGACAGGCAGGCGGCCTCGGCCGCCCGCTTGCTTTCACACCTGCCTGTCTGCTCCAATGCGATAAATCCCAGGGGGGTGGGTGGACAGAGTCCCACCATTTCAGAGACGCCCCCTTCCTTCCGGCAGCGCCTTTTTTGTGGCGCCAATCCTTCCTCGTCATCGTTGTCCTCAGGCAGCCCTGCCTCCGGCTGCGCCGGATTGAATAACCTGTGACTGCCGGCCATTGGGAGACTCTTCCTTCCTCAACCAGGTTCCCGCTCATTTCCTGTTCCTCGGGGTCTCGCCAGGCGCTGCCGTCTTCCGTCCACCGCGCCGTCGCCTCGCTTCTATCCGCACTCGTGCGAGCGGCTCTGCGCTCGGTGCCTGCTGGGGTCCGGCTGGACCCCCAGTCCGCCACTTGCCAGCAGTGGACTGGGGTTACTGTGGGGCTGCCATCTCTGCGGCGGTTTCCCTTTTCAGGGCCAAGACGCAGATCGCAGTCTCCCGAACAAGGCGTTGGGGTGGTTCGGAATCGCGGTTCACTCACGGCGACTCCCTTCCGTTCCGATCATCCATTCCCTGGTCTCATTTTCGATTCCCATCTCCCGCTCCTCCAGTTTCTTCCTACGCTGCTTGCTCCCCCGCTGCCACTCCCTCTTTCCTGCTTTCCTTCTCTGCCGCGATCTTCTCTCCCTCTTCCTTCAACCGCGCATTCCGCAGCGGTTCATACTTCTCCCCACTCACCCACAACCGGTGCAGCAACACTCCCAGCCGCCGCGCCACCGCCACCACCGCCCGCTTCTTCCCGTTCTTTCCTCCGCGCTCGCTCAGCGCCAACCCATACCGCCTCAAATCACTATCCTTCCCAAACGGCCCCAAAATATAATGCGCGCTCCCCACCAGCAAACAGCGCAGATCCTCAGCCCCGGCCTTGGTGATCCGTAACTGCCGTGCGCTCTCTCCGCTCTCCTCCTGCCGCGGCACCACCCCCAGATACGGCCCCACTTCCCGGCTCTTGCGAAATCTCGCCGGGTCCCCGATCGTCAGCACATACACCAAAGACGTCAACGCTCCCACCCCTCCGATCTGCCGCATCCTCCCCGTCTCCACTCCATACTTTTCCTCCGCCAGCTTTTCCACTCCCGCGTCATACTTCGCTATCGTTTCGTTCAACATCCCCAACAACTCCACCACCGGTTCGGTCAGCTCCTGCAACTGCTCCGGCATTTCTTCCCCTGCCCGCTCGGCGAAACTTTGACTCGAACATTTTCCCAACCGCTCGCCGTAGCTCTTCACCGTTCCCCGCAAGGCATTGATCAGCTTCGTGCGCACTTCCACCACCGCCCCGCGCAGCCGCACCAGCGTCAGCCCCTGCCGCGTCTCGCCGCCCCGCTGCTCGATCGGGTATAACGGTTCACAATCTTCCCCGGCTGCATTCTCGCGATATTTTCCAGGGTGTTTCTCATGTTGCCGATGGACCGCGAAGAGCGATAGCAGAGAGACCGGGATAGGATACCTTCTCGTATAGGCGGAA
>WBZR01001658.1_pt1 | contig 26623 bp, 19 predicted proteins | sample 5204231 | NCBI WGS metagenome assembly WBZR01 (sample SAMN12412403, study PRJNA552823) | activated sludge metagenome | isolation source: activated sludge from anammox sidestream of wastewater treatment plant... | place: USA: Virginia | collected 2017-08
AGCCCCCGCGCGCCCCCGCCGCCGAGAACGAGGCCGATTGAAGGCGGGCCGCCCGGGCCGTCGGGGTCGCGTTTTGCCGCAATGCACAAAACCGGCGCGTCTGCCATGATCAGGCCTCGGAGATCCTTCTCTTTGCCCGTCCTGGGCGGCTCCGGCGTGCGGACGAGCCCGCACGACGAACGAACCATCGCCGACGACGCCCGGCAATGACGCGTCGGGCTTGGCCCGAAGCAAGGCCAGATAGCAAACACCTGCTCGCCTGTCATTCAACGACGGAGACGATCATGACACCCCTGAGGGCCATCCGCGCCGCAACCCTGTTGCTCGGCCTGTCGCTCGCCTCGGCCGCCTCCGCAGCCACCGGCGAGCAGACATCGGACCTGCCGGCATCGATCGGCAACGCCATCGCCGCGCGCATCATCGCGGTTAAATGCAACCGTCCGATGTTGCCGACGGCGCTGACGCAGGCCGAGATCGCCGAGCTCGACACCTTCATCGACAAGCGCCAGACCGCCTTCATGCTGGAGAGCAAGGAGAACCAGCGTCTAAGCGAGATGGTCTTTCCGCAGCTCGCGCGCGACTACAACAAGATCTACAGCAACCCGGACGCCTGCGACGCTGCGGCGCGCGACATGGCCAAGAGCGTGCTCGAGCGCGTGCGCACGGCCGAGGCCGAGCGCAAGCAGCGCGCCGAGGTGAGACCCTAGACCATGACGCGTCAGGCCCTCTCGGCCTGAAGCGCAAATCCTCGGTTTCACGCCACCAGATTACGGAAACGCAAACGGGGCAGCCCGCGGATCCCGCGGCCTGCCCCGTTTCGCGATCCGATCGACGTTACCCTCAGGCGAGCTTGAACGGCATCTCACGGCCCGCGAAGAACGCATCGATGTTGTCGAGCGCTTCGAAGCCCATCTGGTTGCGGGCTTCGACGGCCGCCGAGCCGAGATGCGGGAACAGGAACGTGTTCGGCAGGTCGTAATAGCCCTCGTTGATCTTGGGCTCGCCGGCGAACACGTCGAGGCCGGCATAGGCGAGGCGCCCCGACTTCAGCGCCGCGATCATATCCCCATCATTGACGAGATCACCGCGCGCCGTGTTGACGACGATGGCGCCCTTGGGCAGCTTCTCGATCACGTCCTTATTGAAGAAATAGCGCGTCTCCGGCGTCGAGGGCGCGTTGATGGAGAAGAACTGCGAGACCTTGAGCAGGCTCTCCAGGCTGTCGTGGTAGACGGCATCGTACTTCGCCTCGACCTCGGGCTTCGCCCGGTAGATGTCGTAGTAGTGGATCTCCATGTCGAAGCCGCGTGCCCGCTGCGCCAGTGCCTGACCGATCTTGCCGAAGCCGTAGATGCCGAGCGTCTTGTTGTCGAGCCGCTGGCCGACGAGCTGCAACGGCTGCCAGCCCGGCCACGAGCGCGTGCGGATCATGCGCTCGCCTTCCGACGCGCGCCGCGCCGCCCCGAGCAGGAGCAGCATGGCGATCTCGGCCGTCGCCACCGTGACGCCGTGCGGCGCATTGCCGACCTTGATGCCGCGCGCCTTGCAGGCCTCGAGGTCGAGATGGTCGAAGCCGATCGAGAACGTCGAGATGCACTTGATGTTCTCGGGGACACGGTCGATGACCGCCTTCGGGCACTTCTCGTTGAGCGTCAGCAAAAGGGCATCGACCGACTTCGCCGTCTCGATCATCTCGTCGATGGTGATCTGCGGGTCGTCGCCGTGCGCGATGACGTCGTAGGTCTCCCGCGCCCGCGCCATGACGGCCTCCGGCAGAGGCCACGTAATCAGGATCTTCTTCTTAGCCATGGGTCGCGTTTCCTCCCCGGGATCGGATTTTAATGTGAGGCTGGCCGCGATCCATGCCGCATGAAACGCCCGGTGACAAGTCTCCCGCGGCGTAATTTCGCTCAGCTAACCCTCGCCGCAGTGCGAAAAATTGCCTGTGGCGAGACCCGTTCACGGCGGCGATGGAGGTCGCCGAGGCACGCCCGACGGTCTGTCATCCCGTGCCTCGCGTTCCCCGTAGGCCACTCGATCACGAGGCCTGAGCACCCGTTTCTGCCGGTTCGCGTCCGCGCCACATCCAACCGACACGGTCGAGCACCTGCGGCCTCATGTCCGCCATCGCGCGCCCTTGAGACGCAAAACGCGGCGCCCCTTTCGGAGCGCCGCGCCCGGTTTCGCAGATTTGGGATCGAAACTTAGAACCTGACCTTCACGCCGCCATAGGCCGCGAACGGCTGGGACGGAGAGATGGTGCGGGAGTCGGTGAAGCCAGGGCCGCCCAGCGCCTCATCGACCTCCGAGACTTCCTCAGCTTCGAAGTAGGTCCCGTAGAGGCCGTATTTCTGATCGAACAGGTTCTTGACGAGACCATAGATCTGAATGTTGTCGGTGATGTCGTAGGAGGTGTGCAGGTCCACCCGCGTGTAGCCACCGAGCATCGAACGAATCACATCGTCATCGTCGTCATCGTCATCCCCGAACATGGCCTCATTGGGGAAGAACGGCTGATTGCTGGCCGCCACGAGATCGGCGCCGATCTTCCACTTGGACGTCATCCAGTACTCGACGCCGGCCTTGAAGCGATGGCGCGGAATGCCGGGCATGCGATCCCCCTGCTCCAGGAAGGCGCACAGCCCATCGTCATCGGGGTTAGTACACTTGTCGAGCGTGGCATCCACGTAAGCGTACGACGCATAGACGTTCCACGTACGCGTCTCATACGTTGCCGACAGCTCGACGCCCTGGCGCAGCGTATCGCCGCCGTTGACGAAGAAAATGCGGTTGTCTTCCATGATCGGCAGGATGTCATCCTCCGCAAGCGTGCGGAACAGGCCGGCCCCCCAGGTATAACGCCCACCGTAGTAGAGCCCTTGCCCCCTGAGACCAATCTCGCCCGTCCGCCCGACCACCTGCTTGAGCGGCGGATCGTCGGTCAGGAAGCTCTCGATCAGGCACGGGAATTCCTCTTCGGCGCAGCCGAGCTCGGCCGGCGTCGGCGCGCGGTTCGATTCCGAGTAGCCGCCATAGAGCGAGACGCCCGGCAGAAGCTTGAAGTTGGCGCCCGCCATCGGATTGAAGCGGTCATACTTGTTGGTTTTGTTGAGCTCCTCGAAGTTCCCCGTATTGTCCTCCATCTTGATGGCGGCGTGATTGTAGCGGCCGCCGACCGTCACCGTCAGCCGATCCGTCACGTCGAGCGCGTTCGAGAAATAAAGACCCCAGTAGGTGTTGTCTGAGGAAAGATTGCGGGGAGAGACCAGGTTGTCTTCGTCGGCAAGGATGATCCCGGCGCCGTCGACGACATACTTCGGCCCGATCGTTCCGAGCTCGCTCGATGTGCGATACGTCGAGCTGCCTTTGTCGTAGGACACGCCTGCGATGAACAGGTTCGGGCGTCCGAACAGCGGGGCCTTCTCCTGGCCTTCAAATGCGACACCCCAGCTGTCGCTGTTGGTCCTCATCCGATCGAGCGTACCGAAAGGCTCGTCCAGACCTGCGTCCTCGACATTGATGGGCAGGCCCGTACTATTGTCCAGAAGCGGGTTACCCTCGCCGTCGTCGAGGCACAGGAGATCATCATCACCCTCGCACTCCTCGGCCTCGGTGACGTTGCCGTCCAGCACGCGGTTTTTATAGTACCGGTAATAGCCGACGCCGGAGAACGTTAGGGTCTCGGTCGCCTTCACCGTCGCCGAGAGCGTCGGCATGAACACTTCGAGATCGGTAGTCTGAGGCGTGGTGAATGTATTGCTCCAGCTCCGATCCAGCAATTCGACAGGAGCCGCGGCACTTGCACCGAAATGGTTGTCGGCCGCCGTCAGGCTGAAGTGAACCTCCGCGAAGCTGCCCTTGAGACCGACGTCGCCGTAGAAGCGCTTGATCTCGCTGTCGGAGAAATCGCGGAAGCCGTCCTCCTTGATCCCCTCGGCCGCGACGTAGACGCCCGCGTTGCCGCTCTGCCCACCGGCCTGGACGCCCACCTGGCGGCGACCGAACGAGCCGCCCATGACATCGACCTCGCCGCCCTGATAGCTGAAGCCGTCCTTCATCTGGATGCTGATCGCGCCCCCGAGCGCGTTGAGGCCGAACGACGGGTTGTTGCTGACCACCGACATGGACGCGATGGCATTGCTCGGAAGCACGTCCCACTGCACCGTGTCGCCGAAGGCTTCGTTGATGCGCACGCCGTTCTGGTAGACGGCGAGCCCCTGCGAGCGGCCGCTGACGGGCGAGGCATCGAAGCCGCGGAAGGAAACCTCCGACCGCATCGGATTGCCCGCTGCATCCGAAAGGATGACACCCGGCACCTGCTGCTGCAGCGTCTGCTGGACGGATCCCGTACCCTCGCGCTCGATATCCGCATCGGTCACGGTCGTCACGGCGCTCGGAACGGTAATCGGCGCCGCCAATCCATCGCTGACGGTCCCTTGCCCGCCGCCGGCACCTGCCGCCGCGGCGGAGACACCGGAGGTCTGCGCTGTCGTCGAAAGCGGCGACACGGCCACAGCCTTCCTCTTGGCACGCGCCGCCTTCTGAGCCGGCGTCTCCTGCACGACGTCGACGGCCGGAAGATCGGCGCCAGCCTCCTGGGCGGCAGCCATTTGCGGCCCCACGACGAGCGCACCTGCAACGATGGCCACTCTTCTGAACTTCATTCCCTGCCTCCCCCGTCAGTAAGCGCGCGACGCCCTTGGCGCGTGCCCGCTGTTCCCCCCGTGATGCCGTTTCAGGCCACGACTACCGGCGACGATGAGGGCGCGCCACAAAAGGGTCAACATTGGAACGGCGCACACGCACGGTCTGAGCCTGATTTCTTGGAAGATGTGACGGATGCGCATCGGGAATATTTCCCGTTTCCCAAGCAACCCAGTCCTTAACGGGAAAAAATCCTGATGATCGGGAGTTGATCCCTGGAGGCTCGGGATGTTTAGGCAGCAATACTTGCGCCGAATCGAAGCCGGTTGAGACCGGGTATCGGCTGCGTCTGATGATCTCACCGCACCGCGCCAATCACGACCTCGCCCCTTTTGGTCGTTTCGGGCGGGGGAGCTCTGCAATAATTCCGTGCCGCGACGCCTGCGGGATCGGTTGATTCCAGGCGCGATTTCGCGATATTGATCCGACGACGTGGCTGGCGTCCGAACGTGCGAGATGCGTCCGCCCCACCGGGCGGCCCGGGTCCTCAAGACGGGACCGGGGACGCAGTGAGGAAAAGACGGCGGGCCCGTGTCAGGTTATAATAGTACGTTAATTCGGTCAGCCGCCGCGAAGCCGCCCCCGACGGAACGCCCCCGGCCAGCCAGCGAATCCAAAGCCTAGGAGGAAGCTCTTGAGCCGCCATATCTGCGCCAGAGGCAAAGCCCTCGGCATCGCTGCCGCATGTCTCACCATCGGTGCTTTGCCGGCACTCGCCGAGCCCAAGGCCCTGACCGTGGAGCTGAACAAGCTCGAGCCGCAGGGCACCGGCTGCCGCGCCTACATGGTCGTCCAGAACGACGACACGACGGCCTACACCACGTTCAAGCTCGATCTGGTCCTGTTTCAGCAGGACGGTGTCATCGGCCGCCGCTTCGCCATGGATCTCGGGCCGCTGAAAGCCCAGAAGCGCACCGTGAAACTCTTCGATCTCGACAATATCTCTTGCGACAAGATCGGCAGCTTCCTGATCAACGACGTCGTCGAGTGCACGTCGGACAAGGGGCCGGTCGAGAATTGTCTGGCCGGAATAACAGTCAAATCGCTGACGGGCGTGCAGCTCATGAAGTAGTGGCAAGTAGTCAAAGGGTATTCGCCGTGGAGCAGATCACGTCCGTAGCCGCTCACGATTTCTCGTTCTACAGCCTCGTTCTGCAAGCCGACCCGGTCGTCAAGGTCGTCATGCTGTTGCTCGTGCTGGCCTCCGTGACCTGCTGGGCGATCATCCTGGAAAAGACCGTCCGCCTCTGGCGGCTCGGCCGTGACCTGAAGCGTCTCGAGCGCTCGGTCAGCGACGCCCCCACGGCCGCCGCCCCGCGGGGCCTGGTCCGCACGCTGCTCGCATCCGCCCATCACGAGGCCGAGGACGGCGGACGCAACGAGTCCCGCGCCGAGCTGCGCGCCCGCCTCGAGCGCGCCATGCGCTCCTCCCTCAAGGGTGAGTTGCAGAAGCTCGAGGTCGGCCTGCCGTTCCTGGCCACCGTGGGCTCGGCCGCCCCGTTCGTCGGACTGTTCGGCACGGTCTGGGGCATCATGAACAGCTTCACTTCCATCGCGCAGCAGAAGGACACCTCCCTTGCGGTCGTCGCGCCCGGCATCGCCGAGGCCCTGTTCGCGACCGCCCTCGGCCTCGCCGCGGCCATTCCCGCGGTCATGGCCTACAACATGATCTCGGTCTCCCTCGGGCGCGGCTCGAACCGCGCCGGCACCACCATCATCGAGCTGGCCAAGCGCCTCTCGCGCCCCCAGCCTGACGCGTTCTCGCGGCCGGCCGGAGCCGAGCCGCTGCGGGCAGGAAAGGCGTCCTGATGGCGATGGCGGTCGGTAACGGCGCACCGCAAGACAGCGAGGACGACGGCGGCTATCGGCCGATGGCCGAAATCAACATCACGCCCATGGTGGATGTGATGCTCGTGTTGCTGATCATCTTCATGGTTGCCGCGCCCCTGATGGTGGCGGGAGTGCCGCTTGAGCTTCCGAACACGTCCGCCGCCCGCGTCAGCCAGTCGAAGAAGGCGATGGTCGTATCGCTTGCTGGCGACGGCGCGCTCTACATCCGCGACGAGCCGGTCAGCCCCGACAGCCTCGTGCCGCGGCTGCGTGAGCTGCGCGCCGCGGAGGGCGACACGGTGGTCTATGTGCGCGCCGACAAGAAGAGCAGCTACGGTGACGTCATGGACGTTCTGGGCCGCGTCGGCGAAAGCGGATACGGCCGCGTCTCGCTGCTGTCGCAGCCGAAGCCCAAGCCGCAGTGAGCCGAAGGAGTCCGTCGCGTAACATGCCGCTTCGTGCTGCCGCCTGGCTGACCTCGTTCGCGCTGCACCTCGGCGTCGTGGCGTTCTATCTGGCCACACCCGGCGGAGCCTCCCTCGATGAAGGATCCGGCGAGGATGTCTTCGTCGTCGAGCAGGGCGCCTACCAGGAGTACGTCGCCGCCGTCGAGGCCCCGCCCCCGGTGCTGAACCCCGCGCCTCCCGTCCAGGAGGTGAAACCCATCGAGGAAGATGCCCAGGCCGTCATCACCTCCGAGCACGGGCCCGAGCAGGAGAAGGTCGTCGAGGAGATCGAGGAGGTCGTCAAGGAGCCGCCGAAGGAGCAGGTGGCCGCCGTGCAGCAGACCGAGCTTGCGGTCGAAGAGCAGAAGGCGAAGGAGGTGACCGCGAGGACGGGCGGCGACACGACGGCCATTTCCGCCTATCGCGGCAAGCTCTTCTCGCACATCTCGAGGAAGAAGGTGAACCCGCGCTCGAAGTTCGCCGGCACCGCGGTGGTGCGCTTCACCATCGGGCCGCAAGGGGAGCTGATCTCACGCGAGATCAGCTCGAGCTCGGGCTCGAAGGTGCTCGACGACGCTGCCGTGGCCTCCATCGACCGCGCCGCGCCGTTCCCGGCCATGCCGTCCGATGTCGGCGATGAGCCGATGGTCGTCTCCGTCCCGTTCAAGTTCTCGGTCCGCTGACGCTGAGCCCCCGACGGGATGTCAGGGCGACGGACGTCTCACGACATCGCGATCTCCTGCTCGCGCAGCGCACGCTCGATCGCCAGGTTGAGATCGTTGATGACCGTCGAGCGGTGTGCGAGCTGCAGCACGAACGCCCGCACCTCGAACTCGACCGCGGACGCGCCGAAGCCGATGAAGAACACGCTCGGGGCCGGCGTATCGAGCACCTGCGGCGTCTCCTTGACCGCCTCCAGAATCGCGAGCTGCGCGCGCAGCGCGTCGGTGCCGTAGCGCACGGCGACCTTGAGGGTGACGCGCGTGATGCTGTCCGTCAGCGTCCAGTTGATGACCTTTTCCGTGATCAGCGACTTGTTCGGAATGATGATCTCGCGGTTCTCGCCGTCCGTCATGCTGGTGGCGCGGATGTGAATGCGCGACACGGTGCCCGTGAGGTTGCCGATCGTCACCGTGTCCCCGACGCGCACCGGCCGTTCGAAAAGGATGATGAGGCCGGAGATGAAGTTGGCGACGATCTCCTGCAGGCCGAAGCCGACGCCGACGCCGAGCGCCGCGACGATCCACTGCACCTGGCCCCAGTCGAAGCCGATGCTGCGGAACGCGAAGATGATGCCGACGATCGCGATCAGGTAGCGGCTGACGGCGCTCACCGCATAGCGCGTGCCGGCCTCGATGCGCAGCCGGTGCAGCGCCGTGATCTCGAGCAGCCCCGGCAGATTGCGCGCGGCGATGAAGGTGATGACGGCAATTGCGGCGGCGACGAGCACGTTCGAGACCGCGACCGGAACGCTGCGCGTCGCCCCGTCCACCGTCACCGACTGCTGCCACAGCGGGACGTCGAGCAGCGCCAGCGACGGCAGCGCCTCGCGCCAGAAGAAGTAGAGGGCGGCGCCCAGCACCAGGAAGACGGCGAGCCGCACGAGCTTGCGCGTCTGCTCGCTGATGGAGGCGATATCGACCTCGGGCTCCTCGATCGCGACGGGCGCGGCCCCGTCGATGGAAGCTTCCGCCTGCGCGGCAGCCTGCTGACGCGCCTTCTCGCGGCGTTCCTTGGCGCGCCGGATCTCGAGCCGCCGGCGCGCGACCAGAACCTGACGCATGATGACGTTGTAGGCGAGGAACGCGCCGATCACGATAACGACCGACAGCGTCAGCCCGGACTGGATCTGCGAGGCGCCGTCGTAGTACCCCCAAAGGGCGAGACCCGCGATCGCGAGAGGGATCGCCGAAAGCAGCGGATACCAGACGAACCGCGTGCCCCACAGGAGCTGGCCGGGGACCAGGCGGTCGGAGAAAACGCCGCGGCGCGGAGCCAGGACGCGCGAAAGGAACAGCGAAGCCAGGATCCCGCCCGCGAGAAAGGCGAACCGTCCGAGCCCGTCGCGGAGGTTCTGCGAGCTGCTGGCGTTGATCATGCCGAGCAGGAACGCCACCGGAACGATCGCGTACTTGAACCAGACGACGTTACGCAGCAACGTCTGGCGCGCCCGCTCGGACCACCCGAAGTGGGCCGACAGGAGCCCGTGCTCGACGGCCGCGCACTGAACGAAGCGCAAAAACGCGACGATCGACGCGACGGCCAGAAGCCCCATTCCGACGCCGGTCGTGAATTCCGACGCCTGCGGAAGCTGCAAGAGCAGCCAGCCGGCATATCCGAACAGGATCGGCGAGCGGATCGCGAGCAGCCCTGAAATGAGCAATGCCTCGGGCGTACGCCAGGAGTTGTCGGTCGAATAGCGTCCGATGGCCTCGGCGATCCTCGCGAGACGCGCGAAGAGGCGGCGCGACAGCAGCATGAGCGTGGCAAAGACGACGAGAACGAGGCCGGTGAGAGCCGGCCTGTCGATCGTACGCTCCCAAAGCGTCCGTGCGGTCGCCGTCCAGGCCCCGGTATCTGCGATCCACCCGAAGCTTGCCCTGACCTGGTTGAGCCAGCCGGCGCCGACGGGATCCGACGTCGGAAGCCACAGCAGGCGGCTGTTCAGCAACCCCCGGAGTTGGATTGTCTGGTTGAGGAGATCGCGCTCGGCGGCATTGAGCTCCGCAAGCTGCGAGATGCGCGCCACCAGCGCGTCGTGGAGCTGCGCGTAGAGGTCGCGGCGCTGGACAACGAGCTTTTCGAGCGCAGCGCTCACCTCCGGTGTCGCCGTCGGCATCGGCGTCTCGCCCTTGGCCGCACTGGCGAGCAGCCGCTCCGCCATGCCCCCGGCATCCGACAGCGCGCGGCGCGCCTCTTCCACCTGCAGCCGCCGCAATCGCGCATCGACGATCGCCTGGTCGCGATCCCAGATGCTGCGATTGAGCTGCGACGTGACCGGGAGCTGGGCCCGCATGGCGCGCAACAACTCGCTGAACTCGCTCCCGATGCTGCCGATCTCGATGACCTGCTGGGCTGCGACCTTGCTGTCGCGCACGCGCACGATATCGGCCTGGATATCGGCAAGCTTCGATTTTCCGGCATCGACCTGCTTTGTCGCATCGGCACCGCGTTGCCGAAGCACCTCCGTGTCCTTGACGTAGGTTTCGAGCACCGGGTGCTGCTGCGAGAGCTGGCGCGCCTCCCGGTCCGTCTCGGCTTTTTTCTTCGCCGCTTCCGCGTCCTTGAGGGTGTTGAGGTACGCCTCGATGATCGGGATGCGCTTTGCGAGCCTGTCGAGCTTGGCCGCGGCGAGATCGCGCCGCGCCGTCACCGACGCCTGCCGCGCCGGGAGGCTGATCAGCTCCTGCTCGAGCAGGTTGAGCTTGGCCGTGCGGGCGCGCCGCTCCGCGGAGACGGCGGCCCGGCGCGCTTCGACGAGCACGGGATCCTGGTCGCCGGCCGGGACCGCGTCGGGGCTTTCCAGCGCGTCGAGGGCCTGCTTCTCGCCCGACTGCTCCTCGCGCGCACCGGTGGCCCGTGTGCTCATGTCCCTGAGGCGCGTTTCGAGCTGGCCGAGATCCGTCTTGAGGGTGGCGGCTTCGCTGTTGGCCGCATCCAGCGCCTGCTGCGCTTCGACGAGCGGAAGCTGTGCGATGCGCTTGGCGAACTCGTCGTTGCCGGGCTCCTTCTGCAGCGCTTCGAGCTGCTGCTTTGCCTCCGCCACGCGCTCTGCCGATCGCTGGCTCGACTCCTGGAAGCGCGTGGCCGCCGCCGTGCTCGCCGCCGCAGCCTCGAGCTGACCCAGCGCCGTGCGCAACAGCGTCAGCGCCTCGTCGCGCAGGGCAGGCGCCACGTCCGTGCGGGCTTCGAGCTCGCGCATGCGGGCCTTGGCGCGCTCGAGCGCGCGGTCCGAGGCGGTCTGCGCCTCGGTGGCTGTCTCGTCAGGTGAGGCCGGCGCTTGCTCGGGCGTCTGGGGTTGGGCGGCGGGTGCCGGAGACGCGGGTTGCGGCGCCGGCTGCGCGGCGGCGGCGGCGGGGGCCGCAGCCTTCGGCGACGGTGGCGCCTGTGCTGCGGGGGCCTGGGCTGCAGGCGCCTGGGCCGCCGGTGCCGTCTGAGCCGGTGCGGGCGGGGCCGCCGCCGCGGGCGGCACAGCCTTCGGCGACAGCGGCGCCTGGGCCGCGGGCGCCGCTCCAGGAGCGCGAGCAGGCGCGCTCTGAGGAGCTGGCGCGACCCGTGCCGGCGCCGGTGCCTGTGTCTGTGCCTGCGTCGAAACCGGCAGCATTAGGGCCGCGACAAGGATCGCGCCGCGGACGAGGCTCAAGCGGAAGAATGTGATCATGGCCCGAAATAGCTGAGGGTTGCGTCAATCGACCTGAAGCGCCGGAAGCGGCATCCCGCGCGCACGCAGAGAGGCTCGTGTGATGATCGAGACATTCGCCCCATCAAGCGGCCTGCTCCCGAGCGGATTTCTCGATCTGAACCACACGAGCAAGTCTATGCTTCTAGTGTCCCTGATGAGTCCGAAGTTCGCTATGGGACCTAGCCGCAAACTCAGGCGAACTCCGGAATCGGGACACTAGGTCATGACCTCATGATGAGGTCATGACCTACAGGTCCTCTTTCTGGCAATTGTGCGGCATGAGCCGGCAAAAGGCCGGGACACGGGGCCTCAGCCCGGAAACGGCACCACCGTCTGGCGCTGCGTGCCGAGCCCGGCGATCGTGAGCTCCATCACGTCGCCGGCCTTGAGATACTGCGGCGGCTTCATCACCGAGCCGACGCCCGGCGGCGTCCCCGTCGTCACCACGTCGCCCGGCTCGAGCACGCAGAACTGCGTGATGTAGGCGACGAGATAGGGGATCGAGAAGATCATGGTCGCCGTCGATCCCGTCTGCTTCGCCTCGCCGTTGACCGTGAGCGACATCGCCAGATTCGAGGGATCGGGAATCTCGTCGGTGGTCACGAGCCAGGGACCGAGCGGTCCGAACGTCTCCGCCGCCTTGCCCTTGAACCACTGGCCGTTGCGCTTCATCTGGAAGCGCCGCTCCGAGACGTCGTTGCAGATCGCGTAGCCCGCCACGTAGTCCATGGCGTCCTTCTCCTCGACATAGCGCGCGCGCTTGCCGATCACGAACGCCAGCTCGATCTCCCAGTCCATGCGGTCGGAGTTTTTGGGATAGACGACGTCGTCGAACGGCCCCGAGACGGTGTTGCCGAGCTTGTTGAAGATGACGGGCTCCGACGGCACCTCGAGGCCGGCTTCCTTCGCGTGGTCGGCGTAGTTGAGACCGATGGCGATGAAGCTCCACGGCCGGGCGACGGGCTGGCCGAGCCGCACGCCTTCGGGCGCGAGCGGCAGGGAGGCCGGATCGATGGCGCCGAGCCTGCGAAGGCTCTCGGGCGCGAGCGTCTCTCCGCAGATGTCGGGAACGTGCCCCGAGAGATCGCGGACCTTGCCGTCGCCGTCCACGAGGCCGGGCTTCTCCGAGCCCTTGGGTCCAAAGCGCACGAGCTTCATGAAAACTTTCCCCGGTCTGATGCTTCGCCTATGGTCGGGCGGAGGGCCCGCCGGATGTTCGAAGGCTTTACATCACACACCGTCGCGGTCGGCAACGGCATAGAGATCGCCGCCGTCGTCGGCGGCGAGGGGCCGCCCCTCCTGCTGCTGCACGGCTATCCTCAGACCCACGCCTGCTGGCGGAAGATCGCGCCCGCCCTGGCGCAACGCTTTACGGTCGTCGCCGCCGATCTTCGCGGCTACGGCGCCTCGAGCAAGCCGCCCGGCGGCGGCGATCACGCCATGTATTCGAAGCGCGCCATGGCCGCCGATCAGATCGCCCTCATGCGCGCCCTGGGCTTCGGCCGCTTCCGCCTCGTCGGTCACGACCGCGGCGCGCGCGTCGCCCACCGCCTGGCCCTCGATCACCCGGAGGCGGTGACACGCCTCGCCGTGCTCGACATCTGCCCCACGGCCACCATGTACGCCGCCACCGACAAGGACTTCGCCACCGCTTACTATCACTGGTTCTTCCTGATCCAGCCGGCCGATTTTCCCGAGCGCATGATCGCCAACAACACGCACGATTACATCCGCCGCACCATCGCCTCCTGGTGCCGGACGGACGGCGCCTTCGACGAGGCGGCCCTCCGCCACTACGTGGAAGCCTCCTTCGATCCCGCCGCCATCCACGCCGCCTGCGAGGACTACCGCGCCGCCGCGACCATCGACCTCGTCCACGACGCGGAGAGCGACGCGGCGGAACTCAAAATTACGGCGCCGCTGCTGGTGCTTTGGGGAAGCCGCGGCATCGTCGGCAAAAAGTTCGACGTCCTCGCCACCTGGCGCGCCAAATCGGAAGGCTTCGTCGACGGCCACCCCCTCGACTGCGGCCACTTCCTGCCCGAGGAGGCCCCCGAGGCTACCCTTAAAGCGTTGCTCGACTTCCTTTAGGGGTCGTTCCAACGGAGATTCGACCCCGAGAAAGCTCAATTTTGACGTGTCAGGATGCCGGCCTCCGCCGGCATGACGTTGGAGATCGGGGCTATCCGATTGCCACGAACGATCCGTCACTCCGGCGAAGGCCGGACACGCCACCGGCCGTCCGCCTGGCCCCTCCATGAGGGCACAAAGCCACAGTGCTCCACAGACATGCGCCGCGATCATCTTCTCGCCACACCCCGACTCGGCCCAAGCTCGATTCGAGAAAACTGCCCGCCGGGGGAAAACCGTATGTCGCTGCTGTTCCGGATCGTCTATGCGGCCCACGCGACCGGCACGCATCACAAGCTCGCGCTCGACGCGCTGCGCCATCTCGCCTGCCCCGAGTACGAATACTGGCAGCGCCTCTTCCTGAAGCATGCCGAGCGTTACATGGAAGGCGCCAAGGCTCCGGACAACACGTTCAAAGACTTCAAGAATCACGTTCTTCACGTGCGCGACGGCTATTGGGGCGGCGCGCTCGGCAAGGCCGAGGAATGGTACGGCACGCTGTGTGCCGCGATCGTCCGGGAGGATTGGCCGGAAGCCGTCTGGAGCGCGGGCGTGCTCTCGCATTACGTCACCGATCCCGTCCAGCCCTTCCACACCGGCCAGTCGGACGCCGAGAACAGCATCCATCGGGCCGCCGAATGGTCGATCTCGCGATCCTACGATTCGCTCCGGGCCGAAGGTCTCGCCACGCACGGCCATGTCACCGTGACGGCCGGCGAGGGCGACAGGTGGCTGCGCGAGCTGATCGTCAGCGGCGCGGAGAAAGCCAACGCACACTACGAGACGCTGATCGCCCACTACGACCTCACCAAGGGCGTGAGCGATCCGCCGGCCGGCCTCGATCTCATGAGCCGCAAGATTCTCGGCGAGCTCCTGCTGCATGCCGCCGCGGCCTTCGCCGCCGTGCTCGACCGGGCATTCGAGGACGCGGGCATCGCGCCGCCCGAGGTCGAGCTCACGTTCGATACCGTCATGGCAGCCGTGCGGATCCCGGCCAAGACCCTCGCCAAACGCCTCGCCGACGCGGAGGATCGCCGCATCGTCACCGCCATGTACGACGAGCTCGTCGCCACCGGCCGCGTGGAGGCGACCCTGCCCGAGGACGACCGCACCGTCCGCGATCTCTACGAGCAGGAGATCGAGGCTCCGCGCCGGGACGCGCAAGCCGCCGCGCGGGCCGCGACCGTATCGGGAGCAGCCGCGCGGGCCGCGACCGCGTCGGCAGCGGCAGCCGCGCCAATGGCCGTCCACACCGCATCCGAGCCGCCGCCGGTTGCGACCTTTACGCCCGCCGCCGACCGCGCGAAGCCCTACCTCGCGCTCGCCGACGACATCGAGCGCGCCCCCTCGATCGGCCCCCGCACGGCCAAGCGCCTCGCGGCCATCGGCATCCGTACGGTGGCCGATTTCCTCGCCGCCTCCGCCTATCTCACGGCCGACACCCTGCGTTTGCGCTCGGTGAAGGCCGATACGATCCTGCTCTGGCAGGACCAGTGCCGCCTCATGCTCGAGGTGCCGGGCCTGCGCGGCGGGCAGGCAGAGCTCCTGGCCGGCGCCGGCTACCGGTCCGCCGACAGCCTTGCCGCCGCCGACGAGCCCAAGCTCTGCGCCGACGTGCTGGCCTTTGCCACGTCATCGGCCGGGCAGCGCATCCTGCGCCAGGGCGCGCCCCCCGATATCGAGAAAATCAAGGGCTGGCTCGCGGCGGCCCGCGCCCGGGAAGCCGCTTAGGGTCTTTGCGTTTCAGATGGGATCGTCCCCACCCCTCACCCGCGCGCTTGCGCGCGCGACCTCTCCCCGTCCATGCGAAGCATGGCTCCGCCATGATGGGGAGAGGTGAAGGGGGCACTCCCCCCTTTCCATCTAAGTCGGAAGGGCAATGGAGCATTTCCCGACGACGGGGAGGCCGCTTCGTCGCAAGGAGCATCGTCGCAAGGAAATGCGACCCGTCAAAAACTCGGATCGGACGCTTTAGGCGCTGGTTTCGGGCCGGTGTCGCAGGTCGCGCCCCTCTTTCCGCCACCTTTCCCGATTGACACGCCCGGCGAGCGCACTATCCGTAAATAGCAGGACAAGCCGGCGCGCCGCGCGCCGCCGCAACGACAAGGGGATCGACCATGACCACTGGCAGAACAGCGACGGGAGCCACCTCCGAGAGCTCCGGCACCAACCTCTGGATCGCTCTCATCGCCGGTCTCACCGTTGTCGGCAGCTACGGCTTGGCATGCGTCGCCCCGCTGGCAGCCGTCGCCGCGCTGGCGGCGCTGACGCTGCGCCGGACGGAAGGGCTGCTGCTCGTCCTCATCGCCTGGATCGCCAACCAGGCCATCGGCTTTATGCTCCTGAGCTATCCTCATACGGCCGACACCTACGCCTGGGGCGCCGCCATCGGCGTCGCCGCCGTTCTCGGCTATCTCGCCGCCGTCGCCGTGACCCCCGTCGTCACGTCACGGCTTGCCGCGACGCTCGTCGCCTTCGCGGTTGCCTTTGCCGTCTACCAGCTCGCGCTCTATGCCTATGGCATCGCGACCGGCTATGCGGGCGACTCGTTCTCGCTCTCCATCGTCGGCGATGTTCTGGCCATCAACGCCGTGGCCTATGCCGGTTTCCTCCTGCTCCACCGTGCCGCCGTCGCTCTCGCGCTGGTGAAGCCGGTCCGACCGGTCGCGGCCGTCTCGGCCTGATCGGAAACTTGCGGCGCTTTCCCGCCGAGCGCATCGTCTGCCTGACCGAGGAGACCGTAGAAACCCTCTACCTCCTCGGCGAGCAGGATCGCATCGTCGGCGTTTCGGGCTATGCCGTCCGTCCGCCTCAGGTGCGTCGCGAGAAGCCGCGCATCTCATCCTTCACGTCCGCCGACATCGCGAAGATCGCCGCGCTGAAGCCGGATCTCGTGCTCGCGTTCTCCGACATCCAGGGCCCGATCCTCTCCGATCTCGCCCGCGCCGGCTTCGCCGTTCACCTCTTCAACCAGCGCGACCTCGCCGGCATTCTCGCCATGATCCGCACCTTGGGCGCCCTCATCGGCGAGCCTGGGAAAGCGTCGGCGCTGGCCGCTCGCCTCGAGACCCGTCTCGAGGCCGTGGCCGCCGAGAACGGACCGAAGTCCCCGCGCCCGCGCGTCTACTTCGAGGAATGGGATGACCCGATGATCTCGGGCATCGGCTGGGTTTCGGAGCTGATCGCCATTGCAGGCGGCACCGATATCTTTGCCGAGCGTGCCATAAAGCCCGCGGCCGGAGAGCGCATCGTGACGTCGGAGGAGGTCATCGCCCGCCGCCCCGATCTCGTGCTCGCCTCCTGGTGCGGAAAGAAGGTCAGAACCGAAAGCATCCGGGCGCGCGAGGGCTGGAGCACCCTCCCCGCCGTCGCGCAGGGCCGCATCGTCGAGATCAAATCGCCGCTCATCCTCCAGCCCGGCCCCGCCGCCCTGACCGATGGCCTCGACGCCATCCGCGCCGCCCTGCACCGAACCGACGCAACGCCATGACCTGACGGCCCGAGAGTCTTCACGCGACGTGGAGGCCCCGTCGCGCAAAGGACAGCCTCACGTCCCATTCTCTCAAGGCAGGGAAAGCGTCAGCCTTGGGTCATGACCTAAGGCGCGACCGAGAGCGTCATCGGACGCGCGGCCACGTCCTCGCCCCCGTCGAACGCCCGGGTATCGCGGTTGTAGAGATCGTTGCGGAATTGCACGCGGCCGTTCTCGGTCCACGCCGTGAGGTAGATGAAGTGCACCGGCACCGGCTGGGCAAGCTTGATCGTCGTGCGCTTCTCGGCCGCGATCGCGGAAGCGAGCTGCTCTCGCGTCCATCCGCCCTGGCCGGCCAGCACCCACGCCGCCACGTCGAGGTAGTTCTCGGCTCTCACGCACCCCGCGCTGTAGGCCCGCTCGAAATAGCCGAACAGGTTCTTCATCGGCGTATCGTGCAGATAGACGATCTGCTTGTTCGGCATGTCGAAGCGGAGCACGCCGAGCGCATTCTGCGGCCCCGGATCCTGCCGGAAGACGTAGCGCTCGGCTTCCGGCCCCCACCAGTTGACGAGCGCCGGATCGATTTCCTCGCCGCCGAACGTGGAGAAGACCCGGATGCGCTCCTTGTAGAGATACGACGGATCCTTGCGCACCGCAGGGATGAGCGCGGCCTTCGCGATCGTGGCCGGCACGTGCCAGTAGGGAAAGAGGTTGATCGCCTGCACGGACGCACTGACGATCGGCGTCGGCGTCGCGCGCTTGCCCGCGATGGTGCGGCTCGTCACCTCGACGCGCCCCCCCGCGATTCCCTGCAGCTCGAAGCTCGCCGCGTTCATGAGGATGTAGCGCGGCACTGCGAGCTTCGGCAGCAATTCCTGCATGCGCGTCAGGTTCAGCTGCAGTTGCCTGAGCCGCACGTCGGCCCCGACATTGAGGGACCGCTGCGTAATGCCGTAGACGATGCCGGTCGGCTCGAGCCCGTTGCGAAGCTGATAGCCCTTGACGGCCGCTTCGAGCGCGGTGTCGAACGCATAGCGGTCGCCGCCGGGACGCACATCCCCGCTCATCTCGAGGCGCTTGCGCAGGATGGCGACGTTGGCATCGCTGTCGCCCGGCCTCAGCGTGATGCGATCCGGCAGCTTCGGCCAGCCGCCCGCCGCGACAATGCGTTGATAGAGGGCGATCGCCTGCTGCAGATTGCCGATCTGAGACGGGCTGACCCAAGGCTCGACGCTCGGCGCAGGCGGAAGGATCCGCTGTCTCTGCGCCCCCGCCGGCGTCACGGAGAGAACCGCAAGCAGGATCGCCGCAACGGCGAGCCGGAACGCTCTCGAGACGCGAGCCGTCATCGGGCGCGATAGGGATGTCAGGATCATCATCGGCCTCACCACATCGGCGGCGCCGTCAGGATGCCGCCGCGCTTCCAGAGCGCGTTGAGGCCACGCTCCATGCCGAGCGGGCTCCCCTTGCCGACATTCACATCGAACATCTCGCCATAGTTGCCGACCGTCGCGACCACCGTGCGCAGCCACGCCTTGTCGAGGTGCAGTTTCTCGCCGCTCTCCCCCGCCCCGTCGACGAGCCTCTGCTGCTCGTCGCTCAGCGGATCCACCGATCCCGCGAGGCGCTTGTCGAGCCCGACCTCCTCGGCGTTGATCAGCGCCGCAAGCGTCCACGTGGCGATCTCAGCCCATTCCCCATCGTCGTTGAGCACCGCTGGCCCCAGCGGCTCCTTGGAGATCACCTCCGGCAGGATCGCGTGCCTGGTAGGCTCAGGGAACGACGCACGGCTCGAGAAGAGCGCCGATCGGTCTCCCGTGTAGGTATCGCAATCCCCCTTCTCGTAGGCTTTCAGCGTCGCCTCGCGGGTCGGAAACGCCATCACCTGCGCCTCGATGCCGATCGACTTGAAGAAGAACTGCATGTTTCTCTCGCTCGTCGTTCCGGCCTCCACGCACACCTTGGATCCCGAAAGCTGCTGGGCCGAGACGAAGCCGCGATCGTCGCTGGTCATGAACCCCTGGCCGTCGAAGTAGAGGACGCCGGCGAACCGCAGGCCGAGATCGACCTCCCGGTTCATGGTCCAGGTGGCGTTGCGCGCGAGCACGTCGATGCGTCCGTCCTTGAGCGCATCGAACCGCTCGTTCGTCTCGAGCGGCACGAATTCGACCTTCTCGCCGTCTCCCAGCGCCGCCGCCGCGAGCGCACGGCAGAAGTCGGCATCAAGCCCGGCCCAGACGCCGGCCTCGGTCTGTGCGGAGAAGCCGAGCAGGCCCGTATTCACGCCGCACCTGAGCTTGCCGCGCTGGCGGACCTGATCGAGCCGCGTGGCCGTTGCGGGAAGCGCGCCTGTCGTGATCGGACCGGTCCCGTCTTGAGACGCGCCCGCCGCTTGCGGAGAAGCGGACGGCGGCGCGGCACCGGCTGTCGCCTCCGGCCGAGCGGCCGTCGCATCCGGCGTGGAAGCCGCATTCGGAGCGTTCGCCGCTTTGGCGGGCGCCGCCGCGGCCCTGCAGCGGCTCTTGGGAACGACGGTGAACTGTCCCGCGCTGTCGCCGTCGCTCTTGCACGTACACGCGCCGCCCGGCCCATCCCGGAGCGCGCACAGGCGGTAAGCGGCCTCGGAAGGACCCGGCGCGAGGCTCATCACCGAAAAGATCAGCGCCGCACCGACGCCCAAGACCGTTCCGCTTCGGATCATAGCTGGATTCCCCCGTCAGACGAAAAGACCCCGGCCCGGCGTCGGCCGATCGCCCCGATCTACCGCTTTCCTCCGGGCCGTGCGACCGTACCACGCGGGCGGCACACGGGGGAAATAAAGCCGATGAGAGAGCGAGCGGAAGCGAACGGAGCCTCCTCCTCCACAGGTATTCTGCGTCGCGCCGTCGACATCGCACCCGCCGAGGTGGCCGCCGCGGTGGGCTCGTTTGCAACCTTCGCCCTCGTCCTCGGCGGCTACTACCTGATCCGCCCCGTGCGCGAGAACATCAGCGCGGAGGCAACCGCCGATCAACGGCAGGTCTGGTTCCTGCTCGTCTTCGCCGTCATGCTGGCGGCCGTTCCGCTGTTCGGCTGGATCGTGGCGCACGTCCCCCGTCGCGCCGTGCTCCCCGCCGTCTACGGCCTGTTCGTCGCCGGGATGATCGGCTTCTGGCTCGCGCTCGCCGGCGAGCACACCGGTGTCGGCGCCCTCGGCGGCGCCTTCTTCGTGTTTGCGAGCGTCTTCAACCTGTTCGTCGTCTCGTTGTTCTGGATCCTGATGTCCGACATCTACGACAGCGGACAGGCAAAGCGTCTCTATGGCTTCATCGCCGCCGGCGGCACGACGGGCGCCGTGCTGGGTCCGCTGGCCGCCAACGCGCTGGCGCCGGTCGTCGGCGCCCGCAACCTTCTTTTGATCGCCGCCGGCGTGTTCCTGATCGCAGCCGCGCTGTCCGTTTGGCTCAGAGCCAAAGCGCCGGCCGCGGCCCGCAACGGCACCGAGACCGTCATCGGCATCGACGCGCCGCCGACACTGCGGACGCTTCTCTCCGGCGCCGAGCGCGTATGGAGCGACAGCTACCTCTTGCGCATCGCCGTCTATATCCTGATCGCCAACCTCCTCTCGACGTTCTTCTACCTCGAGCAGGCACGGCTCGCAGGCGAAACCATCGGCGACGCGACCGAGCGCGTCCAGTTCTTCGCCACGCGCGACCTGATCACGAGCCTCGCGACCGTCCTGGTCCAGGTGGTCCTCGCCGGCCGCATCATGGCGAGGTTCGGGATCGGCGTCGCGGCCTCCGTGCTGCCGGCGGTCACCATCGCGGGACTGGCGCTCTATGCCGCGCTGCCCGGCCTGCACGTCGTCGCCGCCATCATGGTCGCCGAGCGGGTCGCAGCCTTCGCAGTGTCGAACCCCGCCACCAAGGTGCTCTTTACCGTCGTCGACCTCGACGAGCGCTACAAGGCGCAAACCTTCATCGACACGGTGGTCTACCGCGGCGGCGATGCGCTGTCGGGCGCCGTGTTCAACGGCCTGACCAAGGCCGTGGGCTGGCCGCTCTCGGCCGTGGCCCTGGTCTCGATCCCGATCGCCGGCCTGTGGCTCGCCCTGGCCTCCCGCTTCGACAAAGCGCTCGGCAAACGCCTTGCAGAGCGCAACGCCGGCGCCCGAACGGTGGAGGGGTGACCTTAGAGCGTGGCCGCCCGGACGGCGGGCGCGGAGGATTATCCGAGATCAAGTCGATCTTGCGAGCAGGTTCAATACTACCCCGCGCTTCGAAGCTCCGGGCCCTCGGATTTCAGCACCGTCGCGGGCGCATCGGAGCTCATATGAACAAGATCAGGACTGCGTTCGTTGCATTCATCGCCATCCTCACCGTTCTCTGGCTCCTCGCCGATACGTTTTTCCCGGAGCCACTCACTTATTTCTCCTTCCGGGTCGTGCTGCTCCAGTACACGGGGCTGATCGCCATCGGCGTCATGAGCCTCGCCACGCTGCTCGCGATCCGCCCGCGCCGGCTCGAGCCCCATCTGGGTGGCCTCGACAAAATGTACCGGCTGCATAAGTGGCTCGGCATCACCGCGCTGGTTTTCGGTGTCGTCCATTGGTGGTGGGCCAAGGGCACCGGTTGGATGGTCGGATGGGGCTGGCTGACGCGGCCCGAGCGTCGGCCCGGCGGCGGGCAGGGTCTTGGTCCAGTCGAGGGCTGGCTGAGAAGCCAGCGCGGCTTGGCCGAGTTCGCCGGCGAATGGGCGTTCTACGCCGTCGTGGTGCTGATCGGTCTCGCGCTCTGGAAGCGGTTTCCCTACCATCTCTTTGCCAAGACGCACAGGTGGATCGCGGTCGCCTACCTGGCGCTCGTCTATCACGCCGTGGTTCTCATCAGGTTCAGATATTGGGCCCAGCCCATCGGCTGGGTCATCGGCGCGTTGCTGCTCGTCGGGACGCTGGCCGCCCTCATCGCGCTCTCGCGCCGCATCGGCGCCGGCCGCACGGCCAGCGGCGTGATCGAGGGGACGATCCACTATCCGGAGCTGCGCGTGCTCGAGACCACCGTCCGGATCACGGACGACAGGTGGAACGGCCATTGCGCCGGTCAATTCGCCTTCGTGACCTCGTGCCGCGAGGAGGGAGCACACCCCTACACCATTGCGTCCGCCTGGGATCCTGAGGAGCACCGCATCGTCTTTATCACCAAGGAGCTCGGAGACTACACCGGCCGGCTTCCCGACACGTTGCGTGCCGGCATGCCGGTCAGCCTTGAAGGGCCTTATGGGTGCTTCGATTTTCGCGATGAGCGGCCGCGCCAGATCTGGATCGGAGCCGGAATCGGCATCACGCCCTTCATCGCCCGCATGAAGCACCTGGCCCGCTCGCCCACCGCGCAGGAGATCGTCCTCTTTCACCCGACCACCGATTTCGATCAGGCTGCGATCGACAAGCTCACGGCCGACGCCAAGGCCGGAAACGTACGCCTCAATGTCCTCGTCGACGCGAAGGACGGATTGCTCAACGGCGATCGCATCCGGGCCGCCGTGCCGGATTGGAGAGAGGCGAGCATCTGGTTCTGCGGTCCGTCCCGGTTCGGACAGGCCCTGCGCAAGGACTTCGCCGCCCATGGCTTCGCCGCCGCCGATTTCCATCAGGAGCTGTTCGCGATGCGCTGAGGCCGCGCTCACCGAGCGTCGTCGCATTTCGTCCGCGGTGCACGTCACGGCTTCCGGCGTGACTTTGGAGGGCAGCAATGCTATCCGATGCCGGCACGCGCAGCCCGGCCACCTCCGGCCGGCAGCGAGGATCTGCAATGAGCGACGACAGTCGACCTTTGAGCGAGCAGGAACCGATCCGGGCCTAGGCTGAGACCCGGCCCGGCGCTTCCTGCGTAACCAGGGAGTGACCGGACGTGATCCTGCACGTCATCGCTTCACCGCCCGGCGCCCGGCACGGCGTCACCCCGTTCTCCCGGATTGTCCGGTCGCTTCTCGCGCTGCAATCTGCAGGAGCGTGCGCATGAGGGCATTGCTCCGGTCCAGCCGCATGGCCGCCCGCCCGGCGGCATCGACCGTTTGGGATCTGGTCGCCGTCGTTCTCATTCTCGGCACCCTGGTTCTGCTCGCAGAGGCGAGCCGCGCCGTCATGCAGCCCTTGCCCGCGCCCGGCATGGGCGCCATCCGCCTCGATCCGTCCGCCTTGCCGGAATACGCGATGCGGACGTCTCTGCGCATGTTGGCCGCGATGGCGCTGTCGCTCCTTTTCACCTTCACCTACGCGACCTGGGCCGCCAAAAGCCGGCGCGCCGAGCAAGTGCTGATCCCGCTGCTCGACATTCTCCAGTCGGTGCCGATCCTCGGCTTCATCTCGGTGACGGTCGTGTTCTTCATGTCCCTTGCGCCCGGAAAGATGCTCGGCGCCGAGCTGGCCGCCGTCTTCGCCATCTTCACGAGCCAGGCCTGGAACATGACGTTCAGCTTCTATCAGTCGCTGAGAACGGTGCCAAAGGAGCTCGCCGAGGCGTCGCGCTCGTTCCGGCTCAGTCCGTGGATGAGGTTCTGGAAGCTCGAGGCGCCGTTCGCCATGCCGGCGCTGGTCTGGAACATGATGATGTCGATGTCGGGCGGATGGTTCTTCGTCGTCGCATCGGAAGCCATCAGCGTCGGCGACACGACGGTCGCACTGCCGGGCATCGGCTCCTACATCGCGCTGGCCATCCAGCAACGGGACCTCGGCGCCATCGGCTGGGCCATCGCCGCCATGCTGGTCGTGATCCTCGTCTACGACCAGCTGTTGTTCCGGCCGCTCGTCGCCTGGTCCGACCGCTTTCGCTTCGAGCAGGAGAGCGGCGCGGACCTGCCCCGCTCCTGGGTTCTCACCATGCTCCGCCGCTCGCGGATCGTGTCGCGGGGGGTTGCGCCGCTCGCAATGGCCTGGCGACGGACCTATCGCACGCCCGCTCGCTCGGCCAACGCATCGCCGCCTGCGCTGAAGGCGAACCCAGGGCCGGTCTGGCTCGATCGCCTCTGGTCGGTCGCGATCGCTGCGGCCTGCCTTGTCGCCGGATGGAAGATCGCCACTTTCGTGCTGGCCGGGGTCACGCCGGGGGAAGTCGGCACCGCCGTGCTGCTCGGCTTCGCCACCATGACACGCGTTTTCGTGCTGATCGCGCTCGCGAGCCTCGTCTGGGTGCCGGTCGGGGTCTGGCTCGGGCTACGCCCCGGCGCTGCACGGTTCGCCCAGCCGATCGCCCAGTTCCTGGCCGCCTTCCCTGCGAACCTTTTGTTTCCGCTTGCCGTCTCGGCGATCGTGGCACTGAGGCTCGACCCGGATATCTGGCTGAGCCCGCTCATGATCCTCGGCACCCAATGGTATATCCTGTTCAACGTCGTCGCCGGGGCGTCGATGATCCCGAGCGAGCTGCGCGACATCGGCACCAATCTCCACGTCCGCGGCTGGCTCTGGTGGCGGCGGATCGCGCTGCCGGCGGTGTTTCCCTTCTACATGACCGGCGCGATCACGGCCTCGGGCGGATCGTGGAACGCCAGCATCGTCGCCGAGGTGGCGAGCTGGGGCGATACGACGCTCAGGGCCCATGGCCTCGGTGCGTACATCGCCGCCGCGACGGAGGCGGGCGACTTCCATCGCATCGTGCTCGGGATTGCGGTGATGAGCGCGTTCGTCGTGATCATCAACCGCACCTTCTGGCGGCCGCTCTACGCGCTCGCCGAGCGCAAGTTCCGTCTCGGCTGAAGGAGGACCACCATGGCCGCCGCCCCCCTGTTGGATATTCATGGCCTCCGCAAGTCGTTCCGCAAGCCGGACGGCGGCGAGCTGCTCGTGCTCGACGGCATCGACCTCACGCTGGCCGAAGGCGAGATCGTCGGTCTGCTCGGACGCTCGGGCTCCGGCAAGTCGACGCTGCTGAGGCTCATCGCCGGCCTCTCCGCGCCCGCTGCGGGCTCGATCAGCTACCTCGGTGAGCCCGTGACGGCTCCGCCCCCCGGCATTGCCATGGTGTTCCAGAGCTTCGCGCTGTTTCCGTGGCTCACCGTGCTCGAGAACGTCGAGCTCGGGCTCGAGGCGCTCGGCCTCGATCCCGGCGAGATCCGCCGCCGCGCGATCGAGGCCATCGACCTGATCGGGCTCGACGGCTTCGAATCCGCCTACCCGCGCGAGCTGTCGGGCGGCATGCGCCAGCGCGTCGGCTTTGCGCGCGCGCTCGTCGTGCATCCCAACATTCTTCTCATGGACGAGCCGTTCTCCGCTCTCGACGTGCTGACGGCCGAGACGTTGCGCACCGACGTCCTCGACCTGTGGTCGGAAGGTCAGTTGCCGATCAAGGGCGTGATCCTCGTCACCCACAACATCGAGGAGGCGGTGCTCATGTGCGACCGCATCCTCGTATTCGGAAGCAACCCGGGGCGCATCCTGAACGAGATCACGGTCGAGCTCCCGCATCCGCGCGCCCGCCTCGACCCCGGCTTCCGCGACCTCGTCGAGCGCATCTACGTCGAGATGACGGTCCGCTCCGCAACCGGGCATGCCGGCAAACGGATCGAGCGGTTCCCCGGCGCAGGCATCGGCACCATCCTGCCCCCGGTCTCGTCGAACCTGCTCGCGGGCCTCCTCGAAGCGGTGGCCGGACCGCCCTATGACGGCGAGGCCGACTTGCCAGTCATCGCCGCATCCCTGCACATGGAGATCGACGACCTGTTCCCGGTGGCCGAGACGCTGCAAATGCTCCGGCTCGCCGAGGTCGTGGGCGGCGACATCCGGCTGACGTCCGAGGGACGCCAGTTCGCCGGCGCCGACACCGATCGGCGCAAACGCCTCTTTGCCCAGCACCTCCTCACCTACGTCGCGCTCGCCGCCCACATCCGGCGCGTGCTTGACGAACGGCCGAGCCATCGCGCGCCGCGGAGCCGGTTTGCCGACGAGCTCGAGGACTACATGTCGCCGGACGCTGCCAATCAGACCTTGCGCGCCATCATCGACCTCGGCCGCTACGCCGAGGTCTTTGCCTACGATGACCACACGCATGCGTTCAGCCTCGAGAATCCTTGAGTTAAAGAGAGGTGGTCCGTGAAGACGATTGTGGCAGCTCTCGACATGGAGGCCGGCAGCGACGCCGTATTGGCGCGCGCCGTTCAGTTGGCGACGGAGCAGGGTGCCCGGCTCGTCGTGGTGCACGTCGTTGAAGCCTCGTCCCCGGTGTTAACGCCGCTCACGTCCGAGCGTCACGAGACCGACCTCGAGGCACACGCCGTCCGCCAGGCTCAAGCGGCGATCTCGGCTCTGCTGGCCGAAGGCGGATCGGCATCCGCCGACGTGGAGGTCGGCTTCGGCGCGCCGCATGCCGTCGTCACGGACGTGGCCGGTAGGCGGGGCGCGGATCTCATCGTGATCGGGCCGGGCCACTACCATTCGCTCGGCGAGAAAGTGCTGGGCTCCACGGCCGACAGGATCGTCAGAACGGCGTCCGCGCCGGTGCTCGTGGTGCGGAACCGCTCGGCCGCTCCTTATCGGCGGGTGGCAGCCGCCGTCGATTTCTCACCGCAGTCCGCAGCCGCCGCCAAGAGCGCACGCCAGCTCGCTCCCGCCGCGCGGTTTGAGCTCGTGCATGCCTTTTCCATTCCGCTCACCTTCGAGCAGGCTATGCT
>WBZR01001659.1_pt1 | contig 26604 bp, 20 predicted proteins | sample 5204231 | NCBI WGS metagenome assembly WBZR01 (sample SAMN12412403, study PRJNA552823) | activated sludge metagenome | isolation source: activated sludge from anammox sidestream of wastewater treatment plant... | place: USA: Virginia | collected 2017-08
CGCCATCGCTTCCCCGCCAGGGCTCCGTTCAATACGAGGCCCGAAACCGCGCCGATCCCGATGAAGCTCATCGCGACTCCTAGACCCTTGGCATCCAAGCCCCAGACGCTCCTTGCGAGCGCCGGCATCTGGGAGACATAGAACATTCCAAGGATGGACGTGGCCGCCTCCATCAAGAACAGCATGCGGAGCGCCTTGTCCTGGAACACGTATCGAATTCCATCCGTGATGAGGTCGAACAGCGGTTGGCGCTCTCGGGCAGGCGGTTTGAGCTCGCTCCGGATGAGCAGGGCGGAACCCGCGAGCGCGCCATAACTCACCGAGTTGATGAGAAAGCAGATCCAGGGCCCCACCGCCGCATAGGCCAAGCCCCCGAGGGTCGGCCCCACCACCCTGGCAAAGTTGAAGGTCATGGCTTGGGCCGGGATCGCGCCGGGAAGGTCTTCCGGATCCACGACCTCGCGCACCACGGCTTGCCGGGTCGGCACTTCGAAGCACTGAATCAACCCCCCCGCGAAGGCGACCGCGAGGAAGTGCCAGTACTGAACCCTACCTGTATGAGTCGCAAAGGCGAGCCACGCTGGACCGATCGCGCTGAGCAGCATCGCGTTCACCAAGACCTTGCGCCGGTCGAAGAGGTCCGCGACCACCCCGCCCACCGGCGAGAGGAACGACATCGGGATCATGAACGCCACGGTCACGGCACCCAGCTTGGCGTTGCTCCCCGTAATGTCGTACACGACATAGCCCTGGGCGACGTTCTGCACCATCCCTCCGGTGAAGGAGAGGAACGCACCTGCCCAGAGGAGGCGAAAGTCGCCGGATCGGAACGCTCGGACGAAGGGCTGGTCGGTCTCCCTCAGCGCCTTCGCCACACCTCGCACGATGACAGTATGCTGCCGAAAAAGGCAGGCGGGTCGGGACACGTTCGGTAACCTTGCGCCAGTGCGCATAGTGCAAGTTGTGTCCAGCACGGCCCGGTCGGGCAGCGAAGGGCATGTGCGCACCCTCGCCCGAGTCCTTCGAGACCGGGGTCACGAACTGACTCTCGTATGCCCCCACAACCCATGGCTGGGCGAGGGGCTGGAGGACGTCGAGGTGGTGCAGGCCGACTTTCGTGCGGTGTTGGGTCGAGAGGCGCACCAAGCTTTGGCCAGGGTGCTGGCAGGCCAACGGGCCGACGTACTCCACGCCCACCTCTCCAGGGCGGGCTACGTGTCTCTGTTCGCAGGCTGGCGGAATCGCATCCCTGTGCTCTTGAGCGTCCACACGGAGACCCGCGAGCCCCTCTACCGCCTCGCGGCGCACGGGAGGAACCGACTCATCGCGGTCAGCGGCTACATTCGGGACGTCTTGATCTCCCAAGGAGTCCCCTCCAATCGCATCCGCGTCGTCCCACACGGCACACCGATCGCTGAGGCCCCCCCCTCGGCGGTACCGGACGTGCTCCCACCGGGCAAGCAGATCCTTTGCCTGGTGGGAAGGATCTGTCCGGAGAAGGGCCAGCTCGTCGCCATCCAGGCGATGCCGGAGGTCACCGCGCACCATCCGAACGCCCACCTCGTGTGCGTTGGGCGCGACACGGGTGGATTCCAAGCCTTGCTGGAACGAGAGGCGGCGCGCCTCGGCGTGGGAGGGAGCCTTACGTTCGTGCCCCACTGGGAGAACGTTGCGAGCCTTTTCGACGCCAGTGAGATCGCCCTTCTCCCCAGTGTGATCGAGTCGTTCGGCCTCGTGGTCCTGGAAGCGATGGCCCGAGGGCGGCCCGTGATTGTCAGTCCCGCCGGGGCACTCCCCGAGCTCGTGACCCACGGCGAGTCCGGCCTGATCGTGCCAAACGAGCCACACCAGTGGGCTCTTGCGATCTGCCGACTCCTGGGCGACCCCGCTTGGGCCGAATGCATCGGGAAGCGGGGTCGGGAGAAGGCACTTTCCGAGTTCTCCCTTGATGCCATGGCAACAGGGATCGAAATCGCCTACAGTGAAGCCATCGAGGAACGCCGATGAGGATCCTATTGCTCAAGTGTTGCGAATACGCCGTGCAGCAACAGAACGGACGGCACTCGATGATCGGGATCTTCGACAACATCGTCGCCCCCTACCTTCCTATTGACCACCCTCCCTTCTTCCTCTGCGCCCAGCTAGAGTTCTCGGCGGAGGAGGCAGGGACGCCGCTCGATGCAAAGATATTGTTCCTCGATCCGGACGGTCTGAAGCTCCTTGAGATCGAGGCCCAGGGAGAGGTGCCCCAAGACGCGAACTTCGGCCCGATCCGCGTCTTCATGCAGTTCGGAATCCCAGGAACCCGGTTCGAGAAGCCTGGGGAGCACCGCCTTGACGTTTTTGCCAACGGCTCTCAGATCGGAGAGGAGCGGCTGCCCGTCCTCATTGCCACGCGCGCCTAGGAAGGCTCGAGGACGGACTTCAGAGCTGCGATCGCGACCTCTTGTTGCTCCTCGTTCGGCTCGGCCGTGGTGATGAGCTGGGTCCACAATCCGGGCTTGAGGATCGTCATCACCCAACGCTGATCCCGCCGACGACCGGCAAACCGAATCACCTCATAGCTGATACCGGCAACGATGGGCAGGCACAGGAGCTCGACGGGCAGCCTGGTGAGCGCCACGAGCCACCCTGGTGAATCGGCAGGTACGAACAGATCCCGCGGGATGAGCGGGAAAAGCAGGAAACTGACGATCGTGACGATGATGACAAAGTTCGTCCCGCACCGAGGGTGGAGCTTCGTTTGGGCCAAGCAGTTCTCCACGGTGAGGTCGGCTCCGGCCTCGAGCGCGTTCAGCGCCTTGTGCTCCGCGCCGTGGTACCGAAAGACCTCATAGATCTGAGGCAACCTTCGGATCAACAGCAGGTACCCGATCACGAAGATCGCCTTCACGATCTCGGCCACGTAGTTCGATAGGAGCAAGTGCTCGTTCTTTTTCATGGAGCCGGTGGCGGCGCGCACGCCGTACTCGGTCGTGAACTGGGGCACCACGTTGAAAACGAAGAACCCGAAGGCCAACGAGCCCGCAAGCGTCGCAAGGATTACGAGGTTCTCTGTCAGCTTGCTCCCTCCCAAGGGCTTGACCGGCTCGGCGTCCTCGGTCTGGTAGGCGGGGTCAATCTGGACTTCGGCGGCGTACTTCATCGCCCTCATCCCCAGGGCCATGGTGTCGAGCATGCCCAGCATGCCGCGGAGAAAGGGCTTCTTGAGCCAAAGCTGGCGCCCTAGGAACGTCTTCTCCAAAGGCTCCAGCTTCGTTACGATCTCGCCATTGGGCGCACGGCAGGCCACCGCGTAATGCGTGGGAGAACGCATCATCACGCCTTCGGGGACCGCCATCCCGCCGAACTGCAGGTACTCGGCCTGCTGGGGAACGGCCTCCGGGCTCTTGGACATGCGTGTACGGAGTGTACCTTTCGCCTGAACAGGCACCCTGACTAGGACAGGGAACCAAATCGGCGGAAACGCAGTCCTTGCTATGTGCGCCGATCGGTGCACAGGAATAATAACCGTGGGAAAGACAGACATCCTGGAGCTCACGGAGGAGGAGGCGTACTCGCTCCTCGACTTGTGCATGACAAGCGAGATGCCGTTGGACGCCGAGACCAAACAAGCGCTGGAAAAGTTGGCGCGCTTTTGTGGGGGCCATGTCAATGGCTCAGGCAAGGCTGGCCCTTCGAACCAGTGCCACGTGGGCTAGTCGAGGCGGGGCAACCCGCCCTCGACGCATGAATCGGCCTACGAAACCGGTAGGCTAGCGCCGTGCCGCGAGTCTCTGACGTCCTGGATGCCTTAGAACGAACTGCCCCGAGGCACGAGGCCTTCGCCTGGGACAGAATCGGCCTCCAAGTCGGCGATCCAAAGGACGAAGTCAACTCGATCCTGGTCTCGCTCGATGCCTCGATTGCGGCGATCCGCGCCGCCCTAGGCTCGGCGCAGATGATCGTCTCCCACCACCCGCTCATCTGGGAGCCGCTCGCCCGCCTGAACGGGTCCTACTCTGCCCGAAGGGCCGTTGATCTCGTGCGGAACGGCCTTGCCTTGGCCGTCGCCCACACCAACCTCGACTGTGCCCGCGGAGGGGTGAACGACGCCCTAGCGCAGAGGCTGGGTCTCAGGAACGTCCGGCCCGTAGGGGAAGGCGCGAGCCCGAGATGCCTGAAGCTCACGCTGACCGTGCCTGTCGAGGCGACCCAGAGCGTTCTCGATGCCGTCTCTGGGGCCGGGGGCGGAGAGATCGGCACCTATCGTCGGTGCGCGTTCTGGTCCGCGGGGAGCGGGACGTTTCAGCCGATGCAAGGCGCGAACCCCACGCTGGGATCAGTCGGGTCTATCGAGGTCGTTGCCGAGGACCGCTTGGAGGTGATCCTCCCCTCGGCTCGCCGGCACGACGTCGAGGAGGCGGTGTTGCGATCCCATCCTTACGAGGTGCCCGCCTATGACTTTCACGAGGTCACCGTTCATTCAACCCCGCTTGCTCGGATCGGTGAGTTGGGCAAGCCCATGGAGGCGGTTGCCTTCGCGCGGCTCGTCGGCGAGCGGCTGGGTGGCCCGATCCTGGCCTATGGCTGTGGACCGGTGCGCTCCGTGATGGTCGTCGGCGGTGCGGGTGGGGAGTATTGGAGGCTCGCTCACGAGCATGGCGCGGCTCTCGTCACGGGCGAGGCGAAGCACCACGAGGGGCTCGAGGCCGCAGACTCGGGCACGAACCTGATCGCGGCCGGGCACTTTGCCACCGAGCAACCCGGTGTGGAGGCGCTGAGTGCCACGCTCGCCGAGCGCTTGCCCGAGATTCGTGTTCAGGCGTTCCAGCCAGAGCCTGGAGAGGGAGGCAGGCCGCACTGAAAGATGGTAGCCCGGACGGGATTCGAACCCGCGATATCCGCCTTGAAAGAGCGGCGTCCTAACCGCTAGACCACCGGGCCAAGCGTACGCAGTTTGACACAGGCACGCACACCAAGGTCGGCCCTTGGTGTGCGTGGAGCGGGATCGAGGGGCCTATCGGCCCGTTGCGTCGGGAACGTTCGGGCTCTTCGGGGGCTCCGCGTGCTCCTTTGGCTTGCCGCCCGCCTTCTCATCGGACTTGATCTGCTCTTCGACCGTGTCCTTGATCTTCGGGGCGCTCTCGTGAGTGGCCGACTTGGCTCGTGCCTTGGTCGCTTCGGAAGTCTTGGCGATGCTGCCGCCCTCCCCAACGTTGGCCACTCGCTTGGCCCCAGCATATCTACGGTTGTAGTAGCCCTCGTTGAGCGAGCTCGTGATCACTCTTCCGCTCCCGCTGCTCGCGTGGACAAACTTGCCGTTGCCCATATAGATTCCGACATGGCTGATCCGGGTGCCTCGCGTCGTGCGGAAGAAGACGAGGTCGCCTTCCTTCAGTTCGCTCTTGCCGACCGACATCCCTTGCTTCGCCTGCTGGGCCGCGGTCCGGGGAATCGCCTTGCCGTGCTGCTTGTAGACATAGCTGGTGAGGCCGGAGCAATCAAAGCCCGACCTGCTCGTGCCGCCCCAGACATAGCGGGTGCCTAGGTTGGCGAGAGCTGTGCCGATCAAGGAGCCTGCATTCACGTCGCGCAGAGGGACATTGTTCTGAGGCCGCGAAGCCTGGGCGATCGTCGAGCGCGGCGCCACATAGCTGCGCGGTACCGTGCCCGCCCGCGGGCGGGAGGGCGCTCTGGCGATCAGGGCCCCATTCGAGACCCCGGCACCGCTCCGCGGCGTGGTTCGTTCCACCTCGTGGACACTGCTCGCATGGACCGGGGCGAGGAGGTCCCCACGGATCCAGCCCACCGTGCCTCCGTCGAAGGCTAGTTTGTACCAGTCGCCGATTCGATCGCGAACCGAGGCGATCCGGCCGCGATCAACGATCGCGACCCTGCCACTCTCCTGCTTGGCGCCCTTGCGCACGATCACGTCGGAAGCGACAACCTTGGCCCGCTTCGTCGTGATCTGCACGACCTGGGTCGCAGCCCGCTTTGCAACCTGCAACCGGGCACCGATCTGAATCGCTTCCCAGTTTGTCCCTGGGTTCAAGCTTCGGAGTTGGGAGACGGTCATGTCGTACTTCCTTGCGATGACCCAGTCGCTCTCCCCAGCCTTCACGACGTGGACGGTCGTCTTCGTCGGTGCATTACGGTGGGCCAGCATCAAGGACGGGGCGGATGCCTGGCCGCGATCCTTGACGGGGACGCTCAACTTGGCCCCGATCTGGAGCTTGACCCAGTCCACGCCTGGATTCATCGTGCGCAGCGCTTTCGGCGTGATGCCGACACGGCGGGCGATGCTCCAGTCGGTGTCGCCGTTCTCGACGACATAGGTTCCAGGCTTGGGCGGCTCGGCGTGACGGGCCATTCGGGCTGGGATCAGGATCACCGCGCCGGGCCGAAGTGCCTCGGGGGCCATTCCTGGGTTTGCCGATGCCAGAGCCTCGTATCCGACCCCGTACATGCGGGAAACCGTCGCGAAGCTCTCGCCTTGTTGAATCTTGTGCAGGTTCGGGGACGTGTAGTCGCCGCTCGAAAGCAGCGCGCACGCCCACATCGTACATGTCACGATCAAATCGTAATCCTCCGGAACTGCGTTCGCCTAGCGTCGAAAGCCAGTTCGCTGACCACTATACCGCCCATTTTCAGGGACGCACGGAACCGATGTTTCGATTCCCTGGCCTTTGCCCAGATTGTCGGTGCCTCGCCGACGGGCCGATAGGTAAGATCAGCCTCGGTTTGGTCAGCATCGTCATCGTGAGCTGGAACACCAGGGAACTCCTGCGAAAGTGCCTGGCGTCCGTCTTCGGGAACGATGCACCCTTTGAGATCGAGGTCATCGTCGTGGACAATGCGAGTCATGATGGTTCTGCCGCGATGGTACGGGAGGGATTTCCAGACGCAATCCTGGTTCAAAACGAGAGAAACGAAGGCTATGCTCGGGGCAACAACCAAGGCATCACTCTTGTGAATGGAGAGTACATACTAACCCTTAATCCAGATACGGAACTCCCACGAGATGCACTGCGAAAGTGCATAGATATCCTGGATGATAACAGTGAGTATGGATGTCTAGCCCCTAGGCTTATTGGCCTAGATCGAAAGCCCCAACGATCTGTTAGAGGATTTCCTTCGATTTTAGGCGTTTTCGGCGCAATCACCGGACTTGCAAATCTATCGCCAGAAGGCCCGCTAGGGTCCTATTTGCTCCCTGCGTTCGACTACGATTCCGAGGGCCCCGCGCCACAGCCTATGGGAACGTTTCTCATGTTCAAACGATCGGCCTTGGAGGCGGTCGGAGACCCGCGAAGGCCCTTCGATGAGGCGTTCCCCATCTTCTTCAACGAGGTGGACCTTCTTTACCGGATGCACCAAGCGGGCCTGCGGTGCCTCTATTCGCCTCAGGTCGAAGTTCTCCATGCCCACGGCGCAAGCACGCGGCAACGGCCCAAGGCCATGATCTGGGAGTCCCACCGAAGCCTCGTGCGATTCTTCCGAAAACACTTGCGCGGAGTCCAGCGGGTCTGGATCCCTGGCATCGCCATCGCTGCGAACATCGCAGCGCTCGTCCGTGCGAGGGGTTTCCGTGACGGAGCCTGACCTCACGGTCACGATCTGTAGCTGGAACACGGTCAGCGATCTGCGAGCCTGTCTTGCCAGCCTCCATCCAGAGCATGTAGAGACCGCGTGCGAGATTCTGGTCGTGGACAACGCGTCCTCGGACGGCTCGCCCGACATGGTGGAGCAGGAGTTCCCTTGGGTCAGGCTGCTCCGCATGGACACGAACCTCGGCTTCACCGGGGGGCACAATGCCGCCCTTGCCCACCGGAGGGGCACACACGCTGCACTCCTCAATTCGGACACGATCGTCCATCCTGGCGCGATCCGAGTCCTCCTCGAGGCCCTCGCCGAGCCCGGTGTCGGTATCGTCGGGCCGAGGCTCTTGAATCCCGACGGTTCCCTCCAGTTCAGCTGCCGCCGGTTCCCCAACCCGGTCGCAGCTGCGTTCCGGAACACGATCTTGGGACGGATCTTCCCCAGGAACCGCTATGTCCGCGAGTACCTGATGCAGGACTTCGACCACAACGAGCGCAGGGACGTCGAGTGGCTTTCCGGTGCAGCGCTCTTCCTCAAGGGCGAGTTGCTCGATAAGGTCGGGGGCCTCGACGAGTCGTTCTTCATGTATTGCGAAGACGTGGACATCTGTAGGCGAGCGTGGGACGCAGGCTACCGCGTCTCCTACGTTCCCGAGGCCGTGGTGACCCACGCGATCGGGCGTAGCACTGATCAGGTCGCGAACAAGATGATCGTCCGGTTCCACCGCTCCATGCTCCGCTACTTCGCGAAGCACTTGATCAGCAAGGTCTGGCCTCCGCTTCGTCCATTCGCCTATCTCGGGGCCATGGCCGCGCTGGGAGTGCGGGCGGGGCTCTTTCTGCTGAAGAACCTCTGGGACGAGGTCGTGAGGAGGGTGCAACGGTGAAGCTCGCGCAGGCTTGCCTCTTCTGCGCGACCGTTCTGGCCGTGCTCGCCGGGGGCCAATTGTCGCTCGACGCCTCCCCCGGCACGACTCCCTGGATTCAGGCTGCCCTCACCGGGTCGAGCGAGACCCCCTTCGGGACCCGCCTCGTGCTTCTTTGCTTGGTGCTTGTGCCCTTGACGGTCGTCATGCTCCGACGCCAGGTCCAGTCCGTCCCCCGCCTACCCGTCCTCGCGTTCGGGGCAGGGTTGCTCACCTTGGCGATCTTCAGCAGTCTGTGGTCCTCCTACACTTGGGCCGGCCTCTCCACTTGGCCGAGCCTTGCGCTCGGCGGAGGCGTGTTCCTGCTCTCGGTGGCGGTGCTGGGTCGCAAGCAGGGCCCCGTGCTCGCCCTCGACGTCCTCGTGGCGAGCGCGGCCGTGCTCGCGGCCCGTGGGATCATGGAGTACGCCGCGGTGCGAGGATCGGAGCCAGGGTATCGGATCTTTGCCGGATGGAACAATCCAAACGGCCTTGCCTCGATGCTGGTCTTGGCGTTCCCCGTGGGGCTTGCCCGTTGCGCCTCGGCCGAGCGAGTTCGCGCCCTTGGGTTGGGCTCGGCCACGGTGCTGATCGGGATCGCTCTCGTGCTCACGCAGTCGAAGGGCGGTCTGGCGGCGCTCGGTGTGGGGGTCGTGGCCTGCGTAGTCACCGTGCTAGCGAGCAAGGGGCTCGGCAAGCGATTGGTCCCGATGCTGGGTCTCGCCGCCGTCGCCGCCGTGCTCGGCTGGGCGGTGCTCACGAACGCATCCCGGCAGGCCGGCTCCGGTCCGGGCAGGCTCGCCTCCGCGGATTCCACCTCGCAACAGAGCTCGGGCTACCGGATCCAGCTTTGGAAGGGCACTCTGCAGCTCGCGACCGAGAAGCCCTCAGGTTGGGGCCTCGGTTCCTATCGGTTCGTCTCCGCTCGGCCGGGCTTCACCCCGATGACGTACTCCAGCCACCAGACCTGGCTACAGACGGCGGCCGAGACCGGTCTCTTGGGGTTGGGGCTCCTCGTCGGTCTGTTCGCGACGTGGCTACGGCTCGCAGTGGGAGGACTCCGGTTTCTGACCTGCGAGCGAAAGCTGGGCTTGGCGGGCTGTGTGGGGGCGGTGGCCGCGGTGAGCGCACACGGCTTTATCGAGACCAACCTCGGCTTTCTCGGGGTGCTATTCGGCACGACGTACGTCATGGGCTGTGCGCTGTGCCTCTCCAATGACGGCACGTCTCCGGAGAGCATGCCGGGGAGCGCCCGCAACGTTCTCTTGGCCGGGCTCGTCGCCTCTGGGCTTTTCCTCGGGATTCTCGCAGCGCGGAACGAAGCCGAAAAGGCCCACGCGGCCCAGCTCTTGATGCAGGGGGACCGCCAAGGCTCGGTCGCCGCCGCGAAGAGTGCATTTTCCGCATCGCTTGGAAACGATGGCGAAGCCCTTGCTCTGCAAGCCCGTGCCAATGGGAAGCTGTCCCTGATGGAATGGGCGGCGGCGCTCACCCCAGTGCCCCGCACCTATCGCATGCTTTCCGACCTTGCGGAGGCCCAAGGGGACGACCTCACCGCCCTCAACGCCTTGGAGCGAGGGCTGCGGCTCGATCCCAATAACCTCCCTACTCTCTGGAGGCTCATCGAGCTCTATGAGAAGACGGGAAACCGGGAGAAGGCGCAACGCACCGCCCAGCGGCTCGTCCACGTCGAGGAGGTTCCCTACTTCCAAGTTCGGGCGATCCCCGAACTGGTGCCAACGGAGACCTACCGAGCCAGGATCTACCTTGCTTCGAGCGAGAGCGACCCAGCGAAGCGCGCTGAGCTTCTACGCGGCGCGCTCACCGGCCTGCGGGCCTACCTGACGGAAACTCTCCCGATGGTGCGTAGGTTTGCCACCGCCGACATGACGTTCGTGGGCGAGTCCCTTGCCTCGGCCCGAGAGGTCCGCGACCTTGCCCAAGCCGCCCTGGCCGCCTATCGAACGGACGCTCCCCGTGACGCCGCCTGGTCGGATGAGTATGCGGCGTTCTTGGGTGCACTCGACTTCAGCCCGTCAAGATAAAACCGGACGACTTGACCGGCGATGGGTGCGGCCACCTCGCTCCCGTGGCCCGCGTTCTCGACCATGACCGCCATGGCGATCTTGGGATCGTCCTTGGGCGCAAAGCAGACGAACCAGCTGTGCGTCTCGCGCGACAAGTTGTTCTCCGCGCTCCCGGTCTTTCCACAGATCTCGAGGCCCGGCATGTTCGCTACCCGCCCCGTACCCGAGGTGACGACGCTGCGCAGTGCGGTGTGCAAGAGCTCCCAAAGCCGATCGTCGGCTCCGATGGTGCCAGCAACCTTCGGGGGAAGCAATTCGGGCTTGTCGCCTTCCTCGGGACCTTGGAGGGCTCGCACGAGCCGAGGCTGGTACCTCGTTCCCCGGTTCGCGACGGCCATCATCATGCACGCCATTTGCAACGGGGTACACGCGAGCTCGCCCTGGCCCACGCCGAAGTTCGCACTGTCTCCCATCGCGAAGCGTCGGTCACGGTGTTTTGCCCACCATGCGGCCGTGGGAACCAGGCCCGTGGCCTCGCCAGGAAGATCCAGCCCGATCCGAGAGCCCAGCCCCAGCTCTGCACAGGTCTCTCGCAAGGCATCGGGCCCGGCCTTGATCGCCAGTGCCGCGAAGTATGCGTTGCAAGACTTCGTCATGGCACGCTCGAACGTGATCGCGCCGTGGTGCCCCAGACACTTGAACCTTTTGTTGCCGACCTGGAGGTACCCGCGGCACACGGCCGTCCACCCAGGGTCGAAGACCCCGGCCCGATATGCCGCCAACGTCGTAACGATCTTGAACGTCGAGCCTGGCGCGTAGGACGCTCCGATCGCGCGATGGAAGAGCGGCTTGGCCGGATCGTCCCGAAGGGCACTGTAGTCCGCGCTGCTGATGCCCCCGAGGAAGGCGGAAGCGTCATAGGATGGGGCCGACGCCATCGCGAGGATGTCCCCCGTCTTCGGATCGAGCGCGACGATCGCACCACGCTTTCCGGCCAGTTTGGCCATGCAGTACTGCTGTAGCTTCAGGCTCAGGCCGAGCACGAGACCCGAGCCAGGGGTCGCGGCCTCCTCGGAAACGGTCGCTACCGGCCTTCGGCGCGAATCCACCCGGATGCTCGCTTTGCCGGGCAGACCCATGAGGTCCGCCTCATAGGCGCGCTCGAGCCCGTCCTTCCCGATATACGCCGCAGGCTTGAGCCCGAGCTTCCCGAGACGGTCGAGGTCGCGGTCGCTCGGCACCCCGGTGTAGCCCAAGATGTGGCACAGGGCCACGGGGTCGCGGTATGTCCGCATGGGAATCGTGGCCGCATTGAAGCCTGGGAGAACCGACCTGCGCTCGACCACCCAAGAGGCGGCTTGCGGGCTGAGTCCCACCAGCACCGGAACCTCCAGGTCTCCCTTGACCTGGTGTTCGAGGATCTTCCTGCGGAGTCTCGCCGGCTCGATCCCTACCGCGGACGCGACCCGCTCGAGCACGTCCTCGTCTCGGAGGGCGGTCTTGGGTCGAGCCATGAGGGCGGCGGTCGGAGCCGAGGCCGCGACGACGAGGCCCTCTCGCGAGAGGATCTGGCCACGCGGCGCCAGGGAGGCGACCTCGATCTTGCTCGAACTCTCGGCCGCGTCGGCCAAGGCCGAGGATTCCACGATCTGGATGAACCAGAGCCGGAAGCCGTACCCGAGCAGGACGAGCGCGATCGTCGCGACCACGAGCAACGACCGTAGGTCGGTGGGGGACTCGCGAGGGGCGTGGATAACAGACACTGCTAGTTCGGCGGCCTATGGATGGGGCATCCCTTGCTGGGCACCTGGCCTGGTGGGAACCGGCGGCGAACTCGCTCGGGGCAGTACGCGGTGGCCCGCGCCCCACTGTCGGCGCAAAGCTCGACCGCGATCAGGCTGTCGCCTGCGTTGCCCGTCCCTGCAGGCGGAATCGTTCTGGTGGGCTCTTCGACCACTCTTCCCGGCTCGCCCTCGGGCCTATCGAGCTTCGTATCCTCGTTGACCGGCTTGTCGGGCTCTTCCGCCGGTGGCTCCTCGACGACGTTCTCCGGTTCTTCCCTGGGTTCCTCCCGATACTCTCGGGTGGATCCCCCGCCCGTGATGGAGCGGGCCTTCTCGGGATAGCTCCGTTGGGCTCTGCCGACAATATCGGCCCAGAGCGGGGCGACGATATAGCCTCCCATGATTGCCGAGCTCATCGCGCCGTACCTCACCGCGCCCGACGAGGTCCGGTACTCGTTCCCGACCCAGCCGATCCCGATCAGCCGGTCGGTGTAGCCGCAAAACCATGCGTCCTTGTTGTCGCTCGTCGTCCCGGTCTTCCCTCGCGCATTGACGACGGATCCTGCCGCCCTGCCCGTGCCCGAGGTCACTACTGCGCGAAGGCATGAGTCCATCCCCATGGCCGCGCTCGAACTCAGGGCGAGCTTTTCGACGAGCGACCCGCCTCGGTAGATCACCTTTCCGCTCGGGTCGGTGACCTTGACGATCGCGTAGGGCTCGGTACGGTCCCCTGCCCCTTGGAACGCGCTATAGGCGCGGCCCATCTCTAGGAGGGAGACCGAGCCCGCGCCCAAGGCGAGGGTCTCCACGGCGGGAAGCTCGCTCGTGAACCCAAAGCGGGTATGGGCGAAATGGACGGCGTTGTTGGATCCGACCATCTTGTTCGCCCACATCGCCGGGGTGTTGATGGACATCGCGAGCGCGGAGCGGACCGAGACGCTGCCGCCCTTGCCCCCGCCTCGGATCGCACGCCTCACCCCGTGATCGTCCTTGATCATGAATGGATCGTTGCGAATCGAGCCTCGCGGGCTCAGGATCCCTTTCTCGAACGCAGCCGCATAGATGATCGGCTTGAACGAGGAACCCGGCTGACGGCTTCCGTCCGTCACGGCGTTGAACTGGTTGCGCTGGTAGTCCACCCCGCCGGTCATTGCGAGGATCTTGCCGCCGCTGTCCATCAGAAGGAAGGCGCCCTGCGTTACGTCGGATCCCTGATATCGCCGCACCAACCGGCGAACTTCCTGGGCGGTGTACTGGTCCAGGCCGTAGTCGAGCGTCGTCTCCACCCGATAGCCACCTTTCGTCACGTCCGTCTGGGGGAGGAGCCGGTGCAGCTCCTTGAAGACGAAGTCGGTGAAATACGGCGCGAGCTTGGTGGAGCCTGGCACGAACCGGCGGTTCTTTGCGAGCTTGACGGGCTCAGACTTTGCCTCTGCCAACTCGGCGTCGGTGATCCAGCCCTGCTCGTGCATCGTTGCCAAGACCAGGTTCCGATTGAAGGTCGCGGTCTCCAGGTCGGCGAACGGATTGTCCTTGCTCGGCCTTCGTGCGCATCGGGCGATCATGGCCGCCTCGGCAATCGTGAGGTCGTCCAGCTCTTTGCCAAAGTAGACGCTCGCCGCGGCTCCCACGCCATACGCGCCGCTGCCGAAGTACACGTAGTTCATGTAGAACTCCAGGATCTGATCCTTCGTGAGCGACCTTTCGATCTCCATCGCCAGGGCAATGTCCTGCATCTTGCGCTCGACGGACTTCTCGCTGTTCGAGAACACTTGCTTTGCGAGTTGCATGCTCAGGGTGCTTCCACCCTCGACGCGCTTTCCGCTGGCTGTGGACCAAGCCGCGCGCATCAGGCCGCGATAGTCAACACCGCTATGGTCGTAGAAGCGTTTGTCCTCCGCTGCGAGGATCGCGTGCTGCACGTGCTCAGGGATCGCGGCGAGCCGCTTGGGGTTACGGTACTCCGTGGTCAGGGTCATGAGCACCTTGCCGTCGGAGCTCAGGATCACGGTGGGGCGACCGAAGGAAGCCACCATCCGCTGGGGCAGTTCCGGGATCATCGCGGCCGCAGCCTCGATCCGGCGGGCCGCCATGAGGGCTCCGGCGAGGATCACGACGTTCGTGACGATGAGGGCCGCGACGAAAGCGGACTTGAGCGGCCGCGCCAATCGCGGCCGCCGCTTGCCCTCCCTTGCCCGCGAGCGGTTCGCACCTCGTACCACGTCTACCCATACATTAGACGGTTTTCGGGCTCTGGCGGTTGCCTAAGCGCTGACTCGTTGGGCCAAACGCTGGAGCGCGGTCTCTTCGAGCGGGCCGATGATATACAGCCGAGAGTCCCCTTTGCGGAAGCTGTGTACTCGCATCCCTGGGCCGACGAGGTTCCCAACCCGCTGAGGATCCAGGTCCCGCCCTACCACGTGGAAGAGCGAGACGCGCATGTCGCCGTTGGAGTAGCTCTGCATCAGAGCTTTGGTGCGGGCGGGGCCGATGCGCCGGGTGGCCATGAGGCGCCAGCCTTGCTCCTCACGAATGTGCCAAGAGGTCATCCCGAGGTCCCGGCAAATCCGGCGCAGGTCGTCCAGGGGCGTGACCACCGTCGCTCCCGGTTTGTTGAGCACGAAGAGGGACGGCTCCATCTTGGGCAAGAGCTCGACCCTGAGGAACTCGAACGAGGCGACGGTCTCGCCCTCGCCTCCCGTCACCTGGGACTTGAGCACGGCACCGCTGGAAGGGTCCACCCAGAACTTGGCGACGCCCTTACCGATCGGGTCGGGGACTCCGACCACGCGGGTGGGCAAGCCGGCGATCGTGCCGCCGTCGCTCACCCTCAAGCCACGATGGCCGGGGCGGCTGAGGCCCTTCAAGCGTAAGTAGAACTCGGCCTCTCGCGAGGGCATGATTCGAATCTCGTTCCTTTCCGGCACGAACTGGCGCCGCTGTTCCCCGTCCTCGACGGCGACGCTCTCGCGAAGGTTCTGGGGCTCGGTGATCTCGATCCTCATCCGCATGCCGTCGCGATGGATCCGCTCCCGGATTCGCGAGCCGTCCGGCAGGGTCACTACTCGCTCGCCGCGGAGCTTGAGCGCAAGGCGCGAGTTGATCGCGAGCCTCAAGAGGCGCGCTCCTTCCACAGGCCCTTGGGCGCTGGCAAGGCACGAGGCAAGCAGGGCCGCCCCGACGAAACATCGAAGTGAGCGCATTAGCCCCCCCAGTCTGGCACGAGCACGCCTGCTTGGGCGGCGGCATCGGCGTCCTCATGGGCTTGGGCCAGTGCCATTTCGAGCTCGTCGGGCGGGGTGGAGGTCTCGGGGCCAGTGGAATGGGGCGTGATGACGAGGACGATGACGGCTGCCGCCACCGCGACCAAGGTCGTTGCGGAGTAGATCGCCCACCTTCGCTTGGGCTTGGGGGCGAGTTCGGCGAGCCGTTCGTTCAGCGTGCTGCGCCATGCCATGCTCGGCTCTGTTCCCTCGAGCTTGCTCGCGAGCGACGGTCCTTGGCTTTCCAGGGCCTTGTCCAGCTCGACTGTCTCACTGAGGCTGAGGTCGGCCTCCTCCATCAGTTTCTTGAGCAAGTCCCGGTTCATGATCCTGCCTCCGGGTTCCATCCCATGTACTCGGAAATCGTCTGTTGCAGGCTCGCGCGGGCGAGGAAGAGCCTGCTCTTCACAGTGCCGACGGGGATGTCCAGCGCTCCGGCGATCTCGGCATAGCCCATACCCTCCTGGTCATGGAGCAGGAGCACGGCTCGAAGCTTCTCGCTCAGCTCGCCAACCGCATTGGACACGGTGGCCTGGAGTTCCCCGTCCAGGACGAGCTTCTCCGGGTCCCAGGTCGAATCCGACTTCTCGAAGGCCGAGAGCTCGTCCTCGGTGGCCAGCCTGTCGAACCCTCGGTGAGTGGCCTTGCGGTGGCGGTCCACGCAGAGGTTGTGCGCGATTCGGAAGAGCCAGGTACGAACTGAGCTCCGGCCATCGAAGGCGGCCATGCCCTGATAGGCACGGACGAACACCTCTTGCGTCACGTCTTCGGCGTCCCGAGGGTCGCGAACCATCCGCAGGACAAATCCATAGAGCCGGGCCTGGTACGTGTCCACGATCGCCGAGAAGGCTCCCAAGCCTTGCCGCGCACACTTGGACTGAATCGTCGAGTCGAGTTCTGCGTCGCGATCCGCCTTGCCCACCAAGCTCGTCTTTCCCCAAACGGAGTTCATCCTCTTGTACCGACGAACCTTCCCGCGCATGGTTCACTTTCGGCGGGACTTTCGAGCGGGCCCCTGAGAAACCTGTAGGCTTCACCAGGAGCCCGGAGACTGCCTAGAAGCGGATCCCGCCGACCAGCGAGAAGCCGTTCAGCGCGCTCTCGTTGCTCCCGTAGTACCGGCCCTCCACAAAGAGGGGGGTTCCTCCGCGGACAAAGTCGTAACCCGCGGCAACTCCCACGACGAAGTCCTCGCCGCTCGCCGTGCCACCCCCGGCCTTGGGCACTCGGTTGAACCCGATCCCAGCACCGACGGTGTAGTAGAAATTGCTCTCGAAGCGGCCCGTGTAGTTCAGCAACAAGGGGAGGTTCGAGTAGTCCCCCTTCCCATAGAAGTCCAGGGACAGGCTCAGGGAGCCGCCATATTGCATGCCTGGCGCGCCCGAAACCTTCAAGTCCTTGAGCTTGTAGTCTGCGCCCACGGTGAACCAGGTGCTCGCGCTGTCGCGGGCGGTGCCGTTGGTCGGGAAGAAGAGGCCCGCTCGGACCGAGACCCCGATCGGCTTCTGGTACTGGGCGTGCGCAGCGCTAACGGTCGCAACTGCGGCGATGGCGAAAAGGGTACGTGCGGTCTTGTTCATCCTTGATCCTCAGCAAGGCCCGGACAGCTTCGCTTCCAGGCTGCACCAACTATAGCACGTCTGAGGCGGGCCGAAGGTTCGCGAAGGCTCAGCGCGCCGCTTCGATCAACAAGGAATAGGCGAGCCTTGCCGTCTCCACGAGGGCGTGCCTTGACAAGGACTCTTCATGGGTGTGGATCTTCTCCATCCCGGTAGCGACGACTGCCGTGGGCACCCCCTTGGCGTTGAACACGTTGGCGTCGCTACCCCCGAGGGTCTTGCGCAGCTCGCCCGACATCCCGAGCGATCGGGCCGCTGCCTGAGCGACCCGGACGACCTGGGACTCCGGCGCGAGGGAGTAGGCGCCATAGTGCCGCTTGTGGTCCACTTTCAGCTCCGCCCCCCACTCGCGGCAAGCTCCCTCGAAGGACCGAATCATCCCGTCCACGTAATCCTGGAGCTCGTCTGCGTCAATTCCCCTCGTCTCGCCCTGAACCGTGACGGAAGGGCAGACGACGTTCACCGCCGTGCCGCCCGAAACGATCCCTAGGTTTGAGGTGAGATCTGGCCCGACCCGGCCGATCGTCAAGCCGGCGACCGCCTCGGCCAGGACCGAGATGGCGTTGATTCCCTTCTCGGGATCCTTCCCGGCGTGCGCGGGCTTGCCTTGGATCGTGAAGTCAATCTTGTCGTGGGTGGCCGTCTGGGTCACGAACGAACCGACCGGCGGACCTGTGTCCAAGACGTAGCCGAAGTCCACGCCCAAGCCCGCAATGTCGAAAGCATGGGCACCCAGCAACCCGATCTCCTCTGCACAGGTGAGCACGAGATATACGTCGCCGTGGGGCTCGCCCGACTCGTGCAGGCACCGGACGGCCTCGATGGCCGGTGCCATGCCCGCCTTGTCGTCGGCACCCAGGATCGTCGTGCCGTCCGTCTTGAAGACGCCCTCCTCCTCGATCACTACGAGGCCCTGTGTGGGCTCCACCGTGTCGAAGTGGGCACTGAGGAAGACCGAGGGTGCGCCGGGCTTGTTCCCAGGGAGCTTGGCGACCAGGTTGTTCGCGTTCCCGCCGATCGCGACACCCGCTTGGTCCTCCCAGACCTCGAGCCCAAGTTCTTCTAGGTACGCCTTCGTGAACGCAACGACCTCGGCCTCGGCCAAGGCCGGGGCATTGATCTTCACGAGATCCAAGAACAGGGAGACGAGGCGGCCTTCGTCGAGGTTCAATCCTCGACCTCGATCCCAGGGTCCCAGCCTTCGTCGCTTGCCAGCATCAAGGGTCGAACCCGCATCTCGCGGTCCACACGAATCTGACAGCTGAGGCGGAATTGGCCGAGGACGCCGTCCTCATCGAGGCATGACTCTTCCTTGGTGCCCATGGGGGGCTGGTCGCTCAGAAACTCCACTCTGCAGGTGGTACACCGGGCTTGACCGCCGCACCGGTGGCTGATGTCCACCCCGTTTCTCTCGATCGCGAGCACCAGCTTGGTGCCTTCCTCCACAGGGAACGTGCCCCTCCCTTCCACGGTGACTTGGTGCTGCGGCATCGGCGTCGAAGGGTACCCCTATGTGTCAGGGGACGTCACGAGGACGGGCTGCCCCTTTTCTGCGCTCTCGATGGCGGCGAGGGCCAGGCGAACGGCTGCTGCCCCCTCCTCGGGTGCGATCGGGGCCAGTCCCTCGCCCCTTGCCGCGGCGAGGAACGCGCTGAGTTGGGCGTGGTACGGGTCGTCCGATGGCGAGTAGGGGTTCTCCGACCTCTGGCCCCCTGGGGTAGCGACCCGAATCGCTGGGTTCGACCGGCTGTCGAACTCGAGGAGCCCGCGATCGCCCGCCGCCTCGATGGAGGTGCGGAAGCCCGCCGGGTCCATCCAGGTGTTCACGACGGTGGCGACCGTGCCGGCCTCGAAGCGAACCGTGGTCTGGGCGAAGTCCCCCTGGAAGGTTGCACCTTCGATCGTCTGCCCCAAGCGAACGGTCCGAGAGGTGACCCGCGTCGCCGGTCCCAAGGTCCAGATCATCCAGTCGAAGTCGTGGACAGCGAGGTCGAGCAGGATTCCGCCCGATGCGGCGTGATCGAGGAACCACTGCCCTTTGGGAGCCCCCCCTCCTCGCCTCATTCGGACGCTTGCGGGACGACCGATCCTGCCGGCACGGATCGCCTCGTGCGCGGCGCGGTGCTCGCGGAACCAGCGAGCAACTTGGGCGGGCATGAGGAGGGTGCCCGTGCGCCGGGCCGTCGCGCACATGCGGTCGCAGTCGAGGCTCGTCCTCCCCATGGGCTTCTCGACCAGCGTGGGTTTCCCTGCCTCCAGGCCCGCGATCACCGGCTCGACGTGCGCGGTCGTCGGCAGGCAGACGTCGAGGACGTCGCAGTCGTCCACGAGGTCCTCGACTGAGGCCGCCCTCTCCGCGGAGTGGCGCGAGCAGAACGCAGCGAGCTTTTCCGCGTCCTTGTCGAACGCGAGGATCGAGACGCCCGGCATCTGGCTGTACTTGGAAGAATGCACGTTCCCCATGCCTCCGCACCCGAGAACCCCGACCCGCATGGAGGGATCGTACCTGTTGAGCCTATCGAACCTGCAGAAGTACTGGAGTTCTCGCCCATCGCCAGGGTTTTACGCTCGTTTTGCGGTACTCCGCGCACACTCTCACCAGGCGCGGACAGGCGCCGGGAAATGCAATGATTTGGACTACGATCGCTCTGCTCGCGGCGAAAGCCGTTTCGACCGAGGACCCGAAAGTAGACGCTGGCTCGCTTCGCTCGCTCACACAATACGTCCATCACGCCAAGGAGAGGATGGCGGAGCTGCGACGTGAGGGCAAAGAGGACACGGAGGAGTTCGAGGAGTACGAGGAGCAAGCCGAGTTCTATGGCATGCGCCAGCACCTCCTCCACGTCCGTGCCTGGCCCAACGACAAGATTGACCGGGAGGCCTATCGCGAGGCCGCAAAGCAGCGGGATGCCATGCCCCCCGTGAACTCGCCCGCCTTTGCAGGCACCTCGTGGACCTTCTTCGGGGCCCGAAACCAGGAGCCTGCAGGGAACATCAGTGCACCCGTGGCAGGAAGGGTGAACGCTGTGAAGCACTCGCCCGGCGACCCTGGGAACGACTTTTGGGTGGCAGCTGGTACCGGCGGGATCTTCAAGACCACCGACAACGCGAACAACTTCACCGCGCTCAGCACGTCATGGCCCTTCAGCTACACCTCGGACGTCGAGGTGGACCCGACGAACTCGAACCGCGTCTACGTCGCCACCGGCGACTTCCCCGGTTGGTGGGGCTATGGCTATGGCATTATGCGGTCCTCCAACGGCGGTTCGACTTGGACCAGCGAGCTGGTGACCCAACTCGACGGCTGCGAGGTCTCGGACATCTTGGTGGATCCCGACAACCCTGCAATCGTCTATGCAGGCGCAGGGCGCGGCACCGAGGACGCCGACGGCATGGGGCTCTGGAAGTCCACCGACTATGGGAACACTTGGACCCGCGTGCTAGATGGAAGCCAGACGGGGGGGGTGAGCAGCGTCGCAGCTTCGATCAGTTCCGGCGGCGTTCGTAACCTCTACGCAGGCACGATGAACGGCCGGATCTATACGTCTTCCAATGGCTTCGTCAATGTGGACTACACGCTGCACCCTTCGGCCTTTGGCGAGCCGATCGCCCTCGCGACCTCGACAACCTCTCGGGACACCGTGTACGCCGCGTGCATGGCAGAGGGGCGCGTGAAGAAGAGCACCGACGCAGGGCAGGCGTTCTCCAACATAACCGGCAGCGGCCTTACCTGGAACCAGACTAACTTCAACTACTTGTTTGGCGTCCTGAACACAATGTCCAACGGATCGGGCTCGGACATCCTGGTTTTCGGCATGACGGAGTTCTTCGCACTGCTTCCGGGAGCGGGCTCGTGGGGCACTCCGTTTGGTGCCAGCGGCACCCGCACCCTTCACGTTGACCACCACGGCTTCGATCGGCATCCCACCCTCAAGAACTTCGCCCTCATCAGCAATGACGGTGGGGTTTATCGTATCTCCTATCTCGCTGGGTTTGGCTTCACTCTTGACAATCTGAACTTGTCCTTGCGCAACACGGAGCACGTACACGCCTCCGCGGCCCCCAGCATTGACCCCGACTATTGCATGACGGGAATGTGGCACCTTGGCGTGGGCCAGAGCACGGGCGACCCTTGGGTATGGCACCAAAGGTATGGAGGCGACGGCATGTACTCGATCATCCACGACACCCTGCCCTCGACGCAGATGGCAACCATTCAAGGCATGTGGTCGAGCAGCTCGGACATCGGGATCGCCGCGACCAGGGACTACTGGGTCAACTCCACGGTCTTGACCACGACCTACAACCTTGCCAACGAGTCCTTCGGCTTCATCTCGCCGATGGACGAGATCACAACCGAACTTGGCGCGGTCTACTTCGCGGGCGAGACGCTCTATAAGGTCCGCTACACCTCCTCGGGCGTCACGTGGACGAAGAACATCGGCGGCATTGACATCAGTGCGTCCGCGGGCGAGAACGCGATGAGCATTGACTCGATGAACAACACGACCAAGGGCGTCTACATCGGGACGAACTTTGGCCGAGTCTTCGGTGCCCTCGATCCCACGCTCGGCGCCTCGATGATCAAGGACTACTCCACCCCGGTGACGTGTGTGAGCACGAACCCGAGCGACTTCGACGAGGTCCTCATCGCGCTGGGTAACCAAGGCGCCCCCGGAGACACCGGTGCGCTCTGGGAGATCACAGACTGGTCCAATATCCTTCTGAGACAGGAGCGCGACCGCTCGGGAACCGGGCTCACGGCCCTGCCCTCCACCGGCGTCAACTGGGTGGAGCGGGACCCTTACGACCCGGTGAACACGTGGTACGCCGCCACCGACCTCGGTGTCTTCTATACCGAGGATCGGGGGGGGCACTGGTACAACGCGACAGGCTCGCTTGGTCTGCCCAACGTCATGTGCCTGCACCTGGTCGCGAAGGACGGCTACCTCTACGTCTCCACCTTTGGACGCGGCATGTGGCGCATGGCACTTCGCGCAGCCAAGCCCAAGGTGACGAGCTTTGACATCAGTCAGACCTTCGTAACCGGGGGCAACCCGATCACCGGCACGGTGACCCTCGATCAGGTCGCAGGGCCCGGAGGTGTGGAAGTGACCGTCACCACGAGTGATGCTGGGGTCAGCCCTGGCATGGTGATCGTGCCCGAGGGTTCGACGTCCCTGACCTGGAACCTCGGTACGACCCAGGTGTCCTCTCACCGGACGGTGACCGTCACCTGCTCTGCGAACGGAGGGCAGGCGTCGGACTCGATCCTCGTGAACGAGGTGAGCGTTCTCTCGCTCGAGCTCGATACAAACATCACGGCAGGCGGGGACTTCAACGGCATCGTCTACCTTGACCGGGCGGCCCCACAGGGCGGTGTGACCGTGGACCTCGTCGCCTCCCCGTCGGTCGCAGTCACGATCCCGTCCCAGATCACGATCTCGGCGGGCTCGGCGTTCCGCCAGTTCACGGGAACCACTGCGCTCACTCCGCAAGATCGAAACGTCGCCATCCAAGCGACGAAGTTCGGCAGCGGCGTGCAGTCCAGCATGGTCGTGCTCGGTCTCTATATGACCTCCATGAGCGTCAATCCGAGCTCCCTCTATAACACCGATGGCTTCTTCGTGAACGTCGGGCTCAACCGCGCCGCCTCGGAGAACGGGTTCCCGTTGAGCGCGATAAGCGGAGTGCCCAGCGCTGCGACCGTGATCTCACCCTTCTCGGTCGGGGCCAACCTTTCGTCCGGGAACACCGTGGGGCAGAGCTTCTATGTCGCCCAAGACACCAACGTCGGGATCAGGGTCACAGGGCCATACGGAGACTATCTCGAGGACACGTTGCTCGTAGAGCACCTGGGCTTCACGGGAATCACCTGCGACCCGAACCCAGTGATCGGAGGAAACCCGGTCACGCTCCGTGTGCGACTCGATCGCACGGTAGCCCGGGCCACCCGCGTATACCTGCAGAGCAGTGACTCGGCCATCCTGGGCGTTCCGGTCTTCGGAACCGTGCCCGTCGGCGCCTCCTCCGTGGACTTGGTCGGGACGACCTTCACGGTTCTCTCGCCCAAGCAGGTGAGCGTGGAGGTTCGATTGAAGAACGCACCCGGCGATCCACCGAGCGCGGTCACGAACGTGGACGTCGTGCCGCCCAGCTTCCTCGTGCCGCCGAGCTCCTTCACAGTGAGCCTCGGTCGGAAGGACGCAGGCGACGTGGTGAGCCTTCGTTCGACCGACGGAAACGTCCTTCGGGTCTGCAAGTTCATCGTGCCCAACTCGGTGGTGCCCCCGATCAACGTGACCGTGGACGGGACGAGCTCGGTGACGTCGGCGGCCACACTTCAGTGGCTCTTCGCGAGCAGGATGCAGCACGCGGGCGCGTTCAGCCAGACCCTGGAGTTCTGGAACTGGCAAGCCTCGACCTGGGACACCACCGACCGCCGGACAGACTCGGTCACGACGACCTTGGTGGAGAGGAGTCTGGCCGGGACGGGTTCGCTCGCCCGTCTGCTCGATCCTGCGACCGGCAACCTGCGCTGCCGCTACACGGTCAAGAGCACTGGGCCGACCGCAGTCTCGGCATGGTGCCACGAGACCGACCGGGCGCCCTGGCTGCTCGGCTATTGATCCCTTGCCGCCCCCTGTCCCTCGGGGGGCGGCGACTCTTTTCCCCCGAACGCGCCGCTTGCGCAGAAACGTCCCAATGGGGGACACTCGAAGCGCATGAGCATCACTGAACAGGGCAACTTCGGAGCGGCCAAGCGCTTCCGGCTCGTCATCCGGGAACAAGGGCAAGCTCGAGAGATGGGCGGCAACGAGATGTCCTTGGCGGTCGGCATCGTGGACAACATCATGATGCAGGCACTGGAGACCGGCACGAGCGACATCCACCTGCAGCCCGAGAGAGACCAGTTGCGGATCCGGTTCCGGCAGGACGGCGTGCTCTGCGACAACGGCCAGCTCCCGCCCGAGCAAGCCTCGAACGTGATCGCGCGCCTCAAGCTCGCCGCAGGGATGCGGATTGACGAGACCCGAGAGCCACAGGACGGGCGCATTGACATGGAGCTCGACACGCGACGGCTCAGCGCGCGCGCCTCCTGCGTGCCCAGCCTGAACGGGGAGAAGTTCGTCATGCGCCTGCTCGACCCCGAGGCGATGAAGGTGAACCTCGACGACCTAGGGATGAGCGACGTCGTGCGGGAGCAGTGGAAGAAACTGATCCAGGTTCCCTACGGCCTCATCCTCGTCACCGGTCCCACCGGCAGTGGCAAGACCTCCACGCTCTACGCAAGCCTCAACCTGCTCGACCGCAAGAAGCGCAACATCGTGACCGTCGAGGACCCCATCGAGTACGAGTTCGACGACAACATCGCCCAAGTCCAGGTCACGGAGAAAATGGCGTTCCCCAGGGTGATGCGCGCGTTCCTGCGGCAAGACCCCGACGTCATGATGGTCGGCGAGATGCGCGACCCCGAGTCGCTCCATATCGGAATCCAAGCGGGCCTCACCGGGCACCTCGTCCTCAGCACCCTCCACACGAACAACGCGATCGAGTCCGTCGGGCGCATGGTGGACATGGACGCCGAGCCCTATCTCATCAGCGGCGTCCTCGTCGGGATCCTTGCCCAGCGGCTGGTCCGCAGGAACTGCCCGAAGTGCGCCGAGCCGTTCCCCTACTCCCGTGAGGAGCTCGAGGAACTGGGCGTCGGCGCCTCCGACATGCCGGGCGCGAAGCTGCTCAAGGGCAAGGGCTGCGCCGAGTGCCGAGGGTCGGGCTTCAAAGGGCGCGTCGGGGTCTTTGAGCTGATCGTCGGCGACAGGCCGCTCAAGCAGGCGATTCATAACGGCGCGGGTTACCCCGAGCTCCTCGCAGTGGCGCGCCAGCAGGGCTTCCAAACGATGCAGGAGGACGGAAAGCTCAAGGTGCTCGCCGGGGCGACTACGCCGGAAGAGGTTATGAAGGCGGTCAGCACCCAAGCTGTAGAGTGAGCCCGGAAAGAGCGGTCGGGTCTTCCCCCCTGGAAGGTCCAGGGGGTTCCCTGAACGGTCCAGGGAGGCCGGGGTCGGGGCCGATCCCACCTCAAGACCGCCTGCGAACCGCGCGGACCGCCTCCTGGTCCCGGCTAGAATCGGGCATGATCCCCGCAGAGCGATTGTGCGTCGAAGCGGCGGCGGACGGCCCGATCGCCGACCTCACGACGCTCCCAGCGCCGGATCGGGCCCTCACGGCCGACTTCGTCCGGCGGCTCGTGAGCGGGGCCGCGCGAGGCGCGGGCGGGAGGCCGGTCGCGCCCCTGCCCGCAGGGGTCCGAGTCCGGGGCCTGGTGGTCGCGGAGGACCTCGACCTGAGCAACCTGGACGCTCCCTACCCCGTGGAGCTCACCGACGGGGAGTTCCGGGGGCGCGTGTCGCTCGAGGACGCGGGGCTGCGGTCCCTGCGGCTGGACGGCTCGACCTTCTCGGCGCCTGTGGACGCCAGGAACCTGGAGACGCGGGCTGGCTTCACGGCGGATCGGGCTAGGTTCCTGGACTGGCTGAGCCTGGCGGGGGCCGAGATCGGGGGGGATCTCTCGCTGGTCGGGGCCACGCTGGCCTCGCAGACCCCAGTGGAGCGCCTCGCGCCCCTGGATGCCGAGTACGCGAAGGGCGTAGCGCTCGATGCGGACGGGATCGAGGTCGGGGGGTCCGTGTTCCTGCAGGCGGTGGACGGGGGCCCTCGGTTCGAGGCGGTAGGGGCGGTGCGGCTCCTCGGGGCCAAGATCGGGGGGGGGACTGAGCTGCGTCGGCGGGTCGTTCCAGAACGCGACCGGCTTTGCCCTGACCGCGGACCGGATCGAGGTCGGGGAGTCCGTGTTCCTGGAGGCGACGGACGGGGGCCCTCGGTTCGAGGCGGCAGGGGAGGTGCGGCTCCTCGGGGCCAAGATCGGGGGGCAGCTGAGCTGCGTCGGCGGGTCGTTCCAGAACGCGACCGGCTCCGCCCTGAGCGTGGACGGGATCGAGGTCGGGGGGTCCGTGTTCCTGCAGGCGACGGACGGGGGCCCTCGGTTCGAGGCGGCAGGAACAGTGCGGCTCCTCGGGGCCAAGATCGGGGGAAACCTAGAGTGCACCGGCGGGTCGTTCCAGAACGCGACCGGCTACGCCCTGAGCGCGGACCGGATCGAGGTCGGGGGAGGCGTGTTCCTGCAGTCGATGGCCGGGGGCACACGGTTCGAGGCGGCAGGGGAGGTGCGGCTCCTCGGGGCCAAGATCGGGGGGCAGCTGAGTTGCACTGGCGGGTCGTTCCAGAACGCGACCGGCTACGCCCTGAGCGCGGACCGGATCGAGGTCGGGGGAGGCGTGTTCCTGCAGTCGGTGGACGGGGGCCCTCGGTTCGAGGCGGCAGGAACAGTGCGGCTCCTCGGGGCCAAGATCGGGGGGGGACTGA
>WBZR01001660.1_pt1 | contig 26598 bp, 22 predicted proteins | sample 5204231 | NCBI WGS metagenome assembly WBZR01 (sample SAMN12412403, study PRJNA552823) | activated sludge metagenome | isolation source: activated sludge from anammox sidestream of wastewater treatment plant... | place: USA: Virginia | collected 2017-08
CCCAACAGGGGTGGCGGGGTGTGATCGTTGTTGCGGTGTCGCATGTTGTGTGTTGGGCCGCGCTGCGCTTGGCCCAACCTACAGGTCGCGCGGCATCTGCGATCGCGGGGTTTGTAGGTTGGTGCCGAGGTACGAGGCCCAACAGGGATGGCGGGGTGTGATCGTTGTTGCGGTGTTGTGTGTTGTATGTTGGGCCGCGCGTTGCCTGGCGCCAACCGACGTTCAATTCACGGCAATCGGTATTGGCTGCGATTTGCGGGGTGAGCCATGCGGTATCGACGGTCTGATGTTGCGGGTGGCTGTTATTTTTTCACCGTGAACATCGCTGATCGCAAGGACGACCTGCTTGTGCGTCATATTGATGCCCTGCGCGTCGCGTTTGCCTCCGTGCGGCGGGTTCACCCGTTTTCCATCATTGCCGCGGCGGTGATGCCCGAACACCTGCATTGCATCTGGGAGTTGCCGCCGGACGACAAGGATTTCGCCATGCGTTGGGCGCAAATCAAAGGCGGTTTTTCACGCGCCGTTCCGCGAGAGGAGCGGATCAACCCGAGCCGCGAGAAAAAACGCGAACGCGGCTTGTGGCAAAGGCGTTATTGGGAACACCAGATTCGCGACGAGCAGGATCTTGCACGGCACGTCGATTACATTCATTACAACCCGGTGAAGCATGGCTGGGTGAAGCGCGCCGCCGATTGGCCGCATTCAAGCATTCACCGGTACATCCGCCGCGGTTGGCTTGATTTTGATTGGGGTAGTTCGGCAGATTTTTCAGGCGATTTTGGCGAGCGTGGAGAATAGATTCATCGCCATTTGAAACGGCCGATGTTGTGCGTTGTGCGTTGGGCGTTGGGCCGCGCTGCGCTTGGCCCAACCTACAGGTCGCACGGCATCTGCGATCGTGGGGTTTGTAGGTTGGCGCCGAGGAACGAGGCCCAACAGGGATGGCGGGGTGTGATCGTTGTTGCGGTGTCGCATGTTGGGCGTTGGGCCGCGCTGCGCTTGGCCTAACCTACGGGTCGCGCGGCATCTGCGGTCGCGGGGTTTTGTAGGTTGGTGCCGAGGCACGAGGCCCAACAGGGATGATGGAAGTGGTTGTGGTTGTGGTTGTGGTGTTGGGTGTCGTGTGTTGGGCCGCGCTGCGCTTGGCCCAACCTACAGGTCGCGCGGCATCTGCGATCGCGGGGTTTGTAGGTTGGTGCCGAGGAACGAGGCCCAACAGGGATGATGGAAGTGGTTGTGGTTGTGGTTGTGGTTGTGGTTGTGGTTGTGGTTGTGGTTGTGGTTGTGGTGTTGGGTGTCGTGTGTCGTGTGTCGTGTGTTGGGCCGCGCTGCGCTTGGCCCAACCTACAGGTCGTGCGGTATCTGCGGTCACGGGGTTTTGTAGGTTGGCGCCGAGGAACGAGGCCCAACAGGGATGGCTGGGTGTGATCGTTGTTGCGGTGTTGTGTGTTGGGCCGCGCTGCGCTTGGCCCAACCTACAGGTCGCGCGGCATCTGCGATCGCGGGGTTTGTAGGCTGGCGCCGAGGAACGAGGCCCAACAGGGATGGCGGGGTGTGATCGTTGTTGCGGTGTTGGGTGTTGGGCCGCGCTGCGCTTGGCCCAACCTACGGGTCGCGCGGCATCTGCGGTCGCGGGGGGTGTAGGTTGGCGCCGAGGCACGAGGCCGAACAGGGATGGCGGAGGTGGTTGTTGTTGCGGTGTTGGGTGTTGGGCCGCGCCAACCTGCAGGTTGGCGCAATCCCGAGCCATGCCATGCGCATCACCGCGCCAATTCAGGGCCTTGCCCGCCGTGCATGCCGCAATCCCATGAGGCGGGTTGGGCTGCCGCATGGACTCGGGGAGGCAGACATGCAAAGGGCGGCAGGAATTCCTGCCGCCCTTTGCAATGACACGTGTTGCCGGTCGAGTCAGTCGAAGCGGTTCATGGCACGTTGTCCTCGAAGCCGTCGGAGAAGAGTTCCGGCGTCAGGGCGGCACAGGTCACGTCAACATTGGTGACATTCTCGAAACCCATCGTGCCCGAGGCGTTGGCAATGGTGCAGGTCTGGCCGGGCGGCTGGGTTTGCACGGTGACCTCGTAATGGGTGCCACTGTCCACGCCCGGATAGAAGTTGTACGGGCCGTTGTTGTTGACCACGATCGTCAGGCCGCCGTTGAGCTGGAGCACCAGTCCCGGTGACGTCAGGCCGTAGACGCGGCCGCCTACCATGTGCGGTTCGATCGGGTTGTCGGTGCAGGTCAGGCTGACGCTGTCGATGTCGGCGCCATTGACCGTGCCACTGTTTGCGGAGATCGAACAGGTCTGTCCGGCGGGCTGGGTCAGGATGCTGACGGTGTAAGCGGTATGGTCCAGCACCCCGAAATCGAACTCGAACGCGGTCGTGCCGCCGGGTACCGTCAGCACTTGCGCGCCGTTGTTGAGGCTCAACTTGAGGCCGTTGTTGGTCAGGCCGCTGATCGTGCCGCCGATGGAGAAGGTGTCGAGGTCCACGCAGGTGACCAGGACGTTGGTGACATCGGCATCGGGAATGGTGCCGCTGCCATTGGCGACGGTGCATTCCTGGAACGGATTGATCGGCTGGCTGGAGACGGTGACGGCGTAGGCCGAACCATCGAGCAGTGGCGTGTCGAACGCGAACGGGCCGTCGGCGCTGATCGACTGCGGGTTGCCGCCGTTGAGCTTGAGCACGAGGCCGGTGCCATTGAGCCCGCTGACGGTGCCGCTGACGTGATACAGGTTGCCGCCCGGCATGATGGTGAAATTCGCCGGCGACACGTTGAAGAACACGTTGTTCGAGCACTTGACCATGACCCGGGCATTGGAAACCGGGTTCGCCACGATCGGAGCGGTGACGTTGCCACTGCCGCTGTTGGGGATGCCGGTGGCGGCCACATGATCAAACGTGGTACCGCCATCGAGCGACACCAGCACGTCGACGCTGGCGCAACTGACCGGCGCGGCACTGGTGTTGGCCACGTTCCAGGTGACCGGGCTGGACGCGCCGCCATACCAGGTGTCGCCTGCCAGTGGCGTGTTGACCTTGAACGGGCCGGCCGTGGTGACGGCATGCAGGATCACGTCGGCGCTCTGGGTGCGGCCGAGGCCGTGACGGTTCGGTGCGTTGACGTCGTCGCGGTCACGCACGGTGAGGCGGAACTTCACGTCACGAGTGGTCGTCGGCAGGATTTCGCCCTTCAGCACCGGGCCGCCCAGCACCGTCGACATCGACGGGAAGGGGCGCGCGCCGGAAAGCTTCGGCGGCCAACTGCGGAACAAGGCATTGGTGCCCACGTCGCCCTGAGGCAGCGTCGCACCGGCACCCTTGTCCCAGCCCTCCCAGGAATAGCTGATGATGTCGCCGGCATCGGCATCGCTGGCGCTGGCTTCAAGAAGCAGCGGCGTGCTCACCGGGATGCTGCGTTCGGCCGGCAGGCTGGCCGGATCGATCACGGGCATCTGGTTCGGGTTGGGGCTGGTCGTCGGGCAGGAGCCGCCGGTGCCGTTGATGAAGGTGTTGATTTCCTGCAGGCTGATGGCGTGGAAGTAGGGGATCGAGTGGTTTTCGAGGTTTTCGCCCGAAGCACAGACGCCGGCATAGCCCATGATCGAGGTGCCGCTGCCGGGTTCGTAGGCGGTGGAGGCGTTGCGGTTGGGACCGCAGTTGCTGGCCTCGGTGGAGTTGAAGGTGTGGTTGCCCCTGAACTGGTGGCCCATCTCGTGCGCGACGAAGTCGATGTAGAAGCCATCGCCGATGGGGTTGCCGAGGCCGGTCGTGCCGCGACCCTTGCTGGAGCCGCAGACGACACCGAGGCCGGCAACGCCGCCACTGCCGGTGGTGAAGGCGTGGCCGATGTCGTAGTTGTTCACGCCGATGCGGGTGTTGATTTCACCGGTGATGGAGTTGAGGATGCCGGAGTTGTTTGCACCGAACGGGTCGCCGGCGGCGTTCGGGAACATCAGGTCGATGTTGTTGGGAATGAGGGTCAACTGCACGCTCAGTTCGTAGTTGTAGACCTCGTTGACGCGGTTGATCGCGACCACGACCGCGGCCTGGCCACCGGCGGCAGTGCCACCACCGACGGCGGCGATGTACTGGTGGTTGGCGGCAACGGCGGCACGGTAGTTGCGGATCGTCGTGCCGGTTTCGGTCATCGGTGCGGTGGGCCGTTCGGCGTCGGCGACGTGATCGACGATATCGTCAATCGGATCCTCGATGTACTGGAAATCGGCCGGCAGGCTCAGTTCGCTGCGGCGGAAGCTCAGGTACTGACTGTTGCCGATGGCAAAGGCTTCCGGGCGGATCAGCCAGATGCCGTCGGGATCGAACACCATGGCCTGGAAGCCGATCGGCGAGACGTCGAGGCGGATGCGTCGGCCCTCGGCATCGTTGCCCTTGAGGCTCAGCACGTCGAAGTCGAATTCATTCTTCAGGCGAGCCTGCAGGCCCGGCGACAGCGTGCCCGAATCGACCACGGTGAAGTCGCTGAAACCGCCCTCGGGCAAGGGAATGGACACGACCGCGGGTTGATCGGCGCGCTCGGCGTCCTGCAAATAGCGCAGCATCTGCACGCTGTCGAGAGACAGCGAACGGTAATTTGCGGGTTTGGGTGCGTCATCGGGCAGGACGCGGCTGGCGGTATCGTGCCAGTAGTGGTCGGTGACGCCGGCCCAGGCCGCGAGCGGGCCGAGCAGGCAGGCGAGCAGGCTCGCCCGCAACAGGGTTTTGGCTGGTTTCATGTTCACGGCAGGAGATCTCCCCAGAGGCTTCGGTTCGTTGCGGATGGGTACGAGCGATCTCGCACGCGGCGGTGGGCCAGGAGGGAACCTGGTTGGCGGACATCCACAGGTGACGCAAGTCTAGCAGTTCTGCTGCGGTTCAGATCATTCGGTGGATGCGAAACAGGGAATGGATGTTGCCACGGCCCGCATCCGCGAGCCGTGCGTGAGTGTGGCTGTCGACTTGAGTCTCAATCGAGACCAGTCATGCCGAGGATGTTGTAGCCGCAGTCGACGTAGGTGATTTCGCCGGTGACGCCGGCGGCAAGATCCGAGCACAGGAAGGCACCGACATTGCCGACATCCTCGATCCTGACGTTGCGCCGCAGCGGCGCCTGCTCCTCGACGTGGGCCAGCATCTTGCGCAGGTTGCCGACGCCGGAGGCGGCGAGGGTCTTGATCGGCCCGGCCGAGACGGCGTTGACGCGGATGCCTTCCGGACCAAGATCCATGGCGAGGTAGCGCACCTGGGATTCAAGCGCGGCCTTGGCCACGCCCATCACGTTGTAGTTGGGCAGGGCGCGTTCGGCACCGAGATAGCTCAGGGTGAGAATTGCGCCATTGCGTCCCTGCATCATCGGCCTTGCGGCCTTGGACAGGGCGGCCAGGCTGTAGGCGGAGATGTCGAGTGCGATGCCGAAGCTGGCGCGGGTGAGATGGTCGAGGTAGCCGCCGTCGAGGGTTTCGCGGGGAGCGAAACCGACCGAGTGCACGAGGATGTCGAGGCCATCCCAGCGTGCCCCCAGTTCGGCGAACACGTGCTCGATCTGGGCGTCATCGGCGACATCGAGCGGCAGCACGATATCCGAGCCATATTCCTTCGCGGCTTCTTCCACGCGCGAGCGGAGCTTGTCGTTCTGGTAGGTGAAGGCCAGTTCCGCGCCTTCCCGGCGCATGGCCTCGGCGATGCCGTTGGCAATCGAGCGTTGGCTGGCAACGCCGACGATCAGGGCGCGCTTGCCGGCAAGAAAACCCATGGTGTCGTCTCCTGGAATTGGGGCAGGCGGAGCCTGCGGATCGGGGGCGGTAGTGTGACCGTTGCGGCCTCAGTCTGCCAGCCGGATGCGCTGGCCCAGGCGCAGGATCGAACGCGGGCCGAGGCCGTTGAGGGAGAACAGGGTCTGCAGACGCACGCCGTGGCGGCGGGCGATGGCGCCAAGCGTGTCGCCGCGCTGGACGATGTGTTCGCGCGCAGTGGCGGGTGTGGTGGGTGCTGGCGCGGCGACGGTGGGCAGATCGTCGAGTTCGAGGTTGGCCCCGAGCGAGCGTGGGACGAGCAGACGGCGCGGCGCACTGGAGGCGATGAAGCCGTTGCGAAAGCCGGGATTGAGTGCGGCGAGCAGGTCGCCGGGAACCTCCTCGCGTTCGGCAATGGCGCGCAGCGAGGACTGCCCGCCGGGCAGGGCGACGGAGACCAGCGGATCGAAGGCGTGCTCGGGCGAGAACACGATGCCGAAGCGCTCGGGCTGGCCGAGCAGGCAGGCCAGTGCCTCGATCCGTGCAAGGTGCTCGAAGCTGGCGTCGGGCAGGCCCGCAGGCGCGCGGCGGGTGAGCGAAAAGCGCGTGTCGTCACGGCCGTCGAGCAATTTCTTCACCCGGTACGGGCCGACGTTGTAGGCCGCCGTCGCCAGGCGCCAGTCGCCGAACTGGTTGTGCATCTGCGCCAGGTAGCGCAGGGCGGCATCGGTGGATGCCAGGGGATCGAGGCGCGCGTCGTAACGGTCGTCGACGCGCAGCCCCAACGTGTGCGCGGTCGAGCGACCGATCTGCCACATTCCCAGATGATCGCCAGGGCCGTGCGTCGCCGGTCGATACCAGCTTTCGGCAATCGGCAACAGGGCGTACTCGCCGGGAAGCTGGTAACGATCGAGTTCGTCCAGTACCAGCGACATCATCGGCAGGATGTCTTCGATCTGCGCGGCGAAGCGCTTGGGCGAGGCGGCATAGCGTTGGCGCCAGTAGCTCACCCGCGGGTGCTCGCGGCAGGCCGGCTCGGAGAAACGTCCGCGCAGGCGTTCGAGCACGTCGATGCCCGAGGCATCGGGTTCTGCCGCTTCGGGCAGGAGGAAATAGGCCGACGCCGGCGCGGGCTCGACGCTGGTGGCGGGCGATGCCGGGGCTTGCATCGTCACGCTCGGCGCCGGCGGCTCCGGCGTTGCCGGGCGCATGGGCTGGGACTGGCAGGCGACCAGGCCGGCGAATGCAAACAGGATGGCGTGACGCGCGATGGTGTTCATGTCGCGACGAAGCCGTCCTTCCAGTGTCGCAACGCGGCAAAGGTCGCGATCCGGTCGTTCGGGTCGCTGCCGGAGCGTTCCGCCACCCGTCGGGCGAGTGCCGGATCGTCGCAGCGCAGGAAGGGATTGCTGGCGCGTTCTGACGCGATCGTGCTGGGCACGCTCGGTCGGCCGGCGGCGCGTTGTGCGCGGGCCTCGGCGATGCGGGCCGCGAGCGCTGCGTTGTCGGGGTCGACGCAGGTCGCGAAGGCGGCGTTCACAAGGGTGTATTCATGCCCGCAACACACCCGGGTCTGCGCCGGCAGGGCGGCAAGGCGGTCGAGCGAGGCCAGCATCTGCGCCGGCGTGCCTTCGAACAGGCGACCGCAGCCGAGGCTGAAGAGCGTGTCGCCGCTGAACAACACGCCATCGGCCAGGTAGGCGACATGACTGCGGGTGTGGCCGGGAACTTCGAGCACCTGCAGCTCCAGGCCAGCCTCGGGCAGATCGATCCGATCGCCCTCGCGCACGCGCCGGTCGGCGTCGATGCGTTCGTCGACCGGACCCAGTACCGGTATCCGCCAGTGCCGCGCCAGTTCGGCGGCAGCACCGATGTGGTCGTGATGGTGATGGGTCAGGAGGATCGCGCAGGGCGGCGGGCCACGATCCAGAGCGTCGCGCACCGGTTTCGCTGCGCCCGGATCGACGATCACGGCACGACCACCCGCCTTGCCGAGCAGCCAGATGTAGTTGTCGTCGAGGGCGGGCAGGGCAGTGGGGGAAGTCATCGGCGGCAGGGTACACTGAGGGCGTGTGAATTTTTCGTGGATCGACCATGGTCGTCGCCGAACGCTTCCGGCGACCTTGTTGTGATGACGAATTTTCCCTGACTCCGAAGCCTTCACGAAACGCGGGTGCCCCATGCCGGCAGCGTCCATGCCACATCAACCCGATAATCCGCTGGCCTGGTTCGATGGCAGCGAAGGCAGTGCCATCCTCGCCGACGAGATGGGGCTGCTCATGCCCTTGCTGGTGCGCTGCCCGGGCAGCCGGATCTGCCATGTGTTGCCGACCCGACGCGCCGCCGGCCACGCGCAGCCGACCCTGATGCCGTTCGAGACGCGGGTCTGGGTCGATGCGGATGGCTTGCGTTGCGAGGATGGGCTGGAGGGTGAAGGCGCGTTGCGGACCTTGCAGGGCATCGACTTGGTGCTTGCGCCACACGTCATCGCGACCGTGCCCGATCCGCAGTCGCGTCTGGCCACGATCGAACGCATGTTGGCGCCTGGCGGCAGCGTCTTCTTCATCGAATTTTGCCCGTGGTCGATGTACCGACGGCGCTGGCGCGGCCATGGCCTCGACTCGGCCTCCTTGCGCCGAATGCTGGCGCTGGTGCGTGCAGCCGGCTTCGAGGTGCAGACGACCTATGCGATGCGACCGCGTTCCTCGCTCGATTCCACCGGCATGCTGCTGCGACACAACTGGCGCATGCCATCCTGGTTCCCGCTCCGTGCCTATGTGATCCGTGCCGGCAAGCGCGAGCCGGGCATGACGCCGATCGGCGTCGCTTCCGGTTTTCCGCTCCAGGTGCCCAACGCATGACGCCAGACGAAGACGTGGAAGTTCATACCGATGGTGCCTGTCTCGGCAATCCCGGGCCGGGTGGCTGGGGTGCCTTGCTGCGCTTTCGTGGCAAGGAGCGCGAGTTGTCGGGCGGCGAGCCGGACAGCACCAACAACCGGATGGAACTGATGGCGGCGATCATGGCGCTGGAAACCCTGTCGCGATCCTGTCGGGTGCGTCTGCACACCGATTCGCAATACCTGCGTCAGGGCATTACCGAGTGGTTGCCGCGCTGGGTCGCGCGGGGCTGGCGCACGGCCGCGGGCGGCGCGGTCAAGAATCGCGACCTGTGGGAGCGGCTGGCAGCAGCCGCAGGACGCCACGAGATCCGCTGGATCTGGGTGCGCGGGCATTCGGGTGATCCGGACAACGAACGTGTCGACCAGCTTGCCCGCCGTGCCGCCCAGGCCGTCACGCCCGAGCGTGTGCCATGAGGCAGATCGTCCTCGATACCGAAACCACCGGACGCGAGGCCGACAAGGGCGATCGCGTGGTGGAAATCGGCTGCTGGGAGCTGGTCAATCGACGCCCGAGCGGAAATCGTTTCCACTGCTACCTCAATCCCGAACGTGACAGCCATCCCGAGGCCCTGAAGGTGCACGGGCTGACGCGCGAGTTCCTTTCCGACAAGCCGCATTTCCACGAGATCGTGGATGAATTCCTCGGTTTCGTCGCGGATGCCGAGTTGGTCATCCACAATGCCGCCTTCGACGTCGGTTTCCTCGACGCCGAACTGGAGCGTTGTGGCGACGGCTTCGGTCGCCTGCGTGATCATGTCGCCGGCATCGTCGATACCTACACGCTGGCGCGCGAGACCTATCCCGGGCAGCGTGTCTCGCTCGATGCCCTGTGCCGGCGCTTCGGCATCGATCTTGGTGCGCGCCAGTTGCACGGCGCCCTGCTCGATGCCGGCCTGCTGCTCGACGTGTACCTGGCAATGACCTCGGGCCAGTTCGACCTCGGTCTTGCGCTGGACGAAGCCCAGCCGACGCGCCGGTCCATGCACGCCGACGGCAGTGTCGTGCAGCGCGATGTGCGCGTGCTGCGGGCCTCGGCACAGGAGCGGACGGCACACGCGGCGCGGCTGCGGGCGATTGCCAAGACCTCGGGCGTGCACCTGTGGCCGGCGGAGGAATGCTGAGCTCGTGAAGCACGAAGCGCTGCCGCAGGTGCCCGGCTTCCGCGTCCTGCGTCGTCTCGGCACCGGGGCGCGGGGCACGGTGTTCCTGGCGATCCAGCACGAAACCGAGCGCGAGGTCGCGTTGAAACTGTTCGCGCCGCTGGACGATCCGGACGCGAGTCTGCCCGAGGCGATCGAGCACGAGCGTCGCATCGCCGCCTCGTTGCGCCACCGCAACCTCGTGCGCATCCATGCCTCGGGCCAGTACGGCGACCGCCACTGGCTGGCCTGCGAATACCTGTCCGGTGGCAGCCTGGCCGAATGCATCGGCAAGGGTCTGCCGACGGCGCGCGCCCTCGACGTCGTGCGTGACCTCCTGCATGGCCTGGGCCATGCCCACGCCCGCGGCGTGATCCATGGCGACGTCAAGCCTGCCAACATTCTGTTCCGCGGTGCGAGATGCAGCGGCGAGGCGGTGCTGGCCGATTACGGCGTGGCGGCGTGGGATGGTTCCGGCCAGCCAATGGGCGGCACGCCAGGCTACATGAGCCCGGAACAGGCGCGTGGCGAACCGATCGATGCGCGTGCGGACTTCCATGCGCTTGGTCGTGTGCTGCACGAAATGCTCACCGGCCTCCCACCCATGCCCGAGGCGGACGCGGCGATCGTGAGCCGCGCGATCCCGCGCCTGCCGGTTCGGCAGCGCTGGCTGCAACCCTTGCTCGATGCGCTGCTGGCCGAGGAACCATCTGACCGCCCGGCCGATGCGCGCACGGCATTGAATCTGCTCGCGAGCCTGCGTGCGGCTTCGCCCGAGGCGGAGTCGTTGGCGCTGCGTCCGGACGGGAGCGAGCCGCTGCTGCGGATCCACGGTGTCGATGCGCCACCAAGCTCACGTGCCGGCTGGTTGATCGTCGCCCTGCTCCTGCTCGCATTGATCGGCATGGCCCTCGTGCGCTGGCAGTCATGGCTCGGTTGAGTTCACATCGGAGCGCGCGAACAGGTCGTCTTGCGGCGCGAGTGCATCGGCATCGATGAAGCCGGCGAGGCCGACGCCGGCCAGCCGGTAGCGCACCCGGGCCGGCAGCTCGACGCGCGTGTGCAGGCTCCAGGCCAGTTCGGCAAAGTCGTCCATCGTGTCGGGGAGCAGGGCCGGGGTCAGGCTGCGGGTGAGGATGCGGAAGGCAGAGGTCTTGAGCTTGAGGATCACGGTACGCGCGAGCCGGTCGGGTTCGGCCTGGCGCTGGCGCAGGTAGCTGGTCCAGGTTGCCTGCGCGAGCCGGCGCACGTGCGGCTCCAGTTCGTGCAGCGGCAGGTCGTGTTCGAAGGTGTCTTCGTGCGAGATCTGCCGGGTCGGACGATTGGCTTCGACCGGGTGCTCGTCGAGACCGAGGGAAAGCTCGTGCAGACGCAGACCCCAGCGTCCGAACAGCGCTTCCAGTCGGGTTGCGCCGAACGCGCGCAACTGGCCGACGCGCTCGACCTTCAACTCGCGCAAACGGGCCTGCATCACCTTGCCCACGCCCGGCAGACGCCCGACCGGCAGGGGTTCGAGGAACGCCAGTGCCATCGACGGGCGGATTACGCACAGGCCGTCCGGCTTGTTCCAGTCGGAGGCGATCTTGGCGAGGAACTTGTTCATCGCGACACCGGCCGAGGCGGTCAATCCGGTTTCGCTCCGGATCGCGGCGCGGATGTCCTGCGCGATTGCGGTGGCCGAGGCGAGACCGCTCAGCGGCGTGGTGACATCGAGATAGGCCTCGTCGAGCGAGAGCGGCTCGATGCGTTCGGTGTGACGCGCGAAAATTTCGCGGACCTGCTGCGAAACCGTCTTGTAGCGGGCGAAGTCCGGCGGCACGAACACCGCTTGCGGGCACAGGCGCTCGGCGGTGCGCGCCGGCATTGCCGAGCGGATGCCGAAGCGGCGCGCCTCATAGCTGGCGGCGCAGACCACCGAGCGTGCGCCACGCCAGGCCACCACCACCGGCTGGCCGCGCAGCGATGGGTCGTCGCGCTGCTCGACCGAGGCGTAGAACGCATCCATGTCGACGTGCACGATCTTGCGTGGCCGCGCGTCCATCGTTCAGCGCAGGAACTCCGAAATCTCGATCAGGCGGCCGATGCCCTCGGCATGGATCGAGTCGAGCACTGCCGCGATCGCGGTCGCCGTGACCTCATCGTCGAAACCCATGCGGAAGTGCAGCTCGCCCGCCGGGGTGCGCGAGGAGTGGATCGAGGCGATGTTGACGTCGTGGCGTTCGAACACATGCAGCAGCCGACGCAGTGAGCCCGGATGGTCTTCCGGCAGGTAGACCGAAAGACTGCGTTCGCCGGCGAGATCGGCGAGCAGGTAACCGACTCGCTCGAAGGTGTAGTTGCCCGCCGCGATCGTGTCGGCACCGATGCACGAGGCGGGCGCATCGAAGAAGTGCGCGCGGAAGCCGTCGCGCGCGGGTTGATCGCCCTGCGCCACCGCGCGGCGCAGTTTTTCCAGTTCCCCGAGCAGGGCATCGAGCATCGGCGGCACGTGCGGGTTGTCGAACTGGATGTCCTCGTAGATTGCCGGGTTGAGCGCGAGGATGCGGGAAATGATCGCGCCATCGAGCTCGAACGAGGCCGAACGGAAGGGCAGCAACGCATCCAGCCCGCCGAGCGAATCGGCGAACGTCGCAAGCGTGCCGGCCTGGGCGAGATGGCTGGCGTGCACCATCGCCTGCACCACGGCCATGATCCGGTCGTGGCGTTCGGGCGAGGTGCGCACGCACTGCGCGTGCAGGTTTTCGAGCAGGCTTTCGAACCACGGCCGCCAGCGCTCCAGGCGCGCCTCGCACACCACCAGCACGCGGCCCTTGAGCGTGGGCGACTTGGGCGCGGCGGTCATCGGGTGCAGGCCGACGACCTCGGCCTGCGAGCGCAGCATCGCCGTGACTGGCGCGTGCTTGACCGAGGTGATGTCCAGCCAGAGGGCATCACGTTCGCGGCCCGCAGCGAGGCGGACGTAGTCGTCGATGATTGCCGGGGTCTGACGGATCGGCGCGGTGAACAGCAGCACCTGACAGCGCTCGATCAGTTCTTCCGGCGATTGCGCGGCGGGATCGAGCGGATCGGTGCCGAGCACGACCAGACCCATGCGACGTTCGAAGAACGTGCGCAACCAGCGGCCGTAGCTGCCCTTGCTGCCGACCAGGCCGATGACGGGATGGGTGGGAAGTGCGTTCATGCAGAAGCGGATGATGCCAGCAATTGCTCGTGCGCTGGCCATCGTGCGCGTTGCCGATACAATCGGCGGTCTTTCCTGCAATGGATTCGATCATGCGGATTCCCCTGATGTCCCTGTGCTGTGTCGCCCTGCTTGCCGCCTGCCAGGGGCAGGAAGCGGCACCTGCGTCGGAGGCGGCAACGGCCGCGCCGGTGGCCAAGGTCGCGGCGATGGCCGTCGATGTCGACGAGCAGTCCTATGCCGAGCCGCAGAAAGTCGCGATCACCGATCTGGCGCTCGACCTGGCGCTGGACTTCGACACGCGCACGCTCGCCGGCACGGCCACCTACACGCTCGACTGGAAGGACGCCAGCGCGGTCGAACTGCGGCTGGACACCCGCGATCTGGATATCCGTTCGGCCGAGGGGCTGGTCGGCACGAACTGGGTGCCGCTCAAGTTCATGCTCGATCCCGCCGATCGCATGCTCGGCAGCAAGCTCACCATCCCGACGCCGGATCGTCCGGCACAGGTACGGATACGGTATGCGACCTCGCCCAAGGCCTCCGGGCTGCAATGGCTGACGCCGGAGATGACCCAGGGCGGGCAGCTGCCGCTGATGTTCAGCCAGTCGCAACAGATCCATGCGCGCAGTTGGGTACCGCTGCAGGACACCCCGCAGGTGCGCTACACCTACAGTGCGCACGTCACCTCGCGCCCCGACGTGATGGTGCTGATGAGTGCCGACAATGATCCGGCCGCACTGCGCGATGGCGATTATCGCTTCACCATGCCGCAGCCGATTCCGTCCTATCTGATGGCGATTGCCGCCGGCGACTTCGTGTTCAAGCCGATCTCGGCCCGCGCCGGCGTCTGGGCGGAGCCGGCGATGGTGGATGCGGCGGTGGCCGAATTTTCCGACACGGAGAAGATGATCACGACCGCCGAGTCGCTCTATGGACCGTATCGCTGGGGCCGCTACGACCTGCTCATCCTGCCGCCGAGCTTCCCCTTCGGCGGGATGGAGAATCCGCGCCTGTCCTTCATCACTCCGACCGTGATCGTCGGCGACAAGTCGCTGGTCTCGCTCATCGCGCACGAGCTGGCGCACAGTTGGTCGGGCAACCTCGTGACCATGTCCAGCGCCAAGCATGGCTGGCTCAACGAGGGCATGACGACCTACGTGCAGAACCGCATCGTCGAGACACTCTACGGCGAGGACGTGGCGACGATGGAGCAGGTGCTCAGTCGTGATGCCCTGCGCAAGTCGATCCAGCAGATGCCGACCGGCGCGCAGGTGCTGGGCGTGCGCCCGGGCGTGGTGCTCGGGTCGGACGCCGAGACCACCCGGGTTGCCTACGACAAGGGTTCGTGGTTCCTGCAGTTCCTCGAACAGCGTTACGGGCGCGAGGTGTTCGATCCCTTCCTGCGCGAGTACTTCGACTACTTCGCGTTCCGCAGCATCGACACCGGCACCTTCGTCGAATACTTCCGCACCCACCTGATGCAGGCGCACCCCGACGTGGTCAGCATGGAGGAGCTGGAAAACTGGCTTTACGATCCGGGCATCCCGGCCTCGGCGCCGGAGGTGAAGTCGCGCCGTCTGATCCTCGTCGACACCGCGCTCAGGCGCTGGCTCGGCAGCGGCGACCTGCCGCCGCGCGAACTGACGCGCGAATGGAGCAGCCAGGAATGGAGCCGCTTCCTCGAAGGTCTGCCCGACACTCTGTCGCCGGAGCAGATGACGCAACTGGACGAGGCCTGGCACCTCTCGGGCACCACCAACGGTGAACTGGCGCAGCGCTGGTACGTGCTCGCCCTGCGCAGCGGCTACGAGCCGGCGCTGGCGCCGATGCAGGAGTTCCTCGTGCACGTCGGCCGGCTCAAGCTGGTGATGCCGGTCTATCGCACGTTGGCCGCGACGGAAACCGGTCGCGAATTGGCGCGGATGATCCTTGAACGTGCCCGGCCGGGCTATCACCCGATCACTGCCGTCGGGGTCGAGCGCCTGCTGGAACAAGCGGAAAAGACGCAGGACAACTGAACTGCGATGGCACGGTGCGCCGGTCCTGCGACCGGCGCCGGCATCGATCAGGGCGGGTCGTCGGGCAACTGGCCGCCGGCTTCGAGCGCCGCAAGACGGCGGCGCTCGGCCTCGCTGAAATTGGCCCGCAGCCAGGCGTCGAGTGCGGCGGGGTCGGTGACGAAACCGCGGCGTGCCTCCAGATAGTGGCTCACGCGGGCGTTCCACTCGGCGCGCTCGGCATCCAGTTGCGCCAATCGATCGGCAGCGTCCTCACCCCAGATCGCGGCGCGTTCGGCGTGGCGCGTTGCGGCATCGGCGTTGCGTGCGTCCAATTCGGCGGTTTGCGTTTCGCCCAGCGTCATGACCTGGCTGTCGTCGAGGGTGGCGCGCTCGTTCGCGGGGCGGTCCTGGTCGAGTTCGTCCAGCCATTGCGCGCGTTGCATGACATCGATGTCACTGGCGCCCTGCACGTCCCGGCGTGCGAGGGCCAGATCGAGCGCGGCTTCGTCGGCACCGAACATCGCGGCGGCCGCATCCGCACCCAGATGCTGCACCCGCAGTGCGTGGATCGCGGCGGCGCGTGCCAGAGGATCGGCGGGGAAGCGCGTCGCATCGATGGCACGCAGGAGACCCAGATAACGGTCGAACAGCGCCAGCGCCTCGTTCGCGGCGACGTCGCCTGCATCCGTGCGGACCGAGTCGGCGACGAGGCTGCGGATCTCGGCAAGGGAAAATTCGCCCGCGAGCGAGAGGAAGTGATCGAAGCGCCGGCGCAGGTCGCGATCGACGATCAGATGCCCGGCCGCATCGAAATGCAGTTCGCCGTCGACCTCGCTGCCGCGCAGTGAACTGCGTGCGAGGCGCTCATGCAGGCGCGCCAGCGCAGCGGCGTCGCGCTCGACCGCGCTCGGCAGCAGCGCTGTGATTGTCGGGGTGGCGGATGCAGCGGTGCCGTTCGGCGTGTCTTGCGGCGCGTGCGACGAGGTGTCGGCGCTGCGACGGGCGGGTGCCGAAGCCGTGTCCTGCGGTGTGCCTGGCGGCTGCAGCCGCCACCAGATTCCCGCCGCAAGCATCGCTGCGACGGGCGCCATGCGCAGGACGGTGCGCGTGCGCATGGCGCGTCGGGCAGGCTCAGAGGCCCGCGTTCTTGAGACGATTGGCGTGGCTGCGGATGACCGAACGCGGATCCGAGGAGAACAGGCCGCGGATGCCGAAGACCTGGTTCACTTCGTCCATGTGGTTCCAGTCGTAGTCGTCGCGCAGCACGGTGCCCAGATGCGAGGAGCAGCGCCCGACCAGACCGTCGTTGGCCTCGCTGCCGAAGATCAGACCACCGGCGACGAGCATGGCGTCACTCGGGTCGAGGACGTTGGTGAGCTTCGAGGTGCCGCCCCAGGAGTAGTAGCGCACGCCGTTGACCACGGCCGCGCCCTGGCCGCAGGCGCTGGCAGGAATGGCCTGGGGATGACGTGTGTTGAATTGCGTCGAGCCGGCACTGGACAGCGACGTGAGCGCCCCGAGTGCATTCTGGGCGGCCGACGGCGTGCCATTCAGGACCGCGATCAGGCTGCCCAGGGCATTGGCGAAGCCGGCCACGAGCGGGCGCAGCGGCGAGCCGGGTGGCAGGGTGGTGTTGATGGCATCGGCAACCTTGCTGCCCTTGTGCGGGCTGCCGATCGAGGTCACCGAGGCGACCAGGTCGGGACGCACCGAAGCGGCGTAGCGAATCGTCGGACCGCCGTGGCTGTGACCGATCAGGTTGAACTTCCGGTGGCCGGTAATGGCGCGCAGGTTGGCCAGTTGCGCGACCAGTTGCTCGCCGCGCAGTTCGCTGGAATTGGCCTGGGAAACGCTTGCGACGTAGACCGTCGCGCCGCCTGCACGCAGTTCGGCCGGCATGCCGTACCAGTAATCCATCGCGCCCAGCAGGGAATCGAAGCCAAACAGACCGTGCACCAGCACGATCGGATACTGGGTCTTTGTGTAGTTGGCCTGGGCCAGGGCCAGACCGGAAACGCCGCACAGCAGCAGGATGGCCAGCAGGCGGGTCAGGATGGAGCGCGTCATGGTGTTTCCCCCGGAAGACGTTGGGCGCGAGACGGGACGTTCGTGCCGATTAAACGTACGCATGCGTACGGTGCGCACCGTAAAGTGTGATCTGGTTCAAATCAAGTTGCGCTGCAACATGGACGGGCCGAGTCACTACAATGCGACCTCGTCATCGTTCGGAATCCCCATGCCGTCCCACTCTCGCGCTTTTCTCTGGCGGCTGATGTTGCTGCTCGCCGGGCTGTCGATGTTCGGGCCGTTTGCGATCGACACGATTTTCCCGGCCTTTCCCGATTTGCAGGCGCAGTTCGGGGTTTCGCATGCCGCAGTTCAGCAGACCATCACCGCCTATCTGGTGGCCTATGCGGCGATGAGCGTGTTGCACGGGCCGCTTTCGGATGCCTTGGGGCGCAGGCCGGTGATCCTGGCAGGGGTAGCGATCTTTACCCTGGCCTCGGTGGGGGCGGCGCTGTCTTCCAGCCTGTTCTGGTTGCTGGTGTTTCGCGTGGTGCAGGGCATGTCGGCGGGTGCGGGGCTGATTGTTGGGCGAGCCTTGATCCGTGATTGTCTTGAGGGTGAAGAAGCTCAGCGCCTGATGGCGCAGGCGGCGATGATCTTTTCCATCGCGCCGGCCCTGGCGCCCATCGCCGGCGGCTGGATCCTGGGCTGGTCGAGCTGGCATGGGATCTTCTGGGTGATGGCCTTGTTTTCCACCCTGATCCTCGTCAGTTGTGGCATCTGGTTGCCCGAATCGCACCCGCCCGAGGCGCGCATGAAGCTGAATTTCGGACGCCTGGCGCGCAGCAATTGGTCGGTGTTGCGCAACCGGCGTTTCCTGCTGCTGGCGATGGCAGCCAGTTTCAATTTCGGTGCGCTGTTTCTCTACATCGTCTCGGCTCCGATCGTGGTGCTGGAATACCTCAAGCTCAACCAGCAGCAATTTGGCTGGTTGTTCGTGCCCATCGTTTCCGGCCTGATGCTGGGCTCCTTTCTCTCCAGCCGCATGGCCGGCAAAGTGAGCGAATCGCACACGGCCCGGATTGGTTTTGGCCTTTCTGCCATCGCCATGGTGCTGAACCTGGTTTACAACCTGATGGTGGACGAGATGCATCTGCCCTGGGCCGTGCTGCCGCTGGGCATGGTGGCGTGCAGCGTGGGTCTGATCCTGCCGCTTTTGACCATTGCCATGCTCGACATGTATCCGCGCCGGCGTGGTGCCGCCGCTTCGATGCAGGCGCTCACGGGTTTGAGTTTCAATGCCTTCCTGGCCGGCATTGCCGCGCCTCTTTTGGCACATCATCGTGTCGGCTTGGCCGTGGCCTCATTTGCCTCCTGTGCCGTGGGCATCGTCTTGTGGTGGCGGTATCGAGTCGGCAAGCGCCGCGATCCTCTGCGCAAACGGGCACCGCAACTGCTGGATGATGCCGAGCGCTTGTGAGAGCGCTGTTCTACAATTCAGGCATGGATATTTTCACGCTTGAATCGGGGCATGCGCCCCTGTTGATCAGTCTGCCGCATGATGGCACTCACATCCCTGATGCGCTGGCACAGCGCATGCTGCCCGCAGCCCGCACAGCCCCGGATACCGATTGGCATGTGTCGCGCCTGTATGCTTTTGCGCGCGAGTTGGGTGCTTCGATCCTGCGTCCGCATCACTCGCGCTATGTGGTCGATCTCAACCGTCCACCAGATGATGCTTCGCTCTATCCGGGGCAGAACACCACCGGCTTGTGCCCGCATGTGCGGTTTTCCGGCGAGTCGATCTATCTCGAAGGGCAGAACCCTTCGACGCACGAGGTTGCCGAACGTCGCCGGACCTACTGGCAGCCGTATCATGCGGCACTCCAGTCCGAATTGAAGCGACTGCGGGAACGATTTCCACGCGTGGTGCTGTGGGATGGACATTCGATCCGCGGGGAACTGCCCTTCCTGTTTGAAGGACGCCTGCCCGATCTCAACCTCGGCACGGCCAACGGAGCCAGTTGCTCCCCGCATCTGCAGGAGCGACTGGCTGCGGTGCTGGCAGGGCAGGGCGAGTACAGTCAGGTCGTCAATGGCCGTTTCAAGGGTGGCCATATCACCCGACATTACGGCCAACCTGCGGAGGGTATCGAGGCCATCCAACTGGAGCTGGCGCAATCGATCTACATGGATGAAGCCAGTACCGCCTACCTGCCCGAGCGTGCCCAGCGCTTGCAGGAGATCGTGCTGAAACCCTTGTTGCAGACCGTGCTGGACTATCTTTCGATCTGAATCAAACTTCCAGTGTGGCCAGATCGCCCTTGGTTTCCAGCCAGGTCTTGCGATCCCCGGCGCGCTTCTTGGACAACAGCATGTCCATCAGGGCGGATGTCACGGCACCATCCTCGACCGTCAATTGCACCAGTCGGCGGGTATCGGGGTGGATGGTGGATTCGCGCAACTGCGAGGGGTTCATTTCGCCCAGACCCTTGAAGCGGGTCACACTGACCACGCCCTTGATCTTCTCGCGTTCGATCCGCTCCAGGAGAATGCGGCGCTCTTCATCGTCGAGGGCATAGAACACCTGCTTGCCCACATCCACGCGGAACAGTGGCGGCATTGCGACAAATACATGGCCCTCGCGCACCAGTGCCGGGAAGTGCTTGAGGAACAAGGCCGAAAGCAGGGTGGCGATGTGCAGACCATCGGAATCGGCATCCGCCAGAATGATGATCTTGCCGTAGCGCAGGCCATCGAGATTGTCCGAGCCGGGATCGCAGCCGATGGCCACGGCCAGATCGTGCACTTCCTGAGAAGCCAGCACGCCTGAGCTGGCGACTTCCCAGGTGTTCAGGATCTTGCCGCGCAGGGGCAAAATGGCCTGGAAATCCTTGTCGCGCGCCTGGCGCGCACTGCCGCCGGCGGAGTCGCCTTCCACCAGGAACAACTCGGTGCGCGAGAGATCCTGTGAGGCACAATCCGCCAGTTTTCCGGGCAGAGCCGGTCCCTGAGTGATCTTTTTGCGCACCACCTGCTTTTCGGTTTTGAGCCGTGCCGATGCGCGCTCGATGGCCAATTGCGCGATCTTCTCGCCCAGCTCCACGTTCTGGTTGAGCCAGAGCGAGAAGGCATCGTGCGCCACCGATTCCACGAAGCCGGCAGCATGGCGCGAGGACAAGCGCTCCTTGGTCTGGCCGGAAAATTGCGGATCGGCGAGCTTGGCCGAAAGCACATAGCTGATCCGATCCCAGACATCTTCCGGAGCCAGTTTCACCCCGCGCGGCAGCAGGTTGCGGAACTCGCAGAACTCGCGCAGGGCATTGGTCAGGCCCGAGCGCAGACCGTTGACGTGGGTGCCGCCCTGGATGGTTGGAATCAGGTTGACGTAGCTTTCCTGGATCAGATCGATGCTGCCCGATTCCGGTGCGGGTACCCAGCAGGCGGCAAAGTCGCAGGCTTCCTGCTCACGGGTTTGCGAGGCCAGAAACAAATCCGGTGGCAGATAGTCGCAATCGGCCAGCATGCCGCGCAGGTAGTCGCGCAGGCCATCCTCGTAGAACCATTCGTTGCGCTCACCACTGGCTTCGTCCATGAGTGACACGCGCAGCCCCGGGCAAAGCACGGCCTTGGCGCGCAGCACATGGCGCAACTGGCGCAGATTGAATTTGGGGCTGTCGAAGTATTTGGGATCGGCCCAGAAACGGATGCGGGTGCCGGTATTGCGCCGGCCCACGGTGCCTACTTCAAGCAGGGTTGAATCGGGCAGGCCGTCGCGGAAGTTCATCTGGTACTCGATGCCATTGCGGCGGATGAAGACTTCCAGCCGACTGGACAGGGCATTGACTACCGACACCCCGACACCATGCAGGCCACCGGAGAAGGTGTAGTTCTTGTTGCTGAACTTGCCACCGGCATGCAGGCGGGTGAGGATCAGTTCGACCCCCGGGATGCCTTCTTCGGGATGAATGTCCACCGGCATGCCGCGTCCGTCGTCGCCGACTTCGCAACTGCCATCGGCATATACCGTGACCTGGATGGATTTTGCATGTCCGGCGATGGCTTCGTCGACCGAGTTGTCGATGACCTCCTGAGCCAGATGGTTGGGTCGGGACGTGTCGGTGTACATGCCGGGGCGGCGCTTGACCGGGTCAAGGCCGGAGAGAACTTCAATATCGGCGGCGTCGTAGCGGGAACTCATGGGTGCAGCGGATTCCGGAAAAGCCAGCCGTGCAGGATGGCGGGGACGGGAGCTTGAATCAAGGGAAGGCCTGGACACGGCGCCATTGCGAGGCGCGAAGCGATGCGTCAGTCCGGAAGCCACATCGAAATCAAGCGGCTGGATTGCTTCGCTGCGCTTGCAACGACGCAGTTCCGACGTGTTCGGATCTTCCCGAGGTCGGGCGCTGCATCCATGTGTTCTGCATCTCGCCACGGGATCCTTGTCCCGCGGGTACTGGCCTCACTCGCCTTCTTCGAAGCCCGAGCCGAACAGGTAGCCCGCATTGATCGTCAGCACGTCGCCGGGCAAGCGATCATCGCGTCCGCCGATGCCGAGCGAGCCGTTGATGCTGCGACCCCAGCACTTGACGCTGCCACCGGCGAGCAGTGCACACGTGAATTCCTGCCCGACGCTGACCGCGCTCACGCCACCGCCGAGGCCGACGACATCCACGGGTGCGAGCCGATCCACGGTGCTGCCGTCACCGAGCTGGCCGAAGCCGTTCCGACCCCAGCACTTGAGCGCGCCGGCCGTGGTCACGGCGCAACTGTGCGGGCCGGCTGCGATCGCTGTCACGCCGCTGCCGAGGCCGTTCACGTCGACGGGCAGTTGCCGGTCCGTGATGGTGCCATCGCCGAGTCCGCCGGTGCCGTTGTAGCCCCAGCACTTGGCACCGCCGCCGCTGGTGATGGCGCAGGTATTGACGGGGCCGAGGTTGATGGCGCGCACGCCCGTGCCCAGGCCGGCGACGTCCGTCGGTACGGCACGATTGACGATGCTGCCGTCGCCGAGCTGGCCGACGTGGTTCCAGCCCCAGCACTTGGCGATCCCGCCGACCAGGGCGCAACTGTGGTTGCTGCCGACATCGACCGTGCTGGCACCACTGGCGAGGCCAAGCACGTCCTGTGGCGTCGTGAGGTACCCGGCGATGATGCCCGTGCCGGACTGACCCATGGACGAGGCGCCCCAGCACTTCACCCCGCCTCCGGCCGTCAGTGCGCAGCTGTGCCCGCCACCCGCGGCAACCCCGAGCACGCCACTGGCAAGGCCGAAGACACCCACCGGCGTGTAGCGATCGATGATGCTGTCGTCGCCGACTTGCGCGCTGGAATTGCCGCCCCAGCACTGGAGTGCGCCACCATTGCGGATGGCACAGGTGTGGCTGCTGCCGGTATCGGCGGCAAGCGTGCCCATGCCCATGCCGGTGACCACGGTCGGAGCGTTGCGCCAGTCCGTGGTGCCGATTCCAAGTCGGCCGTACTGGTTGTTGCCCCAGCATTCGAGCGCACCGGCGGCGGTCACGGCGCAGGTGTGGGAATCACCGCTGCGGATTGTGATGGCACTGCCCGACAGACCGCTCACATCCCGCGGCAGCGGGTGCGGATCATCCCGGGTTTCGCCATAGCCGAGTTCGCCGTAAATGTTCTGCCCCCAGCACTTCGCGCCACCGGCGCTGGTGAGGACACAGGTGTGGTTGTCGCCCGTGCCCAGAGCGACGCCACCGCTGGACAGGCCCGCGACGGCGGTCGGCACGTAGCGATCGGTATTGCTGCCGTCACCGATCTGGCCATCGTCGTTCTTGCCCCAGCATTTGACCGCACCAGCCGAGGTCACCAGGCAGGAATGGACCGTGCCCACGGCAACCGCCGTCACGCCGTTGCCGGCGCCGACCACGTCCATCGGCTGAAACCAATTCGAACGATCGAAACCGCCGATGCCGAGCTGTCCCCACCAGTCCGCGCCCCAGCACTTGGCCGCACCGGTGTCGGTACGGGCACAGGTGTGCTCGTAGCCGGCGCGGATCGCCGCCACGCCACTGCCCAGGCCGTACACGTCTGTCGGTACGAGCACGTCGGTCGGATCGTTGCCGCCGATGCCGAGCTGGCCACTGGCATTGCGTCCCCAGCACGTGGCTCTGCCGGCCGTGCTCAGGGCGCAGCTGTGGGCGGCACCGCCGCTCACGGCCTTGAAGCCGCTGCCGAGTCCTGACACGAGTGTGGGCACGAGGCGATTAGTCGTGGTGCCATCGCCGAGTTGCCCGAAGGTGTTGCGACCCCAGCATTTGACTGCCCCCGCCGTGGTCACCGCGCAGGTGTGCGAGCCACCGGCACCGATCGTCAGCACGTTGCCGCCCAGACCGACGACATCGACCGGTGTCGTGCGTGTCGTGGTGCTGTTGTCGCCCAGTTGACCGTGACCGTTCGCGCCCCAGCACTTCACCGCGCCGACCGTGGTCAAGGCGCAAACATGGGCGCTGCCGACGGCGATTTCCACGACGCCTGTACCCAGGCCGACGACATCCACCGGCAGGGCGCTCTGACTCGTGTACCCGTCGCCGAGGGTGCCGCTGCCCCAACATTTCACCGCGCCCGCCGTGGTCAGGGCGCAGGAGATCGAGGCTCCGGCCGCCACCTGGGCCAGATCGCGCAATGGCATCAACGGGCCGGCCGAGGCCGGAGGCAGCAGCGCCAGCCAAATCAGCAGCACGGCATGTGGCAGGCATTTCAGTTCGGCTTGCATGGGCGTTCTCCCCGACAGGCTCCTGGCAACCCATGGCGGGAAAACGCGGTGGAATGCCTCATCGGCGGAATCCAGCGACGTGGAGCCCGTCCGATGCGGTTGGCGCGGATGGGATGTCGTCGTGCGCGGCGGGACCGCGTGGATGCGGCTCAGCGCACGCGCCGGACCTTGGTCGTGGTGTTGTAGCCCTCGACCTTGAGGCGCCAGCTGCCAAGGAAGCCGGTCTCGATCGTCACCCGTGGGTTGTCCAGTTTCACGCCCGACCAGGTGTCGCTGCCGACCTGTTGCCAGACCTGACCGTTCTCCAGATGGAAGGTGGTCTTGCCATCCCAGCCGTGGAATTCGCCGACCAGGCGACTGCGAACCTCGCTGGTCTCGTGGTCGGGGGCAAAACCGGTGCGATCGATGACTGGCGTGGTGCTTGCCGTGCCGTCCCCGACGTGATCGCGCAGCCAGGTGTTGAGTGCGGCCAGCTCCTCCGCGCTCAGCTTGTCCAGGCCCGCGGCATGGAAGTCGGCGGCGCTCATGCGCTCTTCCACGGTCGAGAAGGACTGGGCGAGCGCCGGCAGCGCCGTGCCGAGGGCGAGCGCGCAGGCGAACAACAGGGCGGAGCGGGAAAAGAGCTTGGACACGGCGTTCGTCATCGGGCAGGTGAGGGCGAGAAGTCTAAGGCCGCGGCGACGGTGATGCCATCCGTCCCGCAATGAGCGATGAATCGCCACGGCCCCCCGAATCCGTGTGCACGCGGATTGGCTCTAGCATCCCGGTCCGGACCGGATGGCAGAAGTGGAGCGTGGATGATGCGTGGAGCATGGCTCGGAATCGTGTTGCTGGTGCTGGCGACGGGTGTGTGGGCGCAGGAATCATTGCCCGCCGTCGCGCGATCTTCCGGCGATGAGGTGCAGGCGTTGCCGCCACTCGACCAGACCACGGTGCTCGACACCGTGGTGGTGACCGGCGTGATGCCCGGTCCGGGCCTGTGGAAGGTGCGTCGCGATGGCCATGTGATGTGGCTGCTCGGTACCTTGCAACCGGTTGCAAGGCGGATGCAGTGGGACTCGACGCAGGTCGAACAGGTCGCCGCCTCGGCCGACGCGATCCTCTATCCGCCCATGATGAAGTTCGATTTCGGCATGGGGCGGTTGCGCAGCCTGTTCCTGCTCCCGGCCCTGCTGGGCGCGCGCAAGAATCCGGACGGCGACAGGCTCGTCGAGCATGTCGATGCGCAGGACTATGCACGCTGGCTGGTGCTGAAGAAGAAATACCTCGGACGCGACCGTGGCGTCGAGAAGCGACGGCCGTTGTTCGCCGCCGATGCCTTGTATCGTGCGGCGTTGGAAGACAGTGGGCTGGAGGTTCGTGGCCTGGTGTCGCCGGTGCTGGAAAAGGTGGCGAAGCGGCACAAGATCGAGATCGAGCGCCCGCAGATCGAACTCACGGTAGGCGATCCGAAGGCTGCGATCCGCGATTTCCGTGCCAGCGCGATCGACGATGCCGTGTGCTTTCGCAAGACCCTCGACCATCTCGAATCCGACATCGCGAAGATGCGCATCCGCGCCAACGCCTGGGCGCGCGGCGACATGATCACCTTGCGCGAAGTCACCTACGAGGACCAGAGCCGGGCCTGCATGGATGCGGTACTGGAAACGCGCTTTGCCGAGAATCTCGGCATTGCCGACATGCCGGCGCGGCTGAAGACACTGTGGTTGGAAAAGGCCGAGGCGATGATCCATGCGCACGCGATCAGCTTCGCGGCCCTGCCGCTCGGACAAATCGTGTCCAAGGATGGTTATCTTGCCGAACTCGCGGCGCGTGGCTACGAGGTCGAGGAGCCCTGATTTCCACGCCTGGCCCAGACCACGGCACGCGCATGGCCGAACAGGCGTCGGCGGGGCTGACGAATCCCGGCATCGTCGAAGCCAGCCTGACGCAGGCGGTCGATGATGTCGATGCCATAGTTGCGATAGCAGAACACCCGCGCGCCGCGATAGCGATCGGCATGGTATTCGGGCGGCAGGCGGTCGCGTCGGACGCCGTTTTCGATCGTGGTGCGTTCCACCGTCGTGCCGTGCAGGTCGAGCGGCACGGTGAACACGAACCAGCCGGCGGGCCGCAGCACGCGATGGATTTCGCGAAAACCGGCGAGATCGTCCTCGACATGTTCGAACACTTCGGTCGATGTGCACAGATCGAAGCTGGCGTCGGCATGGCTGAGGGCCTGCACGTCCTGGCACTGGATGCCGGCGTGCCAGGCACCGGGTGCGACGCCGGGGAAGAACTCGCTGAGCGTCAAGCTGCGGCAGCGATGACGCAGGAAGCCGGCCAGCGGGCCTTGCGCGGACAATTCGTAAGCATCGATCCGACCGAGATCGGGCGCGCTGTCGGTCAGCACGTCGACCAGTGACTGGGTGACGGCGCTGGCGCCACAGCGCGGGCAACGCACGCCCATTTCCTCGTCGCGCAGGCGCAGCAGCACGGGAAAGCGGCACAGCGCACAGCTTTCCCGCGCCAGACGCAACTCGCGCGGACGCAGCAGCGATACGGCGCGGGTGAAACGGCCGGGGGCCATCACCGCGGCATTTCCGTTGCGGGATGGCACCTCACTGCATCAAGGCATCCCAGCCCGGGCGCGGAGCAAAGCGTTCGCCGTGACGACCGGCCAGTTGTTCGAGGCGGGTCTTGAGTTTGGCCGCGCCTTCGCTGCGGATGTACTGGATCGGGCCACCTCGGAACGGCGCGAAGCCGGTGCCGAAGATGATGCCGGCGTCGAGCAGGTCGGCATCGGCGACCACGCCGTCGTGCAGGCAGGCGACGGCCTCGTTCAGCAGGCGCAGGACGAGGCGGTCGGCGAGATCATCGGGCGCGCGATAGTCCTTCGGCAGCTCC